>FRDC01000036.1_pt4 | contig 164502 bp, 169 predicted proteins | sample 1106171 | NCBI WGS metagenome assembly FRDC01 (sample SAMEA3930566, study PRJEB13176) | freshwater metagenome | biome: Drinking water system; feature: drinking water; material: water | place: Singapore | collected 2014-12-20 | reverse complement strand
TTAAGAGACAACAGGAAGAAATGCAACAAAATTCCTTGGGGGCCACTGATTCCGCTCTGTCTCCATCTGTGGACAAAAACTTGGACACAGGATCACAACTTAGTAAAACTTAATTTTCAATTCTGGGTGAGGGTTCTCCTCACCCGCCTTATTCAGGGCTCAAAAACAATCCCACTAAAATTTACGAAATAAATTCCGTTCATAATTTGGAACTTTGGACAGTGTCCATCATTGATTGCGAACGCATACATTGGTGGCAAGAACGAAATTTCTTTAGCCAAGCGCCATTGAGATTTTGCCAATGATGTATCGAATCGCGACCCATTCTGAAAAATTATTTTGCCCCTGCCCTAATCTAAAGTCCGCAAGAATGCATCTTGAGTTTGGGATTTAAGTGTTATCGATACAGCACTCTGAAATTAAAATTTTTAAAATTTAGAATTTCCTAAAGCAATCAATGAGATTTGGAAACTTTTGAGATCGGTAGATTTTTGGAGTCCACATAATTTTGTCTCAAATGATTTATCTTCTCGAACGAAACATTCTCAAGTTTGTCTCTGGCTTCTTGATCGTCGAGGATCGCGTTAGTCCTCGACGGCCACTTTTCCATATCTTTGTTGATTTTCACGCTTCAGAAAGATTGATTTTTTGTGCATTATACTTCAAACCAGTCACAAGTAAAGCAACCTAAAATTTCTTCCTTTGACGGTTCAATAATTTTTCTTTTCTGATCAATTAACTTTAAAACGAGCTGTTGAATCTCATAAAAATCTTTTTTTGCTAGTGAAACAATGGAAGTGTAATGAATGCTATCATTTTTTTGAGTTTGCGCGTCGGCTATGCTTTGATTTCTCCAGTTTAAGTGGTTCACTGAACTGAAGATTGACTTGCGAGGAAGATGAATCACTTTTTTTGTTGTGAACCATTCGTTGCGCTTATAGTTGACCAATCCAATCTCTTGAAGTCGGTTCAGAATTCGTGAAACTTCACTTTCTTCAGATCGAAAATGTTTGGCTAAAGCCTTTATTGATTGTAGTTCGGGTATAGTAAGAGCCATGTGAATGGCACTGATCAGCCACGAACTATAGTAGTAGGCCTGATTTTGTTCATCAAAAATACTGTCAGCATTAAATCTCTTCGCAAGTACAAGTTGTTCATCCTTAATTTGTTTAAGTCTTTTCTGAATTTTGTTCCGTAAGAGCTCTGTACCTGCACGGGCATAATTAACTAATTCAATAAAATAATCTTCTTCTGCATCATCAAAATTCCAAAATCGACAGAGGTTAATTGCGTGCTCTGGAGTAAAATTAATGTGATGATGTAAAACTTGCGCGAAATACGATTTTTGGCACCCAGCTGCAGATGCGAGTTTTGTAAGATGACCCCGCTCTGCGCTCAACTTTATCTTCTCTCGAAGGAAAGTTTTATAATTATTATAGTCGAAAACATTCATTTCTTTTTGTATACAAAAACAGTACATTGTTGTAAATAAATTAATAATAAATATATTGTTTTCTGCCTAGAAACTCTATAAAACCTCACTAAGTTTTAAGGAGTTTTTATGAAAATAGTTTTAATAGCTTTGAGTTTCTCAGTCCAAGCGTTTGCAGGTGGAATGTCCTCGGGTGGTGACGGCAATCTGTCGAAACAGGGTTTAAACTGTTATTCAGTAGCCAAAGTTGAGGGTACAGAACAGTCAAAATACCAGGCTCGTACTCAAGTTATGTTTGGTTATACTGAAAAGCAGGTTCTACACTTATCTGGTTCGACCGCTATTGATGCTCCTAAATTTTCATCCGACCAAGAGGTTGAAGGAATAGTTCTTTTTTCCAGCCTAGAAAATACTTTTCAAATTGTATTGGAAGGACAAAGTTCGGTTTTAGTCGTAAATCTTTCGCCAAAAAAAGATGACAAAGCGGAAAAGATTTATTTCTCTGGCCAACTTTCTACACAGGCATTTGCACCAACACGACTTTTACTTGAGCCAGTACGCTGTTATCCCTCGATAAAAAAAACATGAATAAGGATATTTTTAGCTATTAAAAATTGACTCGTAGATATATGGGTCCGGCAAACCTTTTGTAGGCACAACAAAAAAGAGGAGATTTTATGAACAAACTTTTTATGCTTTTATTTCTAGTCATTCCAAGTTTCAGTTTTGGACAGGTGAATATGAGTTTGCCTGATGGCATATATTTAAATCCCAGTGCATGCGATGAAATGGTCACAAACGACTTTGCAAATAATTCAATCTATGTTCGAGTCGTCAATGACTGTTCAATAAGTTATAAAGGGAATGGGTGGCGTAGTGGCCCGTCAAGTTTTAATGTTCTTTATGAGGGAGATACGTTGGGTGGGGCTCAGATTGTTAGTCAGGAACTTGTAGACCGTTGTGTTCCTTCGAATAATCGTCCCAAGAGTTGTCTTTCTCAATTTTACGATAAAAACGGAAAGTTCTTACTGCAGGTAGGGGATTATTGGAGACATGGACATGTATTTCAGATTCTTAATCATAGTACCTATACAAAGGCTTATTTTGAACAATTTGAAAGAAGTGGAAGCGTTGTTCTTACCTTTGTCCACGACACCGGAGTGAGTCAAAAGCCAATTTGGCGAAGATGACCTCAATGGGCGGCTCTAACAGCGCACATTTAGTGTTATCTCCGTTAATTGGGCGACATCTGCAAATTGGCGAAATAAATCTGTCGAAAGATCACACAGCTCATTGATGTAGGACCAGAAGATGGGCTTGCCTGGTTAAATATTAATTGGGTAAAAATATAGAGTTTTGTTCGCAATTGACAATTAAGTCTGCGCTCAATTGATCGCGAAAATTTCGATTTTATTTTTTGATTTCTGGCCAGCGCGAAGCTGGCTTCGTTTTACATCAATGACTAGTGGTTTACCGACTTACTAATGCTCCGCAACCTTTAGTTGTTATCACTTTTTTGATGGACTCTGCAAATTTATCTTTATGCTTGTCAATAGCGTCGTAATACCTTTCGACCAAATCAAGGGTGGCTTTATCCGAACAATCTGTCATTCCTGCTTTTGAATCGACTTTCTTCCATTTTACAGGATTTGCACCAAGGCTTCCAAATCCATCGCCGTCGCTCGGGAGTCGCATTAGAGTAAATGACCCGTCAGTAAATTCATAATTATCGTTAAATACATTTTTCGTAACGCTGTCAGAGCAGTAGCCAAGGTAATGAGTTCCATCCTTTTGTACATGGATCGTTCCGTCAGCCATCACAGGTTCTGTTCCATCGCCAAATGTGTAAGAAACGCCATTTGGAATATCAACCTGTGTGACTTTCATTTGAACCCCTTCAGAATTAGTAAACGTACCTGCAAAGTTAGGGCAGTCATTAGAGCGATGTTTTGGGTAAGGGCTTAAAGGCTTGGCAAAAACTGTCAAAGAGATTGACAGTACGCTAGCAATTGTCAGTAGTCGCTTCATATAAATCTCCATTTTCTAGTAAAAGTTAAACGCAGATTTTGTTGTGCATGAAAGGGGCCAAATACGTTTGCGAATTTGAATAATTTCAAATCTTATTAACGCGTATATTCGTTCTGGCTAGAAGCGTTTTTAAATCGTCAATAAAGCCGGTGTCCTAATTGGTCTGCAAATCCAAACAGCCTTTGAGGTCATCACTAGAAAAATTGATTTTTCACAGGCAACTCTAAATTTTGAATTTATTTTTGCAAGCATTTTAAGGCAATAATCCGCTGCTGCGCTTGGAAAAAGTGGCTAGAGAATTTTCTCGATGCCATGAAAGTAAGATACAGACCATCTACCCTGTACTGTTATGACAAGTGTCTAAAAAAGTATGTAAGCCCAATTTGGGAAAATAGAGATGTGGCCTCTATCACTAAAGCAGATGTTCACAAATTAGTTTTTGAACAATTGCCGGCAGAAGTGACAGAGCATACTCGAAAGGCAACTTTAAAACTTGTCAGACGCGTTCTAGAGCATGGGGTTCACGAAGGTGTTTTAAGCATGAACCCCTGCGCGGGTCTTTCTGTTAGGGTTACTCCCATTGAGCAAAAAGTTTTAAATGGAAATGAAGTTGATGTTCTTCTTCACGAAGGGCGTGTTGCAAATCATCCATTTTATCCAGTGTGGGTTTTTGCTCTGCAAAGCGGGATGCGAAGTGGTGAAATGTTTTGCTTGCTGTGGACTGATATCGACTTTGAAAGTCGACTCGTTCATGTAAGTAAATCATGGAGCAGTAAAAATGGCATAAAGCCAACCAAAACAGGACGGTCTCGAGTAGTTCCAATGAGTGATGATCTTTATCACTTTCTCAAAGAACTTAAATTGAAATCTGATGTTAATGCAACTCATGTCTTACCCAGACTTTCAGAGTGGCAACGCGGATATCAAGCAAAAGTTCTAAGGGCTTTTTGCAAATCAGTCGGCGTAACACCAATTCGATTTCACGATTTACGGGCGACTTTTATTACCAACTTACTTGCGCAAGGGGTTTCCTTGGCCCGAGTAATGGCAATTGTTGGTCATAATCAAATCGATACGACGAATATCTATTTGCGAAAGGCAGGAGTGGATTTAAAGGGCGTCACCAATGAATTAGGTTATTCGATTCCAAGCTACGAAGAAGGTCAGGTAGTGAAACTTGCAGATTATCGAAGCTGTTAAGCGCACTAATATGCAGAGTTTCTTGATCGACTGGTAGGATTTGGTAGGGTTGAAAAATAATGGAGAGAGATTTCAGGTACTTAGGTCCTAAACACTCTCTCCGCCATAAGATTTAAAATCTCTGACTCAAATCAACCACTTAATTTTTTCTATCACAATTGACGTACCACTCTACGTACCGAAATTCTTTGCTAGGGTACTAACCATTTGGATCTTTTTTGTCAACCTTGGATGCTTTTGGTTTTTGTTCATCATGAAACTTAATGACCTGATCAATCCAAATTTTCAATTGAACCAATTCTTTTCTTCGGAAATCAAGATCTCCAATTTTTGCCTCGATTGCGTAGCCTGGCGAGAAACATTCAGCCCACCTCTTGTCGTAGGAATCAGAAGATAATTCACTAACATCTAAAGGGCGGGGCCTTCCATCTGCGCGCGCTTCAACCTCTTCTTTGAGACCAGCAATAAAATCAATCGTAGTTAAGCTGGCCCGGGTCTCGGTGGAACATTCATCCAACCACTTCGGACCACCATCTTTAACGGCCTCAAAGATAGTTTCCAGATCTTTCTGCATTTTCGAAAGCTTTGTAACCGTCTCTCTGCTAAACAGTTTGGGTTGTTTCGCCATAAAATTACCTCCTAAAGTAATAATTGCATTATAACGCATATTGTCTGTATAATCTATACCGATATAGTATATGTATAATAATTATAAGGTGGAATATGAAAGTTAATGTAAAGGCGATTAAAAAGCGTTTGGACGAGCGCAAGAGCGATAGAATGAAAGTAACTCTGTATCTATCTAAGTCGCTCTATAATGAATTTAAAAAGAAATGTAAGCCTCACGCTGCTAGTGCTGTAATTGAAGAGATGATGAAAGAGTTTGTTTCTTAATATCAATCCTCGTCTTTAATCCAAATGGGTTTGATATCTTCAGAAGGCGCTTGGGGCTTGCTTTCTAAATTTTCCCCTAGCCATTCCGCAAGAAACGTATAGGCATTTGTAGCTTTATGATTATGTTTTTCAGGCCTTGCCTTCCGGATTGGTTCACCCTTAAGAGTGTGAGTTCTATTCTTATGAGCATACTCTAGCGCGGTCACATATTTATTTTCGGATTGGGATTTGTCACTAAATTGGATGTAGCTAAAGGATGTCGGCATTGAAAAAAGATGTAAAAACAAACGTCCAATTCTTCCATTTCCATCCAAAAAGGGGTGTATTGCGAAAAATTCTTCGAGAAAGCGAGCGCAGAAACGTAAGAATTTATCTTTATCTAGATTTTTTAAATCGGCACGACCAATTTCTTTTTCAAAAAGTTCCGTTAAAGCACTCTCTATTTCATTGTAATCAACGCCCTCAAACTCATTAACTCCGATTCCCACGGCAACTGAGTCGGTTCTTATTTGCCCCCCAAATTTTAGACCAGACGGAGCAAATACTTCGAAATGAAAATGTTTGATGAGCTTTATGAAATCGGGCGCGGATGTTGGAAGAGTATATTTATTATTTAAAATGTCTTGATAAACGCGAGCATAACCTTCCTGAATGGACGTTGACATTTTTTTTAGTTCTTCAATTGAGCTAGGAGAGCTTCGTTCTTTAAAGGAAAGTTCAGCTAAACGGGAGTCTATCTGATCGCAAAGACGACTGACATTGACGCAGTCATAACTTTTGTTTTCGGCGAAGTACGACCGGATCGTATCGCAATTACGACATTTATTGGGTTTTGTTTTTGGTGACACGGTCTACAGCTTTTGCCAACTCATCCAAGCTGGAATAGTTCTGCACAGGAATGCCATCGATTCTGAAACTGCTCAATCCAAATATAAATTCTGGCGCCGTTACAGAGCCAGTTGACCATTTTGCTTTAAAATATTTCTTGAGGCCAACCGGGTCGATCGTTTGATGTTGGTTATCAAAAGCAAATCGCCACGGTTGTTCGCGGTGAGTTTGATTCCTGATGGACCAGGCGCCCATTGCACCATAAATTTTTAAAGTGTTTCTCAAAACCTTGGATGCTTGTGCCGAATATTCTCGAACCGGCCTATTACCGAAATCACTAGCTCCAATAGGTGATGAGCCTTTAGATTTAAGCAATTGATAAAGGTCGTCGTTAACGGGACCATGCTCCCAAGGTTCGAATTTTATCTCGGATCCAATTTCGTGTTCCAAATCAAAGGCGAGCAAGGCACCATAACAATAAAAAAACAATTTTTGAAATTTCAAAGGAGTGACAGCATCTGAATACGGATAATTTTTGAAAATCCATGCGGCTAAATTTCTCACGTTTTCTGTCCTCCTTTCATTTAATAAATCGGTTTCCTGCGATTCAAGTACCATAGTACTTTTGACCTGTTAAAGGCCACCCCCCTATTATACTGCAAAGCGCAATCAACAGCTTACTAATCAAATAATACACTAAAAGTGCACTTTAGCGAGCGTATTCTGGACTATAAGTGCACTAAAAGTGCATTTATTTCATTTATCTCCGATAAGCCTTAAAATGGCAAAAGAGTTGTTTCAATTAGTAGAAGTCGCTGATTCAGGCCGCTACCGGCTTGTTCCTGAGACAGCCTTTGATGCACTTTTGGTGCACACCCCGGAGTCCAGTTTAATTCGATTAGCACTTAAGGATGAGCCGACCTTGGGACATTTGATCCGGATATTTAGGGTAGCTCACAAATTGAATCAGCCCAAATTAGGCGACAAGATAGGATTAAAGAAGCGGGCAGTAGTGAATATCGAGAAAGATAAAACGGTCCCACAACCAGAGAGTCTAAAGGCGCTTTATGAGCTTTTTGGACAAGGTTTTCAAATCCATGCTGAGCAACTTATTCTAAAAAAGAAATCCCCAACCAAGTAATTTTAGCTATCCAATATTTCCAAAATCCCTATAAGACTGACCTGCTGTCGGTATTTGCCAGTGTTGGCTGGGCGGGGCCTCATCGCATACGCGCCAGCTTGCAGTCCTTGTCCGAGTAGGTTTGTCATGCGGTTGGCTTGTGCGATATGCGAAGACGCTATTGCATTACCCATTCCAATTTGATTTGCACTTACATTGTTTCCGTAGTTCATTGCCGCTTGACCAATTTGCCCTTGAGACGTTTGACCCATTCCGGCTAGTGATGCAAGGCGGTTAAATCTATTTGTCCGGTCATTATTGAAACGATCATATGCATTGGAGTACTCGTTCGATGCGTTTTCTTGTCCGAAGCGCATGAGTTCTTTCATGGTACGGCCAGAATTTAAACCGCCACGCGCTGATGCTGATCTCTCAAGAGCCTTCATTCCTTCTTGCATTCTAAAGTTATATCCTGGGTCAGCCATGAAATCCGCCATCGTAAAATCACGCTGAAAATCTTGGCCCTGCATTTGTCCTATGGCACCTACACCAGCTTCGCGCCAAGGTTGTTGGTCTTCTCTTTGTTGTTGATAAATATATTTTTGAGTCGCATTTGCATCGTTTGCAGCAGCGGCTTGAGCGTTGAGCGCATCCTGGGCCGCTTGTTTTCCTGTAAGCGGTTCCGTGATGTCGCCTAGTGCCTGTACTTGCCCAGCGCCAAGACTATTCCCTTGTGCTACGTCCGACAAACCAAACGTCAACACCGATGCTACCGGGTTTAATACTTCACCCATTGTTACCCCCTAATTAAATATTTTAAATCAAAACTCTTGGTATTGCCATAAGCCATGTTTGTGCTGCACTCCGAGAAATCTGAAAGGAAATTTGTCGGCGGCAATTTTAATTTTGGTCTTCGCGTTGTCGAGCCAGAACCCCTTGGTTTCATGAATCTCCATTTCTCCGTTGGCTAGCTGAACCACGAAATCGGGCGTGAAGCTAGATCTGGGCGCTAGCTGTAATTTTATAGGTTCATACGCCCACCAAAGTATTTCGCCGCGCAATTGCATTTCGCTAAGTCTCTCGGCGTATTTCGTTTCAAGGGAATTCATAACGCCTTTTTTCTTTCGTCCTTTAAAATAGTGATTATGCATGGATTACCTTTCTACTTTAGATACTCTTTGTCTGTTGATTCTCTTAGTTGTTGGATTCTTTCTTCAATATCGAAGTTGGCAGCTTGTTTGATATTATTTTGCACAAGAACCTTGTCGACCTCCTCGGGTTGTTTGTCTCGCCAACCACAAAGGTTTTTAAGCGCAAACATCAACATCTGATTGTCACCTGACTCAGCCTTTTCAATAGCTTTCCGAGTTAAGTTAAACCGCGTATAAACTAAATGAGTGTCCCGAAACACCGAAAAAGTCTGCCCGGTCTGTTCCTTGATTTTGTTGGTAATTGTATCTTCAGAACATTTAAAGAAAGCCGCGCAATCGGCAAGGGAGGGCTTAAGTCTGCAAAAAATAGCGAGTTGCATATCAATTTCTATTTCTGGTCGGCCCATTTTTTGAACCTTCGAGTCTTCCACGTCCCGTATCTCCTACGAAGTACGAATTAGACGAATTACTTCGTTAAATTCGTTATTCGTTACACCAAAGCATGCCAACGAATAACTGACTTATTGTTGTGCGACAGTTCTTGTTCGCGCCTAATGAACTTTGAATCTTCCAAAATTTTTAACGCAGCATTGAGCTTCCCACTGGTTAAGTTGCGATGAAAAACATTCTGCGAAATTTCTGTCTGAGTGAGTCCGTCGGGACATTCTTTTAACTCACTGAATATCCGATCAGCATTTTTGTCTCCGGTCTTACATCCAAAAATTGTTTTCGCACTTTCCTCTGCATATCCCCAAATTCGAAAAGCGGCGTTTAAATGCTTAACTTCAATAGTGTTAGTTAAATCTAAAAGTGCGAGTATTGCCGCCAGTCTTATGACGTGCGCTTCCGCGCGCGGTAATTACGCCGACGAGACCAACTGGTGAATGTGATAGTATGTAATAGATTTCCTCCCACCGCGTACGAGCCTCATGGCTCAACTGTATAAGCCCAACCCTTCTCCCATGATCTATCGCTTGTTTTAAAAGTGGATAGAGCGGTTCCTGTTGCTTTCTGAGATCATCTCTGTTTCCACCAAGGGGCACGAGTTTCGATCTACTTGAGGCAATCCAAATAAATCTGTTCCCGAAACCGTTCAGCGCGTCGACATCAGTTAAATATCTCGATAATTCAGCAATAGTAATATGACCAATTATACTCGCGTGCGCATCCGTTGCTTTCGCGGGCTCATTCTTTGTGAGCGAACCTAGGTTGCCGTGATCATACATGTCTCTAATGATTGCAGAGAGTTTATTCCCATCACGGTTTAATGCTTGCAGGACGGCACCAAATTCTGTTTCCACAAGTAAAAGTCGTTTGTCTTGAATGCCAGGATCAGTTGGTATTTCTTTAAAAGCTTTTGACTGTTCACTCCAAACGCTTTTTACAATTTCGTCTCTAACCGCCCAAATAACGCCTTCTCCCGAAGACAGGCCACTTGCTTTGCGCTTTTTCATATAATCCGGCTCAACGGTATTAAATATATTTTGAATCTGACCCCAGCTTGTACCCTTGCGGGCTTTCGATGAGGCTCCGACTATCATTACAAATATATTCATGTGCTGTTTGTCTGCCTCTACAGAATAATAAGCGCTTCTCCCAATCGTGTTTCCATATACCGCCAAAAACTGTAGTAGTAGAGCCGCCGAATCAGCTTCCGAGTATGGAAGTACCGATCTTACAAATTTCCCAGCCAATCCAAAATCCTCACTCATGTGAAGCAATTCTGGGAAGGCCGTTGGCCTATCGAGAAGCCTTGGACTTTGACCCGATTTCATCGTAAGATTAGTGTTGTCATTGAGAATTTCATGAGGGGGTATTTGCAGTACCCCTTCGCTATTTAAGTCCATTTTTAATCCTTAATTTGCTTTTAGTTAATGTGAGGCATAGCTCGGAAACCAGTGCGTCTTCGATATTTCTTATCGTGGACGTCCAATCTTCGTTTCGAAATAAAGTTTTTAGCGTGTTCAACGTCGGCAGCAACGCAGTATTCACGCTTTGTTTTGTCTTTACTAGCTTATCTTTTAAATCTTCAAATTCTAATTCGGTTAATTCAGTCATACGGGCTCCGGGATTTCGTACATTAATCTGATTGCTTCCACACATGCATACGCGCTCAACAGAGGTGGTATCTCGGCCAATTGAAGAGCCTCTCGTGCATCCGCGTCGCCCTTACAAAGCAAAACAAGAACTCTCTCCCGTGACATCGCTAGTTTCTTTGAAAGTTTTCTGATTAAGGGTTTAAGCTCAGTTTCCATTGGATACCCCTTTAAATTTTCCTTTTGATTCTTCCTGGCAGAGATTAAGCCATTCCTCTAAGGCTAACCGCGAAATTAGAGTTGCTCGACCAATTTTGAAAATCTTCAAGCGACCGCTTGCAATTTCCTCCTGCATTTTAGATTTACCAATGCCGACAACCACACAGGCCTCTCGAATTCTGAAAGCCTCCTTCTGAACCATTCTTTTCCTCCTTTTGTTAAAATCTTCTGCTTAAAACAAGTTCAGTTTAGGTGGTAAAAATCTTTAAGATAGTTTTATAAAACCTTTAACCACCACCGGAGCCCATTGGGGCCCGAAAGGATCATTTTGGCGGCTAAAAATGTTTAAGAAAGTTAAACAAATTGTTTAATTGAAATCATGCGTTGATTTGGATTTTCTCAGTCTTAATTCGCTTTTGACGCTTTTTGATCGCTGAACGTGATATTAAAACCTCATTGGAGAGATCCAGATGAATTGAATTTGAATACTACAAAGTCATGCGTTCCCGTTTGAGTGTTTCCATCCATCCCTCTATTTGTTTCTGCTGTCACAAATATGTTTCCTGAAGAGTCTGATGCCAAACCACCCGGGTATAAAGAAGCCCCTGAAGTACCCTTTTGTTTTGTCCAAACAGGATTTCCAGATGAATCTATTTTCATTAGGAATAAGTCTGAAACGCCCTGCATAGTGCTGCCGTTCAGTCCAATCATAGTTGTACCCGCGATATAAGCGTTATTCGATCCATCTATAGCTATGCTGGTTGCATAGATCGAGCTTGTATCCCAAGCCTCCGTTTCAGCAGTCAGTGTTCCGCTAGAATTGTACTTGGCCACAAAATAGCCGTACTTAACAGGCACGCCGCAAAATACTACGCCAGTGATATAGACGTTATCTGAAGAATCTTTTGCAATATCCTGAGGTGAAGTTTGAAAACTTGAACAAGCTATCCAGCTCGCAGACATTTGCTTTGTCCAAATCTTATTTCCAGAAGAGTCGTATTTAGTCAGGAATAAATCCTCTACCCCACCTAAAGTATTTCCATCTAACCCGCCGTTTGTTGTTCCGGTTACGTACACGTTAGACGACGAATCGTGAACCACCCCAATAGCTCGAGTTATTTTGGTTGCCACACCTAACTGCTTAGTCCATTGTCTCGTCCCAGCCGAATTGTATTTAACCACAAAAAAATCAGTTGAACCCGTCATGCTCACGCCATCCAATCCAACACTTGTATCCCCAACAATGACACTGCTGCCATCGGCTGCCACAGATACACCGTTTCCTCTAGTGAGCCCCCCGGCGCCGCCTTGTTTTGTCCAGAGTCTATTTCCAGATGAATCATATTTAATTAAAAAATAGTTGGTACCGGCTGGGCCCCCTGCGCCAAACAGATCTCCGTTAGTAGATCCTGAAACAAAAATTTTGTTTGAAGAATCTTTAGCTAGTCCGGTAACTCCTGTTATTTTAGAGCCGCTTGTTACGCCAAATTGAATCGTTGATTGCTTGGCCCCTTGCGAATTGTATTTTGTAATGAAGGCATCATGGGTTCCCGTAAGAGTATTTCCATCGAGGCCGCCCTGAGTTTGGCCCCCAACATAAACATAGCCGCCCGAATCCACTAAAACTGAATTTGGATTCGTATCTACCGAAGCTACTCCTAATTGTTTAGTCCAGTACGACGCCGAACCGTCGCCGCCACTGCCGGCAGCGCAGCGGATTACCAAAATGGGAATTAAAATTAAGAGGAGTGGGCGTGCCATTGAATACTATCGGATTTTGGTCGGGATATGTTATAGGTAAGTAGTACCTAATTTGTTTAGTTTCTCAATGTGGCACATTGTGGGGCCCGGAGAACTTTAGTTCATTTGAAAATGGGGTTTCCTTCGATCTCTTTATCCAACAGTTGTTCCAACGGCTCGGCTGTCGTCCCGGCGGGAAGGCGCTTATTTTTGTATACATTTTTCTTGAATGCCACGATTTGTTGATCAAGAGAATTCGCGACCCAAAATGCCTTCTTAATAATAGCCTTATCTGCCGAGATACGATCTTTTCTGATTTCTTTCAAAGTTTTCTTATGGACAGTTTCTCTTACAACTTTGTATTGCACCCTTCCTAAAATTTCGACCTTACTAAAAACATATCCGCCAATTCCCCAAAAGAATCCGAACATAAGACTAAGAAAAATTGTCTGAGATCTGGAAAACCCCGCAGCTTCAGCGGCGCCTCTAACGACTACCTGTTCAACACCCATATACACTTATCGAATACAGGGCGACAAAGCTAAAGACCATTTACTTACTACGACTTACGGATGGGTGTTGCGAGCAATAGGTATTATTTCTGCCTGTTTATAATTTTCGTTTAGACAGAAGTCCGCCCACGCGTTCATTAGCGGCACGCGCTTTGGGTAGTACGCAGTCTGATTGTAAGCGGCCTCGGCTTTGTTTTTAATTGTATGTGCCGGCGCCGCCTCGCTGACGTCGTTGGGATATGAAGTGCACTCAGAGCACCAAACTTTAAAGGTACTACGAAATCCGTGGACGGTAATGTCTTGACCAGAAATTTCCTTCGCCAAAGCAAGTACAGTGTTTCCCGATATATGTTTTCCGTTTTGCAGAGAGAAAATAAACTCACTTAATTTAAATTCGTGTAGTTGTTGCAGAACTTCAATGGCTCTTGGAGACAAAGGAATTTTGTGCTCCACTCCCGCCTTCATTCTTTCTTTTGGAATCAACCAATAATTTTCAATGAAGTTGATCTCTTCCCACCTTGCTCCAAACACTTCGCCTGGACGGGTTGCCGTTAAAATTCCAAACTCCAATGCCTTGGCACTTATAGATGTCCGTAACCGAAGCTTTTTCATAAACTCACCAAGACCAGAGTATCTTAGCGAGGAGTGGTGTTCTACGTCCTTTTTTGATTTCTTTCCATAAGCGTTTTCAAGGTACCCCTTCCACCTGGCGGGATTTGCGCCAGTGCGGAACTCGTGGAAGGTGGCCCAATCAATAATATTTTCCATCCTGTTTCTGACCCTGTCGGCGGTTTCTCGCTTTGAATTCCAAATAGGGTCTAAGATTTTCAATACGTGTTCTTTAGTAATATATCTTACGAGAATTTCGCCAACTACTGGATATGCATAAGTTTCCAGTGTGCTGTACCATTGACTACAGTGTTTTGCGTTTTTCCAATCGCTCTTTTGAGACTCAATAAATTCTAAAGCACACTGTTTGAATGTTTTGTTTTTTTCCAAGGTACTATCATTGTCCCTTTCAATGATCGGGTCTTTATCTGCATCAATCGCTTTGCGATGAATGGCGGCCTTTTCTCTTGCCTCAATAAGACTAACGGAAATTGTAGAGCCCAAACCTATTTTCCTTCGTCGTTTTAGGATGGGGCTGTAGTAGCGAAATAAGAATGACTTTGTTCCTGAATTAGAAACTTGTACATAGAGCCCGCCACCATCGGCGTAGAGACCGGGTTTCTTCAAACTTTTTATTTCGATAGCAGTGAGGCAACTCAGTTGACGTTTCTTTTTACTTTCTTTCATAAATTAGGCCTTTCTTCTGTTGTAGAGTAGTCGCTGGCATGCGCAGGTGCCAAGCACATCTGCGTACCAACGAAGGTACCATTGAGTTTCGGATGTAAGTGGACGTCAGCGGTCGACAGTAAAACTAATGCGGAGTTTAAAGTCTTTGCCAGAGCAGGTTTCAGAGGATACAAAAATCATAGGCGGACGTGGCCGGACAATGGGTGTCCAGACTCTCTCTCCGCCAATCACTTAGTCATGGGTTTTCGATACAAGAGCTAAATAAACGAAATTACAAACAAATGGTTTCAATGAGTTACCAGGTCCGTAGCAGTCGAAGCATCACAGAAAATCACAGCCTATCACGGTTGTGATCTTAGTTGAATCTTACTGGAGTCTTACTAAAAAGGCGTAAAGTTCTCGAGCACAAATTCACTTTAACTTGAATCAAAGAGCTAACTTTTAAAATAAAGGAAGGCTTTTTATGAATAATGATTTAATCGATTCGAACCCCAAATCTGCATCTATCGAAACTAATAAAGTAAAAATTATTTTTGAGTTCACAGTGCTCACACCTAAATTAACATTTTATCGAGGCGTGAAAGCCGCTGATGGGAGTTTTCGCATGGAAAAGCGCGGAGCCACCGCGAAAACCTTTCGATCCATCATGGTTTGTGGGTCTGAAGAGGTTCTCCATAAATACCGGATGGCCGTTGAGTCTTATTTTCGAAAATCAATTTTAATAACGAAGACTCAAGCCATGATGAGCTTAATTTAATTTGAAACAACAAACACGAAACAAAGGAAATAATATGACCCACATGATGCGAACCCTACTTTGGCTTATTGAATTTACAATTATTGTTGGCCTTGCTGGCGGATTAGTGGATATGACCCGCTCATCCGGCAAGTAAACGTGCCGTATCGACGGCACATCCTTTTTTCGGTTTTTCGGTTACAGGAGGCGAATATTCAAATGAATCATTTGATTCTGAGCTTCTGACAAAACTGTTGGGGACTAAGAATTTCAATACCCTTAACTCTTTTAATATTTAAGAGCGCTTTATCGCCAGTCACAATAATCGTAGCCTGAGCGGTAATGGCAAGCTCGAACAAAAAGTGATCGTTTTTGTCGGGAAAAGCGATATCACTTATTGGTTGTGGTAAAACCATCAGGGCTTGGTTGAAGAGAGTTCCGAGAAGAGCTCGACGTTTCTTATCGGGTTTAATAAATTTTGAACGATTAAAAACCGTATTGATTTCTTGCCGAAGCTCGGTACTCATGATGGCCAGAAATTCGCCCATGATCCAAGCCTGAATTATTTTTTGTGGTGTGCCGCCAGCAGTTAGGGCGCTGATAACCACATTGGTATCAACGACGACCCGTTTTACGCTCACGTCGTACTTCCTTCTGAGTTTTCAACGCTGCGTTCATAGCTGTTTTGGAAGAGACCTTTGCATCGGCCTTTATTTCTGCAAGTGTTGCTAAGGCGTCTTTTTGCTCTTTAGAAAAAGTCTTACAAAGTTCCTGAACACCACGGCGGATCAATTCGGCCATCGAAACATTTTGAATAAAGGATATTCTTTTAAGGGTTTCAACCTCAGTGTCTTCTAAATAAACTGTAGTTCTTTTAAGCATAGCAGCCTCCAACAGATTAATGTCATACTGACATATATATGCTTATATGTCAATAAATGAAAAATCTTAGGGCGAATCCGCCAACACCTAACCTGAAATCAAATAGTTACAAAGAAAAACCTCGGTGTTTTTAGCCGATGTACCGATAAGTTCCAAAAAAATCTGCCGATAAAGCCTATGAAAATGATGATGAATTTCAAGCGGAGATTTTATGGGCTACTCAATCAATCTTTACCTGGCAAAAAGTCTGTGCCGCAATGGCGGATCCAATACACCTCTTTTAAGAAGGCCGATTGGTCTGAAAACACCAAGGCGAAAGTCCCAAAGAAGGAATGGAATATTCCCAAAGATCGATGGCACGCGCTTGGGTTTAATAAATTCATGAATCTAGAGGAAGCAAAGGCCCGTGCCAAGCAACTCAATGCTCAAGCTCATATCAAACGGCAAGAAGAGCGGTCAAAAAATTGCAAACGAGCAGTCGAAAACTCGGACAAGATACGACTCCGTTTTGCCGGAGGAATTTGTTGCGGAGTTTGAACAGCGTTTTGTGCAGACTCGTGAAGATTTGGAGCTATTCTCAATCTCACCGGATTGACGGTGGAGGTAAACTTGTCGAAAAAGCCAATAGGATATTTTGAGGCCTGTGAGGTTCACGGCAACTCAATGGATTCCGTTCGCACCTATGTTTTTGCTCTCATGATTTTCTTTTGTTGGCTTGAAAAAGCGTCTTAACTGCGTTCGAGGTTTCTATAGGTTTTGTTTTGGCGCGCCAATTCCTCATGCTGCCTTGGCGGATTCGCCGCAGGCGCGGTCTTAGTGTTATTTTCTCTTGAAATTCAAATGGTTAACAACACTAAGATTTTTTCGTGTCCATTTTGTGTCCAAAAGAAAGTGTTAGGTTGTGACACCGGGACAAATCAAAAATCTTAGGATCGCGACCTCAATTAAAAACACTGCCATCAGCCGCGGTATTAAATCCGTCCACTTCTTTCGCAACCTCAAGCTTATCGTCTCTTACACGATAGATGATGGCCCAGCGAATGACACCATTACCCATATCATAAGTTGAAACAGCTATCTGAGGATTTTTATCTTCATCGAACGTGATGAACTGCTCCGGCTTTATTCTAACAAAAAACGCATATGCCCATGTGTGACGCTCGCCATCGGTTTCATAGACCTTTGACCAAATTTTATTTTTAAAAGATTTCTTCCCCTTACCAAGAGTAATCCGCGTTGAATGCCATCCTATCTTTTCAAGCCATATCCATCGTTGATCAGGTAAACGCAGAAAGTCTCTCTCGATGGGAATATCACCGGCAAAACAAATTGTAGATGTCGATAAGAATACAAATAAAAATGAAATTAAGAGTCTATTTCTTTTTACGTGCTTTTTCATAGCGGGCCAAAACTTCATCCGCATAAGCTTCCCCCTTCTTGTTCCACTGGTTGTAGCCTACAAACGTGCTTCTCGCATTTTTAGGATACTTCTTTGGCACTTGAGAAAATTTGTGAGCTAGCAGTCTCGTGCCAAGGGCAACGCTGACGACCGGATCGAGTTTATCAGCTTTAGTGACATGGATCAGATGTTTACGTGTTTCAATCCATTTCTCTTTATTGGGAAACCCACCAAGCACTCGAAGTGACTGATCTGTAACCTGCATTAACTCTGAAGCGGTACTCTTGGGATCTTTGCTTTTAGCTTTTGGATTAAAACTAGATTCGACTGAGATGAGTGCCTTGATCATAAGTGGATCAAGATCATCGGGAAATTTAAGTCCTTGTGGTTTCCAATAATCCAGCCAAAATTGAATTAGGGAATCGTATTCATCTCCTTGAGGGTAATCATCAACTGGATTGAGAGGAGAGTATTTTTTCTTTGAATTCCAAAATAAGTAGAGAATGTTCTCAACAAGAAGGCCTGGTTTGATTTTGCCCCGATTTCTTCTTACATGTGCATCAACCCAAGTAACTGTACCTGAATGACAGACTCGCTCGTGGCCATGAACGACATGATAGCCGGGTGAACACATTTCAGATGGCTTGGGTTTTCTCAGTTCACTCAAGTAGCTAGTTCCTTTGTTGCATCTAAGTTGTTTAACGACCGCCGGTTTTTTTAAATATAGCCTGCTCAACTGAACGCAATCGTGCGTCTAAATCATGTAGCTTGCCGCTGTCGCCATCACCTTGTGTGTGATGAATTAAAACCTGGCGGGTATAGGGTTGATAGCCAATACCCTCTTTTTTGGCCAAAGTTTTCAGTTTTTCAACCACGGATTGTGGCAAACGAATAGAAATCATTTGTAGTTCCATTGCTTCATCCAGAGCAGCTTCATCTTCGCCGGAGGCTAGTGTAGATTGGAGACCACGTTTGCCAGTCTCCCAATCATTGGCTTCAGCCAAGAGCTTCTGCTCTTTATTTCTTTTTTTGCCGTTGGATTTTTTCATATAAATTTACCTCGTCATTGTTTGGTTCATAAGCCGTAATGATCACGGGCGCATTTTCTTCAGGGTCAATGAAGAAGACCACTTTTAATTCGCGCCCCCTGTCCGTCGTTGATATAAACCAAAAGCGATCTTCCATTCCCTGATTCTGTGGCCGCGTTTCTTTTGCTAACAAAGCTTTCGCGATTTAAAAACACCTCTTCAGCTTCACCGGCGGACACACCATGCTTGTTTTTAAGTTTTTCTAAGATGGAAGAATAAATAATGATCCGCACTTTCTTACCCTAACATATTGTATATCTTAAAGCAATACAAAATTATGGAACGTTTTTGCGAAGGACCTTAATAAACTATGATTTCAAATAGTTAGGGCTTTGGCTGGATCTAAGCATTTTTAACGTGTTAAAAAATGAAATTTTCGCAGAAAACCAAACCGACAAGAAATCAGATCGAACACGCCGACATATGATTGAAACCTCTCTCAGGGCCTTTGAGAAGCGGGGTTATGACACATGTACCATGCGAGACCTTGCCAAAGATGCCGGCCCAAGATCATAATCAAGGAACGAGACAACCCATATTCCATCTTCAACTTCCTTTACTCCGACCTCTTGGCCCGGCGGGAAAGACGTGGAAAGAAATTTGGTATTGCGTCTGCAAAATCTACATGACTTTCCCTAAGGTCGCTATGTGGCACCTTTCTAGAACAGGTGGTGGGGTACAGGGCGACAAGTTTAATAAGCTGTGGGCGTACTTTGAAGGATCAGTATTATTTTTTAAATTGAGTAATAGCAGTATTTTACATTTTTTCTTTCTTCAAAAGTTCTTGTAGTGCTTTTGGTCTAGGCTTTCCGCTACCCAGCATCGGTATACCTTCTGGTAGATAACGAACTTCCTGAATGTTGTGGCTAGATGGTAAGCCCCGAGCTGCTAATTCATTATTTACCTGATTTAGAATTTCAGCCGAGTTCGCTCCTAAAGAGAAAGCCGTAAACAAAACAAATGGCGAATTATCGCCGGCGGACTCGACGGCAAATAAAGGCCCGTTCACGTCAGCATTTAGTGCTCGAGCTTTACTTGAGACCCAATCGACAAGTGTTTCTTCGATGCGAGGTAGTGCAATTTTTTCGCCGCCTTTTTTACGGAATCGGCCCATGCGACCAACGATAAAAACATACCCGTCATCATCGATTCGAACGATATCCTCAGTGTTGTACCAACGCTCAACAATTTTGCTATCAGTACTTCGTTTAGCATCAACAAATGGGTTTTGTGCTTCAGTTTGATTGAAATAGCCACTCATTATGTTGTCGCCTTTAACTAGGAGAATACCTTCTTGATTCGAGCCCGTTACCGGCTCCAGTGTTTCTGGGTTGACGACAACATGATCTACCACCATTTTTCCTACACTTCCCTGTTTTGGTTTTTTGTAGGGATTGATGGCGATCAGCGGAACAGCTTCCGTGACTCCATAGCCTTCGACAATAACGGCATCAGGAGTTTTTTCTTTGACTATATCCACAACATCTTGAGTCAATTTAGCGGCTCCAGAAATAACATAGCGCAGGGACTTTAGCTGCTCCGGTGTTCCTGATTTATACAAGTTCATGATGAAGTCTGGTGTACCAACAAAGTAGGTAGTTTTATAAGCTCCAACAACTTTTGCCATGCCGGCTCCATTTGTTGGGTCGGGAAAGTGATAAAGCGGAATTCCCAAGACATCGGAAGCGGCTTCAAGTGCGAAACCCAAAGAGTGGAACGTAGGTGCGACAGCTAGAATGCTATCCTTATTTGTTAAAGGTAAATTATCTTTCAGCAATTTGATAACAGCGGCGATCATTTTATCGGTGACAGGTACGCCTTTAGGTGCGGCTGTCGATCCGCTTGTAAAAAGAACGGCGACGTACTTACTTGTCGATCTAAATGATCTGAGACCTGCGTAAATTAACGATTCGGCCGAGCCCCAGATTTTGTCATTTAGAGAAATCATCGATTTGAGGTCTTCAACAAAAATAAACCTATCTATTAAGGGGTCTAGGCCGATCTTTTTCGGATCTCGTGCCTTAAGTCGTTCAACGAAGGTTTTTGAAGTCACAATTTTTTTGGCTCCCACTAAATCCATTGCATTTTTAATTCCCTCAACTCCATCTGTATAGTTAACCATGGCTGGAATTTTTCCGGCTCTCATTAGGCTCAGTCTGATTGTTCGTCCACCAACCGAGGGCGGCATCATCAGGCCAACATATTCGTCATCAATCTGCCGCTTAAGTACTTTTGCCAACACAAATGCCTTAAGGAGGCGATTACGATTTGTGAGCGCACCAATCATGGCGTCTTCACCAATAACTTTGTGGGGACTATTGGCAGATTGATTTACTGTCATTTGCAATAGCGTGTCCCCTTTTGGAAAATTTAAAAAAGTCTCGTCTTTGGCCGTTAAAGTTTCATTCCATTGTCGGCTAGCTTTAACTTTAGTGGCTTCTCTGAGATCGTTACCTTCGGCGCACCAATAAACGTCTTCGACAGTTTTAAGAAGACTCGGGTTATCGATCTTTACGCCGAATGTTTCTTCTAGCGCCACGGTTAATTCCATGAATCTTAAGCTATCAACCCCGAGGTCTATTAAATCGTCTTTAGATTTAAGATTTTCCTTATTTATGGATCCCTGACCATTCACTTTTTCAATAATTTCAACAATGATGTCATCGGCCTTTGCCTTATTTTCAGGACGAACTTGAAATGGTCCGTGTTGCTCAGCCTCTGTCATATTCAGATCAACATCTTCTATGGGAGGTAAGATAATTTCTTTGCCATGAATTTTAGACTGCAGGTAGGAATAGGGAATGTAACGACGCGTTCTTTCGATCTCGTTAAAATATTTTTCAATAAATAAATTTATTTCCTGTCGAGATCCTTGGCGTGGAAAGTTTTCGGGCTCCCAAAATTCCAGAGTAATATCTCTTTTAGGAGCTAATCCGAAAGTTCCCCAAGTCATTGCATTTAAAATATTCCAGAGTGCCGATAGTCCGCCTTTGGAGGTTTTTAGACGATGATACCCGGTATTTCCTAGCGACGAGCCATCAAATCCCTGGTAGCGACCAAGCACAATTCTTGCCTCAGGATATTTTTGCAAAATCATATGGACAACTGCCTTGCCGGGGCCGGACGCGCTATCTGCGATGATCTCTCTTTGTCCAAGACGAATATGTCCAGAGGGATATAAAAAAATATTTTCACCACGTGCGAGTGCTTTTGAAATTTCATTAACCAATCTATCGACTGACGCACTCGCGGGCTCGTCACTGTCTCTTTTAACTCTTGGCACCAGAAGAACATTTACATTCTCTGCGGCCCATTTTATAAGTTTTCCGACATATGGGATTTGTGTTTGTCCTTCGTCCATTACTGGTCGAGGGTGAAAATGGGGCTCTAATACTTTCTGCGCAATTACTGGATCGCTATAACTTTCGTGGGTTAACAAAAATAAGGTTCCCTTTGTTCCGCGAGCCTTCACTTCTTCGAGGCCCTTGACGGTTACATCGTAGCGGCTGTCTAAACCCCAGCTGAAAATCTTATAGAGTATTGATTTGCTAAATTGTGAAGATTCATGTGAAAATAGCTTGTCGCAAGATACTGTTGCTGTTGCTGTTGTACAGAGAGATAAGCTAATGATAAGACCCAAAGTTACATTTCGAAGGTATGACATATTAAAATCCTAATTTCTGACGGCCGCAATTTGGGCTCAGTGTCCAAGATATTGACGGTGCAACGCCTTTATTTTTCTTAAAACTCTTCATTATATTCTAGGATTTCAATATTTGGACCAGTGAAGGTCTCGCAAATGGCTTTTTAAAAAACTGTTCTTGCAACCCTCATTTTCGAATCCTATCATTTAGTAGGATGCAAAATATAAATTCAGCCCAAGAATCAGGCTCAATCACGTTGCCAGGAATAAGGTTAGCTACTGGTACCACTCGCAATCAATTATTTGGGAAAGTCCGGTCTGTTTCAAGTTTGAAGTCTCCCGAAATACAACGGATGTATCAATTAATGCAGGGCACTTATGACAATGTGTCTGAAGAGCAATTTCATGCGGATCTAAACGCCAAGGACGATGTCATTTTGCTTTACGAAATTAAAACAAAAACCTTACAAGGGTTTTCGACGCTTAAAAATGTACAATTGTCTTGTTCAGATAGGGTTGTCGAGGGCATCTTCAGCGGAGATACGGTAATCTCCAAACACTTTTGGGGAGGCAATGCCCTTGGTAAGACTTTTTTAAAGTACCTATGGTTAAAAAAGATGAGGTCTCCACATAAACCTCTTTATTGGTTTTTGATTTCTAAGGGTTACAAGACATACTTGCTGATGGCCAACAACTTTTCAACCCATTACCCACGTTATGAACGTCCAACGCCGGCATTAGTCCAGGAAATCATCGATACATTTTATAAGAAAAAATATCCTGCTTTCTATAATATGGAAACGGGACTAGTGGTGCCCAAGGGCCCTTCTTGTTCTGTGAAAGAGAATCTTGCGCAAATCAGCGATAGTCTTTTGATGAACCCACGTATTGATTTCTTTGTTCGAAAAAACCCCAACTGGAATTGTGGTGTGGAGTTGGCCTGTATCGCCGAAATGACTTTGTTGATGCCACTTTACTATAGCATAAAAAAATTCTTCAAAGGATTGAAATGAAAACGGTGTCGGCGGAAACGGGGACGACGTCAGTGCAAAATACGTCACTAGCCCTGTAAGATTTTCAAATTTACCAATAATGTCACTAGCTTACGCCTTTCGTCATCATCAGTAAAAAATTGAACTCTCATGTCGTTTTAGATGGATTTGGGAGTTTTTTGTTTGGGAACAAAATTTGAAAGAAGGCCTACTGGAAAACAAAATTAATAGGTAGGCCGTTTGTGGATATATTAAGATTTCAGATCTTTTTTCTAATTTCTTTTTTTTCAACTATATCTTTCTCTCAAGAAATTCGTACATCGCGAGATTATTTCATCTTAGAAAAGAAAGCTGCGGAAGGTTACTCAAAATTTGGTCTCATTCCCGGAGTTTATTTAAATCAAAATGGATTGGGAGAGCGTCAGGATCTCAATAACCTAGTTCATGGATCTGTTTGGAAGAACATGTATACTGCAGGCGCCGACATCACTATCGGATTAGCTCCTGGTACGATCCCTGAAACTGAAAAGGAAGTATGGGCATTATATAGAGGACACAGTTATTTACTTGTCTCCCAAGCGGTGGTGCCACAGATAGTTTTGCAGGCGGTTCCGCGACTTATCTTTCCAGCGAAAGGTGGATTTTTCGCCATTAACAAAAAATTTCAACCGAGTTTTAATTCAAACGAAGTTAAAGTCGTGGTTGCTGATATTAGTACCCTTCCTTACAACGCCAAGTCAGAAGCGGCCGAAATTTTTCGTGATAAGGACGAAAAAATTAACTCAGATCATTACAATTTAACTAGTGATAACCTTGGCTTTATATATCTTACGTCAGATAAGAAAATTGCATTGTATAGAAATGATGGGAAATATCAAATTCTTGAAATTTCCGTTGAAGAAGACGTTGCAATTACTCGCGAAGGAGTATACACAAGCAAAACAGACCTCTTAAGTCGTAAGAAGCACATTCAATTCACCTCGCTGAAGCCCGACGGATCGGTTAAAGAAACTACAAAAACAATTTACAGTTTGAAAGAGGGAGAAACTTACCGCTTTAAAAGTAGTGAGGTTTCGGTTGCCATCCCGCGGTCGACAGGGGGATCTTACAAAGTTAATATTGGCCCCACTGGAATGTTATCTGAAATCGGTGGCAAAGAAAAATTCCAGGCACCGTCAAGTGCAAACCTAGATTCGCTTCGTGGAGTTGGACAAGACTTACGCGCGAAATCCGAGTTAGGTGTTTACAACGGAATTGTTGATCGGTTGGAGTTTTATCGTCGAATCACTCAAGGACTCAGAAAGAATAATAATACTTGGGTCAATCTAGTGGGCCCATTGGGTTCTGGAGCCTCTTCAATCGCTTTCGGCTATGCACGAGGAATTCATCGTGGTTTAGCTGAAATGACGGATCTTGCTGATTACGAAGTTTATTCGGTTTCTATGGGAAAGCTTATTAAGCAGGATAGTATCGATAAGAATAATGCTGGTATTACTGAAGTCACCAATTTCATTGGTGCTGCACAGAAGAAAAAAGTCATTCTTATAATAGACGAATTTTTGGACGATGCCACTCTCGGGTCTACGAATGCAAAACAATCACTTGAATCTTTTTTGAGATTTTTCAGACCGACTTTAGAGGCTGGAGAAATCAAAATAATTACGACTTCAAACAGCGCACAGTGGGAAGAGTTAGCACAGGCAAATCCGCAGTTGAAGGCACTTGCTAATACTGTTGAGGTAGGTCAGCCTTCGGTCGGCATTTTAAAAGCGATTATGCAAAGTCAGCGGGTAAAATTAGAGAAGGCGCTCAACGTTCAAATTCTACCAGAAGTGGTTTCACTGGTTTTAACTATGTCACCACAAATTTCGCCAGCCGAAGTAGAGCCTAAACGTTCTGTCGATTTGCTAACTGAAATTGCCGTAGGGTACGGATCTCCAAATGCAAAAAATATTACGACAATTACTGAACAATCAGCGAGTTCTTTTTTAGTTACCAAAACGCTTAATCTTAAAGATCTAAAAGTTGATATTAAGGCTCTTGACGCCTTCTTAAAAACTGAACTCATAGGTCAAGAAGAGGCCCGTAACATCATTGTTAAGAACCTTAGCCCGCTTTCTATGGGGTATGTGGATTTAGAGAACGGACCTCTGGCAACCCTTTTCTTGATGGGACCAACCGGAGTAGGAAAAACCTTTTCATCTCAACTTTTAGCAAAGCACCTTGGTTTACCGCTGGTTAGAGTTAATATGCAGTATTTCAACGGTTTTGGTGCTGATCAGGCTTACACCAAAGAGATCAAACGTTATGAAAACAAACCGTTTGTCCTATTGCTTGATGAAATGGATAAACCCTCTGATCGTAGTGTAACTCCAAAAGATCGTTTCTTAAAATTGAGAACCGTTTTGGAAACTGGAATTTGGGGTGAAGGCACTGACGAGAGAATAAATCTCAAAACCGCAATTCTTGTTATGACTAGTAATCATGCGCAAGATTTAATTCTTTCAAATGAAGGTAAATCTCATAGCGAGTTGCTGGCTCTCGTTCAGGCTTACGTTCTTGAAACAGATCCCAAGAAAACTCCTGAAAACGAGCAAATTAGTCAAAACGTGTGGTCTTATCTTGAAAGTCGGGTGGCAATTTATAAGCCGTTGCCGAGAACCGAACTTTATCTGGTCGCTCGTAAGTTTGCACGAGAACTCAGCGATAAAATTCAAAAACAAAAAGGTGTAAAAGTCGAAGTATCGCCACGTCTTATCGAGAACACGGTAGAGATGTCTTATAAAGATAAGCTGGGCGTTGTTCCAATTCGTAGCCGTATATTTGAAAATCTTAGTACCGTCGTTATCAGTTATCTTGAAGACCAATTGCGTTCGGGCGTCACCGGAATGAACGAAGTTTATGTGACTGTTGCTGGTAACGGGGACGCAGTTCTCATAAATAATAAAATGAAGGACTACGAGGTTTTGAAATCTCAAGACCAGGCAAAAGTGGCGAAGAGAAAATGAAAAAACTATTAATTTCGGGAATCGTGGCGTTGAGCACTCAGAATTCATTTGCGGTACAAGAAGATGGAATGCTTTGGAAACCAGAAAACGCAATTTTAGTTGTCCTTGATGTGTCGGGTTCAATGGCTGGCGCGATGTTAGATAGCGTACGTGGTGAAATGGATCGCGCCTTTAGCCCGCAAGCTTTCCCAGCAAATGGAATGGCAGGATTAATTTCGTTCTCTGGATGCTCTCCATCAGATGTACGCCTCGAGGTTCCATTGGCGAAAGGTGCGGGACCGCAAGTTTTAGCTCGTGCCCATGCGTTGCAGGCGACTGGTAGCACGGACATTTATAGTGCCCTCGTGTTGGCAAAAAATGAGGCCCTAAAATTGGGAAAAAATAAATGTACCAAAGTTATGATTTTAACCGACGGTGCTGACACATGTTCCATTGGGGACGTGGTAGGGATATCAGCAGACATCGCAAAAATAAATGAATGCAATCAGGTAAACACGGTGGCCCTGGGAACGGGTGTGAACATAGAGCAGACTTTAAAAGATATTTCAAAGGCAGGTCAAGGTGAGCATCGCACAGTTTCGGACCTCTTTGATCTCGAAGAGAACTTTAACCAAACTTTAGAAAACTTAAATTCTAGGTCACAAGTTGTCACCGGTATGCGTGACTGGCAGGGTGAAGATAAGGGCCCAAATAAAAAGAAAAATAAAAAGGGTCACGATGATCCAGATAAAACAGAGGGTGACAACGGTAGTGATGGCCCTCACGACCCTAATACGAACGCTAATCAACAAAGCAAAACACGGAAAAATTAATATGATGAAGATATTTAAAAAAGCAATTTTAATGTCAACAATGTCATTTGCGGCCTACGCTAACTGTCCGCCGAGTAAAGAAGGAGTTACGTTCGTTCCTGGGTTCGGTAAAAGCTGTATTGTTTTGAAGAATCCAAATGTAAATGGGGCGCACCCATTAGAAGGGGATACTCTGTTGGTTTCTTCAGATGATAAAGTTGCTCGTATCGGAAAAATTTCTTACAAAGTCCTAGGAACGCCAAAGGGTGTCGTTTTTGCAGTAATTTCGGAAGATGATGGAAGCCAATATGAAATTAATTACTGGGATGCAGCGACTGAAAAAATAAAAGAATGTACGCCAAAAGCCGAAGATAAAATTAGTGTAGGCGCAATTCGCGAAGGTAAAGTTAGTATCACTGTTGGCGCCGATATGATTCGTGTTACTCGTGGTCTGCAGTCAAAAGACTATGTAGAGAATTGCGAAAACAAGGGTAAAAACCTCGTTTATTTAAATTTGTCCAAAGAAGACAGAAATATCTTAGAAGAATTCCGTACCGGTGGTGCGTCTAACGAATGGACGAATCCCGAAGTGGCCGCGACATTTCCTAGTATACTTGGCCGTGACGATGAGGTTAATAAGGTGATTTCAAACCTTCGTCTAAGCGCAGTTCGTTCAAGCCTTATTATCGGTAAAGCCGGTATTGGAAAGACGGCAATTGTTCAGGCACTAGCCAAGAAAATTGTCGCGGGCGATGTCCCTGATTTTTTAAAAGATTGGAGTATCTATTCGATAGAGATTTCAAAGCTTGGAGATGAGGGGTTGAAGGGTAAAGCAGAGGGTAAGGCGGCACGCCTATTAGATGCATCTGTTGGGAAGAAAGTTATCTTGTTGTTTGATGAAATGCACAAACTGGTTGGCAAGGGGGCCACAAACGAAAATGCTTCAGATATTACGGAGACCATGAAGACTCCTTTAGCTGATGGTCGCCTTGCAATTATTGGGACGACAACAGACGACAAAGACGAAATCGGGTTGTTGCGTCTAAAGCCAGCCTTCTTTCAAAGATTTAATCAGGTCTTTCTGAAAGAGCTCCCTGACGACCTTTTAATGAAGGTTTTTAGACAAGAAGCCAACGAAATGGAGAAAAAATACGAAATAGTTTTCTCCGATGAGACCTTACGGCAAATTTTAAGTCTTACCCGTCGCTACGCTTCTGACCAAGCGCAGCCCAGGGTAAGTTTGAAAGTTATTAATCAAGTAGCATCAGATTTAGCACTAGAGAGATCAAACGATAAAAAGCACGGTAAAGTAAATGTAAGTGAAGAAGACGCCAAGAATTCTGTAGGACAAGTTGCGAACATACCATCGTTGATTACAAAAGCCGCGAATTCAAAATGCGGCGGTTTACCTTTTAGAGACAAGGTAAAAAACTTTACTCCCGAAATGCGGAAAGGTTATGTTGGCCAAGAAGAAGCAGTAACCACAGTTCAGCAGACTCTTGCCACGATTGCTATGGGTATGAATGATCCAAAGCGCCCTGGTGGAGTTTTTCTATTTCTTGGGCCCAGCGGTGTTGGAAAAACTTATTTTGGCGAGCGTCTTGGTGAAATGTTCTGTATGCCTGTGAAAATTTTCGGGATGAGTAAGTACAAGGATGAGTCATCTATTAATGCGTTTGCGGGATCGGATAAAGGTTATGTCGGTTACAATCCTGCCGGCGGTGAACTCACACAGTGGATAAAAGAAAATCCCGAGTCGGTATTAATCTTTGATGAAATCGACAAAGCCAATCCAATGGTTCTCGAATCGCTCATTCAATTACTTGATGATGGGGTTTACACTGACAAAGCCGGTAACGAAGTTAAATTTAGAAATGGTTTTATTATCATGACTTCAAACTTTGGAATGGATTTGATTGAAGCTTACGACAAAAAAGTTCTTGGTTTAAAAAATCCGCGTGAAGGCGCATTTTCAAAACCTCTTCCGCATGCGATACCCCACAACTTAGAACAATTGAAAAACGAAATTTTAAATATGTTAGAAGGAGATGGAAAGTTCGGTAGTTATATGGCGGGTCGTGTGGGTCGTGACAACACAATTGTATTTCATCATTTAAATCCAGCTGAGACTAGGCAAATTGCTGAACTTGAAGTTGCTAAAGTTGTTAAACAACTTGGTAAGAGTAATATTAAGGTTACGGTTCAGCCAGAGATTGCGACGATCATCGGTCAAGAGGCATATGATTTTAAAATCGGTGCACGCCGCGCGCGCGAGCTTGCCGATAAATATGTTCGCCAAGCATCCACATCGGCACTTCTAAAAGAAATGACTGCCGGTAAAAACTTTACGGACGTTATTGTATCAGCAAATTTGGTAACCCCCCCGAATGAAAAAACTCTCGTAGTTATTCCTGAAGATATCAGGTCGGGAAAACTTGCTCTTCGTCAAGAAGAGCAACGTGGAGTTTGTAACGGTAGCGAGTTTATTGATCTCGTACGTGAGTTTCCAACGGCCGTTAAGGATCGCTTCATCGGCCAAGACAATGCCGTCAACGTAGTTTACAAGGCCCTTACACGTATGGCAGCTTTAGGAAATAAACCTGGTAAGGCGGCCGGCAGATTCTTGTTCCTTGGACCTAGCGGTGTAGGAAAGACTTACTTAGCGGAACTAACCGCAAAAATGTTTTGCTTACCGATCAAAGTTTACCCAATGGAAATGTACCAGGGTGAAGATGCAATTAATACCTTTGTTGGCTCAGCACCCGGTTACATTGGTTACCGAGAAACCGGCGGTAGCTTAACACAATGGGTGAAGGCAAATCCAAATTCCGTACTTGTGTTTGACGAAATCGATAAGTCGAATCCGATCGTTTTGGAAGCGCTTATGCAATTCCTAGATAACGGTACGATTACCGATAAAGCCGGTCAATCGGCAACAATGAGTGGAGGATTAATCTTTCTGACATCTAATTTTGCTATGGAGTTGATCGATGCCTACGATAAGCAAGTGTTGAAAATTGCGGATCCGAGAGAGGTTGTAAAACGAGAAATTAGAGATCTGCCACAAACTGAAGAAGGGTTACAAAATACGATTTTTGAATTCTTGAGTCGCGATCGCCGTCTTGGTTCGTATATGCAAGGCCGCATCGGTAGGAACAATATAGTTGTTTACCATCACTTCAATCCAGCCGAAATTAAGAGAGTTATTCAAATCGAAATTAAAAAGGCACTTGCGGAGCTTGACTCTAGTATTCAGTCTTCGGTTGATCCAGCTCTCGTGGATCACATAGCAAAAGTGGGGTTTGATTTCGCAACAGGTGCAAGGCAAGCGCGAGATACGGTACAAAAATATATTACCGATGTGGCCGCAGAAGCACTCATGATTTTGAATGCAAAACAACGAAGCCAACTTAAGAAAATTGTATTCACTGTAAAAGACGGGCCGTCGAACGCTGAGACACTTTATATTAACTCCCTCAAGGCAGCGGATTAACTGTGTTAAAGAATGTGGTGGGAGTTTTATTTATATTAGCTACGACAACGGCGGGAGCTGACTATCAGGCTGTGCCGTTTGATATTGGTCACTTTGGTCAAGCAATCGGCTATATAGACATTAAGGCAAAAAGTGGCTATGCGCAGTGTACGGGATTTTTAGATGAGAATGAGAATTTTATTACCAATCATCATTGTATTGAGAATCAAACCGATTGTGACAACGCCACGATTACTTTTATAAATCAAAATGGCAGTGTCGACGCCCGCTATGCCTGCGCTAAACTTTTAGCGACCTCCATAAATGACGGTGAGGGTCTTGATTTATCGGTTTTGAAGCTCGAGGGTGATCTTTGGACTCAAGAACGTCTTAGATATGCCAGCGTCACACAAGAGGAGTTAAATGAAGGAGCTGAAATTTATATTGCTAAATTTAATTTTGCTACCGTCGTTGATGGAGCTGTTAAGCCAAGCTTAGATGTTGTTCCTTGTTTTGCAAAACGTGACAAAGAAAAGGTGACTTTTTGGAAAACTGAACTGATATACAAAGATCGTCCGTGTTCAGGGCGGGCGGGAAATTCCGGGGCACCTTTTTTAAATCGTAGTGGCGAAGTTGTGGGCTTCCTAAGCGAAGCAAAGGCTCAGCAGGTTATTAAAGGACTAAACCGTTGGGTTATGCCAGAGATCTTCGGACCCCATGTTATCTCTATTAAGGACTTTTTTAAAAAATCCTTGGGAGCACAAAAATGATTCGCTTTTTTATAGCTCTGAACCTGATTTTTCAAACGTTGGCCTTTTCTGACCAAAAAAGCGCAGATGGTGAAAATACTAACGAAGAAATGTCCCTTTCCCATCAGCAAGGAAAGATATCTCTAAACGAGGTTCCCCAAATACTGGAAGCAATTAAGCGCTCCAATGATGCTACCGAGGTCTTAATACTTTCGGATACAAAAACAAACTCGGTTGCCAATAAAATTGGTGATTTTGTTGTAGATGCTGATCTAAATGCCACGACCAAAAATATTGAAACCGACATCCTAGATCTTGCAAAAAAAGAACAACCAGAGCATTTTCGCGGTTTTAAAAAATGGTGGAAGACAAAATATGTAAAGCCGTCTTCCCAAGAAGTTTATTGGGGCGTCATTATGGGCGGATTTCGTGGAACTGTGGCCTCAGTAATTTGGTTCTCGTCCGGCCTTGACCCCATGACGGCGTCTACCCTTGTTGTTGGTCAAACTCTTTTGGATTTCGTGAATCAGACCTACTTTCGCACAGTAGATAACGTTATGAGTGGTCGTACTAATAGCGGAAAAGAAGGAGAAGAGCGTGGGTCATTTAGAGAAATGTCGTTTCGGCTGCTTTACTCTGGGTTTTTTACCTATTTGTGGCGTGGAATTAGCGGCTCAGTAAATTCGGCGGCATCAATCACGACTATTCAAGGAAATATCGAAGTAATTTCTAATGTCCTTTCAAAATCTCTTTCGGGTGCTTACTTCGGTGCAAAAAAGGGTGCCCTGTCGCGCTTTGCTGCAGGCCTTATTGGGTTTCAAGTTTACATGATAGGTAGTGTGATTACATCTTTAGATTTAGCTGGGATAACTTTAAAAAGTTGGACAGTGAATATTCCATTTGTGAATTTTGACTTGGTAGTAAAAAGCTCAACTTTAGCGATCGTTATTTTCTACACAGGTATGGGGTTAGCGGTGAAGTACTTTCCTAATTCTTTTGAGCGAACGGCAAAGCTTTTTGGAAATATAAGTGGAAAAGTTAAAAAAGCTTTCGTAAACCGATGTGGTCTTTTGTTTGAATAGGCAATAGTTGATTTAAAATTCGAGGAATTATGACTAAAAATATTCTATTTTCACTTTTATACGTTTTTGTTTTTTCTCTGCCCCAGGCGGATGCAGTTAATATTGATGAATCGTTGGGCCATGCTGAAACTATAGCTAACATTTACTTAAATAAGTCTCTTCCAAAAGACAAAGAGGGTTTGGTTGCTATGTACTCAGATCTGGGTGTTGCGCAAGATGAAGCGCAAGCTGCTTTAGTTTACTCTGGCGAGAGGCTATTAAATTGTATTTTAATGGATTGCGAAAACTATAAATCTCTACAAAAAAAGTCCATCCATGTTTTGCGTCTCTTGGGAAAAGGCTTTGGTAGGAATCAACTCAATTTCTCACCGATCATGCATGGGAATAAGTTCTGGGTCATGATTCGTGTCGAGGTTAACGGCAGGACCTTGTACCGCGATACATTTAAACAAATGGGAACTGAAGGCCTTTCGTTTGCGGAGAGAAAAGAGATTTATGCCAATCGCATGAAGAAATTTTTAGGTAAGGGTGGGGATGTAAAAAATATTATTACTCTCCGGCCGGGAGATACTTTTCCGGAGCTAGAAAATAACCAACGCTACGATTTTGTATTGGATTTTGATGGAGTATTACAGCTTTACAATGGAGACAAGACCCGTTTTCCAAAAATAGGACATTCGGTTTTAACAAATGGCGGCGGTGAATTTACCGACAAACCAGTTATTGCGGCTGGAGAAGTCTGGGCGATCTATAATTCCCAAAAACAAATAGAGGCATTTTTTATTTCTTCGACTTCGGGGCACTATTTACCCCTATATGAAGATTTAACAAACGCCCTACCATATTTTGAGGCTCTTGGAATTCCTAAGAACAAAATCGTTCCCATGGGTGGCCCAAACGACATTGTAGATATTTTTGAAGAGTTAATGGAAAAACACAAGATGTCGGATCTCAAAAAGTTAATGCCTGTTGGTCCCTACGAATGGCTTAAGCGAAATAAATAAAAAAGCGGAAGCTTTCGCTTCCGCCACCCTTTAGCTCAAATTACACTACCCGTACTTCCCCTGCCCCGGCTTTTCTTGTCCCTATAATTCCCCTGTATTAAATATCGGCCAAAATTAACTAGACTTTAGTCGGTCGAAAAAAAGTTTTACAAAATGCATTGAATTGAGAAACTATGTCTTAAGTTGAGACATTTATGAAACAGCCTAAGGCCATTTGCGTATTTTGTGGGTCGAGAGTTGGAAACGAAAGTCATTACGTTGGCGCGGCCAAAGAGGTCGCCAATTTCCTCTACAACAATAACTGTTCCCTAGTATATGGTGGTGCAGCTATGGGATTAATGGGAGCCATGGCTGACGAGTGTCTCAGATTAGGATTGAGTGTCACAGGCGTTCTTCCCGAACACTTCAATACACGTGAAATAGCGCACGACAAACTTACTAAGCTAATTAAGACCAGAGACATGCATGAACGAAAATATAAAATGTATGAATTGAGCGATAGTTTCTTGGTAATCCCTGGGGGATTAGGAACATTGGATGAGCTGTTTGAGATTGTCACTTGGAAGCAAATAGGTATTCACAACAAATCGATAGCAATTTGGAATTATAAATCTTACTATGATGGTCTCATTAAGTTTTTGGAATTCACGCAAAGCGAGGGATTTGTTTCGGGGTTAGATTCCCTTGTTTACGTCAGTTCAGATTTAAAAGATATATTTAAAAAAATTTAGGAGGAAGTATGGGAGTGGTACAAGAGTTTAAAGAATTTGCCGTTAAAGGAAACGTCCTTGATATGGCTATCGGGATTATTATCGGTGCGGAATTCGGCAAAATTGTAAATTCGCTTGTAGCTGACGTCATTATGCCGCCAATTGGACTTATTATTGGAAGTGTCGATTTCAAAAATCTTTTTGTTGTTTTAAAAGAAGGAGTAAATCAAGTAGGGCCATATTCAACTTTAGCGGACGCCCAAAAGGCTGGTGCTGTAACAGTTAATTTGGGCGTTTTTATCACGACAATGATTTCATTTACCATTGTCGCATTTTCAGTATTTTTGCTCGTGAAACTTGTGAACCAAGCCAGAACGCGAATTTGAATAATCTATTCGTCGCGGAATCCGCCACCACCGCCACGGCCACCGCGGAATCCGCCGCCGCCACCGCGACCACCACGAAATCCACCACCGCCGCCGCGACCACCACGACCGCCACCACCTTCTTCTCGGGCACGGGCTTCTGACACAACGATTTTTCGGCCACCAAAATCAGTTCCATTTAAAGAACTAATTGCTTTTTCGGCCTCTTCATCATTTGTCATTTCGACAAAACCGAAACCCTTACTGCGACCTGATTCGCGATCAGTAATGATTTTTACAGAGTCGACTGCGCCGAAAGCTCCGAAAGTTGAAGTCAGATTTTCGTCAGTCGTGGAATAGGGAAGGTTCCCTACATAAAGCTTCTTACCCATAAAACAAAATCCTCCAAAAAACGCCTAGTGAATCGTGGGTAAAAACCCGAGGTCCCCTAGTGCACTAATACCTGCTACTATACTACGGCATCACTACTCATGTTGCCAATAATCTTCACGTAGTGTTACCCGAAATCCTTGCGGAATGTCGAGCCGATTTACGATATTTTTGTCTAGGAATTCCAAAGCTACGGCGCGCAATGCGATGCTCTGTGATAAAAAAATTTGGTGATATCCATATTTGATATCGCCAGCAATAGGGAATCCGGCCTTCGACATATGAAAGCGCAACTGATGTGGGCGTCCAGTTTCTGGGTAAAGATTCCACAGGATATAATTTCTATCTTTCCAAGTAATAATTTTGTGGGGCTCAGCTATAGTAATAGCACTTTTGCCGTGGGGTGCTTCAAAAACGCGCTTCTTGCCTTTAACCAAAAGATTTTTCCACGTTACCTGTTGATTAAAATTCAGGGGAGAAATCGGTTTTTCGTCAGACAGAGCAATATAGGTTTTCTTAACCGCTCGATTTTCAAAAGTGTCCGTGAGAATTCTTTGGGTGGTGGCGTTTTTTGCAAACACTAGAAGACCAGAGACCTCAAGGTCTAGGCGGTGAACAGGATATAGAGATTTTTTTTCTAAGTGAGGAATAAACGATGCGGCGATTGGGCGCTTATCTTTTACTCCCATACGTGAGGGAACACTCAAAACTCCCGGTGGCTTATCTATAACGATCAAATCTTTGCTTTCAAAAATGACTTGGTTCACCTAGGATGTATTAAGTGGAAGTTAAGATCAGAGCAACTACTAAAAAACTTTGGATTACATTTGTAATTTTTCTGGTTGCGGGAGTGATAGGAACACATTATTGGTTGTCGACGGTTGTTAGGACTAAAGAAGAGGTTAAGATCTTAAATGAGTTTAAAAAAGGGGAGATCGGTATCTTCGATATCATAAAACATGAAAATTGAATCATTAATTGTCGGCAGTTTTCAGTGTAATTGCTTTGTTTTGATTGATGAGAAGTCGAAAGAGGCTATTGTTATCGATCCGGGTGACGAGCCCGAAGCAATTTTGAATATGGTTACAAGCGAAGGGTTAACGGTAAAAGCGTTAATTCATACACATGCCCACTTAGATCACATGATGGCGACTAAGAAAGTTCAGGAGGAAACCAAAGCGTTGGCATATCTTCACAAAGACGACACTTATCTCTGGGACAATGTACAGATGCAGGCCGATCTATTTGGTTTAGATACCGATGGGCCAGGCAGAGTTGATAAAAATCTAGAGGACGGAATGGAAATTAATTGGGGTGGCGAAAAAGTAAAGACTATATTTACTCCGGGGCATACTCCAGGTTCGTGTTGTTTTCACTATTCGGGGAAAGAGTCGCTGTTGTTTTCAGGCGATACACTTTTTAAGAATTCAATTGGTCGAACGGATTTATGGGGCGGAGACTTCGAGAAGCTTTCGAAATCTATTCGTAAAAAACTCTATACTCTTGATGATGATACGATTGTTCTTAGTGGACACGGGCCTGAGACTTTGATTGGTAAGGAAAAGCGGTATAACCCGTTTGTCACATTATAGGGCAGTAGATGACTCATTTCGGTGTCTGAATCTTATTCATTACTCGCTGAAGTTTAGATTGTAACAGCGACTGCGTATATGGTTTAACGATGTAGTCCGCCACTCCGTGCGTGATCGCTTCCAAAATATTTTTTTGGTTACCTTCTACGGTTACAAAAATCACCGGAATATTTTTGAACTTCTCTTCTGATTGACAGAATTTTAGGAAATCAATCCCGTTCATGTTCGGCATATCCCAGTCACAAATAATAATATGAAAAGGATCATTTGTTTTTTGCGAATCTTTTAATTTTAGCACCGCTTCGGTTCCATCGGTAGCCATTACAATCCGCTTAAAACCCATGTCGTTTAGATAGTTGTTGAGCATAGCTCGCATAGTTTCCATGTCATCAACAACAAGCACCTTAAGATTCGCCGAGAACATACTTCCACCTCTAAATATTAATATTAAGAATAAATAAAGTTTTTAAATAATGAAAGGCCTTTCCTTGTGTCCACGTGCGCCGAACTGGACCAAAGATAGGGTTTCTATATGCGACTTTTTGGCATCGTGTGTGCAACGTTTAGCAGTGTAGTTTCTTTCGATTTTCTAAGTCTTGAAGTACGGCTTCTCTAAAATTTTCGCTTTTTAAACTTTTTTTGTATTCGCCAAGGTCGTGTTGTTCAAAGCCAACCTCAATTTCTTTAAATATCCTTGGGAGAGTTTCTCCCGGGGCCTGAACGTGATGTAGTCCACCACTATAAGCAATTAACATTTTTCCATGATCTAATTTACTCAGAATTTCCACTACGCCGCCCTTAATCGACATTGGCTTTCCATGTTTATCTAAACCATCTTTGCGCATCATTCTTCCTTCCGGAAAAATTATAATGAGCGAGTTACCATCAACTTTATCAATTAATTGCGTCCAGCTATCATCTCGTTTCCGCGTGATGGGTATGGCATTGGGGATAAGTAGTTTAAAGAACAGACCTGTAATGGGCCGACTCATTGTAACATCGGCGATAGGGAGAACCAGACGATCAATTGCCCGCCACAAATTTTTGTTAGGAACGGCAGCAGCGAAAAGAAACTCAAAAAGACTCGTGTGATTTAGGCAAATAATGAGGCGCAACTCACTCCAGCGAATTTCTTTTTCAGGAGTTATCCAGTTTACTCTAACTCGATAGAGGACTTTTGTGAGATATTTAATCCCAAATACAATGAAGGCGGTGATAACTTTCATGCAAATCCAATATACAAGATGACGTTAAATTCGGTAAGTCATTTAATTCCGCAAGTAAAAAACTCAATAAAAATTTGCCTGGCGCACAAAAGACAAAAGCCGAGATTTCTCTCGGCTTTGTTGACGCACTATGGACTGGAAAAAGTCTCAGGCACCTTAAAGATCGAAATACAGGTAAAACTCGTAAGGAACCGGGCGCATTTGCATTGGTTGGATTTCGTGTTTTATTTTGTAGTCGGTCCAAGTTTCAATGAGGTCTTTTGAGAAGACATCGCCTTTGAGTAAGAAGTCGTGATTTTTATTTAAACAATCGATTGCCTCGGGCAAAGACCCTGGGGCCGACGGAACATTTTTTAGTTCCTCGGGTGATAATCCATAAATGTCTTTCTCAAGTGGGGCTCCCGGATCGATTTTATTTTGGATACCATCAATACCCGCCATTAAAATCGCCGCACAGCTTAAATAGATATTCGCTGACGGATCTGGGGTTCTGTACTCGATGCGTTTTGCTTTTGGGCTACTTCCCGAGTTTGGAATGCGAATTGCGGCAGATCTATTTTTGTATGAATACGCGAGGTTCACTGGCGCCTCAAATCCTGGAACCAGTCTCTTATAAGAGTTAGTCGTCGGATTTGTAAACGCACACATTGCGGGCGCGTGTTTCAAAATGCCACCTATAAAATAAAGCGCTTGTTGCGAAAGACCTGCATATTTATCGCCAGCGAAAAGGTTTTTTCCATCTTTCCAAATCGAGGCGTGGGTGTGCATTCCGGAACCGTTGTCGCCGTAAATCGGTTTTGGCATAAAAGTCGCAGTTTTTCCATGTCGACGGCTTACGTTTTTCACGATGTATTTAAACCACATCATTTTGTCGCAAATTTCGAGAATGGAATCATATTTTAAATTGATTTCACCCTGACCTGCTGATGCAACTTCGTGGTGTTGACGTTCAACTGGAATTCCAGCTTTTTCCATTTCTAAACAAATTTCTGTGCGGATGTCATGAAGAGTATCATGTGGAAGTGCCGGGAAATATCCTTCTTTGTGGCGAGGCTTATATCCTAGATTTTTTCCCCCCTCATCTCTTCCCGTATTCCACGTAGCTTCATCCGAATCTACTTTATAAAAACCACCATAGTTTGTCTGTTCATATCTCACATCATCAAAAATAAAGAATTCGGCTTCGGGACCCATATAAACTGTGTCGCCTAACCCTGTTGACTTAAGGTATGCGACTGCTTTTCTGACGATTTGTCGTGGGTCTCTGTCGTACGGAACAAGTGTGTCAGGAAGGTGGATATTACATGTTAGTGACAACGTTGGAACTTCCATAAATGGGTCCATTTTTGCAGTTGCGGGATCGGGAATTACAATCATGTCAGATTCATGAATACTTCTCCATCCACGAATTGAGCTGCCGTCAAAACCAAGACCTTCTTCGAAAACGTCAGGAGTTAGTTGAGCGATTGGAATCGTGAAGTGTTGCCACGTCCCTGGTAAGTCGCAAAATTTAAGGTCGACCATTTTGGCGCCTTTGGCTTTTGCAAATTCTAGTGCACTCTGTGCATTCATTATATTTTCTCCTTTATTTAAGGGCGTTAATTATTGAGTTCAGAAATCTAAAAAGTTCTTTTTTTGATTTTTTAAATTTTGTCATAATTACAAAGCTTCCTCATTGCGTTCGTTGGTTCTGACCCGTACTGCATTTTCGACAGGAATAACGAAAATTTTTCCATCGCCAATTTTTCCTGTATGTGCGGCTCTGCGAATAGCTTCGACACAAGACTCTGCCAACGAATCAATAACGACAGCTTCAATTTTTATTTTAGGAAGGAAATCTACGACGTATTCTGCGCCTTTATAGATCTCAGTCCGCCCTTTTTGGCGACCAAACCCACGTATTTCTGTGATAGAAACACCCTCAATGCCAACTTCAGTTAGTGCTTCTATGACATCGTCGAGCTTAAAAGGTTTTATGATAGCTTCGATTTTTTTCATGAAAAAGTTGGTACAGTTTTAGCAACTAATATTAAGTTGTTCAATAGAGGCCAATCAGTTTTACTAATCGCAAAACAAAAAATTTTTTTTAGATAGGGAAACCCAATTGGGTTGCTCTTTTTTTAGATGTTTGTTATACCTCCAAGTCTTCCGATCAATTTCATGGAGATGCTTGAATGACGAATGACTTGCTTTTTGTGTACGGATCGTTTTCAGAAGGTATGGTTCACTTCGCTAAAATTTCAAATTACATTTTAGAAACTTTCCCCGCACAAGTTCGTGGCACAATCTATCAACTCGAGGTTGGTTATCCAGTTTTGGTCGACGGCGGAAATGATATAGTATTTGGTTCAGTGGTAAAGCTGAAAGATGCGGACCTTCTCTACAAAATATTAGATGAATTTCATGGCTACAGCTTAACGGAACCCAACAAAAGTCTTTATTTGCGTAGCAGTTTCGTAGCTAACAAAGTCCCGAGCATGGAAGAAATTAGAGTTTTGGGATACACACTCAATCCCGTTAAGTTGCCGCGCGGGGCGACAAAAATTTCTGATGGAAATTGGTTGCGCGCGATGAGTGAGCAGCCCTCAATACTGAATACCCTCACCGAACGCCATAAAGGCTATATCAAAAAGCTTGCTGAGTCTGACCGCCGAGAGACCATCGTATACCCTCTCGATGTCTGTCGTGATTTGGAGCGCATGCAGATTATTGTGGATAAGGGGCGTCGCTTTGCTTTGACGAACTTGGGTAAAGAAGTTAGTCGCTTTATTTAATGTTTAATATTGTTTTAGTTGAGCCTGAAATTCCAAACAATACCGGTAATATCGGCCGCACTTGTTTAGGTACAGGGTGTAAGCTCCACTTGATTGATCCGTTAGGGTTCGAAATTTCTGACACGAAATTAAAAAGGGCAGGTTTAGATTATTGGGAGAAACTTAGTTGGAACAGATATGCTTCTTTTAAGGTCTGGGAGAGTTCAGTTCCTGATCCGAAAAGAGCTTTCTTTTTCTCTAAAAAAGCGAGCCGCCCCTATTATGAAGTAAATTATCAGCAGGGCGATTGGCTGGTATTTGGTAAAGAGACCAAAGGTCTTAGCGATGAAATCCTAAGCCAACACGGCGCACAAGCGATACAGATCCCGATGTACGGTCCAATAAGAAGTCTAAACCTGTCTAATGCCGTAGCAGTCGCCGTGTATGAGGCTCTTCGCCAGCAAGAAGTCCAAAAAAACAGACAGGGTCATTTGTCGCAGGAAAAGTCGCTGTCAGTATAGACATAGACACCTGAATTTAATCAGGATACTCTATGTTCTTTATGTTAAGAAGTCTGGCTGCAAAAATCTTTGGAACTAAACACGATCGGGACATGAAAAAAGTGCGTCCCGTTGTGGCGCAAATCAATGCCCTAGAGTCAGAAATAAAGAAACTAACTGACGAGCAACTCAGAGAAAAGACAAATGAGTTTAAACAGCGTTTAGCAAAAGGGGAAACGCTCGACGATATTTTGCCAGAGGCTTTTGCGGTTTGTCGCGAGGCCAGTTCCCGGGTTCTGAAAATGCGTCACTATGATGTGCAATTAATCGGTGGAATTATTCTCCACCGCGGAAATATTTCAGAAATGAAAACGGGTGAAGGTAAAACTCTCGTGGCAACGCTACCCGTCTATTTGAATGCACTTGCTGGAAAAGGCGTACACGTTGTTACTGTAAATGATTATTTGGCGAAACGTGATTCTGAATGGATGGGACGGCTTTATAAATTTCTCGGCCTAACTGTTGGAATTATCGTTCATGAGTTAAACGACAAAGAGAGACAAGTTTCTTATAACAGCGATATCACCTATGGAACAAATAATGAATTTGGTTTTGATTATCTGCGCGACAATATGAAATTTGATATTGCTGATTACGTGCAAAGACCCCTTAACTACGCGATTGTGGACGAGTGTGATTCTATTTTAATTGATGAAGCGCGCACACCACTTATTATATCAGGTCCGGCCGAAGGCAGCACCGAGAAATATCTCATCGTCAATAAAGTCATTCCGCATTTGAAAAAAGATATTCATTTTGTGATGGAAGAAAAATCCAAAACGGCCTCGCTCTCTGAAGAGGGTAACGCGAAGGTTGAGGAACTTTTAGGAATTGAAAATCTATATGATCCCGGACACATTGATTTGCTTCACCACGTTTATCAGGGTCTGAAGGCGTATCATCTCTATAAGAGAGATGTCGATTATATGGTGAGAGACAATGAGGTTATTATTGTTGACGAATTCACAGGTCGATTGATGCCGGGACGACGATGGAGTGATGGTCTTCATCAGGCGATTGAAGCTAAAGAAAGCGTGGCCGTTAAGAACGAAAACCAGACTCTTGCTACAATTACGTTCCAAAATTATTTTAGGATGTATAAAAAACTTTCTGGTATGACCGGAACAGCCGACACGGAAGCGGTTGAGTTTAAGAAGATTTATAGCCTTGATGTTGTTGTCATTCCCACCAACAAACCAATTAATCGAAATGACAATGAGGATCTGGTTTACAAAACAGAAAAAGCTAAATTCAAAGCCATCATTGACGATATTCGTGAACGTACTGAAAAGGGCCAACCTTGCTTGGTGGGTACGGCAAGTATTGAAAAATCGGAGTTGTTAAGCCAATTTTTGAAAAATGCGGGCGTTCGCCACAATGTCTTGAACGCCAAACACCATGAACGCGAAGCCGATATTATCGCCCAGGCAGGAAGAAAAAGCTCCGTTACGATAGCTACAAATATGGCGGGTCGCGGAACCGATATTTTACTTGGTGGCAATGCCGAGGTTCTCGCAAAGCACGAGTGGAAGGGCGATAACCAAAGTGAGTTTGAAGCGCTCGTGCAAAAATACAAAACGACAACTGAGAATGAAAAGAAAGAAGTCATTGCGGCTGGTGGTTTGTACATTGTTGGTACCGAAAGGCATGAATCGCGAAGGATTGATAATCAGTTGCGTGGAAGGGCTGGTCGTCAAGGTGATCCGGGTGAATCGAGATTTTATCTCTCTCTCGATGACAGCTTAATGCGGATTTTCAATGGCGAACGCTTGCAAAAAATCATGAACACCTTAAAGGTTCCGGATGATGAGCCAATAACAGCTAGAATGGTAACTGGAAGTATTGAGGGCGCGCAAAGAAAAGTGGAGGCTCACAACTTTGATATTCGTAAACATTTGTTAGAGTACGATGACGTTATGAATCAGCAGCGTACCCTCGTTTATGGTTTGAGGCGTAGAATCCTCGAAAATCAAAACGTGGGCGAAGTTATTTTAGAAATGCTTTCTGACGTTACTTCAAGCTTACTCGATACCTTTGTGCCAGCGGATGCTAAAGCAAAAAAATGGGATTTGGCAGGGTTGTCGTTGGGAGTTCAACAGCAGTTTGGCGTGGGAGTCGAGTTCTCTGAAAGTCAAAAATTGAATGCAAATGACATTGTTGACACGATGAAAACACAGGTCAAAGCAGCATTTGAGGAACAAAAAAATCGTTTAGGTCCTTTTTACGATCATTTGCAGAAAATGATTTTACTACAGACGATTGATACCCGTTGGAAAGAACACCTTGCGAGAATCGATAAGTTAAAAGAAGGTATCAACCTACGTGCATATGCGCAGAAAGATCCATTAATTGAATATAAAAAGGAGGCCTACCGCGCCTTTGAAGAAATGAATCAGCTTGTCCGCGCTGAGACGATTGAAAAACTGTTTAAAGTACAAGTTATGTCACCGGATCAGGCGCGCGATTTGGAGCTAGATTCGGGAGTGGATTCGAGTAAACTTTCATACAATAATCCCGCGGAACTAATCGAGGCCCCAACGCTAGAAGCAGGCCCAGCGCCGAGACCTGTGGGAAATCCGATGCGATTTGGCCCGATGTCGGGTCCCCCACCCCAACCTCGCCGAGAAATAGTAACAGCAAGAAGAGACGAACCCAAAGTTGGCAGAAACGATCCTTGTCCATGCGGAAGTGGCAAGAAATATAAAAAGTGCCATGGCTCAATGTCCTAAATGCTCTACTCCAGTCACCGTTGATTTTGGAATTTATACGTGTGCAAATTGTGAGTCGGTTTTGTTTATCGACATTAGCGGAAATGTTCAGCTAGATTCTGCTCAAAATAGGAGTCAAGTGCCGGTGCCAAGCTTTGAGGCGCCGATGAGTGCCCCACTTGAGTCTGTGACCCCATCGATGCCATCAATTTCGGCCGTGGAATTTTCGGAGCCATTGCCAGGAGGTGAGACTCAGGAACCTTTGCCGGAGCCTCCGCCACAGATAATAGTGACAAAACCAAAATCACTAAACTTGTCTGACATTGCTGATTTTGGAAATTCCGAAGCATCGTTAGGAAAAGACGGCCCTTATATTTACGACGTGCTAATTTGGAATATTGATTCGAAGGAAATTCGCGAAAACCTACGCGAGGCTTTGCAAGATAAAAGATTTGGTTGGGACTCTGATCGCATTATGGGGTCAATAAAACAGGGAGCAGTGCGGATTTCAAAAGTAAATGCCGTCAAGGCGGCCGTTTTCATAAATAGAATAAAAAATCTACCTTTGGGGATTTCATGGGAACAATCAATGCATACCGAATCCATTTAGTGTTTTTGATTTTGTTGTCTTCGAAATCAGTATTTGCTGGTGGTTTTGAGGCGCATAAGCAGAATCTGCAAAACATGGTAGTTTCCATTTCCGACATTGAGGCCGAAATAAAAAATTTAATTCATCACAAAAGATCTGAACATGACCGCGAGGCTCAAAAAAAGGTGATGAAAGAAATTGAAGAAAAACATAAAAAACTAATAGAGGCCTACAAGACCTATAACGACGAAGTGAACCATGTGAAATTTCGCCACCCTGAGCAAGGTGACGATGGCGAACGCACCTACACCATTTTGAAACCAAGAACACTCGAGCAAATCGAAAATGATGTAGGTCTTGAAGGAAAGCTTGATCGTGTTAAAAGAAAAATGGAGGCGCAATACAACCAATCCCCGCCCCCACCTAAGTCTAAAAAAGAAGAGTTAGCCGAAAAGAAAAAGATAGAGGAAAGGCCTCCAGAGAGAATCATTTTACGCAAGTGAGAAATAGGCTATAATATTAGTTCGGAGCTGCTTCCACTGCGGAAGTATGTGCGCGTCAAAACTATTTTTTGAAAACAATTTTGATAAGAGTCTTCGTATGGAAGAGACTCAATATACCCTTCACCGTCGCTTTGACCGCATGGGTCGCCTAATTGGCGACGAAAAAATGCAAAAACTTTTTTCTACCCACGTAGCGGTGATAGGTTTGGGTGGCGTCGGCTCGTGGGCCGCGGAGTCTCTGGCAAGAGCAGGTATTGGGAAACTTTCTCTGATAGATTTCGATAAAATTTGTATTACGAATTCCAACCGTCAGTTACATGCCCTTCAAGGGTTAGTGGGAAAAAATAAATCGGAAGTTATGGCTGAGAGGATGTGTAGGATTAATCCGCAAATTAAAGTTGTTGATCACAACATGTTTTACAACGATGAAAACTCTGAAACATTACTTGGCGACAGACCCGATTTTGTGATCGATGCAATTGATAATCTCACGGCCAAAGCGCACCTGATAAGTACCTGCAGGGGGCGGGGAATAAAAGTAATTTCTGCCATGGGCGCTGCTGGTCGCATGGATCCGACAAGAATTAAAATTGTGGACCTGGCAGAGTCGCATTCAGACCCCATGGCCCATCAGTTACGCAAGATACTTCGATCGAGGTATGATTTTCCGCCAGAAGGAGCGTTCGGTGTGACCTGTGTATTTTCAGACGAAAGTTTAATGATGCCAGTAGATCTTACTTACGATAAAGGCGAAGGTTTTAAATGCGTATGTCCTCAGGGGAAAAACGATTTTCATTCTTGCGAGAGACGTAATGTAATTTATGGAAATGCGGGCTATGTAACTGGTGCTTTTGGTTTAGCAATGACTTCATGGGTGGTTAAAGAAGCAATCAAAGCTCTTTGAAAGACGATTTTTGCGCCTGAGTTTCCTCATCTTCTTTAATATACTTTTCTAAATTCTCCTGCTTTTGTTTTGGTGTGAGGTTTTCCGCTTGGGAGGACGATGCGCCAAATGAAGGCAGAGCCCGAGAGTTGCGAGCGTCAATCGCTTTTGCTGATTCTCCAGGCCGGGGTCCAACAGGCTCACCTTTGTAAGAAACCTTATTATTTTTGAAATGTAGTTCCTTAATGGATTTTTGCTCTCCCGTATAAAAATGGTATTGCCAGACATCCTCGCTATTTCTTCTCTTAGTAAGTTGTGGTCCGCCGCCCATTAACTCAATAACTTCCGATTTATCCATTCCTATGTTTACATTTTCGAATGAATGCTGAGGGGTTGTGCACGAAGCCACTAGAAACGCCGTTACCAATACAAATGCTTGTTTCATTTTTAAATTATAACTGATTGCGGGTTTCACCGCTAAACAAAAAACTTTGCCGTTTCATAATGAGACACGGCTCAAAAAAGATGCAGTTAAATTGAGCATATGAATTTCGTGACAGAGCACGACACGAGTGCTACCAAGAATAATACACAAAAAATAAAAAATTTTGGTTACTTACGTGTTTTATAAGGAGCGTACCAAATGGGTTTAGATAAAAATAACTACAATAGAGGTGGATTTTTAGCGTTCATGTCTTGCATGGCGGCCTCCACTGTTTTCTTTATTTATATTTCGTTTATTCATCCAGGAATAAATATAGATAAACCAAAAATAAAAACTGAAATTGGTATGCAAGTGGCGCAAGCCGCGGGTGGAGCTGCGGCGGACATGTCGACTAATCCAACTCCTTGGACAAGCACTCCAGAATTTGTCGAATATGGAAAAACGAAATACAAAATGAACTGTGCTGTTTGCCATGGTGACGGCGGAAAAGGTGACGGCCCCGCGGGTGCATCTTTAAATCCAAAACCAAGAGATCTTGTTGAAGGGAAATGGAAAAAAAGTGGTTCTGCGAAAGATATCTTTACAACGATTCGTGATGGCTTGCCCGGAACAATGATGGCTCCGTTTAAACATATTCCAGTAGTAGATCGTTGGGCGATGACTCACTATGTGCGATCAATATCTAAAAATGCCAAACCAGAGGACAAACCGGCCGACCTAGAAAAATTTGCGAAGGGCGAAAAGTAATTTTTAATGAGAGTTGCATTCCCAGCCTTCTTCTTGAGTTTCGTTTTGAGTCTGAGTGCGGTCTCTTATGCCGACTACAACGTTAATGAGGTAAAGGTAAAAGCGAACGAGACTCCCGCGGAACTAAAAGATGTTGGTATTGCTGAGCGGCTGGGCGAAAAACTTGATCTGAACATTCCATTTAAAGATGAGCGCGGAAAAGATGTTTTAATAGGGGATTATTTTCAGAAATCTCGCCCAATCATTTTGTCTTTAGTTTATTTTGGTTGTCCAAATTTATGTAATTATCACCTTGATGGACTGACGAATGGCTTAAAAGAGGCATCCGAAATTCCAGGCAAGGACTATGAAGTGGTCGCGATTTCTTTTGATGAAAATGACAAAACGGAAATGGCTTTGGCAAAGAAAAACTCTTATCTGAAACAGCTCGGAAGAGTCGGTGCCGAAAACTCGTTTCACTTTTTGACGGGTGACAAGAATTCGATTGAGAAAATAGCTAGTTTGATCGGTTTCAAATTTAAGTGGAATGAAGTGGAGAAGCAGTGGGCTCACGCCAGTGCGGCGGTATTTATCACTCCTGAAGGAAAAATTTCTCGTTATTTGCACGGCGTTTTTTTTGATCCGGGGAGTTTGAAGCTCGCTATTGCGGAATCCTCGAAACTAAAAATCTCCAATATCATAAATACTTTTGTACTTTATTGTTTTCAGTACGATCCCAAGAAGAGCCGCTACATTGTAGCCGCAAGCAATATTATGAAAGTTGGCGGCATCATCACCTTGGGAATTTTATCTTTTGTGTTAGTTAGGTTTTGGAGACGACAAAGACGCACATTATTGAATCAGGGAGAAGGTTAATGATCGGTGTGAGTACGGCTTTTGCCGAAGGTAGATTAATGCCCGTACAGGGTACGAGTATCGCTCATAGTGTGGACTCGCTATATTATTTTCTAGTCATCGCAAGTACAATTTCTTGTATTTTGCTTATTGGTGGAATGATTTATTTTGCTATGAAATATCGCCGAAAAAGTGATAGCGATAAGGTTGGAACACTTACCCATAGTGGCCTTTTGGAATTCACCTGGAGCTTTGTTCCTTTTTTGATTTTCATGTTTGTGTTTGGTTGGGGCTGGTACATATACGATCAAATGCGCCATCCCCCGAAAGATGCATTTGAAGTTCATGTTGTCGCTAAACAATGGGCCTGGGAATTTAAATATAAGAGTGGAAAAACTTCCAGTAATTTAGTGGTACCAGCGAACACTCCGGTTAAGCTGATAATGTCTTCAATCGACGTACTACATAGTTTTTATGTGCCGGCGTTTCGAATTAAGCAAGACGTGGTTCCCGGAATGTACACCCAAGTCTGGTTTAAATCTGAAATGGAAGGTGAGTTCCAAATATTCTGTACCGAGTTTTGCGGAACTCGCCACTCAGAAATGCTTTCGAAAGTATTGGTTTTGCCGCAGACCGAATTTGAAAAATGGTTAGGGACAGATGAATATAAAGGCTTAAGTCTACTCGACATCGGAAAGAAACTCTATACTGACAAAGGATGTGTTGCCTGTCACTCGACGTCAGGAGTTTCAGGCGTTGGACCGAGTTGGAAGGGAGTCTTTGGAACTCTTAGAAAACTTGATAACGGCCAAGAGGTCGCATTTGATGAAAACTATGTTCGTGAATCAGTCTTAACCCCTTCCGCGAAAGTTTTGGCGGGTTTTAAACCCGGTGTAATGCCAACCTTTCAGGGCAGTCTCAGTGAACAAGAAATCACCGCAATTATCGAATTTTTGAAATCTCTTAAGTAGGAGAATAGTATGGCACACGCAGCTGCACATGGAGAAAATTATTTAAACTGGCAAAAAGGGTTGTGGTCGTGGTTAACGTCAACCGATCATAAGCGCATCGGAATTATGTATTTTATTTCAGTTGCGATGTTTTTCTTAGTTGGTGGAATTTTCGCGATGTTGATTCGTTACGAATTACTTTCACCAAACTTAGATTTCTTTAGCACCGAAGACGGCTACAACCGAGCCATGACGTTTCACGGGGCGATCATGGTTTTCATGGTGATAATCCCAGGAATTCCGGCCTTCCTAGGAAACTTTATAATGCCGATGCAGTTGGGGGCAAAAGACGTTGCCTATCCAAAGTTAAATTTATTGAGCTGGTATTGCCTCATGCTTGGCGCTGTAGTAGCGATCTCTTCCCTTGTGTGGAGTGGTGCTGACACTGGTTGGACCTTTTATACGCCGTATTCGATTAATAAGTCTTTCGAAGGCACAGTTCTTATGGTTACAGGCGCTTTTATCATGGGGTTCTCATCCATTTTGACTGGCGTAAACTTCGTGGCCACGGTTCACAAATTAAGGGCAGCGGGAATGACTATGAACCGCATGCCCTTATTTGTATGGGCGGTATATTCGACGGCCCTATTGCAGGTTTTGGCGACTCCGGTTCTGGCGATCACGCTCGTTTTACTCGTGCTTGAAAAAATTTTAGGTGTCGGTTTTTTTGATCCAGCGCTTGGTGGAGATCCAGTTTTATTTCAGCACTTCTTCTGGTTCTACTCTCACCCCGCAGTCTATATCATGATTTTACCGGCAATGGGTGTCGTCAGTGAGATCCTTACAACTCATGCTAAGAAAGAGATTTTTGGCTACACTGCAATTGCGTACTCATCTTTGGCAATCGCGGCCGTAAGCTTTTTTGTCTGGGGTCACCACATGTACGTGAGTGGTCAATCAGAGATTATGGGAATAATATTTTCAATCCTTACTATGCTTGTTGGTGTTCCAACGGCGATTAAAATGTTTAATTGGATTGCCACCTTGTATCAGGGATCAATCCGTTTTACGGCGCCAATGCTTTTTGCTTTGGGATTTCTGTTTTTATTTGCGATTGGGGGTGTGACTGGGATTATGTTAGCGACCCTTGCTATAGATGTACATCTGCATGATACATATTTTGTTGTGGCCCACTTTCATTATGTAATGGTTGGTGGAACGTTAATGGCGATCATGGGAGGAATTTATCACTGGTTTCCAAAAATGTTTGGTAAGATGACAAAGGATAGCTGGGGGATATGGTCCTTTATTTTTATTTTTATGGGATTTAATGTAACTTTCTTTCCGCAATTTGTTATGGGAGCGATGGGAAATCCGCGTCGCTATGCGACCTTCTTGGAGCCTTATGCTGACCTTAGCCGAATTTCTTCTTACGGAGCGTTCATGATCGGTACAGGTTTTGTTATTGGTTTGATTACAATTATTCATGGGTTGATGTATGGTGAAAAAGCTGGGGATAATCCCTGGGGTTCAACGACTTTGGAATGGAAGTCGCCCTCACCACCACCACATGAAAACTTTTTGAAAACACCAGTGGTTACCGGAGGACCCTATGAGTACAGGTAGTAAACCGTATCATCTTCACCATTACGATAGCCCTGAGCATCAGTACTCGACGGCGAAATTAGGAATTTGGTTGTTTATGGCGACCGAAATCCTCATGTTCGGGGGACTATTTGTTCTTTACGCTATTTATAAAAATAAATACCCAGGAATTTTTATCGATGGATCGCGTTCTCTAAATTGGAAACTCGGGATGTTAAACACGGGAGTTCTGATTTTGAGCTCATTTACAATGGCTATGGGCATTTATTATCTGCAACACAATCAGAAAATCAAGGCAGTAATTAATTTGTGGATTACCGTTGCTTGTGGTGCCGTGTTCATGGTCGTGAAATACTTTGAATGGACTCACAAATTTGAACATGGAATTAAAGCTGGTAAGTTTTTTACGGCCCACGATTTTTCTTATTCTAATCAGGCTTTGTATTACTCGCTTTATTACACGATGACGGGTCTCCATGGGACTCACGTTTTAGTGGGAATGGGACTTATCATTTGGGTAGCGATCAAGGCTGCAAAAGGACACTTTGGTTCACATTATTACACTCCGGTTGAAGGTGTTGGAATTTTTTGGCATTTGGTCGATTTGATTTGGATTTATTTATTCCCGCTACTCTATCTAATAGATATGGCAAGGTAAGGAGAGGAATTATGGCACATCATAATACAGGACACGGACCTAGCTCAAACTCACACGCGCATCACATAATTCCAATGAAAGTTTACCTTTCAGTATTTGCAACTTTGCTTGTCATGACACTGGTCACGGTATGGGCGGCCACCCACGACTTTGGAGTTATGAATACGCCGGTGGCACTATTGATTGCAACTTTTAAAGCGACTCTAGTCCTCGCGTTTTTTATGCATCTAAAGTATGACAACATGATGAATCGTGTAATTATTGCGGTGGCGTTATCTTTCGTTTTTTTACTTTTCTTGTTCAGCGGACTGGACATTTATACAAGGATCATGGAACACAGTACTCTGTGAAGTCGTACTTTGTACTAACGAAAATTGGAATTACCATTTTTGTAATTATCGCAGGTATCTTAGGATATCTGCTGGGTCATAAAACAAGTGCCCCCGTAGAAATTAGCAAGTTAGTTTACTTGATACTAGGTTTGTATTTTTTAAGCGGATCTAGTTTTATCTTTAATCAAATTCAGGAACGCGAAATAGATCAAATGATGGAAAGAACAAGACTTCGCCCCGTCGCTTGTTTTGATCTTAGCGCCAAGAAAGCGTGGGATCTAGGTGCCGTATTTTTTGTATTAGGTGTTTGCTTTTTATTTCTCGCGTCGACAATGTCATGCTTTTTAGGTTTGGTTTCTGTTTTAACCTATAACGTTTTCTATACTCCCATCTGGAAACCAAAGTGGATTTTTGGTGCTGTGCCAGGAGCAATACCAGGAGCGTTGCCAGTGTTAATAGGGTTTGCAGCTGGAAATAACAATATTTTTTCACCGGAAGCCGTTTATATTTTCACAGTTTTATTTTTGTGGCAGATGCCGCACTTTTGGACTCTAGCTATTAAGTTAAAGGATGATTACCAAAGGGCTGGAATTCCGACCTTACCGGCACAAAGGAATATCGAAAATACTCAATACTACATAGGTCTTTATCTATTTGCGTATGTCGGTGTTGTTTTTGCTGCGCCATTTTTAATAAAAACATATTTATTCCACGTAGCCATAGTTTTACCGATTGCTGTTAAATTACTGGTGGAGTTTATACGGTTTCATAAAAATTTTAGTCAGCGGTCTTGGCTGCGATTTTTCATGTGGGTAAACATGAGTGTTATTTTCTTTCTAATCGCGCCCGCGTTTGATAAGTGGTATCTGTATTTTCTTGGGAGTTCATAAATGAGCAGTACATTTATTCGCTTTCATTCTTATCTTTGCATAACTGTGTTGGTATTGATCGCGTTAGGTGGTTCTGTGAGGGCAATGAATGCCGGGCTTGCCTGTCCGGATTGGCCGCTTTGTTTTGGTCAGTATGTTCCAGATTACCATCCACAGGTTTATTTTGAATTTATACATCGAGTTTTAGCAGGTGCCGTTGGTTTAGTTACGGTTTATTTGAATGGCAGAATTCTTTTTAATAAGAGTTTGAAAAAGTCTATTAGGGTACTTGCGGGGATTAGTTTCTTATTATTGGCTTCGCAGGTTGTTCTTGGTGGTTTGACGGTTTTAAAACTTCTTCAGTCTTCAATCGTCACTCTACATTTAGTTTTTGGTTTGGGATTCTTGTCGACATTGTTGTGGATAAATTTAAGTCTTCGTCCCGTCGGCGAAGAAATGAAGATTCCAAATGGACTGCGCTTGGTTTCATTGGTCGTGTTGGTAACGGTGGTTGTACAGATTGTTTTAGGGGGAACTGTCGCGAGCAACTATGCGGGAATGGCATGTCCTGATTTTCCACTATGCAATGGCCAATTTATTCCAACCTTGAAGGGTGGTGTCGGATTGCACGTCCTTCATCGTTTGGGCGCGTATTTGACTTTGGTGGTTGTGGTTGGTTTTTATGTTTTATTGCGTGGTTGGGATTTAGATACAAATAATAAAATAACAAAAGTGGCACGCTCGTTAATTACCCTTGTATTGATTCAAGCAGCTTTGGGAATTGCCAACATTAAATTTTATTTGCCAGCTCTGATCACTGTCCTTCATACCGCGGTTGCGGCAACCATTGTTGCATCGGTTGTGTATGTCGTGTTTTTAATTTGGACAAACGCCGCTAGAAATAAGATCCTATCTGATACCCAATAAAAAATTTCAAATCTCAACCTCGGTGAAGACGTGTATCAAAATATACCGTCTCAAATTAGATTGGGTACCTAGTTGAGAAAGCCATTTATTTCGAAGATTTAACTCCATTTAGTCAGGACCAAAGTCTACCGAAAAGTATAGGCAGTTATTGGGGGACGTTTGTTTATGGTGCGCCTTTGGCTCTTGGGTTTGTTGGTAATTTCAACTTCGTTTTTGACTTCGTGTACTCGCGACGTCGGCAACACTTCCAAACTTAGTTTGAGTATGCCATTGAACCCATCTTCAAAAGTCGCTGGCCAAACTTTTAACGGGATGCTCAGTCATGTTGTTATTAATATCTCTGGTCCGGGAATTCCGTCGACAATATTAAATTCATGGGACTCTCACGATTGCCAATCGGGTAATTGCATATTTCCATCAGACTATGTGGTTGAAGTTCCTTCCGGAGCCTCACGTTTAATACAGGTCCTTGGAGTTTATAGAGGTTCCAATGGTGCAATGCTTTTTGCTTACGGCGACGTTAAAAAAAATCTTTCGTCGGGTGCTGAGACCGCGACTATTGACCTCGTGGCTTTAAATAATACAGCAAGTTCCGGGGGAAATATTGTTGGCCGTTATTACGACCCGATCGGGTTAGCACCGACAAGTACAATCAACGTAAAATATACTCCTCCGGGCAAACCTACTATGGTTGTCGAACGCGGTGAAATGTTTTCGGGGTGGTTTAATGTGTTTGGGATGCAGGACCTCTCCTTGTCTTATGAGCTTGATACGGGTCATGTCATGTTTGGTGGGCCGGTTAATCTGCAGAGTGGGGCGTTTACAGCGGCTGGAGTTTATCGTCTAACCGTTCCCCCACATAGTCGAACAGGTGGCAGTGGTACACAACCTGAGGCAGGAGCATTGTTTAATTTTGGTTTTTTTGGAAACTCTCCAAGCGGGACGAGTTGCAAACCCGGCAGCTTTTCATTTACTTATAGGATTGATACCAATACATCAGCCGGCCTTGTTTTTCCAGCTGGGTTTTCACACGCTGGAGCGACTTCCGCGTGTTCGGGTACTGAGTTTGTTAACTATGTTACTTTGAGTTCAGGTCTCTACGATAATAACGGAAATGATTCGATCGGTGGTTTTCTTGGTCCTTTCAAAAAAATTTCGAATTCACAAATGGTTTCGACTTCAGGAACAACTATAGACTGGGATTACTTGCCCGGCATTGATTCCTCGGTTATCGATGGTGTTCGATTTTTCATGAAACCGAACGCAAGCGGCAGTGAATTTAAAGGAAATACTGATTGCATGACCCTGCCAAGTAAAGGTTTTGCCGTTGTTGGCGATGCGATGATGCCAACATCTGAGTTTACAAGTGCGGCGTTCTCGAATGTTTCAAACGCAGCAGTTATAGGTTGTCCATTTAAAGGAGCAAAACTTTTTAAATCTGTGTTGAAGACTTCGGTTTCTAGCGGGGGCGGAAGTGGCGGTGGCGCTCCAACGCAGCTAGTGCTCATAAAAACCCAACAACCATTTAGTGGAGCTAGTGAGTATTCTTGTTCGGAGTTTGCTGTCGAATTAAGGGATGCGAACGGCCTGCCGACGACTTTCTCTTCGCCTATTAATTTCAATCTTGCAGGGAACGCAGACTCTCTTCACGCAAGCGAACAGCTTTGCCAAACTTCTGGTGCAACTTTACAGACAAATGTGACTCTGCCTTCCATGACAAATCGATTTGTGTTTTGGGCGAGGATACCCAGTCAGGCTTCGCAAAATACTCTGAATCTGACATTGAGTTATTCTGGCTCGCCAACTTTGACTTCATCGAATCTCTCCATGGGCGTAAAGAGTTATAATGACAAAACCTGGTTTTTTGATGGCCCAACTTTGGTTCTTCCCAATGTTTGTTATAAAGCTGAAGTCAATTTTTCTGGGTACGATGGAAGTCAGCATACCGTAGGTCCTAATACGACTGTTGGTCTTTCGGCTTCGGGAGTTAGCTTATATTCAAATGCCTCCTGTACGACAGCGGCGACTTCGGTGACTATTGCTAGCGGTAACTACGGTTCTCCAATATTTTACAAAGTAAATTCTGGAACGGGACCCAAATCTGTAACGATGTCTGCATCTGCCGGTGAGGTAACTTCTGACCCCGCGACCGTCTACTTTCATCTTGGTTCGGGAAGTCAAACACCGGCAAACCTTTTCATATCTGAACTAAACTATATCCCTACAGTTGACAGTTGCGTCGGTCCCTTTATGGCCAAAATTCTCAATGGTAATGGCGTGATTGTACCGCTGGCCTCAGATGGAAATCTCTCTGTAAACGGTGGCGCTGTTAATATGGATTTTTACTCTGACGTCTCATGTAATACAGTCCTGCCTGCTTTAGTTTCTGCAGGCAAACACGAGATAGAATTCTATGTGCGCGGAAATAACGTCGGCCATGCATTGGTTACCGCCAACTTAGACGGCGTCGTTGGTACCCGAAACTTAGATATCAATGGCTTTCATCATCTGAACTTTACCCTTGTCGATAATTCTCCAGTGGATCATGGTACGTGTATGGAATTTAATATTCAACCAAGGGATTTGTTAAATGCCTCTATTGGACTCCCGAACACCCAGCTTGTTAGTTTTTCATCAAGTCCCGGCTTGCAATTTTTTGCGACTCGTTTGGGAGGTACTTGCATGGCTCCTATCAGTAGTAAGATGGTACAACAATATGAAAACTCTATTACCGTCTATGCTTTAGCTGTCAATATGACTTCGGCAAGTGCTAACTATACTGCCACTGTTACCACTGCTGGGGTACCAGTTGCCAATTTGAATTTTAATATCTCAACGCCTCCAACAATGACTGCAGTAGATAACAATAGTCATAACATTCCTGCAGAATATATATTTAGTCTGTTAAAAGCGATTGAAGTATTTACGGGTGTTGCTCCGCTTAATTTTAATAAACTTTCTGGCACAGGCTCGCTCGTTGGTGGACTTTATACTTCAAGTGGTGGTGATGCAGCTTCTTTTAATATTACGGATTCTCGCACGCCAACCGCGACAACGATAAACATTAACACCAATACAATTGCAAAAACTGCAACTTTGAATTTTACATCTTCACTACCTTCAGGAGTTTCTCTGTCGCGTTCGTCGACAGGAACTTACTATGACAGCGCGGGAATATTGATGACGGCAAGCCCTAACACCGCCCGATTTGGTCATAATCCAGATCCCAGCAGCGGTTTTGCGCCGCTGGGACTACTTATTGAGGGCCAGTCGACAAATCTCGTAGCTTATAGCGAAGACTTTTTAAGTTCTTGGACGACTAACGGCACGATGGCAACACCAACCGCAGCGACAGGCGTTGTAAATCCTAAAGGAACAAGCGGCGGCGGTAATGGTGTTTATATGTTAAGTGATAATAACGAAGACGTAAATAATATTGGACGACTTTGGTATCAGTTTACAGCTGACATGACTAATAACAAAGATTACGTGGCATCTGTTTTTGTTAAGGGGAATACATCAAATTTTTTTGGCATTATGCTCCAGGAAAATCTCATAGCTAGCGGTGGGGCACATATTGATCTAACTACAGGTGTAGTAAAACCAATGGTTGGTCCGTGGACCCCGCAAAATCCTTCCGGTTTTGGTGCGCAGAAATTACCGGGAGGTTGGTGGAGGATATGGGTTCGACTTCACTCCGACTCTTCGGTGTCTTATCAGGGTTCGATAATTTTGATTCCGGCGATTGCTAACGATGCAAATGAAGGCTTTGATTTGAATGCCACGGGTTCCGTCTATGTATTTGGCGCGCAAGTTGAGGAGCTACCGATCATGAGTTCGTATATTGCAACTTTAGGTGCGGCCGCAACCCGCAATGGCGATAACGTAACGATGCCAATTAATGGGACCAATATTCCTGGATTTAATTCATCGTATGGAAGTATGCGTATCGAAGCTACAAATTTACCGGGCACCATGAAACCTGACTATGGTACATATCTAGACATGTGCTATGGTGGCTGTTCAGTAAACCAATTGCAGGTACGCCGTTACGTCACCGGCACTTCAGATTATTTTATTACCGCTGGTGGTGTTCAACAAAGTCCACCTCTACGGATCATGATTCCTCAGAACGTAAACGTGCCCAATCGAATTGGCTTTAGTTGGTCAAGTGGCAGCTCCCACGCGTTCAACTACGGTGTAAACGGAGATATTTTAACGAGTGGTAATACATCTTTAACGGCACCGACTCTCCTGAACGGTACGATGGTGATTGGAAATTCTACTTTAGGAAACGATTCAGCGAACGCTCATATTAGAAAGATAGAATATTGGCCGACTAAACTATCGGCACCGGCACTTGGAAACTTTTAATATAGGATTTTATTTTGTTCCCAAAGAGATCATATACGGTCTCGGAAAGGGGTGATGCCTATGACAAACAGATTAAAACTTAAGGCGGAGGTTGATTCTTAAGTACGGAATCTACTTTCGCCGTAACTAACCGGGGGCATGTAATTTGCCCCCTTTTTTTATCACTTCTCAAAATCTGGCTGATTTTCTGGAGCCGCTCTTTCAAATGCAGGGACATTCATGCACGAATCAAAAATTCTTTGGATTGTCGGAAACTGTTTCATATCCACACTAAATCTCTTTGCATTGAAAACCTGAGGGATTACAAAACAGTCAGCGGCACTTAATTTATTTTTGTAGGAATAACTTCCGGCAAGAGACTCTAATATTTTTTCCAGTGCGACGAAGCCTTCTTGAATCCAATAGTGCGCCCATTTGTTTTTTGTGTCTTGGTCCGCACCAAAATCCTTTTCAATTTTCTGTAAGACTTTTAAGTTCTGTATCGGCTGAATTCCACTATTAACGATTTCACAAATCTGTCGAACCAGGGCCGCATCATACGGAATTGCGGGAAACAAAGCATGTCCTGGAAAATTCCCGTCAATGTACTCAATAATTGCCATGGATTGCGCTAGATATTTCCCATCGTGGACCAAGCAAGGAACTTCACCCATGGGGTTAAATTTCTTGTAATTATCTTTTTTCTGTTGGCCACCATCTTTTAAAAGGTGAATCGGCTTGATCTCGTATTCTATATCTTTTAGATTTAAGGCGATTCGTACCCGAAAACTCGAGGAACTGCGAAAATAGCTATAAAGCGCAACAGAAGACATTTTGACCTCTTAAAATAGGTTAAGTATACATATTCTATAATCCAAGGGGAAGTTATGAAACTAGGAACTCTGAAAAATTCGAAATCTCGTGATGGTGAATTGGTTGTCATAAGTCAAAATAATCAGAAAGCAGTAAAGGTTCCGGAAATTGCTCTATCCTTACGCGAGGCAATCGAAAATTCAAAGGAGACCTTTCCCAAGCTAAAATCAATATACGAAAAAATAAACCGAGGGACTATAGAAGGTTTTGCGGTTCATGAAACAAAATTTCATTCACCGCTGCCTAGAGCGTTTCAGTGGGCCGACGGCTCCGCATTTCTTGAACACGTACGCCTAGTACGTAAGGCGCGTAATGCCGACATGCCACCAAAACTTTTGACAGTACCGTTAATGTATCAAGGCGGCAGTGACGACTTTCTTTCACCAAACGAAGATATTCCACAGATTGATAGTGCTCACGGTACTGATTTCGAAGGTGAAGTTGGTGTCGTAACTGACTTTGTGCCCATGGGAATCTCTCCAGAGAAGGCTTTGGAAAAAATTTTACTTTTAGTTTTGATAAACGATGTTTCTCTTCGTGGGTTAATCCCGGCAGAACTCGAAATGGGATTTGGATTTTTTCAAAGTAAACCGTCCAGTGCGTTCGCACCATTTGCAATTACTCCTGATGAGCTCGGAAAAAACTGGAGGGACGGCAGAGTTCACTTACCTTTGCTCGTCGACTACAATGATAAATTTTTTGGAAAGCCAAATGCAGGTGCGATGCACTTTCATTTTGGCCAACTCATTGCCCATGCGGCGGCGACTCGGAATTTGGGTGCAGGAACAATAATTGGTAGTGGAACTGTTTCTAATGAAGACGTCTCTGCTGGAGCTTGTTGCATACAAGAATTGAGAATGCGCGAAAAAATTAACTCCGGAGAATTTAAGACGCCATTTATGAAGGTTGGCGATACCGTTACGATAAAAATGATGAATGAAAATGGCGAAAACTTGTTTGGCACAATTCATCAGAGGGTTTCTAAAGCCTCGCTCTAAAGAATTAGAGTTACTTTAGTCAGGAATGAGTGTCCAGCTTAATCCGTCCAATCATGCTTCAGATGAAGGCCCTAGTTAAACGCGTGCACGTCTTTGCTAAAACTAGAGCCCTGAGTCTTTGGGCGAGGACCACCCAATTCAACTATTTTTGCATCTATAGTTCCAAACTTTTTAATATTTTCCATGAACTTAGTAGCAAGCATTTGCACCTGATCTCCGTCGGGGATTTGCAAATAACTCGGATTTACATTTCGAACCGCTACAGGAGTTTCAAATCCAAATACAGGATGGGTTTTAAACTGCCCGTTGCCTAATTCGCCGCTTTGAATATTTCGCAGGATTTCACGAGTGACATTTAATGGAAACCGTTCGCCATGCCCGTAGCCTTTGCCGGTCCAGCCGGTATTTAATAACCACACGTTTGCTCCTGAGGATTGCATGTACTTCGCGAGTAGTGCCGCATATATAGTTGGTTTTAGCGGCATAAATGGGGCGCCGAAACATGTACTAAATACGGCCGTTGGCTCCTTTACCCCGACTTCCGTTCCTGCAAGTCTTGCCGTATAGCCAGAAAGAAAATGATATTGCGCTTGATAAGAGTTTAGTCTTGCAACTGCCGGGAGAGCGCCGAAGGCATCAGCTGTTAGAAAAATAATATTTTTAGGAGCATCACATTCCCAATTTTGCTCAGCTACTTTCTCTAACGAAGTTAGCGGATAGGAACTACGGGTATTTTCTGTGATTTTCTGATCGTGAAAGTCAACAGTTCTTGTTTTCTCGTCGTAAGCAACGTTTTCGAGTATTGAACCAAACCGATTAGATGCTGAATAAATTTCTGGCTCGCGATCTTTTGTTAGTCCGATAAGTTTTGCGTAGCACCCGCCTTCGAGGTTTGAAATTCCAGTGGGTGTCCAAACAATTTCGTCATCACCAATAAGATACCTGTCGTGTGCGGCAGAAAGTGTTGTTTTTCCTGTTCCTGACAAGCCAAAGAGGACGCACGACTCGCTTCTATCCTTCAAACAATTTGCCGAAGCGTGCATCGGAAAGAATCCCATATTTGGAAATATGAAATTCGCGATACTAAAACCTGATTTTTTGATTTCGCCGGCATAGGCTGTGCCTACGATGATGACTTGTAACTCATGTGGATCAAGTAAGATTACAGTTTTATCAATTGTGGTGAATCCAAGATCATGAGTGTTGACATAAGGGAGGTGCCAAACCTGAATGGTCTTTCCTTTAGGAGCTTTTTCGGCAATGGTTTTAATTGTTTTTTCACGGAACATGTTTTTTGCAAAAGCAATGTGCCATGGGGAAGTGGATGTAACTTCGATTGGAAATCCACCAACGTATCCACTCATGCGAAAAGTTTTCTGTTTTTCCAAGTAGGCTCTACCTTTTTTGAAGAGGTCGCTTCCGACATTCATTTCCATTGGAACGTTTACAGGCCCCCAGTCGATAGAGTCTTTGAGCTCGGGCCGATTTAGAACAAAGCGATTTTTTGCGGCTCTTCCTGTGAAGGCTCCGGTTCTTACAATCAAAGCGCCATCAACGCTGAAAACACCAAGACCTGATTTTACTGCTTCTTCGATCAGCCATGCTGAATCCATTTTATTTCTCCTAAAATTTGTACGAAATTTTGGGCCAGTTTACAAAATCTCGGGGGGGTTAGTCAGGTCTTCGAAGATAACAGCGCATAGCATCAAAAGTGGTTTTTATTCCACAGTAAACGGGTTGGTGAAAATCCAAGAAAACCAACGTTTTCCATCTGGTAGGGGAAGTGTCGGTATGACCCTAACTGCTATACGATATGAGCCTTTTTCTGTCAGTTCCATGGTGATGGAAGGTTCGTTGAAGGTTTTCATTAATTTGCCATTTTGAAAAACTTGGACCTCAAAGGGAAAACGGGGCGTTTTTGGTAGCTTCACATATAGCCACGGTTGTTCTTTAAGTCGGATAGTTGATCCTGGTAAATAAGAATTGGCGTTGGCTTTTATCTCTGCAATGAATCCTTTTGGATCGCCTAGGAGGTCCATACATAGGTAAAAATTTCCGTTATTTAGGGCATGGAGAATTTTATTTCTGTCACTTTCGAAATCTCCAGTAAGTTCGGAGCCTAAAAGAACATGGTTTGAAGCAATTGAAAAAGACTCCTGATAACTCGGAAAGCGAAAGAAATTTTTTCCAATAGAAGACAGCCTTGCAGTGGCATCGTTTCCCAAAAGACCAACCGACTGAAAACGGGAATTTATTTTGTCCCAAAGTTGTAACTCCCTTTCCGGGGCGTCATAGATTCGTAGCAGGGCGAGACGAGAGTTAAAGGGATAAATTAAAATAGACCAAAGAAAAGAGAGCTTGGACTCACGCCATGCGTTTTGCCAGATACTTTTTAGATTTAATACCTCTACTCCGTTTAAGCCCTCGGGATACTCACCTGACCATGTTGAACCGTCTTTGAAGGGGTGCGCGAGGGCAATTAGATCAGAGTTTTTCTCTGACGATTTTTTTGAGAGAACGTCCGCCAGAAAGACTTGAGTCTCGCCGAGGCCAGAGAAGTGGTGTTTTGAATCAGCAGGATAGACGATTATGTGAGAATCAAGGTAGCTAAATTCATCGGCTTGCAAAACGAGAAGTTTGTTAAAATACCCTTCGGTACGGGTTCTCTGACTAAAGTAGTTGAGCTCTGTGTGAATTAGAAAATCAAGATTAGCTTTCTGAGCCTCGTGGTTAATTTCATCTTGGTTTCGGCTACCTGTGCTGAGGTCGGAATGAGAATGAGTTACTCCGCGGTAGTCATAATAACCTTCGGGGTTCTGAGAAGATAAAGAAGTGTCGACGGCGAGAAAGTTATATTGGCTGACAAAGAGACCGTAGATTAAAAAAGAGATTAAAAATGCACTAAAAATAAAAAATTTTTTCATGGCACTCGCACAGTATATAAAATCAAGCTTTCTTTGACGGTTTTTTCATCGACAATTTCGTATCCTGCATCCATCGCCCATGCTGGCAATGGGGTCGTGTCATTGGCAGACCAATAGAACTCTTTAGTAGTTGGCTTTGAACCTGGTAGGTAATCAAAAAAATCTTTTCTACCAACGCTATTAAGCTTGAAGAATGGTTTCTTGACGTAAAATGACAGGAGTGAAGCCATTTGATAGTTGCTTGTAAATAGGGGAATTTGTTTGGTAGCGGCCGCTACTAAAGGTTTGTACTGATGAATTTCGTCCATTTTTTTTGTAATACTCGAAGACGGGATCCAATGAAAAGCGAGTTGCGATAGCGTCAAAGAAAATAATGCGAGCCAGATTATAGCCGTAATTTTTATCCACCGAAGTCTTTCTTTAGCCTGCGCGGCAATAAACGCCAAAGAAAATATGGCTGGATAGGCAGTAGCGGTCCAATTTGCTTCCACTTGGCCTTTGAAGGAAGTGAAAAAGAAGAAAACGATAGGTGTCCATGCAAAATAGTTCAACCATGACAGTTCCGACTTCAGACCCCTAATTTTCGTAAACGCTAGCAGTAAAATTGGAGGAAATATAAGAAGGAGTTGGTCGGTCACATAACGTGTCGGCCAAAGAAGTGATGGGGTTGTTTTTCCGAGACCGTGATTAAGTTGGTAACGAAACGAAATAAAATCGTGCTGAAAATTCCAAAGCCAAGTGGGCGTGCTAAATATTATAAAAGACAGCAGGCAGAAACCCAGATATTTCCAATGAACAGACCGCAATTTTTTTTCCAAAATTAGATATCCAAATGCAGCCATTGGAAATAGTACTATGTGGTATTTGGCGCAAAAACCAAGGCCAAGGGCTCCACCCAGAAGTAAATAATAACCTATTAGTCGCTTTTTATTTTCTTCTTTAACTGTGCTTAAGAACGCAAAAAGGGATAAAGACCAGAAAAATAAAAGTGGAAGATCAGGAGTCATTATGAGTGAGCCCATGCCAGACAGAGGGATAAGTGAAAGACCAATCATGTAGAGTGGATAATTTTTTTCTCGAATTTCGTCTTTTAGAATTAAAAACCAAATCAGTATTGTAAAGTGACCAAGAATGACTCCTGGTATGCGACAGGCCTGAAAAATATTGTCCAGAAAAGATCCTAGAGAAAAAAGCCACGCGATCATTCCTGGGTGATCATAGTAACTCAACTGTAAATTTTTTGACCAAACCCAGTAGTAGGCTTCGTCCGCGAAAAGAGGAATAAAAGTAGCGAGAACAATTTTTACGAGTAATAGGAAAAACCAAAGACGTGTTACTTTTTTCACTTACGGATAATTTAACTTCATGGGTTTTCCGACAGTACCCGGGACACCCATGTCTTGACCATTAAAAATAACGTTAACGGCACCGCCATCACTGACTTCGACATTTATCGAATTCTCGGCCTTGATAATATGGATTTTGTCAGTATCTAAGCGTGTTCTTTTGGGGGGACCATTATCAATTGAAAAAACAATTTCGACATTATCAAGTGCTTCAATAATGAGTTCTTTGTTTTGAATGCTGGCTCCGGTTTCGCTAAGTAGAGCTTTCTTTGCATTCGGCGAGTTTGGCGCTGTATCTGCCTTGGTAGAAGCTTTTTCTTTTATGGGAGTAGGTGCAGGGACGGTTGGCGGTGGAGGTGCTGGCTTCGCCACAGCTGGCTTTACTTCTTCTTTGGGTGTGGGAGTTTTTTCTGGCGTTGTTACCGACGATGTTGTCGTGCTAGCTGGAGCCGGTTTTATTTGATCCGCAGGTGGTGGAGTCTCGTGTTTTAGTGATTGCTCTTTTATCGTCGACTCTATTTCGCTTGCGGTTGGTGTCTTAGATTCGCGCTCATACTTCTCGATCGTAGTGAAAAGCAATTTAATTATAAGTATGACAGCAAGAACCCCGGCAGCGATAAAAACTCTTTTCATATTTGAATTTTGCGAGTCTTCAATCGGGCGAGGGATAGAAGTGGTTTTTGCTGTAGTTGATGCAATGGTAACCTGAGGATGAGACTGTGCGGTTATAGCAGCTTCTTGCGTAACGTTTGGATCTGTGGATTCAAGGGGGCGATGTTTTTGGTCATGAAATCCCATTTCTTCATTGAAATTGTTTAAAACTTTCTTTGGATCTAATTTCAGGTAATTGGCATACGTCTGAACAAAACCACGCAGAAAAGCTTTTGATGGTAAACTCTCTAAATCTCCATTCTCCATGGACTCTAGAACTTTGACATTAATTTTTGTTGCCATTGCCACTTCGTTAAGTGTCACGCCTTTTTTTTCTCTCGTTTCTCGAAGGAGCTGACCTGTTTGTTTCATTCGCGTTGTTCCTGACTGCGAAGTGAGGCTAAAAACTTTCTAGATCTGTCGGCAAATGCTCCCCTGGGGTCATGGTCGATAAGGGCTTCAAGGCGCGCAACCGCACGTTCTTTTTCGCCGGTCTTGGCATAGGCTATCGCGCTGTAATAGTCTGCTTCGCCGGCATCAGAGTTTTTACAAACGCTCACAGCTTGATCAAGACGTTGAGTGGCTTCGTCCATTTTTTTCTTTTCCATAAGGGTACGGCCTAGGTAGGTCCACGCGGTACAATAGTTGCGATTAATCTCGAGAGCACTCAGAAAAGACTCCTCGGCTGCCGAGTAATTTTTCAAATGAAAATAACAAATTCCAATATTCACACGCGCTTTTTCTGGTTGAGGATAGACTAGGTCCTTGCTAACAATTTTAAATTGAGCTAAGGCACCTGAGTAATCTTCTTTTTCAAGTAATAGCAGTCCGTAATTGCTACGGGCTTCTGAATAATTTGAATCTAAAGCCATTGCCATTTTCAAATGTTTTTCGGCAAAGTTATTTTCTTTTCGCACGAAATAGGCAATTCCTAAATTGTTTTGGGTAATGGGATTTTTAGGGTCAAGCTTTTCAGCTTCTAACAATTCTTTAAGTGCGCCTGGATAGTTTTTTTGCGCCAATAAAGTCGTACCGATTTGCAAATGTAGCCGCGCATATTCTTTGGGATCACCTGATTTAGATGAGCTTCCACAGCTGGCCAAAAATAACAAGAAAATCACGCTTATTTTCACTCTTAAAAAGGTAACAAAGTTTTTAAATTAGAGCAAAAATGCACAGTGTCAGAAACTAATAAGAGGAGGAATTAAGCACCGCCACAGTTTCGACATGATAGGTTTGTGGAAACATATCGAAACCCAGAGCGTTTTCTAAGGTGACATTGCCTCCAGACGACTTTTGCAAGTGTTGGATATCACGCTTGAGTGTCATTGGGTCACAGCTGACATAGATAATGGTCCTGGGAGAAAGTTTAAGGATGGAGTCGAGGACCTCTGGGTGGCAGCCTGTTCGTGGAGGATCGATTATGACTGTGAGCTTGGCGAGAGTTTCTTTCCATTTTTTTAGGAACTTACCGACGTCCTCTGAAAAAAATTCGATTCCTGAATATTTCTTTTTCGCCTCCTGAATGGAGGTGGTGTTAAATTCAACGCCAATGACGCGTGCGGAATCTATTTTTTGCTTGGCAAGATAAGTAAAATTTCCAGAACCGCAATAGAGGTCGAGAATGGATTCAGCGCTACTTGGGATTAAATTTGTGACATGTTTCTTTAGTTGTTCATTAATTTCGAAATTAACCTGGGAGAAAGGTGGGTACTCGCGGTCGTCGAAATTGGTGATTTGCGTATTGATGACTCCGGACTCTCCCAAAAAAAGGTCTACTTGTTTTGGCTTTCCAGAATATTCACGTTTGAGGCGCTCACGCGTCTTTTCAAATTGGTTGGCGATACCGGGAAAAACTATTTTACAAGTTTCTATTGGGAAGACGGTACTAGATTTACGTTGGTACATTCCCAAAATTTCGCCATTCCAATGTAAACGGATACGATTGCGATATCCGTATTGGTTAGGAGAGGGAATTACTTTTACGGTGGGGCGGCTCAAAGTTTTGGCTAATATTTTTTCTTTTTGAAAAATCTGCTCCTCATATTTTACGTGTTGCCACTGGCACCCGCCGCAGAAAGAAAAATGAGGGCATAACGCCTCTGTCCGCGAATTTGATTTTTCGATCAGCTTCTCAATGTAGCCGTAGCCAAAATTTTTTTTTAAAGATGAAATTTTGGCGAGAATTTTATCGCCCGGTGAAGTTTCGTCGACAAAAAAAACAAATCCATCTTTTTTGCCGACGCCTAAGCCTTGAAAAGCAAGACTTTCGATATATAGCTCAACGGTCTCTCCAACTTGAAACCCGTCTCTAGGCATGCCAATTATTGGTTACAGATTTCTTTGGCTTCGAAGAAAATTTTAAGTTCGCGATCAGCACTTTGTATGCTGTCAGAACCGTGGACAGTATTTTCACCAACACTATCTCCCCAAAGAGCACGAATCGTGTTTGGAGCAGCTTTCTTGGGGTCCGTAGCGCCCATGACTTCGCGGTTTTTCGCGACCGCATTGTCTCCTGCAAGAGCCATAACCATTACGGGACCGCTAGTCATGAAAGTCACGAGCTCACCAAAAAAAGGTCTAGCTTTGTGTTCAGCATAAAATTCTTCACATTTTGCACGGGGTATGACCATTATCTTAGCGGCGGCGATTTTAAGGCCATTTTCTTCGAATTTCTCGATAATTTTACCAATGATATTTTTCCTCATTCCATTGGGTTTAATGATACTAAAGGTCACTTCTTTTGCCATTTTTCCTCCAATAATCTAAATTTCTTATTAATTTGTCGGAGTATCTATCATAGATTATGATCGATTGCCAAGGGGGATGAATGGCAAAAGTTGAAATCAAAAAAGTTGAAAAGCCATGGGGGTATGAATTGATTTGGGCTAAAAGCCAGAAGTACGCTGGAAAAATTTTGCATATCAATAAGGGCCAGAAACTTTCCCTCCAGCACCATAAGGTCAAAGAAGAAACTATTCTGGTGTTCAGGGGCAAGATTGAGTTCATTTACGAAAACAAGAATACGAAAAAACTTGAGACGGTAATTTTGAGTGAAGGGGAGGCGCATCATATAGAGCCCCTTCACAAACATCGCATGATTGCGATAGAAGATAGTGATCTTTTTGAAGTATCGACACCTGAACTAGATGATGTTGTAAGGTTTGAGGATTCATATGGCAGAGCACCAGGGAATTGAAATTGAAAAAGGTGTCGCGTATCTCTATTTTGCGTATGACGTCGGATTTTCAATTGATTTAAATTTAGCTCAAAAGAAAATTGCCCAAATAACCGAGCGCGCGAGGATCCGCCAGAACAAGCGGTCGCCCTGGTACTTCGAGTTTGAGCCAGCTCCTTTAAAAATTAACCATAGTTTTCCCGAATTAGAAATCGGGGGTTTCAAAACTCTTCCCGAGGCTGAGGCAACTATTTTTGATTTTGGCGCGATTTCAATCTCTATCAAAATGCCTTACAACGGTAACCTGGAAACACTCGTTGATATGAGCTATGCGCTTTATGAGGACGAGCAAATTGAACGTCAGTGCCGGTACCTTGTAGAGAACCTTACCAATGTTATCAAAGATGCCATCAACAAATTGGAAATCAGTGAGCATTTCGAAGAATACAAGATTTTTCAAATCGTAAAATACGAGTCAACTGCCGAACTTACAGACATGGTCAAAAAATATGGAAAAACATTGGCCAGAATATTGCGATCGGAAAATCAAGAGCTCTCTGAAGACGAGACTCGAGACGCGACTTGGTCATACATTTCTTATGCGCCAAATGACTTATTATTGATAGATTGGAACACGGCCATTTTGATCGATGAAACTTCTGATGATGTACGTGCAGTTCTTGAGTTTGTAAATGTGGAGTTACTAGAGCTTTCATATTTGGACCTAAATTTAGATAATTCCCTCGATCGCGCCTATGAAGTTGTCAGTCGTTTGGCTAAAAAACGAATTCAGTTTCCAGGGCATGTCACCAATGAACTACGAAGGATAGGAAGACTACAAGTAGAGAGTGCGTTTTTGTTTGAAGGAATCAACAATGCGCTGAAGCTTTTAGGGGATCAGTATTTGGCCAGAGTATATCGCCTGGCTTCGACAAGATTTCACTTGCCTGAATGGGATACAACAATTTTGAGAAAAATCTCAGCTCTTGAAAGCATCTACGAAAAAATTAACGACCAAGCCAGCATCTTTCGGGCCGAGATTTTAGAGTGGATTATTATCCTTCTAATTCTCGTTTCACTATTTTTACCCCACCGCTAAAGGTGCCTGACAACCACTTGATCCGCAGCGCATAATTTTGTCGGACAAAAAAGTAGAGGGAAAATTTAAATTTCAAAGTACATCGGCACTTGGTTTGCTTGCATACCGTTGGTGCCTAGAAAAAAGTTTAATTTAGATCCAAAAAGTGTCTACCACGTATGTGCGAGAGTCAGAAACAAAGACTGGTATGACTTATCAATGAATTCCGTATGGGAAGTTATGAGTTGTAGACTGTTTTGCCTAAGGCATTTTTATGGAGTACGAATCTATGCTTTTGTTTTGATGAATAATCATTTCCACTTGCTTGTTCAGGCTCCGGGGGACAATTTGAGCGAAGCTATGCAAAGTTTCATGGGTTCAACATCCAGAGATATTCAAAGGCTAACGGGTAGAATAAATCAAATATGGTTCCAGCGTTTTTCTCGAACACGTCTGGGAAGTTGTTGGTATGTTTTAAATTGTTATAAATATATTTATAGACGTCCAGTTCGCGCTGGATTAGTTGATAGGGTTGAAGAGTATTGTTTTAGCACATTGCCAGGTCTTATAGGGAAACGTCACCTTTTTATTCCCGTCGAATGTGACACCATTTTATTCAGCAGTTGCATTGAGAAAATATTGTTCTGGCTGAATACTCCGTCACAAAAAGAAGCCGAGGAGTCCATTGAACATGCCCTTCAGTTTCGAGATTTCAAGTTACGAAAAATAAACCGAAAACCCAGTCCGTGGGAAAGTAGGCCAATCTAAAATTGATGCGCTACATATCAACTGGTTGTCGGGCACCTTTACAAATCTTTGAGATATTGCCGATAAGTCTCTATGGCGATGGACTTATACAAAAGTAAACTTTCAGAGCTTTCCAGGGCCTTAGTTCAAGCCCAGAAGCCAATTCGTATTTTGGATGCGATAAAGTGGGATCCGCAGACAATAGAGTTTTTTCATAAAACCAATTTTAAAGAAATACCTGACCTAGGTCCGACCTATTACGAAAAAAATTCGCTTGGCTTTGATCCAAAAAAGAAAATTGAGGAGTTTCGCGATCTGGCGGCCAAGGCGAAACGCGAACTCGGTGAGAATGACAGGCTGGCAAAAATTCTCCTTCGTAATTGCGATGAATATGAAAAAGTAGTGCGGATGCTTATGGGTCGAGGTACACGCGAATTTTATAATTTTTCGCGCCTGCTCTATGGAAGTCCCAAGGAATTTTTTGGCGACAACAGCACTACGCTTCAGGGACTCGGGGTAATGTTGGGAGAGATTTTAAATAATCTGGAGGGTCATTCGTTGGGAAAGGTTTTTGAAAAAACTGTGCCGGCGGAAAAGTTGGTTGAAGAGTTAAATAGAAGATTAAAGGGTTACTTTGGTCAAGACGAAGTGCGGGTAAAACTTGATGACGGAATACTTTCGGATGCGGCCGCCGGTTCAGATTACATTAAAATTCGTCGAGGTTTGTATTTCAGTGAACGGGATATAGATATTTTTGAAGTTCATGAAGGCTGGGTTCATGTTGGTACAACTTTAAATGGCCAACACCAACCCTACGCGAATTTTCTTTCTAAGGGCCCACCATGTACGACTTCAATTCAAGAGGGACTTGCGGTTACCATGGAAGTGTTTTCGTTTGTTTCAATTCCTGAGAGGGCGAAGCGCATCAATCGGCGTTTGATTGTCTGTGACATGGCTGAAAGTGGCGCTAACATTCTAGAAATTATAAATTATTTTAAGGATCTTGGGCAGGGTGATGGCGAATCATTAAAAAACGCTCAGAGAGTCTTTCGCGGAGGGGTTATCGGTGGCGGAGGTCCGTTTACCAAAGACATTTCATACTGCAAAGGATTCGTGAATGTGTATAACTTTGTTCGTTCGTGTATTCGCCATGGAGAGCCGGAGTTACTTCCATTTTTATTTGCCGGAAAAGTAACTCTTGAGGACGTGCGTGTACTTTTTGACTATCACGGCGAGGGAGTAATTGATAAACCACGGTATTTACCTAAACATTTTTCAGATTTAAATGCTCTGTCGGTGTGGATGGCATTTAGTAACTTTTTGAATAGAATGAGTCTTGATAAAATTCATCAACATTTTGGTAAACAGGATAAGGTAGGTTGAGATGAAAACATTTTTAGTTTTGATTTTGATTGTGTCGTTAGGTTGTGCTTCGAAAGCGCGGCTTTATCCCAATGCCAAATACAAAAGTGTTGGCGAAGTGCAGGCCAACGCGGATATTGCTCAGTGCGAATCAGAGGCTAAGCAATACTTGTCGGACACAAAAGGAAAACAAGTTGCCTCTGGGGCAGGCTCAGGAGCAGCGCTTGGGGCCGTGGTTGGTTTATTGGGAGGCGGGGTTAGAGGGGCTGCCCGCGGAGCCGTGGGTGGCGCTGCCGTCGGTGCGACAGCGGGAGCTCTTTCCCCTGATCAGTTGAAGCACCGTTACGTTGTTAAGTGTTTGTCAGACAAGGGTTATGAGGTGCTTGGCTACGATTAAGGCCACTAGTAAGGGGCTTTTGATCTAACTTGAATATTCCCGGTATTAATTCATGATCTTCAGAAATAAAATTTTGCGCCAGCTAGAATACCTGTTGAATTTTTATTGGTGACGACTTGCGAGGGGTCGGTCAATTCAAGTGATTCTTTGAACCAAGTTCCTACGACACGAATTATAGAATAGTCTATAAAAATACTTCCTTCAACGTTACTTCCCTTCAGAAAGTTATTTTGATCGGATTTTTCATTCATGATTTCCCGATAGACTCCTTCGATCCCAAATTTTTTTGATAAATAGAGGGCGAATGTCGCGCCATAATATTGGTTTTTAAAAGTTTCCGTTGTCGCAGTGGAGTTATCGATTCGTGTTCTTCCTCCATAGATCAATGTGAAGTTTGTGTTTTGAATCGAATTCCCAAAAAGTCGTAAGTTGAATTGTGCGTTCCATCCGTACATGTGATCGGAGTGATCCAAATATTCCCCACTCAAGCCAACGAAACTTGTAAATGCTCCGAAGGCAGTTCGCGTAAAACTGGGTTTTGTAAGTGTTGGTATGCCAGCCGAAATAACTTCCTTTTCAAGATTTGTTTGGTCGTAACTAATATAAAACTCATGCTCTACGGGTTTGGCTTTGTTTCCGGCAAGCCACATGTTTTGATTGGCAATAACTTTTTTCGTGTCGAGCCAATCCGCCATAGTCCAACGGGATTTTTCTTTGGCTTCCTGTTTTTGTAAGGGAGACATGTTTTCGCGACTACCACGATTATTGCCAAACATGCTTCCGAAGCCTGAACTTTTCGCCTGAGTGTAGGCAACAGAAGCAAAAATTAAAACTGAAATAAAAATAAATTTTTTGAACATAAATCGACTATTCTTTCATTACGATTGAGATTGCCCCCGCGAACTCTCCCAATTCTTTATTTGGACAGTTCGGGTGTATTATCTTTCCAGGGTCGCCACCGTGGCAATTTAGGCAGCTCGCGTCGTAATATTCTGGGTTGATGTAGCGGGCCTCGTTTTCTTTCGCAAGAGTTTGGTAGAAACCCTTTCCTCTTTCCCAAGATTTTGTCGCAAATTTTTTACTCATTTGGATTTTCTCCCACGAATCGGGTTTGTTGTCCGGATTAACTAAGCAGTCCTCGAATGTAGTTACGTGGAGTTCGTACTTACCACCAGAAAATTCTTTGAGCTTCTGACCCACTTCTCGGGCGAAGCGAGCAGGCAAGAGTTTACCAGGATAATGCTTCGTTGTCGCCCATTTATCCCTATATTTTCCCGTGAAAGCGTTCTCGAAAACCTGATCGATCGCCATTTTCATGACTCTGGCTGCATCCGTGTCTATTTCGAGTTTTCTTCCCGTCAATGATAGATATTTTTTCTCTAGAGATTTTTGAGCTTCTGCCATTTCTAGTCCTACAGATTTAGGATTTTTATTTAGATCCACAATTTTTTTGTCGAGAAGTACTGACCGCGCTGCCCGAAACATTATAGTTAAAGTTTTTCCGGTTTCCTCGTCTCCAAAAGAAGCAGAGCTAAAGCCAAGGAGGCCAGCAATTAAGCTCATCTCAAGCAAGCTCTTTGCTATATTTGACGAGACCACATTCGTTACTCCTACGTTGGGGCTAAATTGTTAAAAAAGGATGTATGTTCTTAATTTTGGAAATCGGTCGCCGATAGAGCAAGAGATAAAAAACAAATTGGATACTCACGATCAATTGCATCCAGGACCAAGGTCGAGTGCGTTCAAAGATACGGGGTCGGGGAAAATATGTCCCAAATAGATTTAGAAGTCTTAGGTATTTTTGTTGACGAAGCTCTTGATGCTCTCGTGGAATGGGAGCGTTCATGCTTGAACCTTGAACAAAATCCAACGGAAAATGATCTGAACGCCCTATTCCGTGCGGCTCACAACATTAAAGGGGCATCTAAAGCTGTTGGACTCGATAAGCTCGGAACTTTCGTTCACCAAATCGAAAACCTAATTACAATTGTGCAAAAAGGAAAACTTAGTGTTAACAAAGACATCTGTGCCCTTTTTCTAAAAGGCCAAGAGATGTTAAACAATTGGGTTCTGGAACTAAAAAAGGATCCGTACTTTGCCTTAAGCACTTCGGAATACTGTGGTCGGCTCAACAAAGCTCTCGAGGGCGCATCTGGGGATCAACTACAAGATCTAGCAACTGCGGCCCAGGTGCAAGTTCCTATTGAAGAGAATTTGTTGGATGGTGTCGATGAGAAAAATAAGACATCAGCAAATAAAACACAGCAAACTCGCGCGAATGAAACAATTCGCATTTCAGCTGACAAGCTTGGCGAATTAATTCAGCTTATTGGTGAGCTATCTATTCACCAGTCTATTGTGAACCACGGCTCGACGACGAAGTCGCTCGACTCTGAACGATGTACAAAGGCGATATCGTTAATGAGCAAGGTGATTAAAGACATTCAATCAAGAGCAATGGCTCTTCGCATGCAACCATTGCAAGGAACTTTCCAGCGTCTAGAACGGGTCGCAAAAGATGTTGCCCGCGATCTAAATAAAGAAATCATTGTCTCAGTTGATGGTGGGGACGTTGACCTTGATAAAACAGTTACCGAAAGAATGATTGATCCGATGATTCATATTGTCCGAAATGCTGTCGATCATGGTATTGAAGAACCCGAGGAGCGCGAGAAAAATGGTAAATTACGTCAGGCCAAATTGCGTATCTCCGCTGAACAGGATGCGAATGGTGTGTTGATTACAGTTTGCGATGACGGCCGGGGCATGGATCTTGATCGTATATTGAAGAAAGCAATAGAAAAGAAACTTGCGGTATCAGGGGATGGCTTGACTAAAAAAGATATCTTGAATTTTATTTTTAAAGCAGGATTTTCGACCGCCGCAAAAGTCACAAATATTTCTGGTAGAGGCGTTGGCCTGGATGTTGTTCGTGGAGTCGTTGATCAACTCGGTGGCTATGTGGAGGTTGACAGTGATTTTGGAAAAGGTTCGATATTTAAAATTAGTTTGCCAACATCTCTTGCAATATTAGAAGCGATCATTATTGGCGTTTCTGACAATAGATACGTTGTTCCTCTGCGTGACGTAAATGAGATTATTGATCTTAATAGTTATACTAGAGAAAACACTGCCAAAGGTGGTCAGATGTTATCTCTTCGTGGCAACGTCGTGCCGATTGAAGCGCTGGCTAAGTATTTACCGGCAAGGGCTAATAATATTGGAAAGGAAAACAAAAATGTTTTGGGAAGTAAAGACTACTCCCACCTTCGTCCAGCATTGATTACGGTGGTGGAGAATAAGCGCCTGGCGTTCCAAGTTGATTCAATTATTGCTCAACAACAAGTAGTGATGCGTGATTTAAGTGAGAATCTGTCGCGGATTCCTGGTCTCATAGGGGGCACGATTTTAGCCGATGGAGAGCCTGGAATGATTATTGGCCTCGACACAATAGGTAGGGCTTTCTTAAAATCGTCAGGCATGACGGAGAGTGCGGCATGAGTGAACCAAAGTATACTCACACAAATTACGACCAGGTACGTGAAGAAGATAATATTGATAATAAATATCTTCTATTTAGATTGGGAGATGAGTTATATGGAACGCCTCTCCTTGGTGTGCGAGAGGTTGTGGAGCCACAAGCGTCTAAACCCATTCCTAATACCCCAAAACATTTTTCAGGAGTGATAAATATTCGCGGAGAAATCGTGGGAGTTATAGACCTTCGTATGCGGTTTAATCACAAGGCTGAGGTCAATCCCCATCAAGCATTTATGGTTTTCTCTACTGATGGAGGACCAATGGCGGGTTTGGTTGATAAAGTGGAATCAGTTATTTCTCTGACCGATAAGGAAATCGAGCATAATCCCAACATAGGCATTGACGTGAGCCGCGATGCTTTGATTGGAATCGGGAAGCATTCAAAACGTTTGATAACGCTTATCGATCTACACAAAGTTTTACAGGCCCACAGCTTAGAGGGAAAAAAATAACGCCTTAAGGAGAGAGATCCGTGAGACACCTAGGCCGTGCAGGTCTAAATAACTGTGAATACCATTAATTTTAACGAAGAAGAAAAAGAAATAATTTTTTCAATTGCGGAGAAAATAACCGGTACTTGTCAAACTGGCAAATATCGTCGTGGGATTTTAGTTTCTAATATTGCTCGTCGGGTTACGGCAATGCGTTGTTCTGGTCTTGAACAATATTTGGAGATTGTTTGGTCGAATCCTGATGAAATGGGTGAATTTATTTCTGCCCTCACAATTCACACTACTCACTGGTTTCGAGAAAATAATCATTATCAGAGATTAGAACAAATTTTAGCTCGCGAAGGATTCAATCTCGATGGTGAAAGGTTTCGCTTACTTTGTGCAGCCACTTCTACGGGAGAAGAAGCTTACTCGTTTGGCTTAGTGCTTGAAAATATGAGAAGACTGGTCCCTGGTTTTGAATATGAAATTGTCGCTCGTGATATCGACCCCGTATCAATCGCTAAAGCTGAAAAAGCCATTTATAAAGTTAGCGACGAAATTAAAAAAATTAAAGAAATTTATCGACGATTTTTGTTATTTGGCACTGGTAAAACTAAAGGTTTTTTTACAGTTGATAAAGATATTCGTGATCGCATCCACTTTGAAGTGCGTAGCTTAGTAGATCCTGTTGACACTAGTGAGCAACTGTTTGATTGGGTTGTTTGTCGTAACGTATTGATTTATTTCAAGCCGGATGACGTCGAAAAGGTCATCCGTAAGCTTATTACCCAGCTGAAACCCGCGGGGGCGTTGGTATTGGGCTCTTCGGAATCGATCGAACCAAAAAAGTATGATCTCGAGTCGCTTGGTAACTCAAGTTATGTCCGTTCCGAAATTCCAAAAGGAAGTAAAAGTGCAAAAAATCGTGTGCTGGTGATAGACGACTCGTCGACAATTCGTCTTCGTCTGACAAAAATCTTGTCATCGGCATTTAAAGTTGTTTCGGTGGGGTCAGCCGATGAAGCAACAGATTATTTAAAAATAAACAAAGTTGATGTTATTACTCTCGACTTAAACATGCCCGAGAAAGACGGTTTGACATGGTTGTTAGAGCAACGTCGTGGAGGGTTGACAACTCCGGTGACGATCGTTTCTGGAGCATCGCCGACAGAAGTTCAGAGTGTTTTGAGTGCACTTGGGGATGGCGCCCAAGATTGTATAGATAAAGCGGAATTACAGGGTGATACAGGTCATATTATTAGTCGTTTGAACGCGCTGGTTGATGGCAACGTGAATCGTCGTTTGCTCAATCAGAAAAGGCGTGGATCGAAAGCTGATAGCAAAGGGTTTATTGTTAAACCGGCGTATCCCGATTTAATATTGATAGGAGCAAGCACTGGCGGCACCGAAACTCTTTGTAACATGTTGAAGAATATTACCGTAGGCTGCCCGCCAGTTGTGGTTGTACAACACATTCAACCTGGATTTGCCCAAGGATTTGCCGAGCGGCTTGCGAGTGTTTCAGGTCTTACTTTAGGAGCTTCACGCGATGGTATAGAACTAGAGCCCCATCATTTGTATATGGCTGATGGTGACTACCACGTAGGGGTTCGCCAAAAAGACAGCAAATTTTTTCTACAAGTCTCTAACAACCCAAAAGTGAACCGCCACCGGCCGAGTGTCGATTTTCTTTTTCAGTCTGCACAATTTGTTAAAGGAAATATTTTTGCGGCGATTCTAACAGGAATGGGCACCGACGGCGCCAAAGGATTACTGGGTTTAAAGCAAATGGGCGCTACTACATTTGCACAAGACGAAACTAGTTGCGTTGTCTTTGGTATGCCCAAAGAAGCTATTAAATTAGGTGCTGCGGGATTTGTCGGTGAACCTTATGAAATTCGTCGGGAAATGGATAAGGTTCTTCTAGATAGTGATGCCAAAACAAAGGCTAAAAAAACAGCTTAAAATAGAGCCGCAAAAACTCAGTGGTGTCTTATTGTTAGACAAGTGTCATATATTTAGTTTCCACCTCCAAAAAATATTCATAGATTACCTCCCCAAATTCAGTAGTTTACATAAGGTTGGGCCTATATTTTTTTGGCACGGTTAATTGCATTGGTTTGTATTAGTTAAGTTACGGGCTGAAATTTTTAATAAATGAGGTTCGAATGCGGTTTGATAATTTATTTTTACCTTTTATTCTTTTATTTTATTCGCTATTGGCGATGGGGGAGATCCCAAGGCCACAAATCGTTTTGGTAGATAACAGTGTAAATCCACCTAAGATTATTAAATCAGTAGACAATCCAGAAGATGCCAATAAGCTTTTAGCTAAGTATCCAAAATTTAAGGGTGTGGTTGAAGCAATCAAGGGTCGGACCGCGGCGAACTTAAGCTTCCAGAATGACATTATAGGTTTTGATCATAAACTTAGAAAACAAGGAGAAAGAATTTCTGAAGCCTTAATTTATGTAAATCTCGGCCGGGCCGGAGATTCTAGCGAGAGTAAAATAATCAATGATAAGAGCCTATCGCCACAAGAAAAAGAAAGGCTCTTGGGAAAATTAATTACCGAATTGCATGTGGTCTTTGGAGATTTGAAAACCGGGGAAGGTTTGCAAAAGATTGTAATGAAGTCTGGAGGCAACGCTGACGTTGAACAACTTGTGAGGTTTGCGTATATGAGCAAATTTTCTAAGAAAAAATCGAAGACTCTGACGGAAAATAACGCTTCTAAATTAGAACTTCTGACTCAGCGTCTTGCTAAGACATATCTTGCAGGCAGTTTAGTAGCTCTGACTCCGCTTAGGGTTCTTGTGGGTTGTGGTCCTGGCCAAGAAGGTTCTAGTGAGATTATTCCGCCACCCAAAGACGGCGAACCAACGGAACCACCAGCGCCCTTAGAATATTCTCAGGTGCTGGGAGCCGACGGCGGGACTTTTTGTGCATGTAATCCCAGGACGTTAACGGCAACACCTGGTGACGATACCAAACCCTACGACGAATACATCTTTAAATATGTTGGCCCAATTCAGTCGCTAGAAGATATGGCAATAGATAAGATAAAGGACCTTGGATACGCAATTGAACCAGAGCGCAGTCGTACAGTGAATTTGATGCCGGGGATATATCAGTTTTATGTTTTAATACGCCGTGGGACTGACGATTCGCCTACTTTTGGTCCCGTTAAAGTATTACTGACTCAGTAAAGCTTGCGATATTAAAAATTTATGCCGAGCGATTGCCCTTAGCTTTTTTATCAAGACCTCTTACTTTCTCAACGATTCTTCCACCAATAGAAAGTATCTTGTCTTTATTTGCCTTAATTGCACCCAAATCCTTTAAGGTATTCTTAGTTTCCGTCATGCCTTCTACGGCGGTCTCTTCTAGGATTTTCATTACTTCGTTATCAGCCTTGGTTGGTACCCGATTGACTGTTTCGTCTTCTGTTATGGTGTTTATTAGATCAATTTTCTTGTCACTCGCGTTGGCTTCCGTGGTTCCTTGGACAAGCACCATCGTAGCCCGCATAATTTGTTTTAAGCGACGGCTTTGTTCGCCTAAACTATCGGCGGCGACAGAAATTTGTTCCCCCATGCGCGCACTACGAGCTGTCGCATCATCTAGTTTACTCATCGAAGTCGAGGTTTGCTGAATTCCATTGTCTTGTTCGCGAGCGGCATCATTAACACTCTCAACTTGAGAGGTGATTGTTTTAATTTCCTGTGCGATTTCATCGAATGCTTTTTGAGCTTTTGTGGAAACCACTTGTCCGTCTTGAGAACGGTTACGGGTTATTTCGACGATTTGAAGAACCTGTTTTTGCGAGTCATCTAACAAGCTTTTAATTTCTTTTGCTGCAGCACCTGACATTTGTGCGAGATTTCCTACCTCTTCCGCAACCACTGCGAAACCGCGACCATGTTGGCCAGCTCGTGCAGCCTCAATCGATGCGTTAAATGACAATAGTTGTGTCTTGAACACGATATCATTAATTACGTTGGTCTTTGCGCTAATCTCATTGATAATGTTCGCCATATTTTGAAGCTGTCCGTTGGCTTCTTGAACGGCTTCCATTGCATCAACCATCTGTCTCATGATTTGAGCACCTTCTTCGGTTTTCTCAGAAACGCGTTTCGCAGAGTGCAGAGATTCTCGTATATACTCGCCTGACTGATTGATCATACTTTTCATTTCTTCCATTGCGGCGACAGTTTCCTGTACGGCGGCGGCTTGTTGGTTTGAACAGACAGCCAGCTCTTGAGAGCAAACTTGAAGTTCTTCCGACGTAGTAAATGTTTCATCGGCGCCCACGCTTAGTTTTCCAGAAACAGCAACTAGTTGGGAGCTCATGAGGCTACTTATCCAAAAACCGATTGCGGCCGCCAAGAAAAATGCGAGAACAGATCCGTAATAGAACGGTCGAACCGATGAATAAATTCCGCCTAAGGCGCTTTCCTCATCCGCCCTTACAAGAACGCCCCAATTTAAGTCTGACAGAAAACCATTTAAATTCTTTAGGCTTGCGTAACCAGTAAATTGCTCGATCTGTTTACGTGAGTGTAAGGAAACTCCATAACCGGTCTGTCCTTTTGCTAACATCTTTGCCGCCTCAACGCCTCTTTCATCCAAGTTAAGATTTAGAAGTACGTTTGGGTCATGAACTACATCTAATGACTTGCCATCGCGAGGGGGATCAAAATCTATGATCACTTGGCCCTTGGAATTTATCAACGTTAGTTCGACATTCTTGATACCGCTGTTCCTGATTGTTTTGTAATACTCTTGAAACTCACGTTCCACAAATTTGAAATTTGCGCGCGTAGTTAGTACTGCAATGACTTTACCTTCTAAATTTAAAATTCCACGGCTATAACTTACGCCGTATCGATTCTCTCCATAGGCGGCGGAAGAAATGGGATCAAGATGGAAGTCTTCAACAAAAACTCCAGATAAATTTTTAACCCTATCTTCTGTGTACCTTAGAGCTCTTGCCTCAACGAACCATTTTGCTGTTGATTGGTTTTTCTTGAGGCTAGAGTAACCAGGTAAGGCTTTACCATCCGCAGTTTTTGAGTTCGAAGAAACGAAATCACCGTCGGAATTGTAGAGCGCAATAACATCATAAATTGGGAAAGCCTGAACATACTTGTTCAGTTCCTCTTGAATAGATTGGGTGTCCATGACTGCGAGACTGCTATTGGTAGAAAAATGTAAAATGTCTTTGTATCTCAGATTAAATTCTTTAGCGACCGCTCGAGAAATCCCTTGTGCGTAGGCACCCATATTCCCTTGCGCAAGCTCTTTTTGTTTTCGGTTGAGGACTTGTACCATCACATAAGTTATTGCGCCCATGGCCGCCATCATTCCGAGGGACAAAAGCATGACCTTGACCTTTAGTGACCACCTGGTGTTGTTCAATTTCGACCTCTTTAACTAAAAGAAACTAAAAGACAATTGATAGTGATAGCGACTATTATCTTCAGTAACCCTCATCGGAACTGGGGGCTTAGTTTTTAAGTCTAGCTAGACCTACTGAACGCAGATTCCCTGCATTTGAATTTTATTGGTCCAAGAAAGAAAGCCATGGCTGGTAGAGTATTGTGTTGTAATGCCTTTAATGTAGCCGCTACATTGCTGCATTAATTTTTGATAAGCTTCTTCTACATAATCGGTTTGGGTGACGAAATCCAGAATAACAAATTGTGCGGCGCTCGACTTTACAAGTTTACCGCCCTGATAAGAAGTATAAGGAGAAAAATCGCTGACGTGATTGACGTGTAGGCTGTGTGTGCAACCAGAAAGTAATAGGGCCATAACAGAGAAAATAGTAGCTAAACGCATATTAGGCCTTTCCCATATCACAATAGCCCGTAACGGTTACTTGTTTTTTGTACACAAAGAATAAGAAGTAAAGAATCGTTTCATCCTTGGTTAAGATCCCTGAGACCTTACCATTAGGGCATTGTGATTTTAGGTCATCAGTGACTTGTTCGACAAAATCATTGTCGAAGTTAAACGCCAAAAAAATTAATTTTGATGCTTGGGATTTAACGATCTTATCGCGTTTAGCAGGGATTTGTGTGACCGATAGGCTATTTACAGAAGCACATCCCGTTGTAAATATAATTGCGGCAGCAATAAAAGACAGAAGTTTCATTAGGCAGATCCTTTCTTAGGAAGCATACAATAACCTTTAATTTTCACAATTTCTCCACTCACGACCGGATATTTTCGCGTTTCTCTAATCGACACTAAACCCGTGATTCTTCCTGAGGGGCAAGCTTCATAAAGGTTGTTAATTAAATGTTTTGTGTAGTTGTCTACGTAAACTGGGTTACCGGTTCGTGGACCCATCTGAAAAAGGGCGATGAAATCCGCGATTTTCCCCGCGTCATCGCCGCGATTTTTATCGAGGACGGCTTTAGAAATCGCTTTTATTTCCCCGAGATTCACACCACTTTCGCTAATTTTCAATTCGATGGGCTTTAAAACGAAATTATCGTTAGATTCGATGTCGCCGATCTGTACATGGTGAAGAACGGCACACCCAGAAAGCCCAATACTAAGAATAGGTATAAAAATTTTCATGTAGAATAGCCTATGGAGATAAGGAAATTATGTCAAAAAAATCCTTTCTGATTCAGCACTTGCGGTTGCATTTAAATAATGCTACTCACGGCGTTATGACTTCCCAGGAATTGTTGGGCCACCTTAAAAAAAATCCATTTGTTTTAGCTCCAATGGCCGGGATAACCGATAGCCCTTTTCGCAGGTTTATGCGGGAAATGGGTGCTGGTATCGTAATTTCGGAATTAGTTTCGGCACAGGGGCTGAAATACAATTCTCAAAAAACAAAAGATCTTATGAGATTTGATGAGCGTGAACGCCCAGTCGGAATTCAATTGTTTGGAGAGTGCGGGGATATCATCGGTGAAGCAGCAAAATATGTTCAAGATCAGGGCGCCGACTTTGTCGATTTAAATTTTGGTTGCCCAGTAAATAAAGTTGTTAAGAAAGGCGCGGGTGCCGCAGCGACCCGTGATCTAATATCTTTCCGAAACTTGCTTCGTAAGGTAAGGGCGGCGATCGAACTACCCTTGACGATAAAAATAAGAACTGGTTGGGACGAAGAAAGTCGCAACGCACTTGATGTGGTTCGCGTCGCTCATGATGAGGGCGTAACTTGGGTAGCGATCCACGGAAGAACTCGCACACAGGGTTACTCAGGACTTTCGGACTGGGATTTTATTCGTTATGTAAAAAGCGAGGCACCTCTTCCTGTCATTGGTAATGGCGACATTTTAACTGCTGCAATGGCTCGGTCTCGCTTGAGCGAATCTGGCTGTGACGGTGTTATGATTGGACGTGGTTGTTTGAAGGATCCAAGAATATTTCAAGCGGCCAATGGTCTCGATACTAGTGATGAGAGTGTTGGAGATTTAATTGGACGGTTGGGCGGCTATTTGTTAGATGGAGCGACCGGAAACTATCCTAAAATCCAGTTACGAAAATTTGCCATGTGGTATTCGTATGGATTGCCCGAGGCTTCGGTCTTTCGTCGGGAACTGTTTTCTGAAAATGATATCGATCGTTTGAAGTCGCTCATTGAATCTTATTTTCTTCGCGTGCAAAATTGTATTAAGGTTGTCCCTGGACGGGATGATTTCTTAATGGGGGGACATGGCTAGGCTCATTGGACGAGATAAAGCGCTTGTCGAATTTCGCGGGGTTACAAAACAATACGGCGCCGATGCCGATTTGCGGGACGTCACTTTTGTATTTTCTCAAGGGACTTCTTACGGGTTGCTAGGCGGAAAGTACTCCGGCGTCTTTAACGCCATTCGCTTGATATACTGCTCTGCCTTACCTGAAAGAGGTGAGATCGAAGTTTTGGGTTTAGATACAAAGAAAATGTCGATCAAAATAAAAAATTTAATGGGTATAGTTCCTCGCTTTGATGCCCTCGAACAGGATTTAACTGTTTACGACCAGTTAATGACTTTTGGAAGGTTTTACCACCTTTCTCGACCGGCTCTGAGAAATCGAATTCGAGATTTGGTTTTGCAACTCGAACTCGCTGATTGCGAAGGGCTGCTGATTAGGAAACTGAGACTATTTCAGAAGAAAAAAGTAGCACTTGCACGTGCTTTGATTCATTCACCGCGACTTTTGGTTATAGATGAAGTTTGTCATGGGCTGGTCGTAAACGAGAAAAAATGGATTTATGATCAAATTTTAAATTTAAAAAAATCTGGTCACGACATAATCGTAGGGTCTTCAGATCCGGAAGAGATTGAGGTCTTGTGCGAAAATTCCTTATTGTTTCATCGAGGGCAATTAATTGCTGAGGGTCATCCGCGTGGCTTGATCGATAAATTAGTTGGCTCCCACGTTATTGATTTCGAATGTGCCAATGGCGAAGTAGAATACTACTTTAATAAACTGAACAGTGATTATGAAGTGCATGTGACGGGAAGCAGATTGCGGGTTTATATCAAAAACAACCAAGATGTCCGTTCTTTACAGAATCAGATTTCAAGCGACCATATGTTAACTCGGAGGCCAAATTTAGAAGACGTTTACTTTAAAACTACCGGTCATTTGCTGGAGGGAAATTGGCAGCACCTTTCCCTTTGATCAAGAACATTTCTTATTGGCCGAGAATTCGTCGTGGGGCGTTTCATGTTCTAGGCCACAACTACACTGTATTTCGTCAGTCGATTTTTCAAAATCTTTTTTGGATAGCCATTGAACCCGCTATTTATTTATATTCTGTTGGATATGGTATAGGCCGACTAATTCCTGAAATTCAGGGCGGTTCCTATTTTGATTACTTTTACCCGGGCCTAATTGCCATAACCGCCATGATAGTGCCTACCTATGAAACAACCCATGGCACTTATAACCGGGCCCATTTTGAAAAAACTTTTTCGTCTTTGTTTTTAGCGCCAATTGCTGGTGCTGACTTGTTCATGGGGGAAATTCTCTGGGGACTACTAAAAGGAATGTTAAGTGTTAGCGTAATACTTGCCGTTTTGCTGTTTTTAGGAAAACTAACGTTGATAAAAGCGGTTGTGCTTTTTGGTGCCTGTATTTTTGTTTGTTGGTTCTTTTCCGCATTGGGATTGTTAGTTAATTCGTTTGTGCGAAGAAGTGATACATTTATTGTTTATCAGGCCGGATTTTTAATTCCCATGGCTATGTTGAGTGGTGCTTATTTTCCTTTAGAATATTTGCCAGAGGTTCTGCAGTACATAATGAAAACCCTGCCGCTGACCTATGCGGTGATGGCTCTTCGTGATTTAAGTACTGGTATCTATAGCTTGAATCTAGCTATAGTTCTAAGTTATTTTTTGGTTTTGGGGTTCTTCATTACTAATCTTGCGCTTCTTCGTCATGAGGATCGATTAGCAAATATTTTAGAGTAATCCGCTCTCTTGGCTCCATTTAATACTATTTTCGATTGCGACGTTAGCCGGTCGCGGGTTAAATCCCAGTTCTTTTTTTGCTTTATCGTTTGAGTACCAGTGATAAAGACGCGATGTCCAGGCAACTTCACTATTTATCGGAGCTGTCTTTTTCATTTTTATAAGTTGGTCGCCAAGTTTTCCCAGGACTGTAAGAACAGGGTTCGGTAGAAAAATTTTTGGAGGCTTCACTCCAGCAGCTTTGGCAATTCTAGAGAAAAGATCTTTGATAAGAAGGTTTTCGCCGCTAAGGATGTAGCGTTCACCATTTCGACCGACCATCCACGCGGCCATAATTCCATCGATAACATCTTCGACCGCTACGACGTTGGCGCCTCCGGCTGTGTAAAAAGGAAATTTACCTTTGGCGACTTTAAGTTGAGTGCTTCGACTTCCTTTTTTTGCATCGCCTGCTCCATAGATGGTCGCAGGACAAAGAATGACGGACTTAAAATAGTTTCTCTTTGTGGCGCGAACGACAAGTTTTTCTGCGATATGTTTGGTATCGAAATAGCCAAGACGAAGATGTTTAATATTATATGGCGAAGATTCGTCGAGAATTTTTGACTCTTTAAAACTAGTGCCGATTGCGCATACCGAACTCACGTAGACAAGTTGTTTAACACTATTTCTCTTCGCAGCGTAAATCACATTACAAGTGCCGCCTACATTGACTCGTGCCATATTTTTTCTCTCGAATGGACTATAGGCGACTAAGCCAGCGAGATGGAAAACCGTATTGATATCTTTAAACGCAGCTATACAACTGGACTTATCCGTGACATCGCCATATATTTTTGTGCACTTTAGTCCATCGAGAGCCGATAGATCGCTTCTTTGGCGAACCAGTACGAAAACGTCGTGACCGTCTTTCAGAAGTCGACGCGTTAACCACGACCCTAAAAAACCATTCGCACCTGTTACCAAGACCTTCAACCTGAAACCCCTCTGTAAGACTTTCGCGCCAATGACAGGATAGCAAAAAATCAATATCCTTAAAAGGAGATAGTGGGGATAACCTCGTGGATAGATTTGCCATTGCAGGTATTTTAGTAGGAATCTTCGGCATTCTGATAGGTCAAGTGATCGAGGGCGGAACCATTTGGTCACTTGTTGTCCTCCCAGCGGCATTTATAGTTTTTCTTGGAACAGCAGGCGCGGTTCTGGTTAGCGCGACACGATCTGACATTGTTCGCGGAATAAAACTACTGAAGTTGGCATTTTTTGAAAGCGGGTCGCCGAGTGCAGAAGTTGTGGCGCGTGAAATTACAGAAGCCGCGATCACCGCGCGTAAAGAGTCAATCTTAGCTTTGGAAAAAAAATTAAGTTCTTACTCACATCCATTTATGAGAAATGTTTTTAAGTTTGTTGTTGATGGCGTAGATCCTGCAACAATCCGAGATTTGTTTGAAAACGAGATTCTTTTGACTGAAGAAGAAGATCTTGCGGCTGCAAAAATTTGGAGTGACGCCGGAGGTTATGCGCCTACTATTGGTATTCTTGGCGCTGTTTTGGGTTTGATTCACGTTATGGAAAATCTAAGTGATACAAGTAAATTGGGGGCGGGAATAGCTACTGCATTCGTTGCTACGGTCTATGGAGTAGGAAGCGCGAACCTAATTTTTATTCCGATTGGAAGTCGTATTAAGCGTAAGATTCGCCACGAGATAATGATCAAAGAGTTAATTCTTCACGGAGCTATTGGAATAGTCAGTGGTCATACGCCATATGTGATTCAAGAGAAGGTTGGATCATTTGTCGATGCTTAAACGCCGAGGCCGCCACGAAGATCATGAGAATCACGAACGTTGGCTTGTCTCGTACGCCGACTTTATTACATTGATGTTCGCTTTTTTTGTTGTGATGTACGCAACTGCCCAAAGGAACCCAGAAAAAGAGAAGGAATTCGAAAAGTCTGTCCGAAAATATTTTGCCGCAATCGCAGCGAGCATGGGGAAGTCTATGTATAACGAAACAGATTTCGGTAATACTCCAATTTCTCGTCCCATTGACGGTACCCCAATGTCAGGTAACGCCAGCGCAGAAGCTGCTGAGAAGTTAGATCAGCTAATAAAAAACGAAGACGAAGACGGAGGCTTGAAAAATGCGGTTGAAGAAGTTTATCATGACGTTTACGGCGTGAGGATCAGAGTGCTGGCGTCGGCCATTTTCGAGTCCGGCTCTGCAAAGTTGGGAGATACTAGTTTAGGTGCCCTCAAGACTCTCGGAAAAGTTTTAAAAGGTGTGAACGGAAAAATAATTATCGAAGGTCACACAGATGACTTGCCGATTAAATCTACGAAGTACCCTAGTAACTGGGAACTTTCATCCGATAGGGCGGCAAAAATTTTACGCTATCTCTCAGAGTTTCATGAGATTGAGCCAAAACGCATGGTTGTGGTCGCTTACGCGGATTCGAAACCCGCGTATCCAAACGACAACCCAAAAAATCGTGCGAAGAACAGACGAATTGAGATTCTGATCACAAATTCAAACGCCTACTAACTATTTATACTGTATCTTGATGTTGCGAATGACGACGTCTTTGATCGGTTTATCAAAAAGATCTCTTTTTACATTGGAAATGGATTTTACAACTTCAAAACCATCTACGACTTGTCCAAAAATAGTAAATGAGCCATCAAGATCATTTTGGTCTTTGAGAGTTATAAAAAACTGGCTACCATTTTTTTCCGGTTTTGCGGCCGCCATAGCAACCATTCCCGGGTACGTAAAATTAATTTCCGCGCTAATTTCTTGATCTATTCCGTAACCGGGGCCACCCTTTCCGTTCCCCAAAGGATCGCCACCTTGAATTACAAAATTAGGGACGACTCGATGAAAAGTCAGGCCCTTATAAAAAGGTTTTTTTACTTTTTTTCTAATTTCAGGATCTACCGATTCTTTCTTCCCAAGAGCAAGTCCGATAAAATTGTTCACGGTATTTCTCGCCTTGTCGTGAAACAGTTTAATACGAATGTCTCCCTTGGTTGTTTGAAGAATTGCATAAACAGAGCTTGCCTTCTTAGGATTACCAACGACTTGTTGGGCGTTGCCGGTGATACCGGCCATCAAAAAAATTATAATAGCTAAGAGCCTTATCATAATTTAACGCTATATTTAGCTCTTATTTGGGTCAAGATCTTTAACGATTTTAATATTTTCGGCGAGCGTATTTTTAATCTTATATCCGAGTTCCTCCGGCGAGATTTGTACTAGAAGGGAAATTTTTTTAAATGACGGCGAGTTTGGATCTAGACTAGATCCCGTCGCCATAGACACAAGCTGTTGCAATTGTTCGAGCGTTCTTAGGAGTTGATAATTTTCGATAAGCTTTCGACTCCATCGATTCCAGTCTGGAAGTGGTGCGATTTGGCGGATGCAATCTATAGTATTTGCCGAGTTTAGCTTGATTCGATGTTTTAGTGCGGTCCACTGATAAAGAAACTCAATATCAATCATGCCCCCAGGAGAATATTTTAAATCGATATTTTGATTGTCGGTTCTATTTTGCTGGAAGAGCTTTTCCTTGATATTGGCAAGTTCCTCAAACTCCGAAGTGCTTGTCTCACGACTTACTGCCCATTCACGAGTAAAGACTGATTTATTGTTTAAGTGACGCGATTTAAGATAGGCTTGTCTTTCCCATGTTTTTGCCGTGGTTTTTATATAGTCTTCCAATTGATCCTTTGTAACGACTACAAGTCCTGCGTTTCCAGACGGGCGCAAACGAAAATCAAGCGGATAAAGTGAGCCGCCCCGGTTTTTTTGGGTTAGGCGGTTGACGATTCTTCGTGCAACCTTATGGTCATATTCGGTCACCTCACTGTCGGCTACAAAAACGAAGTCAAGGTCCGAACGTAAGCCAAGCTCTTGGCCTGCCCACTTTCCCATAGTAAGGATAGAAAGCGTACTATGTTTTATTTCGCCGAGTGTAAGATCCAGGATTTTTTTACAAATTGTATCGGCAGCACTAGATAGGGAGGTCGTTAGGTAGTCTACACTTTTTTCAGTGAGAAATCGACTACTTGTTACTAGCTCACTTAATAGCTTATGGTCACCGAGCTGATCGAGGGCCTCTGTGAGGTCATTAGAAAGTGGGGCGTGGGTTTTTAATAGAAAACTGTCGATAAGTTCGGGACGAGAAATGAGGATTTGACCCAAGTAGGGAGAAATTGAGAACAGCCATGCAAGTTCCCTTATTAATAAGGGTTCCCTGTTAAGAAGAGTAAAAAACGTAGCTTTGGCTCGCGTGGCTTTTGAAAAATCAAGTAATAGTGATAACGCGAGATCGGAATCGCTTTTTAGTTCTTCGAGTTCGAGTACAAAACTCTGTAAAAATAAGAGACGTTGTTCTTCATCTCTCTCGGTTTTGCGAGACAGTACGTGATTACTCATGAGCTCTTTCCAGGTTTTATGAGAAGAGTCGGACGTAAATCCGTGTTTTATAAGCCACCTAATTTGTAACTCAACCTCATGGGGAAGTTCGGTTTCGGTTTTTGCCTCACCAAGTAAACTCGTCACGAGTTTATTGACCTGGTTTGAGCGAAGCTTTACTTCTTCATCTACGAGTTTAGAATTGTCGGTAAGGTTTGACGTCCATAGGTGTGTTTGCTGGTCGTGTGCGGACTGTATCCAGTTTTCTAGATAACGAAAATACCAATATGTCGATACCAAAAATTCGACATCTTTTTCTGGTAACAGCCCATGCTTCTTAAGAGCGCCAAAAGCTTCAGTAGTGGAGCGTGTGCGTAGCTCAGGAATTCTTCCGCCATGGATTACTTGAAGAGCATGCGCAAATAGCTCAATATCGCGAATTCCGCCGATGCCAAGTTTAAGGTTGAACGAGTTGTCGTCTTTTGCTGGGTAGTGATGTTGAATTTTTTTTCGTAAACTTTTTAGATCTTCTAATAACGTGTAGTCGAGATGTTTGCGAAAACAAAACTTCGGAACAAGGTCTTCGATTGCTGTTACCGTGTTGCTGTGGCCCACAATTGGGCGAAGACGAATTAAGGCCAAGCGTTCCCATGTTTCTCCATAATTTCCGTAGTAGTCTTCAAACTGACTGACGGTCGATACTAAGGGGCCTAGTCTCCCGCCGGGTCGCAGGTCGACATCGACACGAAAAAGAAATCCAAATTCCGTACGCTCAGAAAGAGAGCTAATAAAATTCGCGAGCAATTTTTTTTCGTAGGTAGCTCCATCCGCGCTTATAAACATTAAATCAACATCTGAGCTTAAATTAAGCTCGTGGGCCCCAAGCTTACCTACTGCAAACACCGCAATTTGACTTTTATCGAGACCAATTTCACTCCACTTCTGCGCTATGATTTCATCGGCAGTTAAGCTCCAGTAACGGCAAACATTTTCAGCAGAACTTTTTTTAAAAAAGTTTGCTAAAGCACATTCGATAAAAGCTATTTGTCTTTTTTTAAAACTCTCGCTTAAATTTTGACTAAGTAGGGGAAGATAGTTTTGAATAATAGGAAGATGCTCCCCTGCCTTTTTTAAGTCAGAGGGTGAGTAAAAGGAGATCTTCGGTAAACTAATCAAGATACGGGGACCATCGCGGTTTTTCGTAAGTGAAGTTGTCAAATGTCAGTCGACGCTCGTCGGATCCATCTAGATTAACGATATAGATTTGTTTTGTGCCGGTGCGATCACTGGAAAACACAATATGTCTTCCATCAGGAGAAAATGATGGATCTTCATTGTTGGCCATGCGATGACTACTTCTCTTCTGTGAACCTGTAAGGCGAATAAGGTTCTCACCATTGCTGTGCATTAAAAAAATATCGAAATTATCTTGGTCCTTATCGTATCCCGCGAACGCAATTAGTTTTCCGTCGGGCGAAAACGATGGACTGGCGTTAAAGTTTCCGGCAAACGTAAGACGTGTCACATTTGACCCGCTAGCATCCATAACATAGATCATGGCAAGGCCGCTGCGGTTCGATGAAAATGCAATTTTTTTTCCATCAGCCGCGACGTTGGCTTCGACATTCATTGCGCTCAGTGGGCCCCTTGTAATGCGAATAATTTTTTTGTCATCCAAGTAATAGCGGTGAATGTCAGCTTCGCCATTTTTGCTGAGAGTGAAAAGTAAACTTTTCCCGTCGGGGAAGAATGTAGGGCCCGAGTTGTAACCGCCTTTTTGATCCGAGATGGTGCTTAGTTTCCCAGTAACCATATCGAGTAAAAGTAAATTGTGATTTCTTGCCTTGGTTCCCCGATTTTGCTCAAAAGCAGAGAAAGCAATTTTTTTGGCATCTGGAGACCAAGTCGGGGACGCGGTAATAGAGCGAATGTCTGTATGCTTTTTTACAGAACCATCGAACGCATCCCAATCCATGGTAAAAATTTCTTTATGCCCTTTACCGCCACGATCACTTACAACAACTAGCTTAGTAAGATAGATTCCCTTTTTTCCCGTAAGTGTATTAATCACGTCATTGCAGAAAGTGTGCGCTATGGTGCGTGCGGCGCTTTTAGTGGCATTATATTTTTTTCCGAAAAGAAGTTTCGAAGTCGGGACATGATAAAGATAAGCTTCGAATTCGATTGAATCCTTTTTGAGAAAATAACCAGCCCGAACTAAAAATTCTGTTCCAATTTTTTTCCAAGGTTCAAAGTTAAATCCGTTTTTTTCCTCGGTAATTGGTTTTAGTCCCTTTTTATCGGGATCTTCAAGGTAAGCATTCTTGTCAATGAAGGTAAAAAGTGCGCTGACATCAAGATCGTTTTTTACAACATCAAATAAGGTTTTTCCAATCTCAACGAAATTTGGCGTCGAAGGATTCCCGAAAAACAAAAACGATGGGAGAGCAATCAGACTCTTCTTCACAAGTTTTGTTTGCCCCACGTCGATGATAATCTCTTTTCTGTCCTGAGCGAAGGACAAAGTCGTAAACAGAAGCAGTACCGCAAAAAATAATTTTTTCATAAAAGTCCTTATTTATCTGGATATCTCAGAGTTATCCCATCAACCTCTATTATGCTTGTTAATCTTTCTGGCGGCACAGGCAGCGGTGACGCTTTAGCTATCGCCGTCAGAATTAAATTGTCGAACATCTCATTTCCTGATGATTGTGTTATTGATTTGAAAATTACATAACCACGTGCATCGATTTTAATTAATACGTAGGTTTTGAGATTTGCATCTTGTAGCCATCTCGGTAGAACCAGCTGGTTCTTAATACTGGTACGCAGTTGATCGAAATATTTATCGTACTCAATTTTGGCAACACCAGTTATATCAGATCCGGGGGCCAAAATATTTCCCTTGTAAACTTTAGGCGCTGGCTTCTCCAGGGATCTTTTTGCTTCTGCAATCGCTTCCTGATCGCGTTTGAGCTGGTCTTTTAAACTTTCTAAAGCTTTCTTTTGTTCTAATTGCGCCTTCTCAATTAATATTTTTTTCTTTTCTACCTTTGAAAGTTCTTTTTCAACAAGCTTTTCAACAGGTTTCTCTTCCGGCTTTGGTTCTTCTTTTGTTGAATGTTTCTCCTCAATATGCTCTTGTGGGACTATTTTGTCAGGAAGAGCAACTAGGTCGACGCGAACTGCGTTCGAGACAATGATGTCCTCTGCGGGGAAAAACACTGCTTTAACAGTGAGGATAAAGACGATGATGGCATGAGCTGTGAGTGATTGCACGAGACTTTTCGGAACTTGATGATTTGAAATCATTACGGTTTCAACTTGGGTAGTGCTCATTGACTGGCTTTCGGAAGAGTGACGAGCCCAATATTTGAAATCCCAGCAGCGCGGATTTCCGCCATTGTTTCAGCGACAAAGCCATATGAAACGGCTTTATCTGCTTGGAGATATATTTGTTTGTTTTTTCGCGTACTAAAAATAGCGTTTAACTTTGGTCGAAGATTTTTTAAAGTTATGTCTATTCTGTTTTTATCTTTGGTCCCGCTAATAATTATTTTTTCATTCTTATCAATAGTCAGAATAAAGGGCTCATTTGAAGTTTCAACTCCTGACGCCGCGGTCTCTGGGAGATCAACGTCAATCCCTTGTTGCATCATCGGCGCCGTAACCATAAAAATAATAAGAAGAACCAGCATAACGTCGACAAGCGGTGTGACGTTAATCTCACTCAAAGCCGAATGTCGCGACTGGCTTGAGTTAACTTGCATTATTTATCCCTAAAAAAATTTCGTTTCGCGATATTTAGAAAATCAGAACTAAAAGTTGTAAGGATAAGTTCTTGTTTTTTTAAATGAGTTAAAAAATGATTGTAGAAAACAACCGCGGGGATGGCAGCGGCCAAACCGATAGCCGTTGCGATAAGGGCTTCCGAAATTCCAGGAGCAACAACAGCCAGGTTTGCTGTACCAGTGATGCCTATTTGTTGGAACGAGGACATGATGCCCCATACTGTTCCAAATAGGCCAATAAATGGACCGGTGCTGCCGATTGTTGCGAGGATTGTGAGACGGTCTTCAAGCGCAGATATTTCTTGATCAATCGCTTTATTAAGCGAGCGTTGAAGATTGTCAATTCCCGAGAGAAGGGGCGGTCCAGCGGGTTTATCATCAGAACCTGGATTTTGTCGAGCGGTTGCAAGTTTTTGTAGCTCTACGTAGCCTGTCTTAAAAATTCTAGCTAGTGGAGATTGGCTATTGGTCTGCACCTGTTGAAAAATTACATCTAGTGAGGTCGCCTTCCAAAATGATTCTAGAAACGGTTCATTTGCCCGCGCTGCCTGCAAAAACTGACGCCGTTTATCAATAATGAGAGCCCACGAAACAACCGAAGCCCCGCAAAGCAATAGCAAAGTAAACTTAACGACTAATCCCGCCGACCAAATTGCATGAAACACTCCAGTATTAACAGTCATATTCATGACTAAAAAGCTAATGCGAAATAGGTATTAGAGCAAGCCTTTATACCACGCCAAAAATTCTTCAGCGGCGGGCATAACGATTCCATTGACTCCCTCGGAAAGCGCTTTTTGCCAAGAAGCTGGATCGTTATTTGTCTCCACAATTATGACAAGTTGCCGACGGCGAAGTTCGGTTAAAAGACGTGCAGATAAATCGTGTGGGTGGCGCGATAAATTTAAAAAGAAAAAGCCGCCCGTCAGAGGGGGAAATGCTCCTAATTCTAAGGACGACATTATAGTTAGTCGACTGACTTCACCCTCGCCATTTCCAATATTCCATTTGGGTTCTTGTCGACCAATCTCACGAACAACATTGTCATAAGGGCTACGGATTATGACCCGAGACTCCGCTTTCTCCTGATCAATTACGCTGATGACTTTCTTATCAATCAGGCGCTTGTTTGCTAAGATGTTAATGATGAAATTTCCATTTGGATCAGAGCGTAGAGTTGTTTCCACAAACTTTAGTCCAGCTTCGTCATCAGTTAAAATGGAAATTTGTGGCACGGCCTTAATGTTTAGTTTCCATTTTTTTGCGTGCAAGTTAAGTTGAGCAAACCTCTCTAGACCAAAGTCCGGGGTTAATTCTTGCGAGAGGATCAGGTGATTGGTCCACCAGCCCACTACTGGGTCAGGAACTACACGACTGAGTCCGTTTTGTTTCATCATAAAATGAGCTAAAAAAAGACTGAATAAAACAGCTACTGTACTTAGGAAGATATCTAAAAACGCTCTTTTCATAATGCTATAACCTCTCTACTTAATTTAGTTTTATTCAAACAAAGCAGTCTTTTGTGCCCCGCCTAAATAGGTTCTAAAAAGTCCGATTTTGTTTGACCCATAACAGCATGAGGTTTATGGTCTGCTTATACCAACGGAGCATCATGAAATTCAACCGAAAACTTGAATATGCCTTAATGGCTTTAAAGCACATGCATCACAAGCATCCCGGCGAAGTAACATCGGTAAAAGAGATTTCTGATGCTTACGGCTGTTCACCCGATGTAACGGCCAAGGTCTTGCAAAAACTTTGTAGGTCAGGCGTTTTGTCATCGACTCAGGGAATCCAGGGTGGCTATATGATCAAAAAAGATCTTAATAAATTAAATTTTTATGATCTGTCGAATATTGTGTTGGGAAAACAAGGCATCGTTAAATGTATTCATGGGTCAAACAACTGTAGCATTAAAAGCTCCTGCAATATTATTAAACCAATTTCTATTTTAAATTCACGTATAGAAGGTTTTTACCGTAGTCTTTCTGTGACTCAAATTATTCGCGAGGCAAGTCATGAACACTGATTATAAATACGGATTTGTCACGTCAATTGAAGAAGATAGGTTTCCTAAAGGGTTGAGCGAAGAAATTATTCGTAAACTCTCAGCCATTAAAAAAGAACCAAAATTCCTGTTGGATTTTAGATTGAATGCGTTTGAGGAATGGAAAAAGCAAGCAGAGCCAAAGTGGGCACACGTGAAGTATGATGCAATTGATTTCCAGAATCTTTCGTATTATGCGGCTCCAAAACAAAAAGATAAGAGTGAAGACAAATCAAAAAAATTAGAGGATCTGGATCCCGAACTATTAGCGACTTTTGAAAGGCTTGGAATTCCCGTTCAAGAGCAAAAAAGAATTTCTGGTGTGGCAATGGATCTTGTATTTGACTCAGTTTCACTAGGAACCACTCATCAGAAAGAGCTTGAAGCTTTAGGCGTCATTTTTTGCTCTATCTCCGAGGCAACGCAAAAATGTCCTGACCTAATCGAGAAATATTTGGGGAGTGTTGTACCAACGACAGACAACTTTTATGCGACTTTAAATTCAGCCGTCTTTTCTGATGGAAGTTTTTGTTATATCCCTAAGGGCGTTAAGTGCCCGATAGATTTATCAACTTATTTTAGGATCAACGCAAAAGAAACGGGACAGTTCGAAAGAACCCTCGTAATTGCCGATGAAGGAAGCTTCGTAAATTACCTTGAGGGTTGTACTGCGCCACAAAGAGATGAAAATCAACTGCATGCTGCTGTTGTGGAGTTGGTGGCATTAAAAAATGCCGAGATTCGCTATTCCACGGTACAAAATTGGTATACGGGAGACCGGCAGGGGCGTGGTGGTGTATACAATTTTGTGACTAAACGTGGAAAATGCTTTGAGAATGCCAAGATTTCTTGGACTCAAGTCGAAAGTGGATCGGCAATCACGTGGAAATATCCGAGCTGTATTCTGCATGGCGATAATTCGGTTGGGGCGTTTTATTCTGTCGCGCTCACGCATGACAAAATGCAGGCTGACACGGGAACAAAAATGATTCACGTCGGAAAAAACACAAAAAGCACCATAGTGTCTAAAGGTATTTCAACGGGCGGATCGGTAAATTCTTATCGTGGTCTGGTAAAGATTCTGCCGACAGCAGAAAATGCGAGAAACTATTCCCAGTGCGATTCTATGTTGGTTGGAGAAAAATCTTCAGCAAATACATTTCCGTATATTGAATGTAAAAACAGTACAGCTGTTGTTGAACATGAAGCCAGCACCTCCAGAGTCAGTGAAGATCAACTTTTTTATTTACAGTCGCGCGGAATGGATAAAGAAGCGGCGGTGAGTTTATTGGTAAACGGATTTTGTAAAGACGTATTTAAGCAATTGCCGCTCGAGTTTTCTGTCGAGGCCGTGAAATTAATTGAGATGAAGTTAGAAAATAGTATTGGGTAGGAATAAATAATGTTGGAAGTTAAGGACTTACACGCAAAAATAGACGATAAAGAAGTTTTAAAGGGATTGAGCATCAAAATTAATCCGGGTGAGGTTCATGCGATAATGGGCCCAAACGGTTCGGGAAAAAGCTCTTTAGCAAAAGTGATTGCGGGTCACCCTTTATATAAAGTCACAGGCGGATCGATTTCTTATGAAATAAACTTTAAGAAAAAAAATTTGGTGGATATGGCGCCCGACGAGAGAGCCAAAGAGGGATTGTTTATGGCTTTTCAATATCCAACGGAAGTACCGGGAGTAAACAACGAAACTTTTTTGAAGTTGGCATTTGATCAGATTTGTAAACATCATGGGATCAAAATTCCATCAGATGAAGAATTTGCCAAGCTATTGCGAACAAAAGCGAAACTTGTTGGGCTGGACTCTTCTTTTCTAGATCGTCCGTTAAATGTTGGATTTAGTGGGGGCGAAAAAAAGAAAAATGAGATTTTACAGATGGCTGTGCTTTCGCCGAAAGTTGCTATATTGGATGAGACCGATTCGGGTTTGGATGTTGATGCATTGAGAGTCGTTTCTGGTGGTGTTAATGCATTACGCTCAAAGACAAACTCATTTCTGTTAATTACTCACTATCAAAGAATGTTGAATTTCATTGAGCCAGATTTTGTACATATTCAGGTCGATGGAAAGATAGTTATGTCGGGAGACAAGAAACTAGCTATTAAAGTAGAAGAAAATGGTTATGATTGGGTGAAAAAGTGATTTCTGAAGACTGGAGATATTCAAATCTTAGTAAAGTCCAAGGTTTTATTACCGAAGGCACTAGTTTGCCGTTTTTCCAAGTCGACGAGTCTGAGTTCATTTTTAGAGTTGAAAATTTAAGGAAAATTGGAAGTGTTGTTTCATTTAAGGGTGGTAAGGTTTGTCAAAGTTCAATTGAATTTACCGAGTCAGAAAAGAGTACAGCGCTGGAAGATCATCCAATAATTGAGTTTAACAAAAAAGAAAGTAAAGCACGATATAGTTTTTCCCTGGAAAGTGTCAGTGAAAAACCGATTTTTCTTGTTTATATGTTAGACGCGCCAGCGCAAGCCTATCAGATAGGAATTGAGTTAAAGAATGACGCGAATATCGTAGAAGTCTTTGTTTCGAGCCCCAATTCAAAAAGCGCAGAATTGGTTTCGGTTTTAACTGAAATAATTGTATCTGCTGACACAAATTTAAAACATACAGTCATAGGGAACCTGGAAAAGAAAAGTCGACTTAGTCATTTCTTAAATGTTGTCCAACACGCAGACTCAAGGTCACAGCTTTTCAATTTGTCGTTGGGCGGAGAGTATTCGCGTTTTGATTTGCGAAATTACTTATGTGGCCCTGGCGCAAAAAGCAATTTAGGTGGCCTTTATTTGAAGTCAGAAAATGAGTTCGTGGATCACTGTACAAAAGTATTTCATGAGGCTCCGGATACGGAAAGTCAGCAGCTATATAAAGGGGTACTCGGGGGAAATTCGAAAGCGATTTTTAACGGCGTGATTAAAATTAAAGAGAATTGTCCTAATAGTAAAACAAACCAGTTAAACAGAAACTTGATTGTGAGTAAAAAAGCCGAAGCGATAAGTCGACCTCAACTTGAGATACTGACTGATAACGTGAAGGCTAATCATGGGATGACGATTGGCAGCTTAAATCCGAACGAGATCTTTTATCTAACAAGCCGAGGAATTCCGCAAGAGACGGCTCATGATATGTTGGCCGACGCATTTGTAAATGAAGTGATAGATCAATACGTGGGTAATTCGATTTCGGGTATGGTAAAGGGAATGATTGTTTCAAGTTGGCCACAGTTACGGGGGGAATTGCGATGATTGAAAAAATTCGCTCGGAGTTTCCCATACTAGGAACAAAAGTACATGGTAAGTCTCTGGTATACCTTGACTCGGCGGCCACAAGTTTAAAGCCACAGTCTGTAGTCGAGAGGCTCAGTCAGTTTTATAACTTCGAGAATGCGAATGTGCATCGCGCCGCGCATGAATTAAGCGCGACGGCAACGGAGAACTTCGAGAGGGTGCGTGCTCTAACTTGTAAATTTATAAACGCTTCTTCTAGTTCTGAAATAATTTTTACTTCAGGAACAACAGACAGTGTTAATTTATTGGCAAATTCTTTAACAAGTTCCTTTTTGAAATCAGGTGATGAAATTATTTTGAGCGAGATGGAGCATCATTCCAATATCGTTCCATGGTACATGGCTGCAAAAAAAATGGGATTAGTATTGAAAATGATTTCCGTTGATGAAAGTGGTGAGCTTGATTTGGATCACCTTGAATCTTTGATTACCAAAAAAACTAAAATAATATCCCTAACGTATATTTCAAACGTTTTAGGAACGATTAATCCCATTCAGAAAATTTGTAAGTTAGCAAAAAATAAAAACATATTGACGGTCATTGATGCCGCCCAAGCCATGGCATTTATGCGAGTAGATGTACGGGAATTAGACTGCGATTTTCTAGCCTTTTCGGCGCATAAAATGATGGGACCATTTGGAGTCGGCGTTCTGTATGGGAAAAGTGGATTGCTAGAGAAAATGCCGCCCTTTCATGGTGGCGGCGGTATGATAGACGAAGTAAAAATAGAAAATATTACGTTCGCAGACGTACCTTTTCGATTCGAAGCGGGTACACCAAATATTTCTGGTGTAATTGCTTTTGGTAAGGCGATCGAGTTTTTAGAAGCGATTGGTTTTGAAAATATCTCAAAACTTGAACTTGATCTGCGTAGTTATATGGATTCAAAGTTACGAGAAATAAAGGGCGTCAAAATTTATGGAAAGCCTAAAGAAAAAGCTGCAATTATATCTTTTAATATTGAGGGCGTACATGCGAGCGATGTTGCGAGTGTTGTAGATCAGATGGGAGTCGCAGTACGGGCTGGCCACCATTGCGCACAAATATTAATGCGAAAACTGGCGGTGCACGCTGTCGTACGTGCATCTTTTGGTATTTATAATAACAAATCAGACGTTGATAGGATGATTGTGGCTGTCGAAAAAGCTAGGGAGTTGTTATTATGAGTGATGATTTACTAATACATGTCCAGCCGACTCCGAATCCTAAAGCTCTCAAATTTATTTTAAACCGAGACGTCAAAAAACAGGGTAAGGCTACGATATCATCAAAAGACGAAGCGGAGCAGGTGCGGCTGGCGTGGGACCTTTTTGATTTAAAGGGTGTGACACAATTACATTTTTATGAAAACTTTATTACCGTGACTTTTAGTGAGGATACCGATCCGACCGAGCATGAAGCGGAAGTGTGCGCTATTATAAAGAGGGATATGCCAGTCCACAATCCTGATTTTGAACTGGCTAATGCGCCTAAGCGTGTCTCAAGATCAGACGACCCCGAAATAGTGAGGATCGAAGATATTTTGGACCGCACAATTCGACCTGGCCTCCAAGGCGACGGTGGTGATATTGAAATTGTCTCATATAAAAACAATATTCTAGAGGTTATATATCAAGGAGCCTGTGGAACTTGTCCTAGTTCGTCTCAAGGAACACTCATGGCGATCGAATCTATTTTGCGAGATGAATTTAACCCTGAAATAAAAGTTGAAATTGCTTTCTAAGTTTGAGACTAACCTGAAATACCTAAGGGATTAGTCTTTTTAAGTCGATAAAATATAGAGAGGATTTTCATGAGTGGCGCACGCAACTTAGCGATAAAACCACCGGTGGCAAACGCGGATCGCGACGAAGGGACATCCTCGCCCAAATTTAATCAGTATGAATGTGCAATTATCTATGCGCACGCCGAGCGAATCACCGGCACCTCCCAAAGGGGTCGTTACCGCAAAGATATTTTATTGAACAATATTGAAAGGCGCATGCATGAGACTGGAATTTCAAGCGTCACGGAATATTTGCATTTTGCCGAATCCGACCCTGGAGAGCGCCAACATCTGGTTTCAGCACTAACCATTCATACCACGAGTTGGTTTCGTGAGCTCCCCCATTACAATGAGCTGGAAAGGATGGTCAGAGAAAATATCGAAGAATTTTTAACTCGGCCCTTGGCAATTTACTGTGCCGCAAGCTCTACGGGAGAAGAAGTTTATTCATTTGGTTTGATGTGCGAGCTTATTCGCGAGGACTATCCAAAATTTGACTACAAGATTCTTGGGCACGATATTGACCCTATTAGTATTGCAAAGGGTAAGAAAGCAATTTACAAAGCAGAGCCCGCGATTCAGTCTATTCCGCAAAAATATCGCAAGTTCATATTGATGGGGACTGGAAGAACAGAGGGATTTTTCACTGTTGATAAAGAAATAAGAAAGCGCTGCGATTTTGGCGTTGCTAATTTACGGGAAAAACAAAGCGTTGCTGTTTTGTTTGATATTGTTGTTTGCCGAAACGCGCTCATCTACTTTGAGCCAGGGGTCATGAATACCATTGTGGCAAACTTACTTCGATTGTTAAAACCAGGCGGAGTTTTTGTTGTTGGCACGAGCGACTTCGTGGAGGCCGACAAACATGAGTTGAAAGACTTGGGAAAATCAATTTATGTTATTGAGGGAAAAGTTCCCTTTGAAGGAAAAAGTTCCCAGCCACGAATTCTTGTTGTCGATGATTCGAAGACAATTCGCAACGGTTTGACAAATTTGTTAGTTAAAGAAGGTTTTAGGGTAGAGGCAGTTAGTTCCGCCGCCGAAGCGACTGAGTTCTTGAGGCGAGAAAAGGTGAGTTTGATTACCCTCGATCTCCATATGCCAGGAATGGACGGGCAGACGTGGCTGTCGCAACAGAGAGGCAGTGGGCTGCAGATTCCAGTAGTAATTATTAGTGGGGCCGACCCATCTGAAACAAAATCAGTCTTAAACGCGCTTGGAAGTGGAGCTCAAGATTACTTTGAAAAAGAAAATTTAATGAGTAATCCACGTCGGGTAGTTGAGGGGCTAAAGGCGATTATTGATACTTATCACAATAAGCGAGATAAAAAATCCAAAAGTGGTGCTGGGGTCTTCGAACCTAAATTGAAGATAAAACCAAAGCGGCCTTCAGTAATTATGATTGGTTCAAGTACGGGCGGTACAGAGGCTTTGATTCGACTTCTAGAAAAAATGTCATCCGACTGTCCTCCCATTGTAATTGTTCAACATATAAATTTAAATTACGCAAAACCTTTTCACGAACGGCTTTGTCGGTTAAGTGGACTAGGGTTACAGGAAGCTGCTAATGGTACTGTTTTAAAGCCTGGTACCATATACATGGCTCACGCTGACAACCACATTGAAATTAATGAAAAGGGTCATGATATTTGTATTAAGACCACGCATATGGCAGCAATTAACGGTGTACGTCCCTCGGTTGATTGTCTTTTTCGGTCGGGAGTTTTTTTAGCAAGCAGAGCCTGCGCCATATTGTTAACTGGTATGGGAAAAGATGGCGCCCAGGGCATGCTCGAACTGCGAAAGAAAGGTGCCGTGACTTTAGCGCAGGATGAGGAGTCATGTGTAGTGTTCGGAATGCCAAAAGCGGCGATTCAATTGGGTGCTGTGATGGTTGTAGGTAATCTTTCTGAACTTAGGATTGAACTAAAGTCAATCATTGAAAACAAACCTACGTAGTTACTGAAAGATTTTTTTGCTCTTGATTCGGAAGGTTTTTGCTTTGTTTTTTTCGAAACCCTTAGCATCGATAGACTTGATTTCAGGAACATAAATATGTGTTTTGCCAATGCGTGAACCATCTACGTCTTTGTAAACCCAAAAAATAATTTTAGCACCAACGACATTTTTTATTCTGACATTTATTTCTTCGGATTCTGGTTGGTTAGCCTTTACATTATCAACTGTAGTTTTAACTTGCCCCGATATAACTTCGACATTGCCTTCATATTTCCATTCAATGTTAACAAAATCAAAATCGCTTTCTGAAGTAAATTTACCCGTGAATGTAATTATCTCGTTGGGGTCCGTATGTTTTGTGGTTGACGGAATCAGGTCGGTTGAAAAAATACCTTTATTTTTTCCATATGAGACAGAAGATAAAAGCAGGAGTAAAACTAAAATTAACTGCCTGGACATAACTGTACTCCATTGGCTCTGAGTGTATACGTAGGCGACGCGCCGGATCCATTATAATAGTGAATCAAAATTAAGTAATGTCCAGCTGCAAGTGATGTTGAAAGGGAAATGTTACCATTTTCCTGGGTAGAAGAGCGAATATCGGCGGCGACCATTGTGGCGGTGTAAAACAATATATGCTCTTCTCTATAAATATGAATGTCGAGGTCCTTGCCTGCGGGCGTATATTGAAGGGTAAATGTAGTGCTACCACCAGAACTTACGTAGTCATAAGAATCGGTCGAAAGAAAAAGCGCGCCGTTATTGGGCCAGCTTGGGTCGTTTGTGTTGGGGGAGTTTATTGCCGCGCTCGACGTTATTGAAGGAGTGCAGGACCCTCCGGCGTTTGGGCTAGAATAGCCAGAGAGATCCGCAACCTGCAGCTCTCCTGCATAGGCACTCGAAATATTTGTTGCACCGGTAATCGTCGCTTGAATTTTATAGAGTAGTCCAATATTTCTAAAATGCACGGGCAACGTTTTAAGGGCCGTAAATGCCGTCCAAATTTCTGCGAACTTGTCGTCAATATTTTCGGTAACGGTCGTTGATAAAGTGTCGTCGTTTGTGTCGGCAATATCATAGAGCGCGCGCGAGATCGCAAACTCGCGGAAATTTCCTTCTCCCGAGGTCGTCGCCGCATCGAAAGGGGAACCGCATGTATTGTTTCCTGCGTTACATTTATACTCTATCGACTTATAAAAGAGGACGCCTGTTGCGCCGTCGGCATTTCCCTCAGTATCGATATAGAATGGATCCGTACTTAACGACTGAACAGCAGCTTGAAAAAAGTTTTGAAACCCCTCACTAAGCATGAGGCGTGGATCCATGGCCTTGGTTCCACTATGTGAGCCTCCTGGAGAATCTGAGACCGAGTAATGATTTTCAAGAAAATGGCCATACTCATGTATAATAATTGAGTTGTCGAAGTGGTCTGTATCGCTGTTGTTGACGTCACCACTGACTCCACCGCAAATGTAAATCTTGTCTTCATCGGGATCATAAAAGCTAAGGGTTTCGTCTGCGGCCGAGCCCAAATAGGTATTGGGGTTAAAACCGGGCTTCCAATATACTGCAGCTTTATAGTCTGGAGCAAAAGGAGAACAAGAAAACGCAACTGAATTGTAGGTGCCGCTGATGGTGCCACAACCGCTGGTTTTGTTTTTTAAGAACAAATTTGCGTCTAGGATTTTGTCTAAGATATTAAATGCGCCTCCCTCAAGACTTCCCGTTGCGCTGGCCGTGACTGACCCTACATTTTGCGTAGAGTTCGGCGTGAATGATTTCGTAATTTTATAATAACCATTATTTGTCGGGTCGTTCAAGACACTAACTTTCGAATTAGAATTATAAGCCCGCGAAATAATTTCGATGGTGAGACTGCCTGTTCCTTGAGTCACCGTAAAAGAAAAGTTTCCGCTAGAGTCAGTTTCACCGCACTGTTGGATATTCCCACCAGAATCGACAACGTGAAATTCGGCGTAGCGGATTGGTTTAGTGGTTCCGCTAACAGCGCCCAATCCTAAAGCTCCGGGGGTTCGATAAAAATATCCAGCTGACCCAGTAATTGTTACGGTGGTTCCAGTTTGAGAAATAGCGGAACCGCAATAGGCCTTTTCCGCAACAATATTAGGCCCGTTGCTGGGTTCGGGGCCACAGCCGTTATAAATGAAAACACAGGCAGTTGATAGTAAAAATAAAAAGGGGACTTGCTTCCGTCGCATCTTTATTTTATCGGCATTTTCGACCCCAAATTCGAGTATCAAATTGAAACAGTCTTTGTTTTAAGTTATAGTTTTCTCAGATGGAAAAAGGCCTCAACTCCGATATCCAAATTAATGGTAACACTTATCACGTTCAAACAGAAGACTGGGGCCCGGCCCACCGTCTTGTTGTGAGCCATGTTTTTAGAAGTGGAGCTATCGTAAAAAGCGTACGAACGTCCTATGATTCATTGTTTTTAGAAGGACGAAAGTCAGATACACAAACCATTCGTCTTGCTATTAAAGAACAACATCACCAAATTCTAGACCTTCTCATTTCTGGTCAATTCTAAGTATCAGCGTTACCATTAAAGAATGATTCAGTTTTCACATGTTTACAAAACTTACGCCGGTCCTATTCATGCCCTTAGTAACCTCGATTTCAAGGTCGAAAAAGGTGAGTCGGTTTTTTTTACTGGTCCAAGTGGTGCCGGTAAGACGACTTTGTTCCGTTTGGTTTCGGGCTTTGATCGCTGTAGTTCTGGTAAAGTCTCAGTTGCTGGTTTCGATGTGGAAAAGCTTGGGGAAAATAATGTTTCAAATTTTCGTCGCAATATCGGTGTGGTTTTTCAAGATTTTCGGCTCTTAAGAGACCGAACGGTTTTTGAAAATGTCGCACTTCCGTTAGAAATCAAAAATCAAAAACCGAGCTTTATACGCCAAAAAGTAAATGAACTGCTGGACACCGTGAGTTTGACATTTAAACGCGATCAGTACCCTGAGCAACTTTCTGGGGGAGAACAACAGCGTGTAGCTATCGCTCGTGCGTTGGTCCATCAGCCGAGCGTTTTAATAGCCGATGAGCCAACCGGAAATTTAGATCCAAATTTAAGCATGGAAATCATGGATCTCTTAGATAAAGTGAATGCCCAAGGTACGACTGTTCTTGTTGCGACTCACGACATTGAGCTTGTTGAAAAACGTAAACGCCGAATTGTGCAAATTCGTAACGGCACCATTGTGAAGGATTCAAAAAATGATGTCATCAGTGTTGGCTAATATTCGACGGTCTTGGTTGCATCACGGCTGGCTGCAGTTTGCAACGTTGAGTGTTCTTGTTGCCAGCTATAGTGTAATTCTTGGATTTCTGACTTTTGGATATAACCTAAAATCGGTTTTGTCCCTATGGGGCGACTCCGTTCAGATGACAGTTTATCTTAAAGAAGAGTTAGAGCCAGAAAAAATAACTAAGATTGGTGAGATGTTGAAGGCAATGGAGAGTGTAGAAGAGGTCCGTTTTGTGTCCAGACGTGAGGCTGCGGAAAAATTTAAACTCGATATGTCGGGTTTTATGCCTGAGATGGTGAACGATCAAGATTTTACAACACCGTTTCCGGCAAGTTACACAATTCGCTTTAAAGAATCACTTAGGCAGAAAATAGATTCGGATCGCCTCGGAAGAATGGCTAAAGAGATTTCCAAGCTCGAAGGCACCGAAGATATATCTTATGGCCAGGAATGGGTTCAAAACTATGCGGCTTTTGTAAATGGCATAAACGTCGTTGGTTTGGGGCTAATTTTTATTCTCCTTTGTGGTAGTGTTTTCGTGATTGGAAACGCCGTGAAGACTTCTATTTTTGTACGCAGAGAAGAAATCGAAATTTTAGAATTGTTTGGTGCGACTAAAAAGTTTATTCGCACTCCTTACATTATTGATGGAGCTCTTCTTGGTTTGGTGGCGAGTGTAGTCGCAATCAGCCTTACAAATTTTGGAATTAGTGCCTTGCGAGAATCAATTGGTATAGAGTCGGTATTTATTTCTATCAAATCGCAAATCAGTACCGTACCTATTTGGCTAACCGTTTTATTTTTTCTTTTAGGAACTGGATTTGGGGCTTTGAGTGCTTACTTTTTTGTGGGGCGCCTAAATCATGGATGGTTAGCTGCAAAAAGGAATAATTTTTGAAACATTTCACATTTACATTTTTTTTTGCGCTTGCTTTCTGTTTTTTGTTCTCCCATGCTATAGCGGGAAACGACAGTAAAAGAGAAGAAAAAAAAGCACGGCTACGTCATAAGCTCGTCGACGATTTAATAAGTGAAAGACTGAGTCTCGAAGAGATCGAGCAACGAAAACGCCAGTTACTAAGTTCACTTTATGATTTGAACGTACAAATGAAAAAAGTTAATAAAGAAAAAACCAAGCTTGTGGATGAGATGCTGGTTGCACAAAATAAAAATAATCGCATCACGCGAATTATCGAAGGCTTAGAAAGCCAAATTCGTGTTGAGCGCGATAAGCTAAAGATTCAGCTTCGAGGGGTAATTCAATTAGCCGATCAGGGAACACTCCGTTTAGTTTTTTCAAATAAAAACTCAGACGAATTAGATCGAAATATGAAGTTTCTCAAGATTTTGATTGGACAGAACTATAAGGGTATTAAAGAGTATCAAAAATTAGTGGCCGCACACACAAACCAGAAAAAAGCTTTAAAAGTAGTTATCGAAAGACTTGGTGCCCTTAAAGAAAAGATTAAGGGTAAGGAAGATTTTATTTTGGCTCGTCAGGTAGAAAAGAAAGACATCATCACTCGTATGGAGAAGAAGCGTCGGCAGCAAATTGATACGATCGGTGAACTACGGGAGCAAACTATTTCAGTGCTTGATACAAGAGTTGGAGTAGATGCTAAACTTGCGGAATTGTTGCAAACCTCTTTCTTTGAGTACCGCGGCAATCTATTTCCTCCCGTCAGTGGGAACGTTGCGCAAGATTTTGGCTTAATAAAAGATGAAACTTTTAATATCGCGATGAGTTCTAAAGGTATTTACTATGAAACAACTCCCTCAGAAAAGGTGAAGGCGGTTTTTTCTGGGGTGGTTGAATTTGTAGGTAAGTTGAAAAGTTTCGGGCAGACGATTATTCTAAGCCATGGGGATCACTACTACTCGGTTTATGGAAACTTAAAAAGTGTTGAGGTCACTCCTGGTGATAAAATAGAGGCTCGTCAGGTGTTAGCTTCGGTTGGCAATTCGTCTTTGGAATTTGCTACAGGAATGTATTTTGAAATTCGTCATTTTTCTGAACCAGAGAACCCTAACTTGTGGCTACGAACATACTCCAAAGAGGAGATTCCATGAAGAAATTAGTAACACGCCTTTTTATTGGATTTGGGATTGCCGCGGTCACAACTGTGGTCACGGCAAGTTTGGTGCTTGCTATAAAAGGCAATGTCTTTGCAGATAACAACCGATATTCCGAGATTCAAGTTTTTATGAAAGTTTTAAATTTAATCGAAAAATTTTACGTCGAAGAAGTGGATACAAAAAAATTAATTTACGGAAGTATTAAAGGAATGTTAAGGGAGCTCGATCCTCATACCAATTTTTTACCGCCTGATGTTTATGAAGAATTTGAATCCGAGACGAGCGGAAAATTTGGTGGTCTGGGAATCGAAATCACCATTCAAAAAGGAATTTTGGTGGTAATTTCGCCAATTGAAGATTCTCCGGCGTGGAAGGCAGGGATTAAAGCGGGTGATAAGATTGTTGAAATCGAGGGGACGGCAACTAAAGGGCTTAGTCTAGTAGATGCCGCCCAAAAGATGCGTGGACCGAAGGGTTCGAAAATTAAATTGACGATTATGCGCGACGGTTTTGAGAAGCCTCGCGATTTTATCGTCAATCGTGAAGTTATTAAACTCACGTCGGTAAAGTATATGGATCTCGACGAAGGCTACGCCTATTATAAAGTTACCAACTTTGTTGAGAATACAGCGGAGGACTTAGAAAAAGCGTTGGTGAATCACGATAAAAAATATAAAGCCCATAAGGGTGCTATAATAGACCTGCGTGGAAATCCCGGGGGCATTCTAGAACAAGCCGCAAGGGTTAGCGATTTGTTTTTAGATAAGGGAACCGTTGTTTCTACAATTCCACGCGAGGATAAAGGTAAAGAGATTATGCCGGCGCACAAGGTTGACGAAAACGGCAGCCATAGAGATTATGTTGGTTTTCCTTTGATCGTTTTAATCAATGAGTATTCAGCGAGTGCAAGTGAGATTGTGGCCGGGGCACTTCAAGATAATCAACGCGCGATCATTATGGGGCAAAGATCCTTTGGTAAAGGAACCGTGCAGACGGTTGTTAAATTAGGAGATGGTTCAGCTTTAAAGATGACAACGGCGCGCTATTTCACTCCGAGCGGAAAATCAATTCAGGCTGAGGGAATTCACCCCGACGTGGTACTGGAGCAAATCGATCCTGAGGCGTTAGAAAAGTCTATGGTACAAAACTCCATTACGCGCGAACAGGATATGGATCGTCATTTAACCAAAGGAAAAAAACGCTCGGAAAAATCAGATATGACCTCAAACCCTACGGAGTCATTTCTGTATTGGTGGAATCAGACCAAAGGAAAAGACAGTAAGGACCTAACTCCCAAGCAAATTCTCTTGGGACGGGATTTTCAAGCTATCCAGGCATATAACTACTTGAAAGCCTGGCGTGTGATGCGTTCATTTGCAGAGCCGAAAGCGGAAACGACAAAAGTAGAGTAACATAGGATGATCTAAATCCGTTACTACTGAAGAAGTAATTTATTCCCGACGGTATTAGCTTTGAGTTTTGCGCTTCCGCGGCGGAAGTGCAGTCACGGGCACCAGTGCCCAGCGCACTTAAGAAAAAGATTTTCAATCGCGACCAGACCTGTCAGTACAGAGACAAAAACAGCGGCAGAGTTTGTGGGTCCAGGTGGAATTTAGAGATTGATCATATTCAACCACGATGGGCTAATGGCGGAAACGAAGAAGACAACCTGCGCGTGCTCTGCCGAAAACACAATCGGTATATTTACAGAAAGCAAGCCGGGATTTCCTTGTCCCTAGACATGTCGAGTTCTACTTTGGCACCATTTAGCGTGGACGGTTAATACCGAAACCAATCAATATTTAAACAAGCGACTTCTTCACTTTTTGAGGGTCTACATCCACTTTCTAGTTATTGTCATGAGGCCGAAAACCGTTTAATTCGGCCTAAGTGACATTTAACGGAAAATTGAAAAAAGTTTGAACAAGAATTCAGCCGAATTTCGCTGGCACGGGCTTGCATGTGGTCGGTAGAGGTGTCCAATGAAATATGCTCTAGTTTCTCTCATTACTCTCATTACTCTCATTTTTTCGTCGGCGGCTTATTCAAATACGCTGTCTTGTTACAGCAAATCAGATCCTAGGTTTAATGTCGCTGTCGTCATTGGAGGCGGAGGTGGCTCTATGCAATGCCAAGACGAGAATAATAAATACTACAATATTGCCCTCAAGGACATTGGCTTCGGGCTTGGCCATATAGAAGATACTTCAATTCATATTCATTGTCCCTTCGTAGAAAATTTTGCTGGAACCTACGGCGGTGGACAAATACGACTCGGTAGTCTTGCAGGATCAATTTCACCCAATTTGTATGTCAGCCTCACAAAAGGTGTCTGTACAATCACCTCCAGTGGTGCCTCAGAGATTTTTTTTGGGGCAATGGTCGGAGGTTTTTCAATTTATGATTTGTCAAATTCTCTTTCTGTTGGTGCGTCTTGCTTAGCCAGAAGGTTGAGAGACGCAGAGGACGACTTTTATTCCCCGTATGTCGGCTGTGAACTTACAGGCGCTAATATTGCCAGTGGCAAAATTACTTTTACATCACGAGAAATTTCTGAATACGGTTGTAACAATGTTTGTGAAAAAATAAATAGAGTAGGTGCGCCAATAAGCGACTTCTCACAACTGATTGAAGAATATCAATCGAGATAACCTAAAAGATTATGAGTTCTCGCTTAGCATTAATACTTATTTTCTTTTTTTCTTTTTTTGTAGTGCCTTTGGTAGCCCAAGAAATCAGTGATATCGATCAAACCGAGGCTTTGAATCAGCTCAGAATCATAGCCCCACTAGATTCTTCCAATGAAAATTTAACGATTGTGTCAGTTCCCGAAGAGGTTGCGACGTCGCCGACCCATAGTCGGGGAACTCACTACTATCTTCTGAAGTCGGTCGAAAGCAATACCAGTCTAGTTAAATCGACCACCGAATTAATGAAGATAAATCGTTTCCCAATTGAGCGTCTGTTTTGGTATTCTAGCATTCCCGTTTTAACAGCCAGTAAACTGTTTCCCTATTTTCTTGCCGGCGCAAATCCGTGGGTTGTTCTGCCGGTTGCCGCATTTATCCTGGTTAAGGCACCTATTATCACCGTGGCAAAATCGATGGTAGGGTTACAAATTCGGGCCCGCTTTCGTGCCAGGCGCCAGGCTGAAGTCATGCGGAAGCAAATTCCAAATATCGAAAAAATATTTTTTATGCAGGCCTTTGAAGTACAAACCGGCCATGTCGTTACCGATAACGTCAAGGCATCTACGCTTTTTTTAGTTCAAACGAGAGACTCTATCGACGCAAAAAATAGTTCCATAAGGATTCCCTATGTAGACGACGAAGGGGGAAAGCTTAAGGCTCAAGATTATCAAATGGTAGAGAAGGAAGATTTTAGTGACGCCAGTTTTGAATTCCGTCTGGGAAGTAAAACCTTCGATACCTCTGGAATTCCTTCGTTTGAAGTCAGTTTCGATGAGTTGGTTGGTGGCGTTCGTCTTCCTGATACTTTGCGCGAGCAGTGGTATGCCCCGATGCGATCCGATTGGAGGCAGGATTTTAGAAAGCTGTTTGACAAAGGGAGGTCGCTTTTAGGCCTTTTAGGTAAAGAACAAATCGCCGTTGAGCATGATTTTTTTGTCGAACTAAAACTAAAGAACAGAAACGAAGAAGTTATTTTGGGCAATTACACCACTGGCCATGGCGTAAAAGCTTTTTTGGGAGAAACTTTTTTTCGAAAACTATGGTCTCGTCTCCGATATTTTTTTAATTTCAGTGAAAGTCCCTTCGAAAGCGCAAAGCTTAAAATTCAAGAGTCTCCGGGCCAAATAATAAGAACATGTAGAGACTTATTTTAATCCTTAATCTTATCTTTGCTGACCTCTTTAACTTTAACTTTGCCCTCTAAAAATTTCACAACGTTTTCCTCAGTGATTTGGTAGCTCAAGCGTGAGCGACCATCCACTGTGTTGTAATAGTTGCGAAGTTTAGCGACTTCAATTCCTGAGGCTGCTGCGTGCGCAGTAATTTTATTTTCGATATCATCATTAGTTGGTTTGAGTTCGTGATCTTTCGCAATTTTGTCGACGATAAAATAAGTATGCACCATAAAGTTTGCAGTTTTATCGAAATCAGCAGCCCAATCAGTTTGATACTTCTCAAAGTCTTGTTCGCTCATGCCTTGGCTAAGCATGCGATGGCGAAAATCTTCGATGAGTTTCTTTTTTTGTTCTTCTTTTAAAGTGGGTGGAATATCAACTGGGTTTTTTTCAGCGATCACATTAAATAGGCGTTTTTTGAATTCATCATTAATGCGTGCGCCTTCCTCATGAAGCAACTCCTCTTTGATAGAGGTTCTTAAAGCTTCCATATTATCCTGTTGGAATTTTTTCGCGAATTCATCGTTAAGTTCTGGAAGAATTTCAGCGCGAATATCTTTTACTTTCACTGAAAATTTAATTGTTTTTCCGGCGATCGGTTTGTGATGGTAATTTTCAGGAATAGCTTGGTCGAATGATTTCTCATCACCAACATTTAGTCCCAAAAGTTGATCTTCAAATCCGGGTAGGAATTGGCCACCACCAATTTTAACTGGTAGATCGTTTCCTTTGATATCATCGAGCGCCGTTTCACCATCATGTCCTTGAAAATCAATCATGACGAAATCATCTTTCTTTATGACTCGCTTTTCTGTGATGCTTTCAAGTTGCGCGGATCGCTTGCGCATGTTTTCAAGGTAATTATTTAACATTTCGTCGGTGACTTCATTTTTTTCTTTTAAAACTTCAAGGCCTTCATATTTTACGGCGCTAATATCGGGACGCACTTCAAATTGCGCAGTGAATTTGAATTCGCCGCTTTCTTCAATGTTAGATTCAATGTCGATAGTTGGCGAGCTAATAGGGTTCAACTGATGCTGATCGAGTGCCAAAGTGTAATGTTTTTGAATCAATTCGTTGATCACGTCCGACATAACACGGTCTTTGAATAGCGATTTAATTGTTTGGATTGGGGCCTTTCCCTTGCGAAATCCTTTGATTTCCGCCTGACGTTGTACACGCTTATAAGCGTCATTAAACGCTGCCAATACTTTTTCGGCGGGAACTTGGATGTTGAGCTTTCGCTCTAGACTTGATACCTTTTCTAGATCAGCTTTCATGACTTTCTCCGGTTTTTTCTTTAAGAACCGTGGAATATAGGGGAACGTTCGACACATGGCAAGGAAGATCCTTTTTTTTACGGGTAAAGGTGGGACTGGAAAGTCGATGGTTTCGGCTGGTTATGCCATGGCGCAGGCTGAAAAAGGCATGCGGGTCCTTTTGATAGAACTTGGTGAAACGAGTTTTTTTGAAGGCATATTGACCAAAGGGCCGGTTGGTTTTGAACCGAAGGAAATTAAGCAGAATTTATTTTTAGCACACTGGGACGGCTATCGCTGTTTACGGGATTATATTCATTTTTTGGTGAAATCAGAAGCCATTACCAATTTGGTTTATGAAAATCCTTTTATGAAGACATTGATCGACATAGGGCCTTCTTTGGCGGAGCTTGCTATTGTTGGAAAAATTACAAGCGGTGTTCGTAGTGTCGGCCCAGCGCTTAACTATGATTTGATCGTCGTCGACAGTTACGCTACTGGCCACATGCTTGGGATGTTGCGAGCCCCAGTTGGCATTGCCGAAGCAGTGAAGTTTGGGCCAATGGCAAGTCAATGCCGTGATATGATTCGCGTGCTGCGTGACTCCGGGATAACAGGATATTTTATCGTGACTTTGCCTGAAGAGCTCGCGGTTACAGAATCAATTGAACTCTATAATGATATTTTGATGGAAATGGGAGCCAAGGCTTCATTTATTTGCAATAATATTATGGAAATGCCAGTCGATAGTGAGGACCTTGAAAAGGTAATTGCTGACGACCAGGTCGAAGCACCATTAAAAATTTTTACCCAGTACTTGGTAGATAAAAATGAAATGCAAGCGGCGCAGATTCATCGTCTAGAAGTAGAGGGCTCGCCAATTTATAAAATCCCGCGATTTTTACACGGGACTTCGCAGGAAATTGTTAAGGATATTTCCGAAGTTGCAAAAAGTTGGGGTTATGATTGAAGAGATAATTAATTCTCACAAAGTCTTAGTTTGTGCGGGGAGTGGGGGTGTCGGTAAAACTACACTCGCGGCGGCATTGGGACTAAAGGCCGCGCAGATTGGAAAAAAAGTTCTAGTTCTTACAATTGATCCTTCGAAGCGGTTGGGGACATCTTTGGGGATTTCTCGCTCAGGTGGTGGTGATGTTCTGGTTCCAGATCAAAAAGTGGAGGGAGAATTATACGCCGCAGTTTTAAATAGCAAACTTGTTTTTGATAATTTTGTGAGGGAGGCGGTTCAAAACCAAGAGCTGGCAGAAAAGTTCATGAAGAATAGACTTTATATTCAGCTGTCGACAAAGTTGAGTGCGTCCCAAGAGTTTACGGCCTTGGAGAGACTGTATTCAAGCGTCGATTCAAAAAAATATGATTTAGTCATTCTAGATACGCCGCCGGCCAAACACGCGATAGACTTCTTGCGGTCTCCGCAAAAAATCAATTCCATGTTTCAAAAATCGGTAACCGAGTGGTTTATCCGCACGCACAACGAATCAAAGTCTTTTTTTAGCAGGTTTTCGGCAACTCAGCAGATTTTGAATGTGTTTAGAAAAATTACGGGTTCAAATTTTATTGATGAGCTCGTGGAGTTCTTTACGGGAATTGAGGCTTGGCAGCAGAAGGTTCAAGATAGAACGATAGAGGTTCATAAATTACTAGTCAGCGAAAGTACTGGGTTTGTCATGGTATCGTCATTTGATGAGAATAAATTGCGAGAAGGGGTTTCTTTTGCAAAAGAATTAAAAAAAGGCGGGCACCATTTGTCGGCCGTGATTATAAATAGGGCTTTTCCGTTGGGACTCAGAAACGAGGAGAGCCAAATCGCACAAAAAAGTGGTCCTGAAAACACGGATATTGTTGCGCGCCTTTTGCAATACTATGAAAAGTATCTAAAATTTTATGAAGAACGACTGAATGTCTTTGAGGAATTGAAAGCCAATTTAAGCGAGGGTACGGCGTTTTTACAGATTCCTGATTTTAACCAAGATGTCGGCAATATCAGAGATCTTGAAAGGTTGAGTAATGTGGCGTTTAAATAAAAATCTATATTTATTCTCGTTTTGTATCCTCTGGTTTTATTTTTCATCTATGGGTTGTCTCGGTCGCGAAAAAAAAATTGAGTACGTTCGGTCTGAGATTAAAAAAACCAATATTCTTTCGTCTGATATCCAAGAAAAAATTGACCAAGAAAAATATCAAGAGGCCTTCGATATGAGTGAAACATATTTGAAGGATTATCCCCTGGTGCCGCAAACCCAAAATGTGGAGTTTTTGCGCTCGCGTGCACTTGAAGGTTTAGGAAAGTTTGAAGAAGCGATAGAGTCCTACAGAAAGATTGTCAGAACCTCTGCAAGTTCGAGAGATATTGCGGCACGATCTCTTTATAGGCTCTCGTTTTGTTATGAGTCCACTGGTCAGGACGACAAACTGGTCGCGAGTTTATTAGATGTCTTGAGCCGGAAAAAAGATCTAGAAGTCGAAGTGATAACAGCAGAAGTGCCGGCACGAATTGCGTCGGCTTACGCCCGGTTGGGAAATAAAAAACTGGCCGATAAATATTTTGGAATTGCCGATTCAGGAATTCGTTCACTGAAAGCGAAAAATGCGGGAGTAAGCCTCGAGCGCTGGCTACCAAAAACATTATTTTTCATGGGAACGATGAGTGTGGGAACATTTAGAAGAGATGATTTTGAAACTTCACTTCGGCCCCTGGAAAAATCTCAGAGTTTTTTGTTGGAAGCAGCACTCATTGGAGATCCGAAGTGGTCTCCTCGGGCGGTCGAGGAGCTCAAAGCAATCTATACGGGAATTTTGGAATTGATTCAAAAAACAAATTTAGCAACAAACGAAAATGAAGAAAAAATAGAGCAGGAAGCCCGCTGGAAAATGGCCGCGAGTACGCTTGAATTGTTAAAAAAATTGAAATTGGAAAGTTATTCGCTAAAAACTCCACCGCCATCGGAAATGGAAGAGGTATCAAGTTTTATCAATTCAAAGGAAATTGAATTGGCAAGGATTCTTGATGAAAAGCCAATAGGTGCGGGATTAACTCCGGAGGCCGCAAAACGAAAACAGAAACAACTTAAGATGCGAGTTGTAAATCCTGATCCGATGCTAGAAGAAATCAGCAGAGGTAAAAAATAATGTTTGTAAGTTTGTGGAATGGATTTATTTCACCTCTAGTTGGCCTTCGTTATCTTAAGAATCACCCTAAACTTTTGGGATTGGCTGCAGTTCCCTTTTTGGCAAATATTTTAGTAGTTGTATTTGGCCTTACGTTTATTATTAACAACAGTTACTTTATTAGCGATCTCGTGACCAAATATGGGTTTGCCGCCGACGGCGGCTGGCTTTTTTGGATCCTTCATTCGGCATTAGTGGTTTTAGCCTGGATTACATTAATAGTTTTTGTAACTATCGCTGGCTATTTTTCAGGGCAGCTTTTTGCTAGCCCGTTTAGTTCTCTTCTGGCAGAAAGAACTTTAGTAAGTTGTGGTGGGATGACGGACCGTCCATTCAAGTTTAGCTCTTGGATGTCCTTAAGCTTACGCATGTTAAAGGTGACTTTTATAAAAGCAACAGTATTTCTTTTTATAGGGACTATACTTTTCTTCCTTTCCTTTTGGCCGCCCATAACCATATTTTGCCACATGGGTATTTTGTTAATGCTAGCTTTTGATTGCGCCGATTATAGCTTTGAGAGTTTGGGTTTTTCATTTGGACAGCGTCTTTCTTTTTTTGCCACAAATATTTTTTCGTTTATAGGATTGGCGTCTTCCATAGGAATAATTTTGTTAGTTCCCGGTTTAAACTTTTTTATTTTTCCAGCATCATTGGTGGGAATAACTTTATTGGTGGGAGATATTAGAAAACCTGAGGTTGTAACGAGTGGAAATTAAAAATCATCTTCATGAAGTGATAGTCAAGCGCCACAAAGTTCTTTGTGACTGGATTTGTAATAAAGAAGATGGCCTGATTGTACCATTTTACTCTAGTTTTGATATTCGGGATTCAGGAAGTAAAGTGGCCACGGTCGATGCAAATATTTTTCCTGCCGGATTTAATAATATTTGCGAGGCTGATTGCGAGCATGCGGATGATTTAGCGAGGGCTTATCTCGATAAAAACTACGGAAAAAACGCGAAAAAAGTACTGTTGCTTACCGAAGAGCATACTAACAATGCCTATTATTGGGAGAATGTTGCTACGCTGGTAAAAATTGTTGAAGGTGCCGGACGGGCCGTGCGTGTGGCCTTTCCGAAGGAAGTAGATTCTCCATTAAACCTAGAATCAGCGGGAGGAAAGAAAATTACCGTTTATTCGGCAAAGCGTGACGGTAGTGTCGTTAGCGCTGATGGATTTTCTCCAGATTTGATCATTAGTAACAACGATTTTGCGAATGAATATGCGGAGTGGAGTAAGGGTTTATCAACAACGATAAACCCTCCACGCGAAATGGGTTGGTATCGCCGAAAGAAAAGCGAATTTTTTAAAGAATATAATGCTGTCGCCGAAGAGTTCGCAAAACTTATTAGTGTTGACCCGTGGATGTTGCAGATCGATACCGAGGTTTTTGAAAACTTTGATTTGTCAGATGAGGGCCGCACCGATGAATTGGCAAATAAAGTTGAGGATATGATAAAACGAGTCAGACAGCGATATAAAGAGCGTGGTATTAGTGAGAAACCATTTGTGTTCGTTAAGAACAATGCGGGAACCTATGGCTTAGGAATTATACAAGTTGGCTCTGGTGAAGAAATTAGAGAACTAAATTATAAGGCGCGAAAAAAAATGAAAGCTGCTAAGGGTGGACGTGACGTTAGTGAGGTTATTATTCAAGAGGGAATATCGACAGCCGTTCTTTCTGACGGTATGACCGCTGAGCCCGCGATTTATCTGATTGGCTGCCAGTTAGCGGGTGGTTTCCTTAGAGTTCATAAAGAAAAAGGCCCGCAGGAAAATTTAAATTCTCCAGGAGCAGTTTACAAAAAACTTTGCGTGTCTGACTTAGAGATAAATATCCACGGACGTTTGCTTGAAAACGTCTATGGGTGGGTGGCGCGATTGGGTTTGTTGGCCATTGGTCGAGAGTACAAAAGTTATTTAGCTACAAAAAAATAACTTAAGTCCAGATTTACCAACCTCGATCTATAGTTTGTAAAAAAATAAGACGATGAAAAGTTTGCAGGAGAGGTGTATTTGACACTGAAAAGTATTGTGCCTATTTTTATTTTACTCTTCATCACCTTTACGGTTGGGTGGTACTTGGGTACAACTCCGGCGACGGTGCGTTTGCAGCTTTTTGAAAAGAGAAATCCGGCAGGAATCAGTGACCGCTATGATTTTTCTGAATTTTCTGGCGACATTTTGGCAGAAAAATCACGTGACCGAATGTTTGAAGATGTAAAGATTGCCGTCAAAGGGCCTATGGTGGAAGTTGAAATTGGTCACTTCGTCGTGCGCGGTCCAGAAGGAGAACCCGAGTTCGCTTGTGGGTATTATACCCAAGTTGTTTTAACTTTTTATGCCGATGGCATGGCGTCAAATGGACAGTTGCCAGAGATGACGGTGGTAGACAATTGTGTTGTTGGAAGCAACGTTAATCGTATGCAACCGCTGCGAATTCCGTTTCAACAGATAATCAGCGAACGAGTTGGCGATGCAGACTTCAGTTTTAATGACTACTCAAATGTTAGCATGCGCAACATTGGCGAAGAGTGGCCAAGGAGTTGGTATCTTCACTCGATTCGTTTAAGCAATCCTGATTTTTCTGATCGTGAAATCCGGTCCGACCATATTTCGAGTGGCAAAGGACCGATTTATAATTTTAATTTCTAGAGAAGTTGTACCAACTCCAACATTGTTCTGATCATACAGCCGCTCGCGCCTTTTTTGGGATTGTAAGGAAGGCGGTCGCCTGTGTGATATGCGGTTCCTGCAATATCAAAATGTGCCCACGGAATATCCTTGTCGACAAACTCTCCTAAGAAAGCCGCCGCAGTTGCCGATCCAGCACCCTTTCCAGAAGAAATATTCGAAAGATCTGCGTAGGTGCCTTTCATATCAGAAAGATGTTCGTCAAGGAGTGGCATGTTCCACACGCGTTCACCCGAAGCTTCAGCCGCCTCATTAACTTTTTTAACTAACGATTTATCGCGTGTGTAAAAGCCCGTATGTAAATTTCCCAGTGCAACCGACATAGCTCCTGTAAGGGTTGCCATATCAAAAATGGCAGTTGGCTTTTGTTCGCAGGCATAAACGAGTGCATCAGCAAGAATTAATCGGCCTTCTGCATCTGTATTATTCACTTCGACAGAAACCCCATTTCGGGCTTTAAAGATGTCACCAGGTTTATTCGCATTTCCGCCTGGCATATTTTCTGACGCTGGAACTAAACCAAGAAGATTTACTTTTAATTTTAGTTTTGCCGCCGCTAACATTGTTCCAATGACATTGGCGCCGCCGCACATGTCGTATTTCATTTCTTCCATTGCAGCTGATGGCTTTAAACTGATACCGCCGGAGTCAAAAGTTAAACCTTTTCCAACAAGAGCGATTGGTTTTTTAGCTTTTCCGCCGCCATTGTATTCCATAATGATAAAGCGAGGCTCCTCGGAGCTACCAAGCGATACACCATAAAGTCCTCCCATATTTTCTTTCTTAATTTTTGCCTTATCCCAGATAGTTATTTTCACTTTGTGTTTTGAAAGTTCATCTTTTGTGGTGTCGGCTAAAATTGTTGGTGTCATGTTGTTGCCGGGAGTATCGCCAAGAACTCTCGCAAAATTAATTGCGGTTCCGATCATTTCTCCATTGTGAATTCCGGTCTCAACAATTTTTTTATCCGAGGTTTTTTCTCCAATCAGAAGAAGGGTTTCCGGCTTTTTAGGCCCTGATTTGTTTTTTTCGCTCTTAAAAAGATCGAAAGAATAACTCGAGAGAACAAATCCTTCTGTCAAAGCTCTAGCGGCTTCATCTTTTTTGCCTTTGAACACTAAACTACTTAAGCTGATAGCTGCTGTTTTTGATTTATGAGATATCAAAGAGCGAACGATCTCAGCCGCCGTTTGACGTAGACACTCTTTCTCAACTTTATTTTTATCTCCCAAGCCAACAAATAAAATATCCTGGAATCCATGGAGCCTAGCACTTCTAAAATAAACTGTTTCTCGGTAGGTCCCAGAGACGTCCGCATTTGACAGTGCCAGTGCTTTTACATCTTCAGCCACTTTTGCGAAAACAGGCTTTGAATTTTTTTCCTTCTCTGATTTATCAGTTTTCTCTTTTGCAGCTTTTGTCCCGCCAATTTTGTAAGTAAACACGACTAAGGTCTGGGCTTCATTTTCTTTGGGTGAGGTATGAAAAAGAATCTTCATTTTGATGCGCTCCTAATTTTGCTAGACCAAATTTCTTGTGTCTTCTTTTGGTCAACGCAAGGCAAAAGTTCGGTCAATGTAACGTAAGTTCGCGAAATTTATCATAGAACAGAGCGCTAGGTAAAGTTTTTTTAAACAAAATTGGGTATTTAATACGACGAGATTTCTACCGAATAGAGCTTGTCAGGGACTCCTTCAAGCTCACGTTGTAGGATCAGAAAGAGGTGAACCGTGCCACTAGTACCTATAGTTGTTGAACAAACCTCGCGAGGGGAGAGAAGCTATGATATCTACTCGCGTTTACTTAAAGACCGAATCATCATTTTAGGAACTCCTGTCACCGACGATGTCGCTAATCTCATTATTGCTCAGATGTTGTTCTTGGAATCAGAAAACCCTGAAAAAGATATTCACCTTTACATAAACTCTCCAGGTGGCAGCGTGACAGCTGGCTTGGGAATTTACGACATGATGCAGTTTGTGAAATGTGATGTTTCTACTGTATGTATCGGCATGGCCGCGAGTATGGGTTCCCTTCTGCTCGCGGGTGGAGCCAAAAACAAAAGGTATGTGATGCCTCATAGTAAAGTGATGATCCATCAGCCTTTGATCTCAGGGGGAGGAATTTCAGGGCAGGCAACTGACATCGAAATTCAAGCGAAAGAAATGATAAAAACCAAAGATAAATTGACAGAGATTTATCACCGTCATACGGGTCAAAAGATCGATGTTTTAAATAAAGCCATGGATCGTGATAATTACATGACCCCAAAAGAGGCTTTAGATTTTGGCATCGTGGATAAAATTGTAGAGTTTAGGAAAATTTCTAAATAACGCTTTTAAGGCAACGAGGGGTTTGATGAGCAAAAATAGTGGTTACGGGACATTGACTTGCAGTTTCTGCGGCAAGAGCCAAAAAGAAGTTAAAAAACTTATCGCCGGCCCGAGCGTTTACATTTGCGATGAATGCATCGACCTTTGTAATGACATTATTTCTGAGGAGCGTGAGCGTGAGGAGACGGTAAAAGGGAGCTTGCGAGTTCCGAAGCCGTCAGAGATTAAAAACTATCTTGATGAATATGTTATTGATCAGGATAGGGCAAAAAAAGCACTTTCAGTTTCTGTTCACAATCACTACAAGCGCATTAATTCGTTAAAAACAAAAGATGATATTGAGATTTCGAAAAGTAATATTCTCCTTATTGGCCCTACAGGTTCTGGAAAAACCTTACTTGCTCAAACCATCGCAAAAATTTTAAATGTTCCTTTTGCGATGGCCGACGCAACGACACTTACCGAAGCGGGTTATGTAGGTGAAGATGTGGAAAACGTTGTTCTCTACCTTCTACAGGCGGCTGATTATGATATTGAGCGTGCGCAAAAAGGTGTTATTTACATTGATGAGATCGACAAAATCTCCCGTAAAAGCGAAAACCCTTCAATTACACGAGATGTATCGGGTGAGGGCGTTCAGCAGGCTTTGCTAAAAATTCTAGAAGGCACAGTTGCCAACCTGCCCCCCAAAGGCGGTAGAAAACATCCACAGCAGGAGTTTGTTCAAGTCGACACGACTAACATCCTGTTTATTGTGGGTGGTGCTTTCGTAGGGCTAGAAAAAATTATTGAAGGTCGTATGGCCAATAAATCAATTGGCATTACCGCCGACATTAAAACCGACTCTGAAAAGAAAAAAGAAAATCTTTTGCACAAAGTTGAGCCAGACGATCTTGTGAAATTTGGATTGATTCCAGAATTTATCGGACGTTTGCCCGTAGTAACAGTTTTGGATCCGCTTGATGAGCGCGCACTTCTAGACATTTTGGTTCGTCCCAAAAATGCACTTACTAAGCAGTATAAGAAATTGTTTAGTTACGAAAATTGTGATTTGAAATTCACCGAAAGTGGACTTAGAGCCGTCGCACAACAGGCCTTAGCTAGAAAAACAGGCGCGCGTGGACTTAGGAGCGTTATAGAAGATGCCATGCTTGACGTAATGTACGAAATTCCTTCCAAGGCCAACGTAAAAGAATGTATAATTGATGAAGAGGTCATCTTGAAGAAAGAGCCTCCAAAGCTAGTGTACAGAGCTGAGGGCGAAGCGAAACCCGCTAAACCAACAAGTGAAAGCGGGAGCGCAGAAAGCGCGTAAAAGAATTTCGACTTGATTCTCGGCTCCTGCCAAGGAAGGGGACGGTATGGCTGAGAATAAGAAATCAGAAAAAACCGATAAATTAGACAAGGCTGATTCTGCAAAACTGCCGCTTTTACCATTGCGGGATTTAATTATTTTTCCGCATATGATGATGCCGCTGTTTGTTGGTCGCGAAAAGAGTATCAATGCTCTTGAAAAGGCGATGGCTGAACAAACGGATATCTTGCTGGTGGCCCAGCGAGAAGCCAAAACAAATAACCCTGAACCCAAAGAAATTTATAGTATTGGAACTATCGGTACGATCATCCAGCTTTTGCGATTGCCCGACGGAACAGTTAAGGTTCTTGTAGAAGGCAAAAAAAGAGCCAGAATTACGGAATTTGTACAAACTGATACTATTTTTATAGTTAACTGCGAAATTCTCCATCCGAGTCCTGAAAATTCTGTTGAAAGTGCGGCGTTGATTAGATCCGTAAAAGCGACTTTCGAAACTTATGTAAAGCTTAATAAAAGAATTCCACCTGAAGTCCTAATGCGTGTAACTTCCATTGAATCTACAAGCGAGCTCGCAGATACAATTGTAGCGCAACTTAACTTAAAGCTTGAGGATAAACAAAAAATTTTAGAGATCATAGATTCCACTCAGCGTCTCGAGGAATTGTTAAACTTGATGACGGGTGAAATCGAGATTCTTGAAGTTGAGAAAAAAATCCGCAGCCGTGTAAAACGTCAAATGGAACGTTCGCAAAAAGAGTATTATTTAAACGAACAGATGCAGGCGATCCAAAAAGAGTTAGGTGAGCAAGATGACTACGCTGCCGAACTTCAGGAGCTTGAGCTGCAGTGTGAAAAGAAAAAGATGACAGCTGAGGCCAAGAACAAATGTAAAAAAGAAATTAAAAAACTCAAAATGATGTCGCCAATGTCTGCGGAGGCTGCGGTCGTTCGAAACTACATTGATTGGTTGTTGGCTCTGCCTTGGAATGAGTTTTCGAAAGTCAAAAATGATTTAGATTTCGCTGAGGAAGTTCTCGAAGAAGATCACTACGGTTTGGAAAAGGTGAAAGAGAGAATTCTTGAGCACCTTGCTGTACAAGCGTTGTCTCCTGAAATGAAAGGCCCGATTCTTTGCCTGGTGGGTCCTCCAGGTGTTGGTAAAACAAGTTTAGCGAAGTCAGTCGCCAGAGCTCTAAATAGGGAATTTACGAGAATTTCTTTGGGAGGGGTTCGTGACGAAGCTGAAATTCGCGGGCATAGAAAAACCTACGTAGGTGCAATGCCAGGAAAAATTATTCAGGCTATGCGCAAGGTACAACATAATAATCCCGTTCTCCTTCTCGATGAGATCGACAAGATGAGTAATGATTTTAAAGGCGATCCAAGTTCGGCCCTACTTGAGGTGCTTGATCCTGAGCAGAATTGTAATTTCCAAGATCACTATTTAGAGGTCGAGTATGATCTCTCAAGAGTGCTCTTCTTTACGACTGCGAACTCATATCACACGATTCCGCGGCCACTTCTTGATCGTATGGAGGTTATTCATCTTGAGGGTTATATCGAAAACGAAAAATTCCATATTGCAAAAAAGTACTTGGTGCCAAAACAATTGAAAGCCCATGGTCTTGAGGGAAGAAAAATTACTTTCAGCGACCAGAGCCTAAAGCACATTACTCGATACTATACGCGCGAAGCGGGCGTTCGTAATTTAGAGCGTACTATTGCGACGGTTTGCCGAAAATTAGCGAAAGACCTAGTGAAAGAGGAAATGATGAAGGGTGGCAAGGGTAAGGGTAAGTCCACAAAAATTAAACTTACAAAAAAAGGCAAAAACATAGCCATTATGCCGAAACAGGTTGAGGAATACCTTGGTCCGCAAAAATATAAGTTTGGAAAAGTTGAAATGGATAATGAAATCGGACTTACCAATGGTCTTGCTTGGACCGAAGTGGGAGGCGACCTGCTGGTCGTTGAGGTAAGTATTGTCCCTGGAAAAGGTAAATTTATCGTCACTGGACAGCTGGGTGAGGTTATGAAGGAATCTTGTTCGGCGGCAATGAGCTATGTGCGATCGCGAGGGCCATTGTTTGGCTATAGTTCAGAATATTTTGCGAGTCACGACGTCCATATTCACATTCCTGAAGGCGCAATTCCTAAAGACGGGCCATCTGCGGGCATAGCGCTTACGACTTCCATTGTATCAGCGATTACAAAAATTGCGGTTCGTCGAAATGTAGCAATGACGGGTGAGGTGACCCTGCGAGGGAGAGTGCTTGCCATTGGTGGTTTGAAAGAAAAAATTCTTGCAGCTCATCGAGGTGGTATTAATACGGTGATTATTCCCAAGGAAAATGAAAAAGATCTAAAAGATATTCCAAAAGAAGTATTGAAAGATTTAAAAGTTGTCCTTGTGGACCATGTTGACCAGGTATTGGTGAACGCTCTTGATATTAAAAATCCAAAGGAACTTTTCAAAGTTAAGGCAGGAACCGAAATCGGGTTGCGAGCGCGTTATACAGGGCATGAGCAACAGCGCCATTAATTCTTAAGTTTGTTGGTTCATTTTATATTTCAATGACTTAGATGAGCCAACAAACTGTGGACAAATTCCAACACTTAAGCTAAACCGTCCTTTCTGAAAAAATCTTTAATATTGTTTGACCAAAGTCTTACATGTTTTGTAAGACTTTCTAAATTTTCAAAACGAACTTAAAAAACAAATTATAGAAAATAAAAGGAATTTTCCGGTGACTGCTGAACAAATTGCTGACCTCCAGAAGCTCGCAAAGCTTTACTTCGATCGCTGTGACTTTGAAACCGCCACCCAATATTATTCAAATCTCAGCGAACATTTTAAAAAGGAAAAAAATTGGGATGAATTTTTGAAGGCCCAAAATTTTATTTTGCGGATGTACGCAGAACTCGAAGAGTTCGACAAGATCAATGCGATGAAAGAGCATTTACAAGATCTGGTGTTGAATGAGGGTTTTGAGCTAAGTTCTCGAACCTACTATACGTTGGGACTGTTTACCTTTTACAAAGAACAATATGCTGTCGCCTTAGATTACTTTCAAAAAGGATTGCAAATTGCTCTGACCAAAAACAATAAAGAAGATATTTGTCATTCGATTCTTGGAGTCTCAAATGTCTACTATATGACTGACCGTCTTTCAGACGCATTAAAAGAAATCTATAATCTTAAGGTATTTTTTGAAGTTCTTGATTTACCACTCTTGAAAATTTCTACAAATATGATCAATGCACATATCTTAAGAAAATTAAATCGCCACAATGAGGCGATGGAAATTTTGTGGGAGTGCTACGAAACTTTAAAAGAAGAAAAAAATATTCATATGCTTGCTTCGCTCCTTTATGGAATGGGTTTGACTTATGAAGACATGGGCGATGTCGACATGGCAAAAACTTATTTGAAACTGGCGAAAGGCATTGTTGATACGAAGAGCCTTAAATGGTTGACCAGAAATATTAATAATAAGCTCGAGTCACTTGGTGTTCGTCCCCACAATGATTACGATCTTATTTTCAACGCTAAAGGCAATACCATAACGGAGCGTCGGCAAGGTGTAGTTGATTTTAAAAATCAATTTATTTTGTTGGATCTTCTCCATCTCTTTATGCAGAGTCCCGGCGAAACATTCTCTAAAGAATTATTGGTGAAAAGGATTTGGAAACAAGACTATAATCCATCGGTGCACGACAATAAGATTTACGTGACCATTAAGCGTCTACGACAAATGATTGAGCCGGATGCAGAAAAGCCGAAATACATTTTTAGAGCTAAAAACGGATATTATTTAAATAAGAACACAAGAATATTACTTGAACACTAAGAAGGGGACGACATGAGAAGTTTTATCATTGGTTTGTTGGTGTTTTTCGCTCTTACCGTGAATGCTCACGATTATCATATACTTGGTGGTGAAACGCCGTTCCCATGGGGCAAGGAAATTCCATTTCCTTGGAAGCAAATCGAAGGAGCTTGGAATGTCGACAAAGGTCAACAGCCGCAAATGCACTTCAATGTCCTCTACCGACATGACGATGGCGTGCGAGTTGTTCAGGTTACAATGTATGATGAGCACGGGCAGCTCTACGCAAAAGGTTCCGGCGCTCTCGGCGACACTGAGAAAACTTTGCGGGCAATCATGAGTACTGTCAGCGGTGATACATTTCTACTTTTCGTAAGAGCTTTTGCTGATATCAAAGAGTGTCTCAACGGCAGGATTGCTGTCGTGGTGACCGAGCGCCAAATGGAGCAACGAAAACACTCTCACGACAACCACTACATAATTTACAAACCAACCGATCCGTCCATCTGCTCGAAGATCAAAGGTGCCTGAGACTTTTTCGAGTCCATTGTGCGTCAAGGCTCACTGTTTAGTGGGCCTTTTCTTTTTTAATCGGCATCTAAATTGCTCTCACTCAATACTGTTACCTTAAGATTATTCTAGTAGGAGCGCTGCATGAAAATTGCGACCACTTTGTTTACAATGCTGACATTTATCGTCACATTTCAGATCAATTTAGCCGAAGCCAATAATCCTCATTTGCATCAGCGACCAGCATTTAGCTGGGAAGGGACAGATTTAAATAGCGAAAAATGCAACGTCTTAGTAGATGAGATTGTGGACAATGAAAGCTCTCAGGTGTTGGGTTTAAAAGGAGTATATACGGACAACGCGGGATCAAAGACATTTACTATTTCTTTGCAGGATAGCTCTTACCGATCAGAATATAAATTGGATCCATACTCGTCGCCGGCTCCTCGAGCGCCACACAATTTAAAAGGCAGAATGGATGGAAACAAAAATCAACAAATCATATTAAGTGACCTTGTTAGTCCGGTAGCAGAAGTAGTCGCTCACGATGCAGTTGTTATAAAGAAATGCAATCATATAAATACAGAGGCTAACTAGATTTTTTTCTTTTCAGCAATTTCGATTCCGGACTCAATTTGTTCTTTTTTGTCAGGAAATTTTTTGGCAATTTCTTGAAGGACCTCTAAAGAGTCTTGCGATTTCGTTAACTCGTAGATTTCCAAAACTATCAGCCATTCATTTGGAAAATTTGATTTAACTCCGGCGAGAATTTCGCTTAACTCTTTTTCGGCCTCAAGATTATTTTCCCGAATTTCACGTACACGGGTATACAGTGAGTGAAGGGCCAATTCTCCTATAGAAAATTTTCGTCGTGGAATGACCTTCACGGGAAAGTCTTTTGTATCGTCGAAAGACGAGTGATCAGCTGGCCCACCGAAGACGGATACAATTCGGTCGCCAACGGCCATGTCGTATTCGCCCCAGGAGGGTTCAAATAAAACTTCATTGCCGTAAGTGACCGTGCAGTTTTGAAAAGTGACAATTAAAACTCTTCCATCTTGGTGAAAAATGTTAGAGATTACGCCATCGACTTTTACCCCCGACGGGAACTCAACTACCCTTCTTTGGCCGACGTGAAATTTTATCAGGTCGACGATCTTCCCGACGGGAGACCCAAAGCCCTCGGGGTGCCGGTCGAGTCCATGCCCCTTAATTATTTTATTTCTGTGGGAGAGGGTACACGGTCCGGTAAATGACAAATAGTCAGGTTGATGAGAATCACGGCGATTATAAATTTTTGTTAAAACTCCCGAAACCTGAAGCCCGGTACTAAATTCAGTAGTATTAATCGTTTTTGCTTGGAGTGCTCTTTCGAGTCCGGCTACACCTCCGGTTCTAAAGGCCATCGTATTGGCAAGATCTTCGAGGGCCTTTTCAAGATTTTCAAAGGTCGGGGTAACGAAAAGTTGGGGTTGTGGTTCGGTAATATTGTAGGAATAATCTATACAATCCACGGTGAGAGGAATTTTTTTTATTTTCGGATCAAGACATTCTTTAGCTTCTCCGACTGATGAGAGAAGTCCCGCACCAAAAATTTTTGGGTGATTTAGATCGCCAATTAACCCATATTCCGCTGTCCACCAGTTCATTCTTCCAAGTAAGCCGGCTTCTGAAACGTGAGTCATGTTCGCAGATACTTTTTCGAGGTGTTTTTCCGCGTTTTTAATTTGTTCTTTGGTACTCTCTGGAGACTCTTTAATGTCGGAGAGCTCTCGGATGGCTTCATACAGCTCTAGATCCTCACTGCTGATAATAGCTTTTTTCGCGACCTGAGAATACTTTTTCAAATAGCTAGCAAATTTTGGATCAACGAGTATAGGTGCGTGTCCAGCCGCCTCATGTACGATATCGGGAGCAGGGGTATAAAGTATATGATCTACGGTACGCATGTCAGACGCGATTGGTAGGATACTAAGAGATTGCAGCTCCATAAATGCCGCCGGTGGAATAAATCCACTAACTGGCAACGCTTGCCATCCAAACTTTTTTAGAAAATCATTCATACGCGCAATATCGGGGATACGATCGACTTCAATTCCGGTTTTGTTTAGTCCCTCCATGTAGGCGGGGTGTGCGTGATCTGAAAGAAAGTTAGTAAGCCGTCGCATGATATAGCGCCAGACGGCTTGGTCGATAGGAGTATAGCGGCTGTAGTCCTGATCAACTATGTAACGTCTTAAATGTCTAGGTAGCTTTGAAACAAGACTTTCCAGCTCCATTATAAAATGGCCTCATTTTTTAATAAGTAGTTTTGCAAATAGTCCTTAATGCCATCTTCCAAGGACCATTTGGGTTTGGACATTTTTGCATTCCACATTTTGGTCATCTTGGCCTCAGTGAAGTATTGATATTGTTTCCGAATATTTTCTGGCATTTCGATCCAGTTAATATCCATTTCTCTGTTCATATTTTGAAAAACATTTCCTGCAAGATCTAGCCAAGTGCGTGCGGTACCAAATCCAAGGTTGTAAATCCCAGACGGAATTTTTTTCTGCTTCATTTCCATCATCCAATTGGTGCAATCCTTAACGTAAACAAAATCTCTTTTTTGCTTTCCATCTTCGTAATCACTGCGGTGGGACTTAAAAAGCTTAAGTTTCTTTGTTTTGTTAATTTCGTGGAAAGCTTTATAAACCACGCTGGACATTGACTCTTTGAAATATTCATTGGGGCCATAAACGTTGAAAAACCTGACGCCATACCACTGCGGAGGTGTCTTTTTCTGTAACAGTGCCCAGACATCAAATTCAGATTTAGATCTACCGTAAGGATTTAACGGTTCAAAAGCCTCTGCGGGGGTATGATCGTCGAAGCCGTTTTCCCCATTTCCGTAAACCGCGGCGCTACTTGCATACAAAAATGGAATTTCATGTTTTGTACACCACTGAAAAAGTTTTCGAGTGTAGTCAGTATTGTTCTCTTTTAGAAATTCGACATCCATTTCAGTAGTCGATGAGCACGCACCCATGTGAATAATCCATTCAACCTTGTTGTCGTAATTTCCAGAATTGAGTTTTTCAATAAGCTCGTTTTTTTCCCAAAAATGTGAATATTTTTTATTAGCGAGAAGTTGATTTCGCTTTTTAAGATTTATCGAATCCACGCAGACGATGTTCACGACACCTGCGGAGTTAAGCTGCCAAACCATGGCGCTACCGATAAATCCATTGGCCCCTGTTACGATAACCATAGGATATTTTTATCAAAGATCGTCTTTGCAGTCTAATAGAACTGCTTGCATAGACTCTAGAACTGTCTTTGATGAGCCGCGCAAGTAGTTTAAACACGTCTTTTTATTGGGAAGGAGAACTTGGTTGGCAATAAAAGCTTCTATTGCCGACTGAATATACTTTTGGGGAAGATTCTTATCAAGTTGTTCAAGAATGACTTCTACGACATACTCTATGCCGTTGCCAGTAATTCTATCAGCCCGGTTAATGACTTGGGAGCGAAAATGGGTTCTTTCCAAGAGCCGCTTTAGCGAACGACGACCCGCAGTTACATTGACCAAATAAAGGTAGCGTTGCGCTAGATCGCGAAAACGTTCGCGGGTTTCGGCGGAAACTCGTTTATCTTTGCTGGTTGCGAATGTGGAGAAACTTGTTGATAGAGACTTTTCAATTTCTTTCTGTTTGAGTTTAGAAAGATCAGTAGAGAGCAAAGCGCTGGTCACGGCTACCATCATTTGCCGCATGTTAAAAAGTGCTGGACGATTAATCCCGTCGGGAACTTTCTGAATTTCCTTTGAGATTTTTCGCCGTTCGAAATATTTGTAAAGACGATCGAATTCTTGTACCAGATGAAGATGTTTTTTTAAGAGAAGGTCACTTTGCTTTTGCTCGAAGCCGACACGGTAAAGAAGTCTTTCAAGCCTGAAAATTTCGAAATTTTGCTCGAACCTTATCACTTCGGGGTGAGCTTTAAAAACTTCGAGTGGCTTTTTTCTTCCAGTTTTAATAAAGTCCACGGCTTGAGCAAAGACCTGAATTATCGCTTGGGCTTTGTGTTTTTGTTCATTTAGCGTCGTTGAAAACCGATCCACATCATCATAGCGATATTGGTCATGACGAATTCCAAACTGTCGAACAGATCCGTAGTCGATGATTCCGCCAGTGGCAAGCACATTGTCTCCATCCCAATCAAGCCAAACAAAAATGTAATCGGTGTCTAAATGTGCAGCGAATTTTGCAAATTCCGCTGAAATTTTACTGAGCATGGAATCATATTTTTGTTTTCCCTTTTCTTGAATATCCCATTCTTTGTTTTTCATCTGGCGCTCAATGAGATAATCGATGGATCTGGTTAACGCTGAAATATTTCCCTGTTTTAGATGTAGAAATATGTGAGCCGGCCGAACGAGGTTCGGGGCCGCACGCACGCCGATTCCAAGGTCGTGATCGGTTTTAATAACTGTAAGAACCCGTTCAGTTTTTAGGTTTTGGCGGTGAAAAATTTCTGACATGAGAGCTGAGCCAAGCAGTTCGTCTAAATCCGCTTGCCCGCAAGCGTACCCAAAACTGGTACATCCTGTAGGTATAGGTTTTCCTGCATCCACATAACCAGGGGCGAGTGAAGTAACTCCAGTTCCACGCGAACTAACATCCCAAGATTTTCCATTGTATTCAATGTAGCCATTCCAAATACTTCGGCCGTCGCCTGATGTCTTTCCAGTTTTGCTATTGTGCTGAAGTTGCAAGTATCGTGTGGCCATATATTTATTGGAATGATCGATTATTTCTTTTGAAAAATTATTTTTCTTTTGATCGTAATCATTAATTATTTGCACACAGAAAGTGTCTAGAATTTTTTTCTCTAAAATTTTGTTTAGCTCGTGCGGATGGTTTTTAGGAATTAATCCCATTTCTTTGGCAAGGCTAAAATTAAAATAAACAACTTCTCCTTGTGGTAGGTTGCGCACGGGGTACATGACACAACTTTCGGGTAAAATTTCCTGCCACGGATGTTGGCCGTTGAGTTTGGCAAAATCACTGTAGGAGTCTTCTCGGAGATGCCTTGCTGCCATTGCATTAACTATCGGAAAACGTTAGATAAAGCTTAAATGACCGCAAAATTGGTCGCTCTGTAAACCGAGTCGACAGATTTGATGCCTAAGAATTCTACTAAAGCGGCGTAATTTCAATCAGTTATGGATTTTTTACAGGACTCGATTATGGTATTGCTATTGCTCTATATAAGAGTGTTATGAAATTGAATATGCGTGAATTTACCCAGGACGATTTCAACAAAATTATAATTCCAATCATTTCGTTTGTGTTGCTTTGGGCGTGTCAACACACTGACGTCAATAGCGTTGGAAATGTTGCGGTCGCTGATGACTCTTGCCAAACAAAGCCATTCTCACTTGAAATTGCGGAAAAAAAACCAATTTTTGATGAAAAAGAGTTGCCGAAAGGAATTCTTTTATTTGATTCAGCGAAAGTCTATGTTGAAAAATTAGATAAGAAGGGTGACGTACAAGATAAAGTTCACGTTTCCGAGGAGTTTGACGATGCTCGTCGCGAAGCCATAAAAACCCGGGTTCATTGTGTCGATATCAAAAAGAGATCAACAGCTTCGAATTTTGAATCGAGTATTCCAGCTTTAAAAAAGATTGAGATTTCTGATAAAGGGAATCGTCTTGAATCGAAAAACATTTTGTTGAAGCTTGTTGATGGCAAAGTGGAATTTAATTCAAAACTTCCGACAACGCCGACAGGGACAAACAACTTAAAGGAATTTTTTAGCAAGTTCGGTGTGAACTACGCTTTCTATAAATTGAGTAATGAGGCTTATGAACTTCGTGGCCATACTATGAAAAACGGTGTGAGCTCGTATATCGCGATTCAATATCACCTTGTCAAGGTGGAATAGTCAGGCCATGCGAACAATTCGCATTCTCGCAATTATATTTTATATTTTTACCGTGACCCAGGGATATTCTCAAACAGTTGTCGGTACCGGCAATGCAAAATTCTCGTTGATTGTCGAAAATAGTGATAACGAATTGGAAGAATATTTTTCAAAAGACTTTGAAAGCGATTTCGGCCGGGCGGTAAAGGTGGCAACGGAAGCGGCATCTCCCTTCGCGGTGAAATTTCCCGTAAAAATTCGGGTCATTGTCGATGTTTCCGATGACGCCTTTAATGGCGAAAGGAGCGAAGACCGGATTGACATCCAGGTCGGTAATCGTGGAATGCGCATTGAGAAAATCAAATCTATTTTTTGGCACGAGTATGGCCACGAAATTTTTCATCTTCATTTAGATAAAACAGCGGCTGGAAAAGAAAGTGTTTTTTTAAATCAAATTTTTTTAAAGTCTCGAGAATCGATGAATGAAGTGCTTAGAGTCTACGGCAAAGAAGTTGTTGAAAAAGCCGATGGATGGTACGGTCACAACCTCAATTTGCTATTGGAATCTTATGACGAACTCCTCGCAGATGTTTTTCGAGTTATGGTAAAACAAGACTGTGATGATAATGATCTTCGAAACTTTAGACATTTGGATCTCAAAAATACCAAGAGTACCCATTCCCTGCTAAATCCGGTACGAGATTATTTGTGGCGATCTGAATTGGAATCTAATCTAAACAATCAAGCCAAACTACTTTCGGTTTGGAAAAATTTGTTGGCGGCGACGTTAGCTGAAATTGATTCTCGCTATTTGAAATTTTTTGGTAGCTCTAACCGGCATTTAAGTTGGCAAGCTATTAAAGAATCTATTAATGAAGATCTTATTGCTCGATTTAAAGCTGAGAAGGCAAAATAAGCCTCTGAAAAGTCACACTGCCTAATTTTATACAAGTAAGTACAAGTAAGTATCTAAAAATTACCTAAAAGACTAAAGTTGAATTCAGACGGAGGTGTTTATGAAAAAACTACTATTATTTATCCTTTTTGGAGCAACTTCTGCCAACGCGCTGGATATAAATCTGTGTGCACACCTAACGAATTTAAAGGTGGCCAATAGAGTGTTGGAACTAAATGGTTGTATTGGTAATCAAAATGATCATCTATCTCCTCAAAATCCTCAAAATCCTCAAAATTATCCACCTCACAACTCATACGACTCAAATGTTTGTGTGCTAGACACAACAGATAGGGTAGAAGAATTTATTTACTTACGCCACAACGATGTCGAGACCGGAAACCCCTTGTCTCGATTAAGTAACGGCGCCAAAATTGTCGATCTTCAAAAGAAAAAAAAGGATAAGTGGGGCCATGAGCATACGAAGATCCGTGTTATTGAAAATGTCTATACGGAAGGCCAACTTTCTTTAGCTCCAAATGGAGCTACCGGATGGATACTGACTGGCGTACTTAAATGCTACTGATTTATACGTCGACCTAGCTGTCCACTAGAAGATATTCATAGGGTTGGGTCGCCAAGTATTTTAGTACTTTTTTGCTGCCGACAAGAAATCAGATTCAACTCTGTAATCTGTCAAAGGTATATATATAGGTTTCTGATCGCTGAACATAGTCGGCATTCAAACGACCGTACTAATTTCGCTAAAGTGTTTTGATTTCTGGCCAGTGTGAAACTGACCATTCGTTTTTTAAATATCAAGTGATTAAGGAGTGTTTCGTTGCTTTCAACTAATGAGATGAGAGAAAAACATCTCGCTACTAAAGAACACATTACCTCAAAGTTGGTTTAATGCTATCTAACGGCCATAAGTCTTTAAAAGTTCTTCCGGAACCATAAAACAATTACTAAAGTCAGGGCCGTTTGCACTAACTGAAGCTTTCGCGCAAAAATTTTGAAGTGCTGTTCGTCCGACAGTACCCATCCTTGATAGTACCCTGCGTCCATTTTTTTATTTCCCAGTCTTCTTTCAAGCCAACCAGTGTTCAGAAAAATTCCCGATCTTTAATGAATTAAGAGCGTCAATTTGGGCTCTGAGTTCGAGATATGAGGCGGGCAAGGGGCCTTTTAAAACAACAGATATTTCATCCTTTTGCATAAACACAATCTCTAAATTATTTTTTTGTAAGAAGTTATTTACTACTCTCAATGTCGTAGAACTTGAAAAAGATACTTGGATCAAATTACGTGAAACCACAACTGGATTTTGGCTTTCAATAAAAAAATCGCAATAGTGGCCGCTATTTCCGAGCCTTGTCGATTTCAGAGATTCAAAGAGATCCTCTTAAGTCCAGTCAAACAAATCAAAATTCATCTGATATACTTCGCGCTCATCACCGCCCGAAACAAGTTTCTTTACTTTATTTAAAAACTTAAGAAAGTGTTCCTGGATTTCCTCGCGCACAACAGGACTAGAAGAAAAAATCACGGAAAAGCTATAGGCTTTTTTCGAATCAAGTTGATCCAAGCGGTTAATCGCGGTTAAGCGCATGAGTTTGCGGTAAGCGCTAAAGATTTCGCTATCCGCAGATAAATGCAGTTCCGTATTTAAGACTTTGATACCTTCTTCCACAACTTCGATGACCCTAAGTCGCTCGAGTATTCTTAATTTATCAGAAATGATGGGCTCCGTAATTGCTAAACTCTTTGAAATCAGTTTTGGGTCCTTACTATATTTTGAAATTGTCAACATTATATGAATAAGCTGTAAGAGCGGGTCGAGATAATACGTCTGCAGATCTACCGTTTTTACTGTCGAAGCGGGAGCATCAATATGAGCTTCCGTTTTTAAATACTGTGACCGCATCTTCTCAATGCGCTCTCGTAATTTCTTTTGCCGTGGCAACACGATCGCGTCATCGAGCTCGTGCAGAGTCATCAGAAATTCAGTTTCATTGTCTTTGAGATTTAGATAATCACAGGCCAGGTACAACTGATCGCGTGTAAGATTTCCCCCCTGATTTAGAACTTTCGATAAGTAAGTTTTCTGAACGCGACAATGCTCTGCCATTTTTTGAAACGAACGTTTGATTCCGAGATTTTCTTTATGGTGATACACGGTACTGCGAAGGGCTTTGCGATAATCATCTGTTTTATATATGTTCTCCACACAAAGTGGTTAACAATTAATATAACTTTTTGCAAACTTTTAATTAATAAATAATTTACTTCTATGCAAGATAACCCGATTATGGGAGTGACAAAGCGGCTTTGCATTTTTAGAATATAACGAAAAGGAGCATCTTATGAAACTGTTGTCTTTGTTGATGGTATTAGCGTTTGGGAGTTTAGCGCAAGCAGGTTGGACAAGTGGCGGCGGCGGATTTATTCGCGATACAGAAAACCCCTGGTTTTTGAAAAATGTAAAAGTTGTTAATTATTGTGTGAAAATTGATGAACAGAATTTTGGAATATCGAAAAGTCTCGCGGAAGAAAGAATTAAGCAGGCGATCGATTATTGGAAAAAAGAATTCGCAATTTCGCGGACTATTATCAGTTCGTCGGATGAGTATGAACCAGGCGTAGCTACGCAGGATTTTATTCTTTCGGAGTGCGCGACCAACACGGACTTGCACTTTCTTTTAGGTGTATTACCAGAAGAGGAAGCGCCAAAGGATTGGATGCCGAGCTCATTTATTGGAATTGCAATGCGCACGGAATATGACCGTAAACAAATGCGCGGCAGAGGATTTATTTATATCTCTCCAGGAAAGGGTGCACTTCGCTATAATAATAGAGAGTTGGTTGAAGATGCTTGGTCGAAAGTTAATGGGCATCTTTTTCGACAAATAGTCATGCATGAGCTCGGACATGTCTTTGGTTTTCCGCATGAAACTGGAGACAAATACCATTTGATGCATCAGTCGTTTCCAGAAAATCGTCTCTTAAAAACTCAGTGGGATGAGAAGCGTCCTAAACAAGCCGACAAAGCGACAGAAGAATTTGATCCGCCAATGTTCAAGTTTCGCCCTGAAAACCAAAGGTTTAGTTTTTGTACGGGACGAGTAGAGACAGAAACACGACCCAGGCTTATTAGTAAGGTGGAATTTGGCGGAGACCCGGGTCTTTTTTTTGGAATCCACCCTAACAAAGACGGTCTTCTATGTTACTCTCGACAAATTGTGGGCAACCGCCTTGAAGTCTATGGTATCGATGAAAACAAAAAATCCTATATCGTCGGCTTTGCGGAATTGGAGTGGCACGATCTCACCAGATTTGAAGCTCAAGTCATGATCTGGATGCCTGAGGAACAGGTAGTATTTAAAACCCAGCCTTACGATCGTTACTTCCGAACGGGATTCAAACAGATCTACAGCACTTTCAAAGGTACCTACCATAGCACCGACGGAAAAGTTCATCGCGAAGTTTTTGGCAGAGGCCATGCCAATGGCGACACAGAAGTTGGCGGAGTCGATGACAACAAAACTTATTTAAATCTTTAGGAGTGAACCTACGCGGGGCAAGCCCCGCGGCCTCAACTGAGAGATTTGTGCTTTCTCCCGAATGTTTTTCAGCATGTCTCTTCATCATTTCGGCCGTAACGCTATTCGGACCTTATGCAGTAACTTGCCTCTCAAAGAGTCGCCACAATAGCAGCTTTAGCGAAGGAAACTGTTCAAGCCTCTAGCAATCAAAAGATACCACAGCCAAGCCGCTTCCTTCTTCTTGAAAATTAGTTGTCTGGCCCTTGTACAACCTCGCTGCCGGTAACTGAATTTCATCTTTATAAACATAGAAACGTAAATCCCATTTGTAATCTTGAAACATCGGTGGCCTTATAAACTCCTGGGCAATGTAGTTTTTTAAGAATAATTCATTAAACAATTTTCGGCTGATATTTTCGCCCTTGAAGGCACCCTTGGCGCCAAAGGATTCAACGGGCTTAAAGAAATATTTTTTCCGTTGTCCCCACAGGTCATCAATGTCTTTGAAATCAGAAAAAGATTTTACTTCAGGGACGCGAGTTGCCACGAAAGAGGCCTCAAATGAGTTCATTCCGTATTTGTTCGTCAGTAGATCTTCATTGCATAATTCCCGTAAACGCAACTTATTGGCGAGCAGATGGTATTCGTTCGGGTTTGGGCTCACTATAGTCTTTTTACTATCGTACGCTTTTTTTATTTTCTGTGAGTATTCCTGAGAAAAATAAAAGTCAGTTAAGCGATTGTAAATAAAATCAGCGGACTTAAATTCCTCGGGATTAATCACCTCAGCTTGATATCCCCACTTTTCAAAAAGCTTCTGAAACATCAAAAATTCAACATAAGAATTTTGTTTTTTGAAGTTTTCATCAATGATACAAACTCTTCCGGAAGATCTCCCAAATTCATTAATAAAAGATTTTTTCAGAGAATTCTGAAATTCTTCACTGACACCCACTGTGCCATGGATGCGATGTAAAACATCAACTAAAAGAGAGGACGCCCCGTTCGTATTGATCTCAATCAGCCGTAGCTCTCCGTCTTCGGTTAAATGAAAATCATAGGCCATCAAAACCGAATAATTCCCGGGATCAAAAATCCCAAGTTCCTTTTTATATTTTTCAGAGCGGCGTAGGCCAAACACCAAAGAAATAAATTTTTTTGCATGTTCTAGAACGGATTTTCTCAAAGAAATTTTGTGAGGAGTACAAATTTTTACGATATTTCTGAGTTCTTCCTCCGTTGCTGAAATCCCGGGGTAGCACTCTTTAATCTTTGCTGCTACCTGATTCTGAAAACTCATTTGGGCTTCAGATGCGCTTGTCCTGGCTTCCAGCCTGCGGCACAGAGCTCGCCAGATTGTAAAGCGCTCAGCACGCGGAGAATTTCATTGGCGTCTCTTCCAACATTCAAATTATGAATGCCGGCATATTGAATATGACCTTCTGGGTCTATGACAAATGTTCCGCGAGTTGCAATACCCTGGTCTTCTAAAAGAACCCCGAAGTCGCGAGAAATTCTTTTTGTGATGTCGCCAATTAGCGGATACCCCACATCATCTAATTCATCAGACAACCATTTTTTATGAGAATATACAGAATCAACACTACAGCCTAAAATCACCGCATTTAACTTCTGAAAATCAGCCAGTTTGTCGCGAAATTGCAAGAGCTCGGTCGGGCACACGAAAGTAAAATCTAAGGGATAGAAGAACAATACTATCCACTTACCTAGGTAATCGGCAGAGTTGATTTCACGAATTTCAGATTTATTGACAACGGCCTGGCCGCTGAATTTTGGTGCTGCTTGTCCAATGATAATCATATTTTCCGACCTTTCACTTGCATTCATATTATTGCCATAGTTATAAGCCTTTAACAAGATGAAGATAATTTCCTGGAATGTGAACGGCATTAGAGCATGGCATAAAAAAGGCATGTGGAATTTCGTTGAACGCGAATCCCCCGATATTTTTTGCCTGCAAGAAACGAAGGCTCATAAAGGGCAAATTCCGCCTGAAATCGTCTCTCCTGATAATCGCCACTCCTTTTGGTGTTCGGCAGAGCGTAAGGGGTATTCGGGTGTGGCGGTCTACTCAAAAGACAAGCCAGGAAAAGACTCCTACGGAATTGGTGTTAGTAAATTTGATTCCGAAGGTCGAGTGATAGTTTTAGATTACGGCAAATTTTTGTTAATGAATATTTACTTTCCAAATGGAGGGGCAAGCATTGAGCGCCATAATTTCAAGCAAGAGTTTTTGCGATCACTTAATTCATTTGTGAAGAACTTAATCGCGCAAGGTCGGGAACTTGTAGTTCTCGGTGATTATAATGTAGCGCCCACCGACATCGATGTTTACGACCCTAAAAAACTTGCCATGGAAAGTGGTTTCCTCCCTGAAGAGCGCGAATGGTTTAAAGAATTTATCGACCTTGGTTTTGTCGATTGTTATCGACACTTGTATCCCAATGAAAAAAATGTTTTTACCTGGTGGTCAATGCTTGAGCGTGGAAGATTAGGAAATCGTGGTTGGCGCATTGATCATGTGTGTATCACTAAGGGGTTGGTAAAGTATTTGAAAGAAGCTACAGTTTATCAAGACCAAGAGGGCTCGGATCACTGTCCTGTTGGAGTAATTTTGGAGATTTAATTTTATGGAACGTCCGAGTTTTGAGAGAATCTATATGGATCTGGCGTTTCAGCTGGCGCGCCGCTCGACATGTTCACGCTTGAATGTTGGAACGGTGATTACCTCCAAAGACTATCGTAAGGTGCTGGCGGTCGGATATAACGGAAATGCTTCTGGGCTTGCAAATAATTGTGATAGTTCAGAGGTTGGCAATTGCGGATGTCTGCATAGCGAAGAAAACGCTGTAATTAACTGTGACTCACATCGTTTCATGGAAAAAATAGTATTCGTGACACACTTGCCATGCGTAATGTGCGCCAAGCGTCTTATCAATCTTGGGGGTGTGCTTAAGATCTTTTATGCGAACGACTATCGTTCGCCTGATTCCATTGGCGTTCTTACTCAAGTCGGTATTTCGGTCGTAAGACTAGACCAGTTAGTGAGACCGCCCGAACTTGGCGCTAACTAGACCTAACAAACATCAATCTAATTCCGAAACGAAAATAGAGAATATGTGTCCCCATAGAATAGTTTATTCTATTTTTGCGGTAATTTCTTTTTCAGTTGCTGCTGATGCACTTTGTGTAAACGTGCCTCGTGTGTCCTTGCGCTCTGGTCCAGGTCCCAAATATGAAGAGACTTGGAGGGTTGGAAAATACACTCCCTTGAAGAAAAAAGGTGAAAGCAAAAATGGCTGGATTCCGGTTGCGGATATGGATGGAAAAAACCACTGGGTTTACGGTTCTTCGGTGACGGATGAATATGAGTGCGCGGCCGTTAAGGCTGATTTTACAGTAGTGCGAACTGTAGCAAGTGAAACTGGGGCATTGGCGCCAATTCGGTATGTCGATCGCTATTGGGCAGCAAAAAAAGTTCGTTTCGAAGATGATTGGATGTTTTTAGAAGATGATTTTGGAAATCGCTATTGGATTAAGGAAAGTAAACTATGGCGGCCGGTAGTTTACTCGCAGATCTCATTTTAACCTGACCAAAGGTTAGACAGCATAAATATTTTTTATTTTTAACTTAAGATTAATTAAGAACATGACAGAAGGCTTGCATTGAAATTAAACATGATGGTTATATATAATGTAATACATGGGAATTTTTATTTAAGGCAATTTAAGAATTGAGTTGATTTCAGCACAATTCTTGTGTGTAACTAAATCTTCGAGACAAATTTATTCAGGGGGAACAATGGCTGGACTTTCAAAAAGCATGATCGAAAAATGCCGTGAAAAACTTCTCGCTGCGCGCGCCGAAATTCTCAACCGGGTGAAAAGCACTCGACATGACTTGTACGCTGAAGATAAGGGCGGAGATGAGGCCGATCAAACTGTGCGAACGATGGCTGAAAGTGAAACTCTTTCAATGCACGAAAGACTTCGCTTCAAACTTCAAGAGATTGAATTTGCATTATCCAGAATTGAATCTGGAACTTTTGGTTATTGCGAAGAAACCGAAGAACCTATTGAAGCCGATCGTCTTCTTGCGATTCCTTGGACTCGATTAAGCATTGAAGGTGCCGAAATTCGTGAGAGCATGCAAAAGCGCTATGCCCGTTAAGGTGCCAGACAACCACTTGATATGTATCGCGTTAAGACTCTATTTATAGGGTCTTTTGTTTTTTAGAAATTGGTCGCTAAGGTTAATCCGCAAAGTTTAAACAAAACACGCGCGCCAACATTCGCATCCCACTCTGATCCCGAAACTTCACACAAATCAAAGCCGATAATTTTCTTTTTGGCCGCAAATAATTTTTTAAAGAAATAACTACATTCATTGAATGAGAGTCCGCCGGGAACGGGGGTTCCTGTTCCTTGGCAAAGATTAGGATCAAGCCCATCAATATCGAAACTAATGTAGATGTTGTTAGGAAGTTCCATAACGATGGTGTCAGTTATTGTCTCCCAAGTTGTTCCCGAAAATTTCTTCTCGCTTAGGGCATCATCAAAGAACGTTTTGATTTTGCCCTCAGACTTTTTAATGCGAGCAAGTTCCTCTTCGCAGAAATCACGAATCCCAACCTGTACTAATTTTTTGGGAGCAAACGGAGCGGTCATTACATTGTACATAATACTCGCGTGCGAATGACTGAAGCCCTGGTATTGCTTTCTTAGGTCAGCATGGGCATCAAAGTGGAGGACCCCATAGTCGTTAGTATATTTTTCTGTAATTGCCTTGATAAGGCCGAGAGGAGATGAATGATCGCCTCCAACAACGCCTACTACTTTATTTTTTTCTAAGTTGTCTTTTGCTTTCCTGTAAACGAGTTCATTGACTCTCTCACTCGCTGAATTGACTTCATTGACCGAATCAAGAGCCTTTGGTTTTAGCTTATCATTAAGTTCGCGGATTGTGTTATTTTCCGAAAACATAAAGACACCTTTTTGTTCTACTATGTTTTCAAATGTGGAATCCCAAAGGTCGACTTGGTGGCTAGCTCTTTCAATTATTTTCGGGCCGTCAGCAGTGCCGTTGCCATAGCTTGTCGTAACCTCCCAAGGAACGGGTATAAGAGCAATCGCTGCTTCTTTCTCTTTCGTGTTTATACCAAAAATATTCATGCTCATGAAAATGCTCCTTTGAAATAGGAAGTAAGAAGGATGTCGCTTCCGATGGCTTCGTAGGTTGAATTTTGTAACGCGATTTTTTGAGAAAGCTTTTTTATAGCCAGTTCCGAAGTCCAGCTCATGCCGCCTTTGGCACCAAGAATGCTCGGAGACATGAAAAGGCAGAGTTTGTTAGCTTCATTTTGCTCTAAAAATTGACTCACTGTGAGGGGGCCGCCCTCAACGAGAACGCTTTGGATGCCATTTAAAAAGAGAGTTTTTTTTAGTTGTCCAAGGTCAAGGTATTTTCCTTTGAGGGACACGCTGATGTGCTGACAATGTTTATTGTTCGATTTTATTTTATTAGAGGTAACAACAAAAATATTTTTCTTGCTTCGATAGTTTGAAATTTTATATTTCTGAATATTGTTTAGGATGGAGCCGTCAGGGTCAATAACTACAACTTTATTTTCGCCACGGAATTTTTTGAATTTTGGGTGACGGACGTTGAGATAAGGGTCGTCGATGTTCAAGGTACCTCTTCCAACCAAAACAGCTCCGTGGCGAGCTCGCAGCTCATGAGCAAAAAGTCTCGATTCTTCGCAAGTAATCCACTGACTCTCTCCCGACTTTAACGCCATTTGCCCATCAATTGAGGAAGCAATTTTAATTGTTACGAATGTTGAAGTGTTTTCGTAAGAGTAGCAAAACATATCGTGAAGTTTATCAAGTTCGGTTCGGTCTCCCTTATATTTTATCGCTTTCATGCCAGAGCTTCGTAAGATTAAACTCCCTTTTCCCTTGACAGCGGGATTGGGGTCAACTCTTCCAAAAGTGACGGAACCAAATGGAAGTGTGGCAAGTTGAACGGCGCACGGTGGAGTTTTGCCAAAGTGCGAACAGGGCTCAAGAGTGATAAACATGTGAGCTCCATCGAGTAATTTTTTGTTTTTTACTTTTTTTAGGGCTTCTATTTCGGCGTGACTTTTTCCAAATTTGCCGTGGTAGCCGGTGGCTATCAAATTTCTATCTTTGTCGAGAATTACACAACCGACAGGTGGATTTGGTTCTACCCAACCATAGCCTTTTTTGGCTTCGGCAATGGCCAGATTCATTGCTTCTTGATCAGTAAGTTTCGCCATACTTTTTGTCGACAAGCTACCTCAAAAAAATTTAATTAAAAACCTATTGGGTGACTAACGTTGCGCATCATTACTAGTGATTTATGCTGGCAATGATATTTTGGGGAAACGAGAAATTATCTGATTCAGAAGAGGTGGGTATGTCCAAACAAACTACGATCGAATTTGCCACAGCAATGGAAAATCCGTCGGTCCCGGGTGTTTTAGATATTTCCCCTGAAGAATTTAAACAGAAAAAGGACAAAGTTATCGCCATCGACGTGCGACGGCACGATGAGTGGATTGGTGAGCTTGGACATATTGCTGGTTGTCGCCTCATCACCCTTGATGTGCTCAACGAAGGAATGGATGAATTTCCAAAAGATGCGACGATAGTCTTTATTTGTCGTAGCGGGGGACGTTCAGCGCGGGCATCGGCCATAGCCCAGGCTCGTGGATTTAAATCAGTTTACAACCTTAAGGGTGGAATGATGCTGTGGAATGAATTAAAATATGAGGTAACAACCGAGGAAGAATAGCAACCCGAGAAATTTAAAAATGGCCGCGCGAACTAGAGTCTTTGTAAACAGAACTCTCAATTTAAAGAAAATAAAATATCTTGGTTTAGATATGGATCACACTCTTATCCGTTACAATACGGAAAAGTTTGAAGGTTTTGTCCATAAATCTGTCCTCGAAAAATTAGTAAGTTTAAAAAATTATCCATCTTCGATTAAGAATCTAAAATTTGATTTTCACATGGCAATTCGTGGCTTGGTGATTGATTCTCGCCATGGAAATATTTTGAAATTAAATCGTTATGGCTCGATTCGTGTAAGTTATCACGGGACGAGAAAGATTGATTTTGCCGAACAACAGAAACTGTATAAAAATACTTATATCGACTTGAGTGATAGAAGCTATCGTCCAATTGATACGACTTTTTCTTTGTCTGTTGCTTCGTTGTTTGCACAGTTAGTCGATCTTAAAGACACAAAAGAGACCAAGACTCTTCCCGGCTATGATGTTCTTTGTTCTGATGTTCTCGAGGTCGTTGATCTTGCACATAAAGACGGAACATTGAAGGGCGAGGTCAAGAATAACTTAGATCAATACATTATTAAAGACCCTCATACAGTTGCGGGCCTCGAGAGATTTATTGACCACGATAAGAAAATTTTTATTCTGACAAATTCAGATTTTATGTATACCAAACTTCTGCTCGATTATGCGATTAATCCATTTTTGAAAAATCATAAAAGTTGGCAGGATTTGTTTGAGGTCGTAATTACGTTCGCGCAAAAGCCGAGGTTCTTTAATGACAATTTAAAGTTTTTAAAGATAAACCCCAAAGACGGCACCATGACCAACTACGAGGAAAAAGTAGTGCCTGGAATTTATCAAGGTGGCAGTGCGGAGTCGTTGGTAGAAGACTTGGGGATGGCCGGTGATGAAATTCTATATGTTGGAGATCACATCTATGGCGATATTTTACGTTTGAAAAAAGACCAGGCGTGGAGAACCGGCTTAGTTGTCGAAGAGTTGGGTGAAGAGGTTGATGCTAACAAGAAATCCGACCCGTTGCAGTCTGATATCGACGAACTTATGATAAAGAAGGAAAAATTAGAAGATGAATATGTCCATTTAACGACATTAGCGGTGGATTTATCAAAACCCGTAGATGATGATGTAATTGACAAAATTCAAAAAGAAATTTCGGGAATGGATTCGCAAATCGCGGCGTTAATTCGCGACCAGCAAAAACTCTATAATCCACGGTGGGGGAGGGTATTTCGTGCTGGCAATGAAGAGAGTTTATTCGCCCACCAAGTAGACCGATTTGCTTGTATCTATATGCCCTGTCTCAATGACTTGTTAGAATGTTCTCCACGCAGCTATTTTCGTGCAAAACGACGGCCTCTGGCGCACGAAATCGCATAATTAAGAGGTAACTTTGGTAGCAATACTGCGTTAAAGTCGTGGACCCGGCATTGATTTCTCTTTGTTCCGAGAGTATTTGTTTATTCATAACGGACTTGATCTCGAAAGACAGGTACCAACATGGGCGCTCATATTTCATATTTGATCGTTGGCAATGGCCGGCTCGCTAAACATCTCATCAATTATTTTAATTTATTGGGAATTAAATACACCCACTTCCACCGCGGGAGTGGCAAAACATTACGCGAGTTAGTCAAAGAATCTTCACATGTGCTTTTAGCGATTACCGACGGAGCTATCGCGGAATTTTATAATAGGCATCCTGAGATTCATGGAAAAACTATCGTTCACTTCTCTGGAGCAAACAGCTTTCCTTTTGCTTACGGAGCTCACCCGCTAATGACCTTTACGCAAAACCTGTACGGTCTAGAAGAGTATAAGAAAATATTTTTTGTTGTAGAGAAGTCTGACAAAAAACTTGGTGAGATCCTTCCTGGGCTTACCAATAAATACTTTGAAATTCCTAAAGAGAAAAAGCCTTATTATCATGCGCTTTGTGTATTGGGTGGGAATTTTTCTGTAGTTTTGTGGAAAAAGATGTTGAATGAGTTTGAAAATCGATTAGGAATTTCCCGAGAGGCGATGTGGCCATATCTAGAAAAAATTTTAGCGGAATTTATGCGCGATCCTCAAAACTCTTTAACGGGTCCAATTTCTCGGGGTGATTGGAAAACGGTCGAGAAAAATCTTGAGTCGCTAAAGGGCGATAGCTTTCGCTCTGTCTATGAATCGGTATTGGAGGCGCAATGAGGTCGGTTTTAGATTTTCAAAAGAAAAAAGCCAGTGGTGAGAAAATTACTCTTCTCACTTGTTATGATTACTGGTCAGCCTGTTTATTGGAAAAAACAGATATCGATGCCCTGCTTGTAGGGGATAGTGTTTCTATGGTAGTTCATGGAAATCCAAGTACACTTTCAGCAACAACAGATTTGATGGCGTCGCATACGGGCTCTGTTGCTCGGGGAGCAAAAAGTAAATTTATCATTGGCGATATGCCTTTTCTTTCTTTTAGAAAAGATTTAAATACGGCCATGACAACAGTCGAAAAACTTATGTCAGCAGGAGCACACGCAGTAAAACTTGAAGGCGTTTGGGGGCATGAAGAACTTGTAAGACACATTGTACAGTCCGGCGTTCCTGTAATGGGGCATATTGGACTCACCCCGCAATCAGTGAATCAACTAGGTGGTTATAAGGTTCAAGGCAAATCAGATGTCGCGGCTGAAGACCTCGTTTCGCAAGCAAAGAAACTTGAAGAACTTGGTTGTTTTTCTGTCGTTGTCGAATGTGTTCCAAAAGCTGTTGGAAAATTTATTTCGGAGTCAGTTCATATACCCGTTATTGGCATTGGGGCCGGATCCGAAGTTGACGGTCAGGTTTTAGTCCTCCATGACATGTTGGGTTTCGGTGAGAAATCGCTCAAGTTCGTGCGCACATATGTAAACGGTGGGGGCCTAATAAAAGAAGCCGTAGATGCGTATTGTAAAGATGTTGTAGGAAAAAAATTTCCAAGTGATGAAGAGAGTTTTATATGACAGTGGTTTTTAAAAATTTAAAAAAATGGACTGAATTTACCAAAGGCTCAAAATATTTTGGAAAACAAGTAGGCTTTGTGCCGACAATGGGAGCACTTCATGAAGGACATGCAAGCTTATTTAAAAGATCAAAAGCAGAAAATGAAATTACTGTGGTCAGTATTTTTGTGAATCCAACACAGTTTAATAATCAAAATGATTTTAAAAATTATCCTGTAACTATGGAATCTGATCTACACATATTAGAGACTTGCGGTGTCGACTATCTTTTGCTGCCTAACTACGACGAAATGTATCGCGATAAATATCGCTATCGTGTTGAAGAGAACGAAGTTAGTAGTATTTTGTGTGGGGCCCATCGTCCTGGGCATTTTGCAGGCGTGTTAACGGTCGTAATGAAATTGTTAAATCTGGCCCGTGCGAACAAAGCGTATTTTGGTGAAAAAGACTATCAGCAGTATATTTTGATAAAAGGAATGGCAGAATCATTTTTTTTGCCAACAGAAATTATTCCTTGTGCCACCATTCGCGCTAAAGATGGGCTCGCCCTGAGTTCGAGAAACTTACGCCTGAGCGCAAGTGAGCGGGAGTTGGCGAATTCTTTTGCTAGCGAACTTAAGAAAAAAGATAACATCGAAAAAGTGAAAGAAAATTTAATAAATAAAGGTTTTCAAGTTGATTACATTGAAGATCATTTTGGTCGCCGCTTTGGGGCGGTTCATTTAGGTGACGTGAGGTTAATAGACAATGTTTCCCTTTCGTAAAATTCTTTTTAAAATTTCAGGTTCTATTGCGGCTTTTAAAGCCTGTGCTTTAATTTCACGCCTCGTAAAAGAAGGCGTTGAGGTTCAAGTCGTGGCTACGCCTTCGGCCTTGAATTTTATAGGTGCGGCAACTCTTGAGGGATTAACAGGAAAAAAAGTTTTTAGTGAAGTATTTCACGATGGTCAAATGATGAACCACATTTATTTAGATCGTTGGTCGAATGCGGTGATTTTATGTCCGGCAAGTGCCAATGCCATCAATCAAATGGCGGCAGGAATTGCCGATGATTTGGTAAAAACGTTGTTTATGGCTCATGATTTTACTCGTCCATATTTTCTTGTTCCAGCGATGAACGAAAAAATGTGGGCCCACCCAGCCACAAAAGCCTCAGTAAATAAATTGGTAGAGTATGGAGTGAGGGTGCTGAGCCCTAATTCTGGAAGCTTAGCGTGCGGAGAAGTTGGTGAAGGACGCATGCTTGAGCCAGACGAAATCTATAACCTGATCTGCGAAACAGGCATCAATGGCAAGAAGGTTCTGGTTACTGCCGGCGGCACTCGAGAACCAATTGATTCCGTTAGGTTTATAGGTAATACGAGTACAGGAAATACAGCCGCTGCGATAGCAGATGAAATAATTCGTTCTGGATACGAGGTAACGTTTTTAAAATCCGAGTCAGCGAATTCACCTAAAGGAAAGTGTAATATAATTTCATTTTCGAGTTTTAAAGACTTGAAAAATAAGCTCTTTAAGATTTTGGCAAAAGAGAGTTTTGAGTTTGTGATTCATGCCGCAGCGGTAAGTGATTATTCCGTTGAAAAAGTAGTTTCTGGAAAAATTGAGAGCGCTAACGAATTAAATTTAAGGTTGAAACGAAATCCTAAATTAATATCTGAGATTAAAAAGAATTCTAAAAATAAAAGAGTAAAATTGATTGGATTTAAGCTTACAGATACGGAAGACAGAAGCGTTATTGACCTGGCGGTAAAAAAAATATTTTTGCAATCGCAGGCAGATTTTGTTGTACATAATGATTTGAGTTTAATTTCGGAAAATGAACATCGAGGAGAAATAATAGATAAAGATGGAAACAAAAAGTCTTTTTCCGATAAGAGTGATCTCGCAAAAAAAATTAAGAGAGTTATTACCGAGGTGAGTATATGATGATGGCATTAGATGTCGGTAACAGCCAAGTCTATGGCGGAGTTTTCGACCAAAAAAATAAATTGCGATTTACGTTCCGCAAAAGCTCGACATCGAATTCGTCGTCTGATGAGTTTGGATTGTTTTTGCGGGGAGTGTTAAAAGAAAATTCAATTGATTATCGAGAAGTCCAACACATCGCCGCGTGTTCGGTGGTGCCTGCTTTGGACTACACAATTCGCAACTGCTGCAAAAGGTATTTTGGTTTGAATCCTTTCTTTCTTCAGGCAGGGGTGAAAACAGGGTTTAAAATTAAGTACAGAAATCCCCTAGAGGTGGGCGCAGATAGAATTGCCAATTCTATTGGAGCTGCAGAGTTATTTCCGGGAAAAGATATCATTATTGTGGACTTCGGTACGGCAACGACTTTCTGCGCGGTTAGTAGAGACAAAGACTATCTTGGCGGCGTAATTGCCGCAGGCGTAAAGACAAGTATGGAAGCGCTTGAAGCTAAAACGGCGAAACTACGCGTAGTGGAGATTGTTCCTAGAGATGAAACACTTGGAAAGAGTACAATGGAAAGTATTCAATCGGGCCTGTACTTCGGTAATGTTGGAATGGTGAGAGAAATTGTTGAACGGTTAACTGTTGAAGTGTTTAGCGGAAAAAAACCTATTGTGATTGGCACCGGCGGTTTTTCAAGCCTTTTCAATAAAGAGAAATTATTCGATAAAATTGTTCCTGATTTAGTTTTACAAGGCTTAAACGTATCATTGAGGTTAAATATATGAAATTAACATTATTAAAATCAAAAGTTCATCGAGCGCGTGTTACCATGTGTGATTTAGATTACGAAGGTTCGATCGCAATTGACCCCAAACTGTGCGAAGCCGCTCATTTTTTTCAGTACGAGCGTGTGGATATTTACAATGTTAATAATGGTCAGCGCTTTTCCACTTATGTCATTTATGGTCGGCCTGGCGAGATATGTTTAAATGGCGCTGCCGCGAGATTAGCGCATCGTGGAGACGAAGTTATAATAGCAACCTACGCAGAAATGGATCTTGAAGAGGCTGCTGGACATATTCCACGTAAAGTCTTTGTGAATGAGAAAAATGAGATAAAAGAAATTAGTTAGTTTATTTGCGACTACCAAACCTATTGGGTTCTTTTGAGGTTATAGGTCGCCTTTTTGCGGCCCCGAAAACTGGATCATCTATCTCAGGGCTATCAGGAATGAGACTGGCTTCGCTTGGACTTAACAGTAGGTTTGGATCTTCTTGATTTACTTCTACTTCAGAAGAAAAACTACGGGCGTCAGCTTGCTCATCGCAATAAGCTGCCGTACCAAGGGTACAGAGTAAAAGGCATAGAATCACATTAAATCGCAATGACTCTCCTAATTCGAGGCTGTCGACATCGTAATTGCCTGTTTCTTGGGTAACACGGTAACCAATCCCTTTGAATTTTCAAAGCCTGTTTGCTTGCCGATTCCGTTTTGATGATCCACTAGATTTTTTTTGATTTCATTTTTTACCAACTCTGGAAGACGAGTGCCTTCGACCGCATAATAATACTGATCAAGTTTGATAAGCGACAATTCAGGTTTGTCGTAATTATAACGATAGGGTTGTTCAAAGTACTTTTCGATGAGATGTTCAATAGTATGAATTTTTACGCCGTGTTCATTCCAAGATGGATTAATTCTTACTGGTGAAGTGTTTTCAGCTTTTGCGATCGCTGCAGCTACTAAGACTGTGAGAATTATTTTTTTCATTCTATCGCTCCGTGCTAACTAATAAAAGCAAGTAGGATGCCATAGACGAAATTTGGTCTCAATTTGATATCCAGTTAACTCATTGAATTAGTTAATCTTTTTAGCTGAGAAGGAATGTTTCAATTAAGATAAATGGATAGGTACTGGGCGTGTGTACACCCAGTTTTCAGGGGTGTCTTTAAATTAGTTAGTTAAATTAATGAGTGATTCTTGAGGTGTTAGAAATTGCAAGTGCGGGAGCTTTTTGATTTCGAAACCCTCCAGTGAAAAAAACTTGTAGCTCTTTAGGAAGTTGCTTCAAGATATATGGGGCTTGTCGGCCTAAAAGAAAACATTCGAGGCCTGACCAAAACCCACGGACGAGTTGATAAGAGGCGCGTGTGTTAAAACCAAAGTCCTCATCTAAGCGTCGCAGTATGAACCGCGGTGTAATCTTGCGATTTGGCCCTTCAATGTCTAGTAAATCTTGTTGTAAAATTTTTGGCAATTCGGCAATCAATTGATGTGCTTCGTGGGGGGAAACTCTCTCAATCAAACAAGTAAGTAAAAAGCCGCTGACTGCGACTGCGGTTGGGCGAGAGACTTTCATTTCTCTCGCTAAAACTTTATAGAAAATGTTTAGAGTATTCTCCTGTCGGTGTTTTAATACTTGTGATGCCGTCTTAAGGGGAATTAATTTTCGAAATATCAATTGATCCAGGGTTACAAGGCCAACACATTTTTCTGTCCCTGTCTTCAGGGACCGTATAATCGGGACACGTCGGAACCCGAATTCGGTCATGACTTTAATAGCATCGCTCAGTGACTGATCATGTTTAATGGCGACCACTGGAGAGCTCATTACCTGCTCAAGGAGAGTATTTGTGTCTTCCTGAAAAGCTAAAACTTTACAGGTCAAGTCGCGATCTGTAACGATACCACAAATATGCCCCAAGCCATCTGACACAACGACACAACCCACTTTATGTTCTTCCATTGTGCGTGCGGCTTCTGCGACAGTGGCGCTATTACTCAGGACAAATGTTCTTTTTTTTGAAAAAGGCAACAGCGAGTCTCCCATTTATTCCTCCTAACATTTGAGTTCAAAAAATGTTCCATGAGGAGAGTTGGGGCCAAATGTCCCAATTACGGGAGATATGGGATAATTTCAGAAACGCGCAGTACTTCTTCTCCTTCGCAACTATCGCCGGGGTTACAGATTTTCGATCGTGAGCACTTTCCTTTTTCTTCTATGAAGTCGTCTTCGCCAGAAAGTAACATTCCTTCAATTCGATAAGATCGCGCATTAAAAACAGGTGAGCCTGAGTTCCCTCTGTATGCGTCGAGGTTGCAACGTAACGTTGACTTTGATTCAACTTTTATTACCTCAGCCTCGCCAGCATATTTCAATGGTAGACCTAAGGGATGGCCCAAAATAAATATGCTATCGTTTTCATGAATTGTTGTTTGACGTTCGAGTTGAAGTGGAGGGCGATCGACACGATTTGTAAGGCGGATAACCGCGAGATCTGGGCCACTCTTCGTCAGCTCAGGATTGTTAGTGTAGAGTAACTGACTACAATCAAATATTTTTTCTATTGGAATTTTATAATAAGTATCGTTGGGACTGTAGAGCCCAAAATCGAAAACAAAGCGAGAATTTTTACATTCCTTAATTGATTCGATACAGTGCCCTGCTGTTACTACGATGTCAGAGGACACCAGATACCCCGTACAATCGGCGGCGGCTCCTTGATTCGCGAATTTTTCGTCGGAACAAATATTATTATCCTTAGGTTTATGGGTGGTAACAACTGCCGTACCGGAATTTCCCACGGTTATGAGTTCTGACGGAATAATCGCCACCGTTGAGCGTGCCAAATGAATAATTTTAGAATCAAGTACTTCATAAAGTTCGTGTCGGTTATCGACGCCGTAAATAACTCCGTGCTGTCTTGCAACAGCGGTTAAGCAAAATAAGAATGAAAATAGAAAAATTTTTTTCATAAAAAAATTATGGCCTAATTTACCAATTCGTGGAACAAAAAAATCTGGCTTAGACAGGATTTTTTAAAATCATCTATTTCCAAACTCTCATTTTCGCCATGCGCATTTGTGTAAGGGTCCTCAACTCCAATTAATAACGCTGGTGCCTTATCTAAGAAATTAACAAAGGGTAGGACAAAGGGAATACTTCCCCCACACCCCATTTTTACGGGGCGCCTTCCATAGCCTTTCTCAAGGGCGCGCTCGGCGGCAAGGAATGCGGAGTGTTCATACATTTTAGGGTCAGCAGACCAGCCGGCGTTAGCTTCTTCAAAGGATATTTTCACGTCTATGTTCCAGGGGGTGTTATTCCTAATATGATTAGAAATAGCTTTTTGGCAAAATTCAGGATCCATCCCAGGCGCTAAACGTAATGTTACCCTTGCCCAAGCAGTATCATTTAAAATATTTCCAGCATTTGTTCTTGAGGCCGCTTGCATTGCATTTACACTTAAGCTCGGCTGGCGCCACATGGCTTTCCAAGCATCAGCACCTTCACTATGAAGACTTACATTTTTTGCAAGTCCCACCTGGCTCACAAATTCTTTTTTATTAAAGGGAATTTCAGCGTAGAAGGCTTCTTCTTTACTGGTCAGCTTAGGAATATGGGAAACAATTTCCGGAATAGCTATTTTTCCATTTTCATCTACTAGGGAGGATAGTATTTTATTAAGAGCCATGGCGGCATCCGGTACCGGACCACCCCACATTCCAGAATGAACGGTTTTATCTAGTGCACGGACTTCAATTTCAAATCCGGCAAGGCCACGCAAAGAGACTGTCAGAGCGGGAATTCCGATATCAAAATTTGTCGTGTCTGATAGCATTAGTACATCGGCTTGCAATTTTGTTTTGTAGCGCAATAAGAATTCGTTTAGATGGGGACTTCCAATTTCTTCTTCGCCTTCAACGATGAATTTAATATTGATAGGAAGCTTTTTGAAGACTTGCATGTAAGAATAAATTGCTGCCGTTTGTGCAATAATTCCTGCTTTGTCATCAGCAGCTCCGCGAGCAAATAGTCGAGTTCCTTTTAGATTTGTTCCTCTAATTCCTTTTTTCTCAGTCGGTTCAAACGGTGGAGTTTCCCAAAGCTCATCTCTTCCTGGCGGTTGGACATCATAATGAGCATAAAGAAGGACCGTGGGTTTGTCTGGAGCTTTCAACCAATCAGCATAAATATAGGGGGCCGCGCCCGGAACCTCAAGAAATTGAATGTTTTCAAGTCCACGGTCTTTTAAAAGTTTGGCAACGGCTTCACCACATCTTTGGACGTTTTTGGGGTCAAAGCCTTCAAAACTCACACTTGGAATACGAATTAAATTTTTTAAATCGTTAAGATGAAGATTCCAATCTTTTTCAAACTGATCAGTAACTTTTTTAATATCCATCATTGCCACCAAGGCACGCCGGCTTTAGAGAGTTTTGCCGGGAGACCATGTCCTAAAATTTTTTGGAGTTTGTAATTAATTTTGATAAGTGCTTTTAAATCAATTCCAGTTTCAAAACCCATTCCGTTGAGCATATAGATAACATCTTCAGTGGCCACGTTTCCCTGTGCGCCTTTAGCAAAGGGGCAGCCACCGAGCCCACCAATACTTGAATCGAATGTACGAATGCCGACATCAAGACCTTCTAGGACGTTTGCGATTGCGGTTCCTCTTGTGTCATGAAAGTGAAGGGCAATTTTTTTTGTTGGGGCAATCCGAAAAAGTTGGAATGAAAGGGATTTAACTTGCTGGGGAGTTGCCACGCCAATTGTGTCACCGATCGATAATTCATATACTCCAAGGTCAAAGAGACGCTCCGCCATGTCCACGACCTGTTTTTCTGAAACTCTTCCTTCGAAAGGGCAGCCAAAGCACGTGCTGATATATCCGCGTACCCGCATCTTAAATTTCTTTGCCAATCGCATGACGGGAGCAAACCTCTTTAGGCTTTCTTTGGGCGTACAGTTAATATTTTTAAGAGCGAATGTCTTCGATGCCGCAGTAAAAACGGCAACCTCATTGATTCCAGATCCCACCGCATTCATCATCCCGTGCTCGTTGGGGACAAGTGCTGAGAAGTTCGTGTTCATCGAAATTTTGCCGTTGTACTGTTGTTTTATCAAGCCAGAGACGACTTTGTCAGTGCCAATCATTTGCGGAACGCGTTCCGGATTTACAAATGCACCTATTTCAAGGTTTTGGACGCCAGCATCGATAAGATCCAAAGCAAGTCTTTTTCTGACTTCAATAGATAAAGTTTTTTTTTCGTATTGAAGTCCATCACGTAGTCCGACTTCAAAAATTTTAACTTTCTTAGACAACTTTTACTCCACTTCTAATAAAATTTGGCCGAGCTGAACTTGGTCACCAACTTTACAAGAAATTTTTTTTACCTTTCCTGCTTTTGTGCTTTTGAGACTGTATTCCATCTTCATAGCTTCCATAATTACTACCACCTGCCCATCCATAATCTCATCGTTTACGTGAGCAGCAATTTTAATAACTTTTCCGGGCATAGGAGAGGTTACTGTGTTACTGCTAATTCCCTGTGCTTGTTTTTGTTTTCCTTGCCTGCTCTCAGGTTTGTACAAAAAAGTTTCGCCTCCAAGATGAACCCATAGAGTATCACGAATTTTTAACACTTTTCCCTGGAGATGACGATCACCTACTTTTAAGGTCAAGGTTTTCATACATTTCTCCACAAGACTTCCCATGGGCTTTGGAGTCGAGACGTTTCTGGATTTGGATTATGAGCGCCGGCTTGTGAGTAAGCTTGTTCAGCAAATGCCGTTTGTTCAGGAGTCAATTTCATTGGCCCCAGCGCATTGGGAAAATTTTTCTCGATGAACTGAGTGGTCATTTCTCCGGAGATAAATTCATGATGATTTAGAATGGCTTTGAGAAATGGAATATTCGTTTTCAGTCCGAAAACGATGGTGTCATCTAAAACTCTCAGCATTTTTCTGATTGCCGCGGGTCGAGACTCATCCCAAACTATAATTTTATTGATCATGGAATCATAAAAGGGAGTTACCTCGTCTCCCGCTTCAAAGCCGAGATCAAACCGTCTTCCAGGTCCTTCAGGGAACTCCAAGTATTTTAATACACCGGTATTAGGAAGTCCGCCCATATTTGGGTCTTCAGCATAAATTCGGCACTCAATGGAGTGACCACGTGGAACTAAATTTTCTTGATTCCAACTAAGAGGGGTCCCTTGTGCTGTTAAAATTTGAGATTTCACCAAATCGATACTTAATATCATCTCAGTTACAGGATGTTCGACTTGCAACCGAGTATTCATCTCAATAAGGTAGAATTCGCCGTCTTGATAAAGGAACTCGACGGTGCCAGCATTTTTATAGTTAGCCCTTTCGGCAAGCTTCCTCGCCATCTCATGGACTTTCTTTTTTTCTTCAGGGTTTAGTTTTGCCGAAGGCCCCTCTTCGATTATCTTTTGATGTTTTCTCTGCACGGAACACTCACGCTCGCAGAGCGAATAAATTTTTCCGATAGCGTCACCAAAAACCTGAACTTCAATATGTTTTGCCCTGCCCAGATATTTTTCTAGAAAAACTTTTGAAGAGCCGAATGCAGCTTTGGCTTCTCGTTGGCTCGCTTCAATCATCTCTTTGGCTGAAGCCGCATCGTGAATAACCTTGTGGCCCCGGCCACCGCCACCAGCGGCAGCTTTAACAAGCACCGGAAAGCCAATGGCTTTACATTCAGCAACTAACAGGTCTATTGTCTGATCTTCGCCATTGTATCCCGGTATAGTTTTTATCCCTAACTCTTTTGCCAAATATTTGACTTTAATTTTGTCACCGCAAGTTTGGATATTTTCTGGGGTTGGTCCGATAAAAACTAAATTTTCTTTTTGGCAGGCCCGCGCAAATTCAGCATTCTCAGATAAAAATCCAAATCCCGGGTGAATTGCTTTTGCTCCCATGGCCAGTGCGCCACGAATATTGTCTTGAATTCTCAAATAGCTTTCATTGGCAGGCGCGGGGCCAATACAAATTTGATGGTCACTCAGGCGGTACGCAAGAGTGTTGACGTCGGGCTCTGAGTGTAAAAGTACAGTTTCGATGTCCAACTCTTGGCAGGCACGAATAATTCGGACGGCGACTTCGCCGCGGTTAGCAATGGCGAGTCTCTTTATTGGCCTATTCAATGTGTTCTCCAATTTGGACTTCGTTTTTCCAAGAAAGCGCGCATGCCTTCTTGCCCCTCCTTACTTACTCTCTTTTCAGCAATTACTTTAATTGTTTTTGCTTTTGTTTTAGTGGGGTTCTTAATGACAAAATCAATTAGAGATTTGGTAATTTGGATTGCCTCAGGACCGCATTTATGAATATTCGAAATAATTTCGACAACATAATTGTCAACCTCGGCTGCGCTTCCTACAAAATGAATGAGTCCAGAATCATAAGCTCGTTTCGCCGTAAAGACTTTTCCTGTTATCATCAATTCGCGAACGGAACTTTCATTCATTTTTCGGGTTACAAAAGGGCAAATAACAGAAGGAACTAATCCTAAATGTGCCTCACTAAAACCAAATTTAGTATCTTCGACTGCGGCGACAATGTCACATGCCGCTGTGAGCCCGAGTCCACCTCCTCGTACGTTGCCGTGAAGTTTTCCAATCACAGGAATTGAACAGGTAAAAATAGAGTAAAACAAATTGTACAGCGCCTCTGCATCTTTCATGTTTTGTTTTTTTGAATAGTCGATCATCGAGCGCATCCACTCTAAATCTCCGCCAGAACAAAAACTTGGTCCGTTTCCTCTTAAAATTACCGCGCGGAAGTCATTTAACATCTTTTTATCAGAAAAAGTTTTGGTTAAAATTTTAATGACTTCGGCATTGAAAGCATTATGTATTTCTGGACGATTCAGGGTCACTTCGAGTATTTTATTTTTCTTTTCTATTAGTACTAAATTCATTTTTACATCCTAAATACGCCCTTAACTTTGTGACCCCAGTCTTTATAAAGACTGGCTGAAATTCCAAGGCCTAAAGTTTGCCGTGTATCTTTTGGATCAATAATTCCATCATCCCAAATTCTTGACGTTGAAAAGTATGCCGAACTCTCAATCGCATATTTATCTAAAATCGGCTTTTTAAATTCGACCTCTTCTTTGGCAGAAAGTTTAGCGCCCTTTTTCTTTTCCAACTGATCATTTTTTACGGTCAATAGCACATTGGCGGCTTGCTCTCCTCCCATGACTGCAATTTTAGAGTTTGGCCACATCCATAATTGCCGAGGAGCATAACCACGACCGCACATTCCATAATTTCCCGCGCCGTAAGAATTACCGATGATGACAGTAAATTTTGGAACATGTGCGAGACTTACCGCCATAACCATTTTTGCACCGTGCTTCGCAATCCCTTCATTTTCATATTTTTTTCCAACCATGAACCCCGTGATGTTTTGCAAAAATACCAGTGGAACATTCCTTTGATCACAAAGTTCAATGAAGTGGGCTGCCTTCAGAGCGCTTTCACTAAATAGGACTCCATTATTAGCAACGACTCCCACGGGGTATCCCCAAATATGAGAGAATCCCGTTACAATGGAGGTTGCATAATCCGCTTTAAATTCGTGAAAGCGGCTACCGTCTACAATTCGCGCAATAATTTCTCTGACGTCATAGGGGATTCGTGGATCTTTTGGTATAATTCCGTAAATTTCAGCGGGATCATAAGCCGGATCCTCAGGTGATAAACGATTTATTTTTACTTTTTCACCATAATTTAAATGTGAAATTATATTGCGGGTAATTTCGAGAGCTTCTTCATCATTTTTTGCATAATGATCGGTAACGCCACTAATGCTGCAATGAACTCTAGCGCCACCAAGCTCATCAGCCGTTACCTCTTCGCCGGTGGCAGCTTTTACCAGAGGAGGTCCGCCAAGAAAAATTGTTCCAGCCCCCTCGACAATTACATTCTCATCGCACATAGCAGGAACATAGGCGCCGCCGGCGGTACAACTTCCCATCACAACACTGATTTGGGGAATTCCCATCGAACTCATTTGAGCTTGATTATAAAAAGTTCGGCCAAAATGATCTTTGTCAGGAAAAAGTTCGGCCTGTAGCGGTAAAAATGCACCACCACTGTCAACGAGATAAATTGTCGGAAGTCCATTTTCCATAGCAATTTCCTGAGCGCGTATATGTTTTTTTACGGCCATCGGAAAGTAAGTTCCTCCTTTTACCGTGGCATCGTTGGCAATAATGATACATGGTTGTCTATTTATGATTCCAATGCCGGTAACAATCCCTGCGCATGGTGCTTGGTTGTCATACATTTCCCACGCCGCAAGAGTTGAGAATTCTAAAAAGGAACTTTGAGAATCAATAAGCTTATTAATTCGGTCGCGTACAAAAAGTTTCCCACGGCTTGTATGCTTTTTGGCATGCTCGTCCCCTCCGCCCTTTTTGACAAGGGCAAGTCGCTCTCGCCATTGATGAATTTGCTGCTCAAGAGCTTTTTTATTAGCGATAAAATCTGGATTAGTTGTTTGAATGTTAGTTGGCAGAAGCTCCATTTAGCCTTTCTTCAAGTACTTCCATTCGGTCTTTGAGGTCAGAGTTTTCTTTTACAAGTTTTTCGATAGACTCCCGCATATTTTTAACTTCTTCTTTTTCTCTTTCACCTTTGCGTAGGCGTTTGGCCGCGAGATGGGCAGCAAATTTCATGTGACCGTCGATGGCTTGATGAGCTAGCAAATCAATTTCCCCAATCGCGTTCGTTTGGTTACGCTCCTCAATAGCTTCCATAGCTTTGTATTTTACCATTGGAAATGAATCTTTTAATAAATCTGTTAAAAAATTATCTACGTCTTTACGGTTGAGTCCCAGTGAGCCAAGTGCCTCTGCGCCAAACGGCCGTGCCCATTTCGGTGTACCATAACGTGTTCCTCCTATGATAATATCGACCGCGCGGTCGTCCCCTAGATTTTTCAATCCACGAAATGCTGCCGCTCGAATTTGATCACGCCACGACGGAACATCAATAAGTTTCAAAAGAGCTTCATAAGCTTTTGGGCTTTTTGTCTTTCCTAGTGCCTCGGCTGCATTTCTCTGTACGAACTCATGAGGATCAGCGAACGCCAGGTCCGCAAGAGCCTTAAATGCCTGTTCGGTTCGCCAGTTTCCTAGCGCGGTAGCGATTCCGCATCTTACACGGCTGTCTTTTTCGTTGCGAAGGGCATCGACGAGTCCAAGGAATGCCTTTTGAGAAGCAATTTTTCCAAGCTTCAGAGCGGCTTCCTTTCGCACGCCCCAAAATGGGTCGGAATTCAATCTCTCGATAAGGGCGTCTTGTCCTTTGAGTGAGGCCTTTTTAACAAGGGATTTCATGCACCAAATTTTTCCGACAACATCGCCATCCAATTGCATCTGATTGATAATCATCTTTTCTGGAAGTTCCCATGAAAGTGTTTTTAAGACACTGTTTTCAGTATCAAAACGAATTGCGGTGGGTTCATTTTCCATGGGGATTACAAGATGTTTTACCTTGTCATCGATTGTAACTGATACTCTTTTAATCTCCTTTTTGTCATTATGGAATTCCACCACAGAATTAATTCGGTGAATAGGCGTGACTGTATCTTTCTTTTGCGTTTGTTCAAATTTTATTTTTGCAAGTTTATTTTTAGCATCCCAATCATAGGTTACTTTTAAATCGGGATGACCACCTTTATAAATCCACTGATCAAAGAACCAATCTAAGGGGCGTTGACTTATTTTTTCGAGAGCTCTTTGGAAATCAATTGTCTCGACTCCCTGCCCCTGATGAGTTTTCAAGTAAAGTGCAGTACCTTTCCAAAAATCCTCATCACCGATTTCGGCTCTTAACATATTTAAAATGAGCCCACCTTTTTGATAAAGATGACGGTCCCATATTTCGGCGGGATCCGAATAAACATTGGTAACAAGGGGACGGCGATAAAGAGTTCTGTCTTCGTTCAAATAAATTTGCAGTTCTTCATAGCGATAGTAGTGAGCTTCGTCTTTTCCTAAATCATTTTCTTTAAAAACGGTTTCCATAAATGTTGCCCAACTTTCATTAAGCCAACCATGTGACCACGAATGGCAAGTTACTAGATCTCCAAACCATTGATGGGCAAGCTCGTGTGATACTAAATCATCACTTGAAAAATCAGGCTCTAACTTCAGAGGGTGCAGGGTTGCGTCTGTTTGCGTAGTCGCCGTGGTATTTTCCATGCCTCCAAAAACAAATTCACTGACTGCAATTTGATGATATTTTTCGTAGGGGTAGGGCACACCAAGAGTTTTTGAAAACAATTCTAACATTTTCGGAGTTTTGCCAAAAGCAATCTTTGCTTCGTTTTCCTTTCCCTGCTCGACGAGATAGTGAACTGGAATGCCTTGCCAACTATCTTTGATCTCTGAAAACTTTCCTGCGGTAAGAGTTACAAGGTAAGAGGGGACTGGTAGTTCCATTTTCCAGTGGAATTTCCATTTATGGCCGGATCGATCTTCAGAAATCAACTTACCATTTGAAGTGCAAATAAAACCGCTGGGTGCTTCCACTTTCATTTCTGAAAGGAATTTTATTCCTGGGTCATCAAAGCAAGGGTACCAAAATCGCGCATCATCGTCTTGGCCTTGTGTCCAAACTTGGACATCGCGGTTAGGGTATTCTTTATCGGGTGCTATAAAGTATATTCCTGCTCTAGGATCAGTGACGGAGTATTCGACGGTTACTTTTCCTTTCTGTCCGCGGCTGTATTCTTTGGGTAATGCCACTAAAATTTCTTCATCTTTTTCTCGGAATTTCGCTTCGTTACCCTCCCAAAGCACTCTATGAACTTTTAAATCAACGGCATTGAGTGAAAAATGATTTGATTCTGAACGAATAAATTCAACCTCAATTGTGTTTTTGCCCCTAAGAGTTTTTTTCTCAATTTCAAGATCAATTTCTAGAAGTTGACTGATGGGTTTGCAATTTCTATCGCTACGATAATTTGATTGCGCCCAAGGAACGGAATGTGGTTCCAAGTGGCCAGGGCGGCTCATAAATCTTTGTCGACAACAGTTGCTGAAGAGTCTGCCAAACTCATAGTGATTTTCGCTCATATCTTCCTCAATTAACGAAAAAGATTTATCTCACCTAGGTCTCTGGAGCAACATGATTCAATGCATTAAGGGCGCGGTAATTTTGTGATTGTCAGGTTTCGGAAATTTCGATTCAATGAATACATCGAGGTCAAATTTGAAATTCGTCGGTGTGTCGGTATTTTTAATCGCATTAAAGTGGACTTGGTCACTTGCGCTTTGTGAACCTGTAGTCGACGCGCGCACTCATGTGCAGGTTCAGCAGGAATTGAGAGGAATTATCAGTCAGGTTATCAGCCAGCTTAGACCTTCAGCAACCCATTTAAAATTCAATAGCATTTGGACTGAAGATCTTGGTGACAATATCCTGCGGGCACACTTTAACTACAGTTTTAAAGATCAGGATGAGTCGGGTGAAGAGGTTATGCAGACCGAAGAGGGTTTTGGAACTCTCAATCGGATCAAGGACGAAAGAAATTCTGATACCAACGCCTGGTCGCTTGATGAAGTCACGGTTTCACAAGAAGTTATCGATTTTAAAAAGGGCGTTGTCATAGCTCCGAAGGGCGAGTAGAACTCGACTTAAATGAAATCCATACAAATCGATTCTGAAGGTTATTTTAAATTTGGCGACACACGTGTAGTCGATAATCTGATCGCTAATGAGGTTTTTAAATCACTTCATCAGGGAGAAACAGGCGAATATCTAGCAAGAGTTCAAGGCGAAGACTATCTGGTTGAAGCTTTTGACGAGCCTCTCGTGGCAAAACAGGTGTATAAAAATAATAATAATAAATGGGAAATTCTTATGCCTTACGATTTTCAGGAAGAATTTTCCGCAGAAAAATTAACAGTTGACGACTGGGATCGTTTTCACGGGGTTACAAATAAAGGAATTCCATTTGTTTTTTCAAGAGAAGCGCAGGCGGAATTTTTTCGCTTAGTAGATGAGCTTCATGATGAGTCGGTTACAATTGATGGTAAGGAAATCCCTGTGCCTTATTACTACCAGCCAAATCCCACAGTTAATAAAAGCGATTTTTGGACAAATATATACAAAACTGAAGAGCCCGGTTGGGATATGAAAGGTCCCACACCAGTTCTTATAAATATTTTGCCAAAGATTAAGCTTACAAAGCAAAGAGTGATTGTCCTTGGATGTGGTGAGGGGCACGATGCGGCTCATTTCGCCCAACAAGGACATATTGTAACGGCCGTTGATTTTAGTGAAGAGGCAATTTCGCGGGCAAAAAAGAAGTATGGTTATTTACCAAATTTAAAATTTTTCTGTGGTGATGTTTTTCGATTGCCTGAAAATTGGTTCCAGGAATTTGATATTGTATTTGAACATACCTGTTTCTGCGCTGTAAATCCTCAGCGCCGAAACGAACTTGTAAAAATATGGAAAAACTTGTTAGCCCCCGGGGGACACCTACTAGGGATTTTCTTTGCGATTAACAAAATTCAGGGTCCTCCGTTTGGTGGAAGTGAATATGAAATGTTTCATCGCTTGAAAAAGACTTTTCGCTTTTTGGTATGGGAGAGATCAAAAGATTCTCATCCGAGAAGATTGGGAAGGGAGCTTCTAGTTTACGCCGAGAAACTCGATTAATTCTCTTTTGGTAGCACTAAGTAAAGGAATCCCAAGCGGTGGCATATGACCGTTCTTGGTTAAAAAACTAATTGGCAGAAAGTTTTGTCGTTTGAGTGTGCCACGCGCTAGAAATCCCGTTTCTTTGTGGCAAATAACACAAAGGCCAATTTTTAGAGGGGCATCATAAAATCCTCCCGAAAATTTTATTGGATCTTTTTCAGAGTAAGATTTTGATAAGACTCGTCCATAGGATTTAATTTTTAAGTTCCACTTAAAAATCTGAAAGCGTTCCGAAAAACTCATAGAGCTTTCGTTTGGGCGAATGGCTCGTGGTCCGTTGGGATGACAGATAAAACATTTTACTCGGTAAGATATTGGTCTAAATTTTTCGCCCGGATCGAGTTGATAAAAAGTTGCAATTTTTGGGGATTTTGTTTTATCAATCACAATTGCAAGCGAATCCCATTTCGCGGCCTCGTAAGAAAGTCCGTCGTGACTTTGTCGCATTTTCCAAATATCCGTTTCAAGACTCGCTTCAAGGGAAATTTTATTGTATACAGGGCCATTTGAATCCGTTTTAGATTCGAGGGACTCAAAGGTCACAACGTCGGCGCCACCTAACAAGAAAAGTGTAGCAGCGATAAGCGCTACTACACCCAAGAAAGCTATTTTTGACATAGGAAAACTGTATCCTCGCTGCCGATCGTCAAAGTTGCTGACTTCGAAAAAACGTCGTGGCAATTCATTCTAGTGCAGGCGGAACGATTCCACGTGTCTTTCACGGCAATAAACACGGTACTGCCTTTAGAATCCTTCAAATTGTAATGCATTACTGTCTCTACACGAGTAAAGATAGGTTTGTAAGTTCCAACAAAAAGTTTTTGCGAATCTTCAGTTTTTAGTACAGCTACGGCACTTTTGTTTTCAGATTCTTGAAAAATCTTCAGCCCCCCGCAGACTTCATCGGCCATAGCGAAATGGCCTGTGGTTAATAAACTCAATAAAATGACTTTTTTCATAAATACCTCCCTAGAAATCGAATATCGATTTTTTCCCTTTCAGTAAAATTAATTGATTTGATAATACGATCGATTTATCTTATAAAAATGGGTATCTCATCGAATTACTTAGACGCTTTTATGATGTGTGCGCAGGTTGGTAATTTTACTCGGGCCGCAGGTCGGCTTCACATAACCCAGTCAGCTCTTTCTCAGCGAATTATAAATCTTGAAGAAGAGCTAGGAACCACTCTTTTTATTAGAGATCGTAAAGGTATTCGCTTAACTGACGGTGGTGAAGAGTTACTACGGTACTGTATTGCTAAGGACTCATTGGAGCGCGAAATCATTTTTAAAATTAAGAAAGCGGCCAAAAACGAAATAGCTGGAACAATCCGCATTGCTGGGTTTTCGTCAGTTATGCGTTCATTTGTTCTTCCGTCTTTATCGACCATAGTTAAATCACACCCTGACGTGCGGTTGCTTTTTATGAATCGTGAAATGGACGAGCTTCCGGGATATTTGAGGCGCGGAGAGGTTGATTTTCTAATTCTATCGTCCGAGATCGATCAACAGGGAATTGAATCTATCTATCTCGGAGATGAAAGAAATGTCTTGATTGAAAAAAGGGGTTATAGTGGTCCAGATGTCTATTTAGATCACGATGAGAATGACAAGGTAACGGCTCAGTATTTAAAGATGATAAAATATAAAGCGAAATATCAGAGAAATTTCATGGATGACGTTTATGGGCTAATAGATGGCGTAAAGGCGGGCTTGGGACGGGCAGTGGTACCTCGGCATCTTATTGAAAATGTTTCGGATGTTAAAATAGTGAACGAAAAAGAACTTACAGTTTCGGTATTTTTGAATTACTACTCTCAACCCTACTATTCAAAATTACACCGGTTGGTGGTAAAAACTTTACGGGAAAATAAATTTTAGTATGCCGGCGAAAACAAATATTACGGAAAATGTTAGAATTCCAATCAAGGCCTGGGTAACTCAAAGTGAAATTGAACCCCAAGCTCTCCAGCAACTGAGGAATATAGCATCC
>FRDC01000235.1_pt1 | contig 164677 bp, 150 predicted proteins | sample 1106171 | NCBI WGS metagenome assembly FRDC01 (sample SAMEA3930566, study PRJEB13176) | freshwater metagenome | biome: Drinking water system; feature: drinking water; material: water | place: Singapore | collected 2014-12-20 | reverse complement strand
CGACGAACGGATAGAGAATACCGGCGGCAATGGGAACCCCGAGTGTGTTGTAGGCGAAGGCGAAGAACAGATTCTGCCGGATGTTCCGCATGGTCGCGTGGCTCAGACGACGCGCCCGCACAATGGCTCGGAGATCTCCCTTGACCAGCGTGACGCCCGCGCTTTCCATCGCCACATCCGCTCCTGTCCCCATCGCAATCCCCACCTGCGCCTGCGCCAGGGCCGGCGCATCGTTGATCCCGTCTCCCGCCATGGCGACGATATACCCTTCTGATTGGAACCGTTTAATAACCGCCATCTTCTGCTCAGGCAAGACGTCGGCCTGAACTTCGTCGATTTGGAGTCGGCGCGCCACCGCCTCGGCAGTTGTCCGGTTGTCGCCGGTGAGCATCACCAGACGCAGGCCTTCACGGTGTAACAGATCGATGGCCTCCGGGGTGGATGACTTGACGGGATCGGCCACCCCCAGCAACCCTGCCGGCTTGCCGTCGATCGCCGCGAACATCACGGTCTGCCCCTCATGCCTCAAGGGGTCGGCCTGAACCAACAACGCCGAAGTCTCGACGCGCAGTTCGTCGAGAAACAACCGAGTACCCACGGCCACCACCCGACCTTCAACCGTGCCTGTGACTCCCTTGCCTGTGACCGACCGAAAAGCCTGGGCCTTGGAGAGGACGAGGTTCTTCTCTCGGGCACCAGACACAATGGCCGCCGCCAAGGGATGCTCGCTGTTTTGTTCGAGACTCCCGGCAAGCCGAAGCAGTTGGGCTTCACTGAAGTCCGGCAAGGGAACTACCGTCATCAAGCGGGGTTTGCCTTCCGTAAGTGTGCCGGTCTTGTCCACAACGAGAATGTCCACCTTAGCCAAGGTCTCGAGGGCCTCGGCATTGCGGATGAGTACCCCCGCCGTCGCACCGCGGCCGATCCCAACCATGATCGACATGGGAGTCGCAAGCCCCAGCGCACAGGGGCACGCGATGATCAACACCGCCACGGCATTTAAAAGCGCATAGGCCATCCGAGGCTCGGGGCCATAAATCGCCCATAGGACGAAGGTGACAGCTGCCACGAGCATCACGATCGGCACGAAATAGGCGGCCACGACATCGGCCAGCCGCTGAATCGGCGCCCGGGTGCGTTGCGCCTCACTGACCATGCGGACGATTTGTGACAGCAATGTTTCCCGGCCGACTCGCTCGGCGCGCATCACGAAACTGCCTGTTCCGTTGACGGTCGCTCCCACCACCTTCTGGCCCGGCTGCTTCTCCACCGGGATCGACTCGCCGGTCACCATCGATTCATCGACGGCGCTCGCCCCTTCCAGGACAATGCCATCAACGGGAATTTTCTCTCCCGGTCGCACGCGCAACCGATCGCCCACCTGAACCTGCTCCAACGGAATATCTTCTTCACGGGCGTCGCTTCGGACAATGCGGGCCGTTTTCGGGGCAAGCCCCAACAACGCCTTGAGCGCACTGCTGGTCCGGCTGCGCGCCTGCAGTTCCAACACCTGCCCCAACAAGACCAGGGCGATGATGACGACCGCTGGCTCAAAGTAGACCGCAAGTTCTCCCCCGTGGACACGAAATGAGTCAGGGAACAGGTCAGGCATGAAAGTGGCGGCGACACTGTAGAGATAGGCCGCACCGGTGCCGAGCCCGATCAGAGTAAACATATTCAGGTGGCGATTGACGACCGATGTCCACGCACGTTCGAACAGCGGCCTGCCGATCCAGAGCACCACCGGCGTCGCCAGCAGGAACTGAAACCACACCAGGATTTTTCCGGAAACAAGTTGCTGCAATGGATGGCCCGGCAGCATATCGGAAATCATCAGCGCGAGAATGGGTGAACCGAGGACCACGCTCTGCCAGAACCGGCGCGTCATATCCACCAGCTCCGGATTGACTTCCTCCACCGTCACCGTGCGCGCTTCCAATGCCATTCCACAAATCGGGCACAGGCCCGGCGCTGATTGCACGATCTCCGGATGCATGGGACAGGTATATTCGGTACGGGTCGGCTGAACGGTCACATCTGCCGGCTCCAACGCCATTCCACAGATGGGACACGCGCCGGGTCTTGATTCCGAAACCTCAGGGTCCATCGGGCAGACATACTGCACATTGCCGCTGGTTGGAGCGGGCAACGGTTTCGGAGTTCGCTGCTCCGGCGGGATCACATAGTAATCCGGATCGGCACGGAACTTTTCGAGACACCGGGTAGCACAAAAATAATAATTCTGCTCCCGATATTTGTATGAACCAGCCGCCGTGGCAGGCTGCACCGTCATGCCGCACACGGGATCGATCTTACCCTGCCCGACTGGCTGCATCATCGGCAGCGGCTTCCGTGGATTGGGCATCGTGACAAGCGTAAGCGGCTTTTTGCCCAGCACACGCTCAGGGTCAGCGCGAAATCGTTCGAGGCAGGACGTCCCGCAAAAATAGTAGGTTGTGCCATTATGATCATGGCGACCCGCCGCCTCGGCGGGATCGACGGTCATGCCACATACAGGGTCGATCTCAGACTTAGCGTGAGGGTGCGTAGGAGCATGGGTGCCTGGGATGTTCTCGCTCATGCGGTCACCTCCTGCATGCGGCTTCCCGCAACAGCCGTTCGATGATCCAGTAATCATGGTCCAACTCCTTTCATTTTATCCGGTATAGTCACTCGATGTCGCGTTCAGAATTTAAGACGGAACAGTCCGCCAAATATTACAGAGAGGATGATGGACGGGACGAACGCCTTGTAAACGCTCAACAAACCGGGTGGAAGTGATGGAAGATGCGTAAGCGGATAGGATGGCTATCCACAGGTGCAGTTGAGGCAGCCATGTTTGCTACAGATCCCACAAGCACCTTCAAGAGAGGCTCGTAAGGATTGGCGAGCCCTGTGCAAGCGAACGGTGAGGTTATTCTGAGAAATCTTTAGCTCTTTCGCGACCTGTGCCGGCGATTCGCCGTCGAGATCGATTCGTTTGATGAGGTCCGCATAGTTCCCACGGAGGCCTGGAAGGAGCCGATAAAGGCAGGCACACACGGTCTCCTTCGCCTCATCGAGTGGAGGCTCCAGAAGGCTCCCTGAAACGGTCAATTCTTGGAGAAACGCCTCGTTACGACGAACTTCCGCCCCCCCGAGATCGGTAGTAGTCAACCAGCGCATGGCGAAGGATGCGGTAGAACCACGCTACGGCACTTTCATCATTCCGTAGTGAATGGTGCCGCTCAACAGCTCGAATCAGGCTTTGCTGAAGAATATCCTCGGCGACGACCTCGTCGCCGACTCGACGGCGGACAAACTGCCTGAAGGCGGACTCGTTCTCAAGAAGCCGCTGAAGGATCCCGCTCGTTCTTCCCTCATCCATCACGGTTCGTCACCAATCATTTCTTTGCATCCGCTTCAAGGATGCTCCGAATGACTGTGATGGCATTCTCAGGCGTCATGTTCGCGCCGTCGATTTTGATGTTCCCATCGAGCAAGAGCGAGGGGGTAGAAGAAACCTTGATCCGTTCGCCCCATCGCCGCCCATCCTCAAATGCCCTCGCCGGCTTGCCGCTTTCCAGTCCAGCCTCGAATGCAGCGACATCCAAGCCAACCTCCCTGATCAATAGCGAGCGAATCGAGCGATCCAACACGCCGTCGAATTTATCCTTATGGATCGTGCGAAACAGCACGGTTTTCATTTCATTGCCCTTACCCATCGCTTTGGCCTGCTCATACATATCAAACGCCGTCGGGAGCTTTCCTCGAATCACAGGATATCCGACCATCGTCACCTCGATCTTGCTGCCGAACTCTTTGACAAGTAGCGGGAGTCCCGTTTCATCGAAATGGTGGCAGTGCGGACAGTAAAAGTCCGCGAACTCGATGATCTTCACCTTGCCTCGCTGATGGGTCGACGGCTCGTCCTTCAGCAGCTCGAACGTGCCCTTCAACTCAGGACTTGCCGCCAGTGCGCTGAACGGCTCGTTCAGCAGCACCGCCGCCCCCATGACGAAAACCGCCACATTCCACACCGAACTCCATCGACGATTCATCGCACGCTCCTTTCAGAAATTGTGGCCCGCCCCCTATTATATCGAATAGAGAGTGTTCCGGCCCTCTGTTATACTCGTGCCATGAGACGGCAACACTGGCTTTTCATATTATCCACGCTGCTGCTCGTATCCGGGTGCGCATCACTCGACGACTCTCTGGAGTCCAATCCATCAGGTACGCCCCGGATCACCTATGCACAATTGAAAGCATCGACTGAGATATATAAGGGGCAAGCTGTCACATTTGGAGGCAAAGTCTTAAGCGCGAAGCGGCTGAAAGACGGCACCAAAATCGAAATTCTTCAGCTCCCTCTGTTGTCCTCCCTCAAGCCAACGCTCGATTTGAGCAAGTCTCAAGGTCGTTTCGTCGCTATCAAGCGAGAGTTCCTCGACCCCGCCACCCTCCCCTTCGGCACATTTGTGACCATCACCGGAGAAGTCGCCGGATCGATGACCCTGCCGCTCGACGAAACGGAATACACCTACCCAGTCGTGGATATCAAGAACGTACGCGTGTGGCCGAAGGATGATGAAGACGGGCCGCCCCGCTTTCGACCGTACATGGGGCCCAGCCCCTATTGGGGCCCCTACTGGTCTCCATATTGGAGACCCTGGCCGTACTGGTGAGCGCGAACGGCGAGGCAAGCGCGAGTCGCTCACCTTCCAGATTTCCACCCATTCTACATTTCCCGCCGATCACGCCCTTCTCGCCTGTCTCGCTCACTACGGAAGCCCCGCCCCGAGGATCCGCTCAACCCGATCGTCACGCCCGCCCAACTCCTGATATTTCCGATACTGTGCGAGCGCACGCGGCATGTCCTTTCGATGGAGTTCGTAGAATACACCCAGGCTGTAGCGAGCCTCGGCATGGTCAGGCTTCAGCGCTACCGTTTTCTCATAGGCTCGTTCCGCCTCCTCCAACCTGTTCATGCCGGTATAGATGCTGCCCAGGTTCAGGTGCGCTTCGGCATACTCCGGGCGATAGCGCAATACCTCAAGAAATTCCCGCTCCGCCTCATCCGGCCGGTTCCGGCTTCGATAGATAAACCCCAAATTAAAATGGGCATCCACGAGGTCAGGCTTAGCGGCAATCGCGCGTTGATAGGCAGACGCGGCTTCATCCAAATCGCCGTTCTTCTCGGCAATCTGCCCGTTCAGATACCAGGCATCGGCATGTGCGGGATGCGCCTTGGTGAGACGACGCACGGCCTCACGCGCCTCTTGGTATTCTCCTTGATTGTCACAGAGCGTGGCGAGACCGAACAATGCATCGGCGTGAGTCGGCTCGACGGCCAAAACCCTTGCATAGGTTTTCTTTGCAGCGGCGACGTCTCGCCGACGTTCATACAGCTTCGCCAAGCTGAGATAGGACTCGATGTGTGCAGGATGAGCGGCGACCGCACGGATCAGTGCCTGTTCAGCTTCAGCCGGTTTGCCTTGCAGCACATACAGGCCGGCTAAATCGTTCAACACGTCCGGGGAAGCTGGCCGAATATTGAGTGATCGTGAAAACGCTTCCGCAGCCTTCTCCAGCTTGCGGTCTTTAAGATGAAGCCTTCCGAGAAGATAATGCCCCTCTGCCGACGAGGGATTCGACTCCACTGCCCTTCTTGCGGCATCAGCAGCCCCCTTCAGGTCGCCTTGGCGCAATAAGGTTTCTCCCCGTTCGATATGAGACAGGGCTTCATCTTTGCGGTTCGCCGGGGAGGCAACGGAAGCGGACCAAGACTGCAGCGGGAAGACGGAATAGGCCGCACCAGAAGCAAGAACAAACACCATGACTGGGACAAACCGGTTTCCCATGGGACCCCGCATGTATGCCCTCGACTCAACAGGATGCTCGGCGTCGCCTCATGCCTGGATATCTTTGGAGCCTGAGAAGTCAACTGGTGGTTTTCTCAGCCTGCTTGACTTCACCATTGGAACTATAAAGACCGGGCTCCGGCAAATCAACGTACGAAGTACGTACGGCCGTCACACACATGCGGATCAACCGAGGCACAGTCTGCAGCCTTACCGTTGGCCCACCGCATTAGACACGCGTACTCCATGCTGTATACAATGTGGCCTCACTCACGAGCACTGCGGGAGCGGCTACGATATGACGAGGAAGAATGAACGGATCGTGCCACCTGAATTCTCAAGTCTGAGCGCATCCATCGTGACGACGCTCAAAGACCAGATTCTCCATTGGCAATATCCCCCGGAATACCGCCTGACCGAAGCAGAGCTGTGCAAGCAGTTCGACGTCAGCCGTAGCCCGGTGCGTGAGGCCTTGCGGATACTGGCAACGGATGGGTTTGTGCAGAGAATGCCCAACCGAAGTTACAGAGTGAAGCAACACAACCTGCAAGAAATCGAGGAGCTCTACGATGTCCGCCTGGCCCTAGAGCTGTTTGTCGTCGAACGTTTGGCGGCACGGAACGATGACGTCCAGAGCGATATCGCCGCGCTGAAACGTACATGGACAGGCCTGTTAAACGGCTCGCCCAGAAAAGATGAGGAACTCGCCAGGCTGGACACACAGTTTCACGAAACACTTGCCCATGCCTCAGGCAACAAATCATTGCTGCGCCAGCTGCGCGCGATCAACGAGCGATTGATGCTGTTCCGCATCATTGACTTCGCCAAGACACACCGGGCGGCGAGCACCTGCCGCCAGCACCTGGATATCCTCAAATGCATTCTCGCAAAGAATGTCGCCGGCGCACGCAAGGCCATGCAGAAAAATATCGAGGAGGGCCGGAACAATGTTCATTCGGCAATCAAGGACGCACTGGCACGGTCCTATTCATTGTAGTGTGCTGATCCGCCACTGACGTTGATTCTGCCTCGCAACATACCGAGGGTAACGCAACCGGACCGTCGAAGGGGGGCCAGATGCGTCTCTTCGCTCTTTCAGCCGGGATTGAGGCGCCGACCGCGCGCTTCAGCGGAATTGTGCACAGCGTTTTCGATCGAGCCTGCAATATCAGGCTTGAAACCGGCGCCCTGCTGACCCTGGTGTCCTCAGAAAAACCTAACCTACCCAATGGTCTCCGCATCAAGACTCCGGCCCGGTTCGCCTTTCCTGACTTCGTCCGCACAGGAGAACCGGCTGCTTGCCGGGGAGGCACCATCCGATTCACCCAATCCGTTCTTTCTATCGATCTGTGGACCGCCGCGTGCTGGCATATCGACCTCAGCGGATTGCGGATCGATCTCCATCGGCGGGACCAGGCAGCAGCATGGTCGGTTGCATGGCAAACATTGCGACAACATCAGCGCGGGGATACGATTCCCGCGATTATCGAGGCCATGGCTCAGGCTGAGGGAGCCTTTGGAACTATTCCCGCCCTTCTTGACGCAACCGGAGGCTTGCAAGCAAAAGCGGCCTGCGCCGCAATCGGGCCATTAATCGGGCTGGGGCCAGGGCTGACACCGGCAGGAGATGATTTTCTGGTGGGGTACCTGGCCGGACTGTGGAGCACAGCTAGCATTGATACTGCACGGCTTCGGTTCCTGGCATCAGTTGGAGTTTGGCTGTCCAGGGCTGCTTCTGAGACCAATGTGATCAGTCGCGCCCACATCCAATCCGCTGTCCGTGGACATGCTTCGGAGCCGATCGCGCGGCTGGCGCAAAAGTTGGATCGAGCAGATACCATCGACGGCGTCCGCGCGGAAACACAGGCCGCCCTACAGGTCGGTCACAGCTCAGGGACCGACGGCGTGGCAGGATTCTTGTTCGGCTGTGCTGCCTGGACAAAGCCCTCATTGCCGGCCTCTCATTGCTTGGAGGTTCCGGGCGCTTGACTTGGTATACAATTATGTGTTCAATTTGGACACCGAACACACCCGACACGATGTCACAAGGTCAGAAATGTCTTGATGATGCGCGCCGCCATCTCGAACAAGGCCTTATATTGCGAGAGGTGACGTTCGCCGCATAGTCCACCGGCGGGACACCCCGCCCGATGTTGAGCGCCAGAATCCATCCACGGCGCGGAACGTCGATGGGAAGCCGCACACATGGCCAGGGCGACCAAAGTCATCCGCAACTTCTATCGTGATTCGGTCTCGCTCATGCAGCTTTCCTCCACGTTCGCCAAGTTGCCCGGCGTGGAGCAGGCCTCGGCCATCATGGCCTCCCCAAACAACATCAGCCTGCTCAAGGAAGCTGGCCTGTTGGCCGCAACCGTCGAGGCCGGCGCCAATGATTTGCTGATCGCGCTGCAGGGAAACGCCGAGGCGCTCGATGCCGCACTGGCCGCAGCCGAGTCTGCGCTGAAGCAACCTGCTCCGACAGCCGGACATGGAACGTCCCGTGCCATCGCTCCTCGCAGTCTTGAAATGGGTCTTGGGGATATGATCGAGGCGAACCTTGCTTTGATTTCCACGCCCGGCGAATATGCCGCAGCCGAGGCATTCAAGGCTTTGCGCCTCGGCCTCAACGTGATGCTCTTCAGCGACAACGTCGCATTGCAAGATGAAATCGCGTTGAAACGGTTCGCGCGGGACCGCGATCTGATCGTCATGGGCCCCGACTGTGGAACTGCAATCATCAATGGAATTCCACTCGCGTTCGCCAACGTCGTCACGCGCGGAACAATCGGTGTTGTGGCTGCGTCGGGCACCGGCCTCCAACAGGTCACCTGCTTGATCGATCGATGGGGCCACGGCATCTCACAAGCGATCGGCACAGGAAGCCATGATCTCCATAAAGACGTCGGCGGGATTACCATGCTGCAGAGCCTCACCGCCTTGGCTGCCGATCGATCCACCTCCGTCATCGTACTGATCTCCAAACCCCCGGCACCGGAAGTGGCGGAGCATGTCCTGGAGGCGGCGGACAAGACCGGAAAGCCGGTGGTAGTGAACTTTCTGGGCGCGGACCCCGCGCGCATCAGACGAGCGAATGTGTTCCCGGCCGACACCCTGGAAGATGCGGCGGCGGCGGCGGTCGCGCTCGCCGAGGGTAGGACGCCTGATACAGGAAGGCCCCCGGTCTTCTCGCGCCCGATACCGTCCACGTTTGCCGCCGGACAGCGCTATATTCGTGGCCTCTACAGCGGAGGAACGTTCTGTTATGAAGCGTCTCTCCTCTTGAAGAAAGGCTTGGGACGGATCTATTCCAACACTCCAGTGGAACCGGCAGACCGACTGCACGACGTATGGACCAGCCGTGAACATACGGTCATCGATCTGGGCGACGATCTCTTTACCAGAGGGCGCCCGCATCCCATGATCGATCACCGGCTGCGCAATGAACGCATCTTGAAAGAAGCGGCGGATCCCCAAGTGGCGGTGATCCTCTTGGACATTGTGCTCGGCTACGGGTCGCATCCCGATCCGGCGGGCGAACTGGCGCCGGTACTTCATCAGGCCACGGGCTCGGCCAAGAAGGCCGGTAGGCAGCTGGCCGTGATCGGGTTCGTGTGCGGGACCGCATCGGACCCGCAAGATCTGTCCAAACAGGAAGACACGTTGCGGAGTGCAGGCATGATCCTGGTCGAGAGCAATGCTCAAGCGGTACGTATGGCAGCCGCCGCCGTAATGGCCGGCCAGGCTGGAGCGTCTTCATGATGCAGGCGTTGTTTCAGGAAAAACTGCACGTGTTAAACGTCGGCCTGGCGTCTTTCGCTGAATCGATCGCCAGGGCAGGCGGGGCCGCGCTACAGATAGAATGGGCTCCGCCTGCTCAGGGACAGCAGAACGTCGCTCGCGCATTGGCCCAGCTGGTGAACCTTCCTTCCGTCGAAGCAGCCAACCGAACGGCCTTCGACTTGTATCAATCGGCTCAACCGATTCTTCGGGACATCGGCATCGCACGCGAAGTTCTCCCCGACATGGGCACACGCATGATTCTGCACGGCGGCCCTCCCATCGCCTGGCAAAACATGTGCGGCCCAATGAAGGGCGCCATCATCGGCGCCATTCTCTATGAAGGATGGGCGAAGGATACGGCCGGCGCAGCTGCCTTGGCTTCCAGCGGCGACATTGCCTTTGAACCTTGCCACCACCACACCGCCGTGGGTCCGATGGCAGGCGCCATCAGCCCATCCATGCCGGTGTGGATGGTCGTCGATACGACACATAACCGTCCCTCGTTCAGCAACTTCAACGAGGGACTCGGAAAGGCGCTCAGATTCGGCGCCAATGGTCCGGATGTGATCAACCGTCTCAGATGGATGGGACAGACGCTCGCGCCGACATTGCGGGCCGGGCTTGAGATCCTCGGCGGCATCGATCTCAAACCCTTGATGGCGCAAGCCCTGCACATGGGCGACGAGGTGCACAATCGCAATGTCGCGGCATCCTCTCTGTTCCTCAAGCGCCTGATCGTAGCGCTCTTGAAGACACGCGCGCCGTCGGCCGACATCGCTGCAGCCGTTGACTTCGTCGCCGGCAACGATCACTTCTTTTTGAATCTCTCCATGGCCGCCTGTAAAGCCATGCTCGATGCCGCCCACGGCGTTCCCGACAGCAGCATGGTCACGGCGATGGCGCGCAACGGCGTCGAATTCGGCATCCGCGTCAGCGGCACGGGAGAGCGCTGGTTCACCGCGCCGGCGCCGATCGTGGACGGACTCTTTTTCCCCGGCTACACCACGGCGGACGCGGCGCCGGATCTGGGAGACAGCGCGATCACCGAGACGGCCGGTGTCGGCGGCTTTGCAATGGCGGCGGCCCCGGCCATCGTCAAGTTCGTCGGCGGCGCGCCGCAGGATGCGATCGACAACACCATGGCAATGACGCATATCACGATCGGCCGCAATGAGGCGTTTACGCTGCCGCCGATGAATTTTGCCGGCTCGCCGGCCGGCATCGACATCCGCAAAGTCGTCGATACCGGCATTCTGCCGATCATCAATACGGGAATCGCCCATCGTGAGGCGGGAGTCGGGCAGATCGGAGCCGGTATCACGCGAGCTCCCCTGGCCTGTTTCACACAGGCAGTGTCCGCGCTGGCGGAGGGTGTCTGCGGCAAACGGTAAACGCGAAGGAGGTGACCATGGAACACGCCGGCAAACTTGCCGTGGTCGCGGTCGGGGGCAATGCGTTGATCCGGGACAAACACCACGAATCGATTCCCGACCAAAGCCGTGAAGCGGCCCTCACCGTCCATCACATCGCGGACATGATTGCGGCCGGATGGAACGTGGTGATCACCCATGGAACCGGCCCTCAAGTCGGCTTCATTCTGCGCCGTTCAGAATTGGCCTTGGAGGAGGTCCCTCCCGTGCCGATGGATTATGCCGATGCGGACCTGCAGGGGGGCATCGGATACATGTTTCTGAAAGCCCTCTATAACGAATTTCGCACACAGAAACTCGATCGGAAAGCCGTGGCTATCATCACGCAAACCCTGGTCGACCCCCATGACCCGGCATTTGCCGACCCGTCCAAGCCGATCGGATCTCATATGGACGAACAGACCGCGCACCGGCTCGCCTCCCGTCAAGGGTGGGTGGTCAAGGAGGACGCAGGACGCGGCTGGCGCCGGGTGGTGCCGTCGCCTTTGCCGAAGACCATCGTCGAACTGGCGGCGATCAAGACACTGGCTCGCGCCGGATTCGTCGTCATCGCCTGCGGCGGCGGTGGAATCCCTGTAATCGAGAGCGAAGAAGGCGGATTGACCGGGGTCGAAGCGGTCATCGACAAAGACCTGACATCAAGTCTCCTCGCCCGTGGCATCGGCGCCGATTTGTTGATGGTGTCCACGGGAGTCGAGAAGGTGGCCATCAATTTCAACAGGCCGAACCAGCAATGGTTGAATCACATGACCCTCGCTGACGCGAAGCGCCATCTCGCAGACAACCAATTCGACAAGGGCAGTATGGGGCCGAAGATTCAGGCGGTGGTCGAGTTCTTGGAAGGCGGCGGGCGGATGGGACTGATCACCGATCCGCCCAATATCGGCCGCGCCCTGGCCGGCAAGACCGGAACGTTCATTGTCAGAGACGGTCCTACACCATCCACCTTACAGCATTGAGGAGGATCTATGGCTGCATCGCGAAAACTTACGAGACGGCAAGTACTCCAAGGCACCGCGGCTGCCGGTGCGCTGGGAATGTTGGGCCGGTTCGACTGGATCGGACAGGCCTGGGGAGCAACGGACAAGGTCAAGATGGGGTTTATCTTTGTCGGACCTCGGGACGACTATGGCTATAACCAGGCGCACTTCGAAGGCAAGTCCGCGGTGGCCAAACTCGACTGGGCGAAGGCCTTCGATGAAGAAAAGGTGCCGGAAACCATCGAGGTCCAGAAAACCATGGAGAGCATGATCAAGTTGGACGGAGCGCAAGTGATCTTCCCCACCTCCTTCGGTTATTTCGACCCCCACATTCTCAAGGTCGCGCCGCAATATCCCAACATCCAGTTTCTGCATTGCGGCGGACTCTACCAGGAAGGGAAACACCCCAAGAACGTCGGCAGTTACTTCGGCTACATCGATGAGTCGCAGTATGTAGCCGGCATCGTCGCGGGCGGCATGAGTAAAAGCGGAAAGCTGGGCTTTGTGGCGGCCAAACCGATTCCACAAGTCCTGCGCAACATCAACAACTATATGTTGGGGGCGCGCAGCATCAGACCGAACTGTACGACCAATGTGATTTTCACCGGCGACTGGTCGTTGCCGGTTCGCGAGGCAGAAGCCACCAATAGCCTGGTCGACCAAGGGATCGACGTCATCACCTGCCATGTCGATAGCCCCAAAGTCGTCATCACCACAGCCGAAAAGCGGGGCATCTATTGCACGGGCTACCATTGCAATCAGGCCAAGCTGGCGCCGCGTGGGTACCTCACCGGAGCTGAATGGAATTGGGCCAAGGTTTACATGGACTACGCCGAGCTAATCCGCAAAGGCGAGCCGATTCCTCACCTCATACGAGGCGGCTTGAAGGAAGGACTTGTAAAGGTCTCGGATTATCACCAAACCGTGACCGAAGCCGTCCGTACTCAAGCCGAGGCCGCGAAGGCGAAATTCATGAGCGGCTCGATGGTCGTGTACAAGGGGCCGATCAAGGACAATACGGGCCGCGTCGTGATCGCAGCCGGAAAAGAACATGTCCAGACGGATATCTGGCTGGAAAGCATGGATTGGCTGGTGGAAGGAGTCATCGGCTCAACCAAGTCATGAGCGACGGCATGCCGCACACCCTGAACAAGGCGCTGGAGCCGTTTCTCATCATCGTCGGGTCCCTGTCGGTCTCGATGGTGCTGTTCGGCGCCTTTGTGGCCGCGGCTGGAGCGGATCCGTTCGAGGTCTATCAGACGATGTACCGAGCCGCATTCGGGACATCGTTCTCCTGGCAAAACACGCTGATCCGAGCGGCCCCGTTGATGCTGACGGCCCTCTGCACGGCGCTTCCCGGTTATCTGGGGCTGATTATTATCGGCGGAGAGGGGGCCGTGGTCATGGGCGGTCTCTTTGCGGCCATCGCAGCCCTGACCATCCCCGACGCTCCTCCCATGGTCGTCCTGACGACCATGGCGCTCGCCGGCATGGCGGCTGGCGCGATCTGGCTCGCCATCGGCGGGGCGCTGCGGCACTATCGCGCCGTGAATGAGACGATCAGCAGCCTGTTGCTGAATTATATTGCGATCGCATTGCTGAACCATCTCGTCACCAGCACATTTCGAGATCCGGAGAGCCTCAATCATCCCTCGACCCATCATATCGGAGAGGCCAATATGATCGGCCTCATCCCCGGAACGGACCTCCATTGGGGGTTGGCATTCGGCATCGTGGCCTGCGTCCTCTCGTGGTTTCTCATGCACCGCACGGTCTTCGGCTTTTCATCCCAAATCGCGGGAGGCAACGTGCGCGCCGCACAAATCGCCGGGTTGCCGGTCGGGCGGCTGATTCTCATCGTGTGCTGCGTGGCGGGGGCGGCCGGCGGATTAGCGGGCATGGTCGAAGTTGCGGCCATCCACGGCAGGGCCAACGATACGCTCAACGCGAACTATGGTTATGCAGGCATTCTCGTCGCCTTCGTGGCGCGCAACAATCCCCTGGCCATCATACCGGTCGCCGTCCTGTTGGGGGGAATCCGGGCGAGCAGCGGATTGTTACAGCGGGTACATGAGCTGCCGGATGCGACCGTGCTCGTCATGCAGGGCATCATCTTCCTCGTCATTCTGTTCAGCGAAACGCTGTATGGACGTTTTTCACGAATGCCAAAGGAAGGAGCCGTCTAATGGAAGTCGGTTGGTGGGGCGTCCTCATCGCGGTGCTCGGAGGAGCAATTCGTATCGGCACGCCCTTTCTCTTTGTCTCGCTGGGTGAATGCCTGACAGAAAAAAGCGGCCGCATCAATCTGGGCCTTGAAGGCACGCTGGTCATGGGCGCGATGACGGGCTATGCCGTCGCACTGCGCAGCGGATCTCCATGGCTGGGAGTTCTATGCGCCGGGCTGGCCGGCATGGTGCTCGGCGCGCTGCACAGCTGGCTGTGCAGTTTCCGGCGCGTCAACGACATCGCCGTGGGCATAGCGATGATGCTGTTCGGCACCGGGCTGGCCTTTTTTCTGGGGAAACCCTACATCCAACCGTCCGCTCCTCGACTCCCCTCCATCGATCTCGGAGGCTGGAGCGATGTGCCGCAACTGACCGCAGCCCTGCAGATCAACGCGCTGTTCCTGTTAGGAATCGTCGTGGCGGTCGCACTGGGGTGGATGTTGAAGCACACGGCCTGGGGGCTCAAAGTACGGGTCGTCGGCGAGAGCGCGGATGCGGCGCGCGCCCTCGGATTACCGGTCGATCGCATCAGGATCATGAGCACCGCCCTGGGAGGATTTCTCGCTGGAGTAGGCGGGTCGTATCTCTCGCTCTACTACCCGTTCAATTGGAGCGAAGGCCTTTCGAGCGGCCAAGGGTTGATGGCGGTGGCGCTGGTCATCTTTGCCCGCTGGAAGCCGGTCGGCTGCCTCTGGGTCTCCCTCCTGTGGGGAGGGGCGGCGGCCTTGGGCCCTTCCCTGCAGTCCGTGGGTATCACAGGCGGATATTATATCTTCAATGCAATCCCGTACATCATGACGTTGGCGGTGATGATCGTTACCTGTTCTCCACGGCGCAGTCTCACAGGAGTGCCGCATGAACTCACGGTGACCCGGTAGCGCATGGCACATGACCGATGACAACCATAAATTCACAGACTCTTGAGAGGTGACTTATGAGCACATATGTCAAAGCCGATCCCTATCCCTACCCATTCAACGGCGATCTCAGGCCGGAGAATACCGCCTTTCTCATCATCGACATGCAGACCGATTTCTGCGGCAAAGGTGGCTATGTCGACAAGATGGGCTACGACATTTCCCTCACCCGCGCCCCGATCGCACACATCCTGAAAGTCTTGTCGAAAGCCAGGACCATCGGCATGCACGTCATCCACACCAGAGAGGGACACCGGCCCGACTTGTCGGACCTGCCCGAGAACAAACGTTGGCGCAGCCGCCGTATCGGCGCCGGCATCGGCGATCCCGGCCCCTGCGGGAAAATCCTCGTGCGAGGAGAACCGGGGTGGGAGATCATCCCAGAACTCGCTCCGAAAGCCGGCGAACCCGTCATCGACAAGCCCGGCAAAGGGTCGTTCTGGGCGACCGATTTGGAAATGCTGTTACGGCTGCGCGGCATCGCCAATATCCTCTTGGCGGGCATTACGACCGATGTGTGCGTCCACACGACCATGCGCGAGGCCAATGACCGGGGCTTCGAATGTCTGTTGCTGGAAGACTGTTGCGGGGCGACCGATTACGGAAACCACCAGGCAGCCCTGAAGATGATCAAGATGCAGGGCGGCGTGTTCGGTGCCGTGGCGAAATCGGATGCCCTCATCGAGGCACTGTCATGACGAATCCGGTTCCTCCGGATCTGGAGGCGCGCGGTATCACCAAACGGTTCGGGCCGCTTACCGCCCTGAAGGATGTCCATCTCCATCTCCGATCCGGCCGGTTTCATGCCCTGCTTGGCGAGAACGGCGCCGGCAAGAGCACTCTGGTGAAATGCATCATGGGCTATTACCGCCCGGATGGGGGAGAGATTCTCCTGGACCGGCAACAGGTCACGATTCGCAGCCCGCGCGACGCGCAGACGTTCGGGATCGGAATGGTCTATCAGCAGTTCACACTCATTCCCAACATGACAGTGCTTGAAAATCTGGTGATCTCGAAAGCCCGCCTCAATCCCGTCATCAACTGGAAAGAGGAACAGGATCAGCTGACGCAGTTCATGGCGCAGATGCCGTTCCAAGTTCCGCTCACCGCCCTCGTCAGTTCCCTTGCCGCAGGGGAAAAGCAGAAAGTCGAAATCCTCAAGCAGCTGGCGCTGCGCAACCGCATCCTCATTTTAGACGAACCGACGTCCGTCCTGACGCCGCACGAGGCGGACGAAGTCCTGGGACATCTCCGCGCCATGACCCTGGCACAGCAATTGAGCGTGTTGATCATCACCCACAAACTTCGCGAGGTGGCGGCGTTCGCGGACGAAGTGACCGTGCTCCGGAAAGGACAATTTGCCGGCTCCGGCAAGGTCTCGGAGATGAAGATTTCCCAGATGGCGGAAATGATGGTGGGGTCCGAGATCACGGCCAAGCCAAAGCAGCGGATCGAGAATTCGACCAAGACGCCGAAGCTGCTCTTGCGTGACATTCGCGTCAATGACGACATCGGCGTCGAAGTCGTCCGGGGCGTCCATTTGACGATTCATGAAGGTGAGATCGTCGGGGTCGCCGGCGTCTCAGGAAACGGGCAGCGCGAGTTAGTGGAAGTGCTGGCCGGCCAACGGCCGGCCACGGCCGGCACCATCCACGTGCATGATGAACTCTACCAGCCGACCCGTGACAACATCATGCGGCATAAGATGTTCTGCCTCCCGGAGGAGCCTCTGCAGAATACCTGTGTCGGGCGCATGAGTGTGGCGGAGAATCTGGCATTCCGCAACTTCGATATGGAACCGCACGCCGTGGGCGGCTGGCTCATGAACCGCCCTGCGCTACGCCGGAGCGCGTACGGCCTGATCGAACGCTACAACATCAAACCGCCCTATCCCGACACACCGATCCAGTCTCTCTCGGGAGGCAATGTCCAGCGAGCAGTCCTGGCCCGTGAACTCTCGGCGGAAGTGAAAATCCTGGTCGTGGCCAATCCCTGTTTTGGATTGGACTTTCTGGCGACGGAAGAAATTCGGCTGCAGATCGTCGCTGCGCGCAACCGGGGCACAGCAGTCCTCTTAGTCAGCGAAGATCTCGATGAGATCCTGGAACTGGCCGACCGTGTGGTCGTCATGTTCAACGGTCAGCTGGTCTATGAAACCACGTCGTCCGGCGCCGATCTCGCGCTGATCGGACGGCACATGACAGGACACGGCACATGAGCACAGTTCCGGCTTCTCCCTATCCCTATTCCCTGCCGCCGCGCGGCTCTGGCGCACGAGTGGCGCTGGTGATCATCGACATGCAGCGCGATTTCATCGAGCCAGGCGGGTTCGGCGCAGCGCTGGGCAACCGAGTCGAACACCTGCAACAGATCGTGCCGACCGTGGCCGCACTCCTCAAGACCTTCCGCGAATTGAGTCTGCCGGTGATTCATACCAGGGAGGGGCACCGCCCCGACTTGTCGGATTGCCCGCCGGCCAAGAAGCTGCGCGGAGACTCGACATTGCGCATCGGGGATCCCGGCCCGATGGGACGGATTCTCGTATTGGGAGAACCGGGAAACGACATCATTCCACAATTGCGCCCCGAAGCCGGCGAACTCGTCATTGATAAGCCGGGCAAGGGGGCATTCTACGCCACCAATCTTCAAGAGCGCCTGAAAGCCCTTGGGATCACCCATCTCGTCTTCACCGGCGTCACCACCGAGGTCTGTGTCCAAACCAGCATGAGAGAAGCCAACGACCGCGGATACGAATGTCTCTTAGTTGAAGACGGAACCGAAAGCTATTTCCCCGATTTCAAACAGGCGACGGTCCGCATGATCCAATCGCAGGGGGGAATTGTCGGCTGGGTGACCACTGCGGATCGTCTCATCGCGTCTCTCCGGCAAGCCTACGCCGGGGGTGCCGCATGAGCCAGAGCGATGTGCTGCTGGCGGTCAATGGTACGCTGATGCGGGGGCTCAAGCTCAACCCCAACATGGTGGCAGCCAAGGCCACGTTTGTCCGGGAGACGAAGACTGAAGCGGCGTATCGGCTCTGGACGATTAACGACGACCACCCTGCGATGCTGCGTGTGACGGATGGGACCGGGGTCAAGGTCGCAGTCGAAGTCTGGTCTGTTCCCCCTGCCGGACTGGCGGGAATCTTACTGAACGAACCACCCGGTCTGTGCATCGGCAAGGTGCGGCTGGAAGACGGAAGTATTGTCTTGGGTGTGTTGGGTGAACCGGCGCTCGTCGAGGGGCACCGGGAGATCACCAAGTACGGCGGCTGGCGGGCGTATCTGGCTCACCATCCGCAATGAGGAAGCGGCCTCTCTCCCCGTTTTCTACTGCTGACCCGGCATCTTCCTGATCCGATAACTCAGGCCGAACGGAGCTTCCTGCGAACAGGAAAATACAATCACATTATTTTCATGTTTCACGCCGAACTCCGGAAAATACCACCCCTGTTCCAACCTCGTATCGGCCGGCCCTAATACATCGACCATCGCAATGGTATGGCCGCTCTGAGCCTTGATCGCAATACAGGCCCCCATCCGGATGATATGGAAGTCTGGATGGATATGAAGGTAACTGTCCATGCGATGCATCCCGCTGCCCTGCAGCGTATCTTTGATGACCCAGCTGCCTTGCCCATCATAGACGATGTGTCTCTTATGGATCGGCTTGCCTCTCAATTTCGCATACCCGTTGTGGGCTCCCTCGAATAGCACCGTACCATCCGACTGCTTCTTGAAGATCGCCGAGAGCGGCTTCGCCCGGCGCGCCACGCGAAACACCTCCCACATTTCCGACTGTTCTTTCCCATCGACAACAACCGTGTTATGCGCGCGTGTGCTTCGAGCATAGGCTCGCTCCTCGCTCAGTTGATAGTCAAAGACACCGCTGTCGACAATGACGCGTCGCCCGCCGATGACCAATTCAAAGCTAAGGGTATCGCAATGAGCATGACCGGGTTGATAGTCGGGGCCGATGGCGCCACAGTCGATAATGATCATGTCCTCCCCGTTGCGGCAGACGTAATACCCGCTCCCCGGCCACTCAGACAGGGTCTGTCCCGTGGGCACGACAGGAGTGTGATAACCCATCACTCGGTGCGCGTAATTGAAGAGTTGCAAAGGAGACGGCGCCACCCCGAAAACAGCGTCGTTAAACAGTGGGATGTCCTGGTCCGGGAACACCATGCCATGAAGAAAATCGAGGCTGGATGCCACGGTTCGCCGAAGATGCGCAATCTCCTCACCTTCAAGCACCGGTCGTGAACTCTGGAGGAGATTCAAGACATCCAGATAGTCGCACACACAGATCGAATGGTACATGGGACTTCGTTCATAATGACCGCCGTCCGCGAGAAACTGTTCTTTCGATTCTCCCAAGAGCATTTTCCAACCCTGCTTGAGCCACCGGTCGGCATTCTCCCCTTCGAAATACATTCCGGCAAAAAAAAGAGCCACGGCATTCTTGAGATAGTGATTCGCCAGAATGTGCCGCTCGATATTCTGCTCAAGCCATGCCGCCTGCGCATAGAGGCTGTGCCTCCATAAATCCTGCACAACTTTGTCATGCCTCAGGAAGAACTTGATCCAGCTGACGATACGCACGGACAAGACAGACGGCTCCCACCCGTCACCCTTGCCCAAAGGATTCTTCGCAATCCACTCCGAAATCAGCTGGACCTTCACCGTGTGCGATCGGTCCGGATCGAACAGATAGCCGAATCCATGCAAGGCACGCCGCCACTGCCGCGGCATATCCTGACAGGCCCAATCGACGCCATCGCCGGGAAAGCTTTTTTCCTGATTGAGGAAACAGAATGAACGATCCCGCCCGGCAGGGCGGGAAGGCGGAAGGCACGGGTTGAGTCCGACGCCCGGCCTCAGACTCACACCACGAATCGGTCCAATCTTCGTTGCAGCTGGAAACAATCGAGTCCGAATCAGGGCAAGCAGCTGTAGCGGACGGAGATGTAGAAGGGTTCTTGGGTATAAGAGCACACGATTCATCACTGGACCTTGTTACATTGGCGGGCGTTAGTGATGACCGAGTGCATCATGGGTCGGCTTCGGATCGGTTCTCTCTATGCCTTATGTCTCCGGGAGTCTAGCAGAAGGACCACCGCCCACACCATCTTCAATCGTTCTCTTCATGGTACAAAATTCGTTACAGCCAGGGGAAGGAAGGGGGCAGGCTTTCCTGCCCCCTTTGGCCCAGAATACACACAAGGCATCAAGCGCGGCACTACTCCGGCATGCCGTGATCGTCGAGCCTCTCAGGCAGACTCACCGGAACCGAAGGCTGACCGCCGGTCAGCGACGATGTAGCCTGATTACCAGCAGCGGCCGCACCGGGGTAATACACCAACACCGCACCAGGGTTGGTTCCCACTCTAACCGTTTGTTTGATCAGATGGTCTGTCGCATTAATGATAGAAACAGAATTGTCGGCCTTATTCGACACGACGAGATGTCTTGCTTCTGCAGGAGTCCCAACTGGCGCGCCGGTTGGCCGTTGCACCAGCACATCAAAGGAATGGTCGCCCGTGGCGGTCGAAATAAGGCCAATGTCCTGGAGCAGTGTCAGTGTGGGAGGATTCGCCGTCAGGCTCGTAGAATCGAAAGCAAATAGGTGGTCTCTCTTCGTCGTTGACGCAGTGCCCGCTAGGAGATAAAAGCGCCTTCCATCTGGTGAAAACTTGAAACCTCCAGGTGAGGCTCCGTCCAATTCAGGAATTGTGAGGTCTGTAATGGCACGAGGATTGGGAGTCGCCAAATCGATTACACCCAACCTAGTTCCAACTGAACCAGTCGCACTCCCGCGAAGTAACAGAAATCGACCATTGGGGGAAATGCCAAAGGCTGTGTAGTTTGTGCCCGAAAGATCGACCGTCTGAGTTGATACCAATGACGCGGGGTCTATCTCAACAATAGTCCGGTAATTCTCTTGAATGCTGTAGACCATGCCTGTCCACTGTGAAAATCTGATACCGTGAGGGTTCGAGTTGTTCGGCGTAAACGCCGTGGTGAGCGGCGTGGATGATTCGTTATTGCAAGTCGCCGGCACAGGACGCAACGCTTCCTTTACCGGATCACATAGATCAATCCGGTTGACGAGGCGCCAGTCCGGGTCCAGCCCTGGACGTGGTGTATTGTCGATCACAGCAATTTCTCCAGCAGTGGTACTGGAAACAAACACCAATCTTGGGAGAGTTGGTCGGCTCGTTGTCGGTTGGGAAAATGCCGTCACCTTATGCCCATCAGCAAGCACACAAACGGTTCGTTCGACGGTCGGCGGAGTCGCACCAGGCCCAAGATGCGAGTTGTGGAGAATCGTAACCGATCCCCCCTCAATAGGACCATCAACTCGTGCAGGGTTATTACAATTGACGAGATCATCACCGGGTGTCGCCCCAACTGGAGCGTTGGTAACTGAAGCTGGCAACCCATCGTTCATTGACCACATTACCTCTTGATCCGTTGGGTCACGGTAGATATGGACAGGCCGGGTTCCTGTTGTGAGATTAATCTCATGAACTGGAATCGCCCCAGTGAGCGGATCAATCGTGGCAACCTGAGTCCCCACCTGAGTCATGCTGGTGGCACTGGGATTACCTAGTCCACTGACATTAAGAAACGTCCATTCGCCTAATGAGAATTGCATATCGCCCAACGCGAGATCGCCAAAAACGACTGGTCCGATTGTCCCGAGCACTGAGTTGCCGGAATCGCCTCTCAAGGCAATGGTTGACAAAGTTCGGCTGCCCGCATTCGCATTGCCTGTGTTATTCACAAACACCAGAGGCCCCTGTAACGCTGCGCTGCCGCCGGTCGTCACCGTTCCAGGGGAGGACTCTCCGGCCGTACAGCCGGCAAGACCGATAAGCGCCAGCCCAAGCACCCCTCTCGTTGCACAGGATAAAAAAAATGGTTGTCGATTGATCATAGATCGCATGGCTCGTTCCTTCCTCGTTGTTAATGCTTCCTTCGCGGAGGCCTCAACTTCTGTCCTGATAACAGATCTGTCTACATGAACAGCGCAGCGAATTGAGGAGGCCCTCGAGGTGCCATCCCCGCACTCAACGCGATGGAGAGGGGTGTCTGAGCGAATGAACCTATGAGATAGCCGGCCGGAGCAGGGGATGAACTCCCACTACGGCCGGTAGAGATAGGAGTGTCAATTCCATCACAGTGCCACGCACAATGATTGTGGCTGTGCTGACTGCTCTGAGTCTGTCCTTCCGGACAATGTGGCGCGGCCGATTGCGGCGCCAGGGTGCCCTGCGTCACGGTCACAGAGCCGGCTAACCATAGCCCAACACAGATCACCGCGATCGCGCGGACACCTCTCACCCGCCCATTCATCGATCGCATCTGTACAAGTTGACCAAACATCTCATCCAACCGTCACGTTTACGACCCGCCGAACACCTGAAACGATCTGGTCAGACCAAAGATATAGCTGATCTGCTGTTCCAGATTGCCGTTGAAGTCTCGGTGGATAGGGATCTGCGCGATGAAATAGAACGACGCGACATCCAATAGATTCAAATTAATCCCGGGCGAATAGGCCACGTACATCGAGCCCGTGGTAGGGATCGCCCGAAACTTGATCGTCGGATCGAGCAGGTTGGGTGTCCCTGTTGTTGGATTGAACTGAAAGAGGGCGGCGTCCATGGCGTCATTCTGCATCCAGCGGAAGTTGACCTGCTGTGTCAGTGTCAGCCACGGAGTTTGTTCGAGCGGGATGATATTGAGCCCCGCACTGAGGTTGACTTCGTCGCCAAACTGATAACCGTCGCTGTTCTTGAAAGTGTGCCGGTAGCTGGCCAACGCAAACTGATTCACCCGATGAGGAATCAGTTCGTAGGTTTGATAGATCATGGGAATCAGGCCGAAATTTCCCCTGCCGATTTGCAGAGTCGATTCGGCCAAAGTCGTACCCTGTGAAACCCGGCCGTAGCTGCCGGTCGGGAAATCGGCACCCACCCCCAGCACCAGCATGCTCCGCAGAGTTGGCAGCACGTTGTATTTCAGCATGGCGCGAATGTCGCCGAGTCCCCGCTCACTGTAGGGCACAGGCGTGAGGCCTCCGATTTGGGCATCAGACTCCACATGCTTGTACGGAATCGCAATTTGTAGTCCAAGTCGCTCCGTCAGGCCATAGTTTAGGTCCAGGGTCGCCGTGCGGGTGGTTGTCGCGATCCGGTCTACATTCAAATTGGCCAGGGTCAGCGTCTTGGCGCCTTGATTGGCAAACGGAATACTCCCACCCTGCCCAGCCGGTGCTTCCATCGGCGTGTAGTTGTATATAAGGTTCACGGTCAGCAGTCCCTTCATCGGCACCTGCTGTTGAGACCCGATGACGACAAAACAGCTGACCGAGCCGCAGGACGCATCCGCAGGGAGTGGTCCGACGAACGCCGTCGCCACGGCGAACACACAAAGAGATACCCCCAAGCGGGGTGGCAGTTTCTTAGCCATCGCAAATCGTCTTTCTCGTCTTACGACGTGAGAACGCGCACCCGGGCGCACACAGGCATTCCCGAGTTTGCAACTATATGAACGAGTGATTGTTAGAGAGAGAGAACCGGGGGACCGCGGGCGAAAAGATCAGAAGAAAACAGAAGGACGATCGGGTCGGCAGAGATATCCCCTGATGGGCCGACCAACTGTAGTACCGAGGTGAGACGGACGGACGAAGCTTCAACCCCTTGCCCCGACGCGCAGAACCAGGCGCAGATTCCGCTGGCATGCGTTCCGGCATCATGATGGGTACTGTGGTGCTCAGCATGGGCCACGCTGGGCGCAGCCATAAACCCGTTCGTCAGAACGAGACAGACCAGAAGAGCCCACACGAGACGGGGTCGTTTCACAAAAGACATCGTATCTGTTCGTTCACGTATTAATGAAGCGACGCCGCTTTCATCGGCTCATGCTTCTGAATCTTGGCCACCACATCAAGAATCAGTTGCTCAGTCAATAGTCCACCCTTGATGTATTCCTGGACGACGCCCTTCTCATCGATGAACACGCTCACCGGTAATCCAAACACGCCGAACTGATTCGCCACCTTGTTCTCCCGATCCATCAAGACGGGGAACGTATGGCCGTGCTGTTTGATGTGTTCACGGACTTTCGCATCGTCTTCCAGTTCGTTGATCGCCAGCACGACAAACCCTTTATCCCGAAGTCTGTCGTAGGTGGCTTGCATCGCCGGCATCTCCGTCGTGCAGGGTTTGCACCAGGTAGCCCAGAAATTCACCAGGACGACCTTCCCTCGATACTGACTGAGGCTCTGCTGCTTGCCTTCCAAATCAGCCAAGCGAAAATCCTCGGCGGGGGCCCCGACCACCGGAACCCGCGATCCCATGCTCCATGCGAGACCGCCGCTGACGGCCACCGCAAGAATGGCTACGAGCAATACCCCCGCCAGTTGGCTATAGTTGTTCTTTCTCCTCATCGTTGCCTCCACATCTATCATTCGATGTTCCTACCAACTTCAGGATATTCAAAATGGCCGTCCAGCGAGGCCGCAGCGAGCGAAGATGCGAAGCGTACGCTTCGGTACGTTAAGCCTCTGAGCGACGCGAGAACAAAGCTGGCGGCCATTTTCAGCATCCTGTTATGAACCGGCCTGCGTCAACTGGAACGACCGGGTAAACCCGAAGATATAGCTCGTCCCCTGCGCCAGGTTGTTGTTGGAATCCCGCATGATCGGTAGTTGTGCATAAAAATAGACGGACGACATCTTTGTCAATGGCGAATCGATGAGGCCGTCGAGACTCGCCTGAAACCCGGGTGAAAACGCGAAATAGGTCGCGCCGGTATTGGGCACGCTGCGGTTCAAAATCGCAGGGTCGAGTATGATCGTGTCACCTGGGACCCCCCCATCGCTTGGGACTCTCGATCGTTCCAGCGACGCGCTCATGTTGTCATGCACCAAGTACCGCCAGGTGAATTGGCCGGTCAGCGCCAGCCAGGGCGCACTTTCGAGCGGAACTCCATTGGCCCCGAGATTCAAATTGTATTCGTCGCCGAACTGGTACCCGTCGTTATTCCGAAACGTATGGCGATAGCTGCCGTAGAAGAACTGGTTGAGCCGATGAGGGATCAGCTCGTAGGTTTGATAGAGCGATCCGATCAGCCCCACCTGTCCCCGGCCTAGCTGCCCTGGCGCCTCCATGGTGTGGCCTGCCGCATCGAGGGCCTCCGTATTGCCCGTCGGCACCTGCACGCCGAATCCCGCAACGATCATGCTCCGCAGAGTCGGCAGAATGTTGTATTTCCCCGTGAAGGTGACATCACCGATCCCGTTATCCTTAAATGGGACAAGTTCCCCCCTGCCGCCATTTTCCTCCCCTAACCCATCGATGTGCTTATGTGTCCGCCACAAATAGGGAATCGTCACCTGGATACCCAAGCGATCGGTGATGCCGTAATTCAAATCAAAGGTGGCCGTCTGCGTAATGGTTCTGATCTCCCGGTGGTGGTCCAGGATCATTCGCTGATCGTGTTGATCGATCGCGGGGATCACGCCGGTAGTCCCATCCAGCAGCCGCATGGGCGTGTAATTGTAGATCGTGTTGAACGTCAACAGGCCTGCTTGAGGCACCTGTTGCTGCGATCCGATGACGACGAAGCACGTGACTGCCCCGCAGGACGCCTGGGCCGTCTGGACGTGAAACCATGAAAAAGAGACGCTGGCTACAGCGAGAATGAATCCGAGGATGAACCGTTTCCCTGCCATGATGATATGAGACCTTTCTCCCTGAGCATTGTTTCAGCCTCCTTGATCCTCGCCAGCCTCTTCCGGATCTGATGGAAGACGGAAGTGAGCAGTCTTTGGATCAATGAACGACAGCAATTACTACAAAGAGAAAGACGGAGGAGCACGGCTGGGAGCGATCTGGCAGGGCTCAACTGAAGGATTTGCAGGACGAAAAAGCGAAACGAGTGCCACCGAACTGCGTTCGGTCGGAATCAGAACCGTCGCACTGTCAAGGACCGTCCCAGCGGCGCACATCCAGGAGCAGAGCAGGGTGCCGTGGGTGGCTGCTTGATGCTGAGCATGGTGTCCGGCATGTTCCGCCGCTTGCGCCTGCGCCAAGCCGCCAACGGACAACACACACAGCACCAACACAATTGAGATGAATTTACGGACTGGGTAATTCATCGGTAGACGATCAGGAAAACAGCCAACACTACTATGGCTGAAATAGTAGTGGACCTTCACAAGCTCTGTCAAGCCGGTAGTTGGACCGCCACGCCTCTGCTAATTATAGGATTCATCGAACAGATTGTGTATACTGCGTCGGTTAGTTTCTGAACCATCGAAGCGTTACGACACAACACAACCACTAAAGTTGCGGTGATATGGTCACACAAGTTCTCAATTTGATCTTCGGCAGCAAAAACGACCGTGAAATCAAGGCGCTCCTTCCGATCGTCGAGCGGATCAACAGCCTGGAATCCGGCCTCACCCCCCTTTCCAAGGAAGCTCTCGCGGACAAGACACAGGAATTCAAGAAACGCCTGGAGGCCGGGGCGACCCTGGACGACATCCTGCCGGAAGCCTTCGCCGTCTGCCGGGAGATGTCCCGCCGCGTGCTCAATATGCGGCACTTCGATGTCCAGCTCATCGGCGGCATGATCCTGAACAGGGGCCGGATCGCGGAAATGAAAACCGGTGAAGGGAAAACCCTGGTCGCCACCTTGCCGGTGTATTTGAATGCGCTCGAAGGCAAGGGCGCCCATCTCGTCACCGTCAACGATTATCTCGCCAAGCGCGACGCGCAATGGATGGCCCAGCTGTACCATGCGCTGGGCTTGTCCACCGGCATCATTCAACACGATGCCTCCTTCATGTTCGATCCGACCTACGAGGCGTCCGACAAGCGACTGCAACACCTCAGGCCTTGCTCCAGGCCCGAGGCCTACCGCGCCGACATCACGTACGGCACGAATAACGAATACGGATTCGATTATCTGCGCGACAACCTGGTGGTCAACGATTTGCGCCAATGCGTCCAGCGCGAGCTGAATTTCGCCATCGTGGACGAGGTGGACAGCATCCTCATCGACGAAGCCCGCACGCCGTTGATCATTTCCGGTCCGACCGATCAGACCACCGACCTCTACTATCGGATCAACGCGGTCATTCCGCAGCTGAAACCGGAACAAGACTATACGATCGAAGAAAAGACCAAAACGGCATCGCTCACGGACGACGGCAACGCGCGTGTCGAAAAGCTGCTCGGCGTGGACAATCTGTACGATCCGGCCAACATGGATCTCGTCCATCATGTCGTCAAGGCCTTGCAGGCCTATGCGCTCTACAAGCGCGACGTAGACTACGTCGTCAAAGACGGGGAAGTCATCATCGTCGACGAGTTTACCGGGCGGCTGATGCCCGGCCGCCGGTGGAGCGACGGGCTGCACCAGGCCGTCGAGGCCAAAGAGGGCGTGAAGATCGCCAACGAGAATCAGACGCTCGCATCCGTCACCTTCCAGAATTATTTCCGGATGTACAAGAAACTCAGCGGCATGACCGGCACCGCGGACACCGAAGCCGCCGAGTTCGCAAAAATCTACAACCTCGACGTGAATGTGGTGCCGACGAACCGTAAGATGGTTCGGCTCGACTATGCCGACGTCGTCTACCGGACGGAAAAGGAAAAATTCGCGGCCATCGTCGAAGAAATCAGGGAGTGCCATGAGCGCGGGCAACCGGTGCTCGTCGGTACGATTTCGATCGAAAAGTCCGAGAAACTCGCCGGCCTCTTGAGCCGCAACGGCATCAAACACAACGTGCTCAACGCCAAGCAGCATGAGCGCGAAGCCGAGATCGTCGCCCAAGCCGGGCGCAAGGGCGCCGTCACGATCGCCACAAACATGGCGGGGCGCGGCACCGACATTCTGCTGGGCGGCAACCCCGACTTCACCTACAAACAGGTGCTCTATCGGGAAGAGAATATGCCGGACGCCCGCAAACTTTCGCTCTACGAAGAAATTCGCAGTGATTGCGAGAAGAACAAGCAGGAGGTTCTGGCGCTCGGCGGGCTCCACATCCTGGGCACCGAACGGCATGAGAGCCGCCGGATCGACAATCAGCTTCGCGGCCGGGCCGGCCGCCAGGGCGATCCGGGCACGTCCCGCTTCTACCTGTCGTTGCAAGACGATCTGATGCGCATCTTCGCCTCAGAGCGAGTCTCGCAAATGATGCTCAAGCTCGGCATGGAAGAAGGCGTCCCTATCGAGCATGGAATGGTCACACGCGCGATCGCGAACGCGCAGAAAAAGGTCGAAGCGCACAATTTTGAAATCCGTAAACAGCTGCTTGAATACGACGACGTCATGAACAAGCAGCGCGAGGTCATCTACCGCCATCGCCGGGCGGTGCTGAGCGGAGAGAACCTGACTGCAGACCTTCAAGATATGATGGCAGGGGTGGTGGACTCATCCTTGAACATCTATTGCTCGGCCGAACAGTACCCGGAAGAATGGGACATCAAGGGCTTGATAGAGATGATGCACAGCCAGTTCGGCATCGACATCACCCGCGGCAGCCAGGCGGGCGGAGAGTCGCTCCGGGACATGGGCCGCGATGCCCTTGTGGAAGACCTGCATGCCCAGGTTCGAGAAGCCTATGCACGGAAAGAGCAGGAGTTAGGGCCGGAATTGATGCGGTTCCTGGAAAAGACCTTCATGCTCCAGGTCATCGACCATCACTGGAAGGATCACTTGCTCGGCATGGATCACCTGCGCGATGGGATCGGCCTCCGCGGCTACGGACAAAAAGACCCGTTGATCGAGTATAAGCGCGAAGGATTCGACCTCTTCGCCGGCATGATGGAACGGATTAAATCCGATACGCTGGACCGATTGTTCCATGTGCAGGCCGTGCGCCAGACAAGCGAAGGGGAAACCCCAACCCCACCTCCGGCCCCCCCTGTCATCTCACGCCCTCAGCCTAAACTCACCTTGAATCGCGGTGACGAACCGGTTGCAGGGCCGCCCCCCGCGCATCGGGCCGATGACAAGGTCGGCCGCAACGATCCCTGCCCCTGCGGAAGCGGGAAGAAATATAAGAAATGCCACGGGGCGTGAGGAAAGAGGTTCGGCCGTACGGGCCGAATCTTCGACATCGGCATGATGCGCGATTCCTCTACTGCTACTGATCACTCACATTGTCCTCACGCACGCCTATAGGGCAGCGACGAAGTGTCGCAATACCGGCGTGCGTGACGGTCGTGTACCCTGACATGATTCTATGAGCCATGCCGAAGCCAAAGATTCGCCCCGCCCGGCCAGGGAAAGGAAATAGGGGGAAGTCACTGAGAGGAGCGCCACCTTGGTCAGTTTCCGCCTTCCATCCTGCCGGAATCTCTGTGGATCCCCGCTCGATCGGCAAAGGATGCGCACCGCAAACTGTTGCCACAGTAGAAGAAAAGCAGAACGCCTTAACCCGCATCCCTTCCAGCCGAGCCGGGCTCCCATCACATATCTCGCCAAATACGTTTTCATTAGGTCGATCGGAGCCTCTGGGGTAATATGCCTCACATCATGACGCCCGAATCTTCTTCTGCGAGAAAAACGACGATCCTGCTAGCCGACGATGAATCGGCGATCACCCTGCTCTTCGAAATGGATCTGACCCGCCGAGGGTATCGCGTACTCCAGGCCCATTCCGGCTCCGAAGCGAGCAAGATCAGCACGGAGTTCCCGACTCCCATCGACGTACTGGTCACCGACTGGAAAATGCCGGACCTAAATGGAGACGAGCTGGCCCGCCGACTGCTGGTCGAACGTCCTGAGCTGAAGATCATCGTGATGTCAGGGCATCCCGATGCCGCCGACGTCATCGCCAGTTTTGTTAAGGATCAAGCTCTATTTCTCCGTAAACCGTTCTCTCCTGCACGGCTCGTTGAAAGTATCACCCGGCTTCTCGATATACCTGACAAACCCGGTGAGCGAGCAGCGTAAGTCTTTCAGCGTTCTTTCGAGATCAGGAAGAAGATTCCTCCTGACTTCTCCTTGACTTAGATCCACACCAAAGGCTACCCTACGGAGCTTTTCACCTCTAACGATGGGGGATGTAAACCCATGAGCTAGGGGTGTCACTTTTTTCTGGACTCACGGCCGGAAGGGAGTTTCGTGTGACAACAGGGCACCCTGAACTCGTGACTGCCATTGCCTCTGAGATTGCGATCTCAGGCCCGATTCCTTTCGTTCGTTTTATGGAATTGGCCCTGTATCATCCACAATTCGGCTACTACACCCGCTCGCCGGAGACCGGGACTGAACGGATCGGCTGGACCGGTGACTTCTACACGAGCTCTGACGTCCACCCCACTCTTGGGCATGCATTGGCCAGACAGGCAACGCAGATCGACCGGTTGCTAGGGCAACCCGATCCCTTCACAGTCGTCGAGATGGGCCCTGGCAAGGGCTTGCTTGCCGCGCATTTTCTATCAGCCTGTCGAACAGAATCGCACTCGCTTTTCGAGCGTCTTCATTACATCCTGATCGATCGTAGCCCCGCGATGCGCGAATCGCAGCGCCGACACTTATCCCAGTGGCTCAGCAGACCCGGCCTGGTTTCCCGGGTGGACGATCTCGATGATCTGGCGCCGGGGAATATTACCGGCATGTTTTTGAGCAATGAACTGCTCGACGCCTTTCCAACTCACCGCATTCAGGTCACGGGCGGTCGGGTGGAAGAGCTCTGGGTGGACCGGCAAGATGGGCAATTTGTGGAATGCCTGAAACCGCCGTCGACCGCCGCACTCGCGCAACGTGCACACAGCTTGGCTGCCCACTGGCCGGACGGCTATCGAACCGAGATCAATCTGAACGCCCTGGATTGGATACGGCAGGTCGCCCGAATTCTCAGACGTGGAGTCGTTCTCACGATCGATTACGGACATACTGCGGAGGACCTCTATCGATCCGACCGGAAGAACGGCACGTTTCTCTGTTACTTCAAACAGTCCGCCCATGAAGACCCTTTCACGCATGTCGGCGAGCAAGACATGACCGCTCATGTGGATTTTTCGAGCCTGGCAACGGCGGGTGAAGAACATGGCCTGCAGGTCACGGGATTCACCAACCAAATGAGCTTTCTGATGGGGCTCGGCGTAGAACAACTGATCGCATCCTTGGAACCGGAGAGCCCGGAGTTCCGCGCGGCTATTCATCTATTGAAACCAACCGGCATGGGTGGCACGTTCAAAGTACTGGTGCAACATAAAGGCATCGAGCAGCCGCAGCTTGACGGACTGAAATTCAAGCCATTTTTCGTCGAGGCGCTCGCGCGAGTAGAGTCGCATGTCTGCAAGTCCTAAAGTCATCATGTCCCCTGACATGAAGACTTGAAGACGTTTGGACTTTTTGGCGTATTCAACCATGAGTGACTTAGCCGTTCCGGCCAACTATCTCCCGATTCTGATTTTCATCGGCGTCGCCATTGCGTTCTTCACGGTTGTGATGTTCCTCGGCCAGTTGGTCCGCCCCAACCGTCCCTATCGGGCAAAGATGGCCCCCTATGAAAGCGGGAGCCCGCTGTTTCAAGATGCGCGCGTGCAGTTCCCGATGCGGTATTACATCGTCGCGATGCTGTTCGTGATCTTCGATATCGAGATTGTCTTCATGTTCCCCTGGGCGGTTGCGTTCAGCAAACTCGGGCTGATTGGGTTAGTCGAGATGGTCGTGTTTATCGCTATTCTCGTCGTTGGTTTTTGGTATGCCTGGATGAAAGGGGCATTGGAGTGGGATTGAATTCGGCGCGTCGTTGGTATCTCGTGAAGCGTGAAGCGCAAACACTGTGCGTTCCGCTGGTAACGAGCGACGCTTCACGCACGGCGAGATACGAACTATGAGCCTTCTGGAGAGACAATTCGACGCCAATGTCATTACGACGAACCTGGATGCCGTCGTGAACTGGGCTAGAAAATCAGCCCTGTGGCCGATGACCTTCGGGCTTGCCTGCTGCGCGATCGAGATGATCGCCAGCGTGTCCTCGCGCTACGACCTTGACCGGTTCGGAGCCGGTGTGTTTCGCGCGTCACCCCGGCAATCCGATCTCATGATCGTGGCTGGAACAGTCACACGTAAGATGGCGCCGGTGATCAGACGGATCTACGACCAAATGGCGGAACCGCGCTACGTCATTTCGATGGGCTCGTGCGCAACATCAGGCAACCACTACAACAGTTATGCCGTCGTGCAGGGCGTCGACCAAATCGTGCCGGTTGATATTTACGTGCCAGGCTGTCCGCCACGGCCGGAAGCGTTGCTGGACGGGCTTTTGAAGCTGCAAGAAAAGATTCAGCGGGAGAAAGTGTTCGTAAAATAGCCTGCGATTCTCGCAGAGTAGCAATATGCAAACCCTAGCTGAAACATTGATGAAGCAGTTTCCCGGCTCGGTGCTGTCCGTCGACGTCGACACGGCGCGCGCAGAGGTGACCGCCCATGTGTCGGCGCCGAAAATCCTGGAGATTGCGCGCTACCTGCGCGACGCACCCGATGCCTGCTTCGACCACATCACCGACATCTGCTCGGCGGATTATCCCGACAGCCGGGAACGGTTCGAGATCATCTACCAACTGCTGTCGCTGCCCCACAGCCGGCGCATTCGCCTGAAAGCGCGAGTACCGGAAGACAATCCGGCCATCGATTCGGTCACGAGCGTGTGGCGGGGCGCCGAGTTTCTGGAGCGCGAAGTCTTCGACATGATGGGCATTCAGTTCACCGGCCATCCGGACCTGCGCCGTATCCTTTTGCCGGAGGACTTTGCGGAAGGGTACCCGCTGCGGAAGGATTTCCCGACCGAAGGCCGCGGCTGGCGCAGCCAGTTCGACTTTATTCCACGGCTCGATGAACCACCTGCCGAACAGGTCGGCGGCGAGTTCTCCGAGGAACAGAAAAAACCCTACCGATCGGAACCCCGCGCGTCCGGATCACGGCGGCAGGAAGAGTTGCTGTTGAATCTAGGGCCGCAACATCCAAGTACGCACGGAGTGCTGCGCGTCGTACTCGAGCTGGACGGCGAACGGATCGTCAAAGCGACGCCGGATCTGGGCTACTTGCATCGCGGCGTCGAGAAACTGGCCGAGGGCTTGGCCTACATGCAGATCATTCCGCATACCGACCGGCTGGATTACGTGTGCGCCATGGCCAATAACTACGCCTATGTGCGCGCGGTCGAAAAGCTCCTCTGCATCACCGTGCCAGAGCGCGCCGAATACATCCGGACCATCGTCGCCGAGATGCAGCGAATCCTTGGCCACCTTTTCTGGCTGGGGACCCAAACCCTGGATATCGGCGCCATGACCGTCTTCTTCTGGACGTTCCGCGAACGGGAAACCCTGCTCGACATGTTCGAGCAACTCTGCGGCGCCAGACTCACACTGAATTATTACCGGATCGGCGGTGTGGACAGCGACTTCACACCTGAACTCGTGCAGCGGCTCAAAACGTTCCTGGATACGTTCCCGCAAAAGGTCAGTGAGTACGACGGCCTGATCGCGTCCAACCGGATCTGGATCGGACGAACGAAACATATCGCGGTCATTTCCGGCGAAGATGCGATCAACTTCGGCTTGACCGGCCCGACGCTCCGCGGCTCCGGCGTGGCCTATGACGTCCGAAAAATGGAACCCTACGGCGTGTACCATAAAGTGGACTGGGAAGTGCCGGTCGGGAAAAACGGCGACACCTACGATCGCTACTGGGTCCGTATGGAAGAAATGCGCCAGAGCGCTCGCATCATCTCGCAATGCCTCGACCAGCTGCCGCAAGGACCGATTATCGCCGACGTGCCGCAATACATTCCGCCACCCAAGCAGAATGTCATGCGTGATATGGAGAGCTTGATTCACCACTTCATCATTTTCACACAAGGCTTCAAACCGCCCAAAGCCGAGACGTATTGCGCCACTGAAGCGCCGAAGGGCGAATTGGGCTTCTTCATCATCAGCGACGGCAGCCAGCGTCCCTATCGCCTGAAGATTCGCTCGCCCTCCTTTGTCCATATGGGCGCGTTCGATCACATGGCGCGCGGCTACTTGATTTCTGACGTGATTACGATCTTCGGAACATACGATGTGGTCATGGGGGAATGCGACAGATGACGTTAGGCGTGAAACGTAAGGCGTCCGGCGAAAGAAAATATCGTTCCCCTTACGCCTCACCCCTTACGCCTTACGAGGAATGGTCGAAGAGGACGGGATGCTGAAAGAGAAATACCAAAAAGAAATTGACGAGATCATCTCCCGCTATCCGGTCAAGCGCTCGGCGCTGATTCCGCTCCTCTATCTGGCGCAGCAGGAACATGGCTATGTCACCGAGGCTGCCATGAAGGAAATCGCGCAACTGCTGAAACTGACGCCGCCACAAGTATACGAAACAGTTACGTTTTATACAGTGCTCAACCTGAAACCGGTCGGGAAATTCCACATGCAGGTGTGCAAGTCGCTCATGTGCGCTTTGGCAGGCTCGGACACTTTGCTCGGATGGATCAAGACGAAACTGGGCATCGCGCCCGGAGAGTCGACGCCTGACGGGCTCTTTACTCTCAGCGCGGTCGAATGCCTGGCATCCTGTGGAACCGCACCGATGATGCAGATCAACGACGATTATTATGAACAGCTGACCGAAGCAAAAGTGGACAAGATTCTGGGGGATCTCAAAACCTCGGGAACCAGCGATTTGAAGAGCGGCCCCTACATGTGGCCTTTGCCGGTGAATGCCGTAAGGCGTGAGGGGTAAGGGGTGAGGCGATGGCGAAGTGATCTTCGCCTAACGTTTCACGGCTAACGCCTCACGGACAAAGACTATGCCAAAGCACGAACTGATTCTGCTCAAGAATATGTCGCAGCCCGGGTATAGCGGCTCGCTGGCGGACTACGAGGCAACCGGCGGGTATCAGGCCCTGCGCGCGACGCTCGGGAAGACTGCTCCCGCGGATGTCACCACCGCAGTCCGAAAGTCAGGGCTGCGAGGCCGCGGCGGCGCCGGTTTTCCGACCGGTGTGAAATGGGGCTTTCTGCCGAAAGACTACCAGGGACCCCGCTATCTCTGCTGCAACGCCGATGAAAGCGAACCCGGAACATTCAAAGATCGCCAGCTGATGGAACGGGACCCGCATCAAATGTTGGAAGGCATCGTCCTGGCCTGCTATGCCATCGGCGCGGAATCTGCCTACATTTATATCCGAGGCGAAATGGTCCTGGGCTCGAAAATTTTGGAGCGGGCGATCGGCGAAGCGCGCGCCGCCGGTTATATCGGAAACAACATTCTCGGCACGGGCATTCATGTCGACGTCTGGGTGCATCGCGGCGCCGGCGCCTATATCTGCGGCGAAGAGACGGCCCTCCTGGAATCGCTTGAAGGCAAACGGGGCCTTCCTCGCATCAAGCCCCCGTTTCCCGCCACACACGGCCTGTATAACAAACCCACTGTGGTGAACAACGTCGAGACACTCGCCAATCTGCCGCATATTCTCACGCGAGGCGCCGAATGGTTTGCGGCGATCGGCTCGCCGCCGAAGAGCACCGGCACCAGAGTCTTTTGCGTCAGCGGCCATGTGAAGCGACCCGGCAATTACGAAGTCCCGATGGGGGTGACGTTCCGTGAGCTGGTCTACGAACATGCCGGCGGCATGCGCTCAGATAAACCGATCAAAGCCTTCATCCCCGGCGGAGCGTCGGCTCCGTTTCTGACGCCGGATCATCTCGATGTGAAACTGGACTTCGAATCGGTAGCGGCGGCCGGGTCGATGCTGGGCTCCGGAGGCGTGACCGTGATGGAAGAAGGAACGAGTATGGTCTGGGCAGCGCTCAGGCTGATGGAATTTTTCTACCATGAGTCCTGCGGAAAGTGCAGCCCATGCCGGGAAGGCAGTTCCTGGCTCGTTCAAACGATGCGCCGCATCATGGCCAAACGAGGGCGGATGGAAGACCTTGAAACCTTGTTGGATCTGTGTAAAAACATCGCCGGCCGTACCGTCTGTGCCTTTGGCGACGCAGAGGTCGCCCCGATTCAGAGTACCTTGAAATATTGGCGGGACGAATACGTGTCCCTGATCCGCGAAGCAGAAGCGGCTGACCTCATCATGCCGGAAGCAGCAGGAGTACGACATTAAACGCGAATCGTTATCCGCCGGCATGCTGCGCTCGCCTCGCGGCGAAGCCGAGGGTGTAACGGTTCACGGCTAGCGAACAACGACGACAATGCCTGACGCCACAAAAACAACCGTACGCCTTACCATCGACGGAACGCCGATCAGCGTTCCCAAGGGAACGCTCGTGATCGAAGCGGCCCGGCGTATCGGCGTCATGATTCCGCATTTTTGTTATCACCCGAAACTAAAGCCGGACGCCAATTGCCGCATGTGCCTCGTGGAAATCGAGAAGATGCCCAAACTTCAAACCGCGTGCAGCACCCTGGCCGATGAGGGGATGAGCGTGCGGACGGCCACCACCGTGGTCAACGACGCCCATAAATCCGTGCTCGAGTTCATTCTGGCCAATCACCCGCTCGACTGCCCCGTCTGCGACCAGGGTGGCCGGTGCGACCTCCAGGATTTCTCGCATCAATACACGCCGACCACCAGCCGGTTCGTGGAGACCAAGCGTATTTTCCAAAAGGACTACTTCAGCCCGCTCATCGAGACACAGATGAACCGCTGCGTCCAGTGTCTGCGCTGCGTCCGCTACTGCGACGAAGTAATGGATGTGAAGGCGCTGGCCCCGGCCGGGCGCGGCACCATGACTGAGATTAAACACTTCGGGCCGCATCCTCTCAATTGCGAGTTTTGCGGCGGCTGCGTCCAGATCTGCCCGGTCGGTGCGATCACCAGCCGGCTCTCGATGTATGAGTACCGGCCCTGGATGCTCAAACGGGCGGACACGATCTGCGGCTACTGCGGAGACGGGTGCCAGATCACAGTCCAAACGAAGGGGCAAGAGCTGATTGAAGTCAATTCTGCGCACGGCGCCGGACGCAACAACGGCGATCTCTGCGCCCGCGGATTTTTCGGATTCCATGCGGCCAAGCACCCGGAACGGCTCACCCACCCGCTCATCCGCCGTAACGGCGTCCTCGTACAGACCACGTGGGAAGAGGCCCTGGAATTCGTGGCGGACCAGGCCGGGAAAATCCTCGCCGCCCATGGCGGACAGAGCTTCGGCGGGCTGATTTCAGGCCGATGTACCAACGAGGAATTGTATCTCTTCCAAAAGTTTATGCGGGTGGTGATCGGCACAAACGACATCGACAGCAGCGCGCGCTACGGCCACCTGAACGGGATCCAGGCCATGCGGCGAATCCAAGGCACGCATCGCTGGACGGTCAGCTTCGAGGACATTACATCCGCCGATGTCTTGCTGCTGGTCGGCACGAACATTACGGAATGCAACCCCATCACCGGCCTCAAAGTGAAAGAAGCGGTGAAGAAGCGGGGCGCTACGCTGGTTACGATCGAAGCGTTGGAGCCATCCATCGAACCGATCAGCAACATCGCCAATCTATCCCTCCATCACTTCTGCGCCCCGGCCCCGCGTATGGGGAACGCCGTGCTCGGTCTCTTGAAGGCCCTCGTTGAGCAGAACCTGGTGCATCCGGATTTGGCGCAACAGCACCCGGCATACGTACGCGCCGTCACGGAAATGTTGAGACAGATCTCTTGGCAGGACATACAGGCTGCGACCGGCAGAGACGCCGCCGCGTTTGTCGATGCGGCGAAGGTCCTGGCGGCGGGACGGCGGGTGATCGTGTTGGCGGGCCAAGGCTTGTTGCGAAGCGCGGGCGGCCATCACGGGTCGCTCAACCTGCTCGACCTGCTTTTGCTCATCGGGAAACTGGATCAGCCTGGATGCGGCTTCGCGCCGCTCTCAGAGGAAAACAATGACCAAGGCGCTGTCGAGATGGGGGCGGCTCCGGAATTCTTGCCGGGTCCGTTCGACATGACCGATCGGGAAGGCTGTAACCGTATCGCGGCGCTGTGGAAGACCGCACTCCCTCCGCACAGCGGCGCCTCCCTGGTTGACATTCTACATCGGGCCGAAACCGGGGCCGTGAAAGCGATGTTTATCGTCGGGGAGAATCCCGTCGGAAGCCTCCCAACTCAGATGCGCGCGGAAGAATCCCTGCGCAAGCTCGATCTGTTGATCTGCCAGGAACTATTTCTGACGGAAACCGCGGCCCTTGCCCATGTCGTATTGCCGGCCGCTTCTTCAATGGAAAAAAGCGGAACCTTTACCAACACTGAGGGCCACGTCCAAACCGTCCGCCCTGCGATTGAACCGGTCGGAGAAAGCCGCCCGGACTGGGAAGTATTCGTCGCCCTCTCATTCCTGATGAGGACACCGCTGGAATATGCAGAAAGCAGAGACATCCTCAAAGAAATCAGGAGCCTGATTCCCGGTTACGGATCGCTCGGCCCGGCCCCCCTGCCGACAAAAGTCGACCATACGGTCATCAACCGCTACCTGACCGACGGCTATCAGCACGATCTGGCCGCACGGTATACACTCGGCATTGCAGCGGCTCAACCCGATGGAATCGTGCAGCTGGAATTGGTGCAGAGTTTGTTCCACTCGGGGAAATTATCCACCAGATCCAGGGGACTGATGGAAGTGGAAGGCGGCGGTGCGCTGAGAATCAATCCGCAGGATGCGGCGCGCTTCGCACTGAAAGACGGAGATCGTGTCCGCCTCTCCAACATACAGGGAGAAATGACCACGACCATCACCATCCGGGAACGGGTCCCCCGAGGCTCCGCCTGGTTCCCCGATCACTTCAGCCAGACGGCCGCGCATCTGTTCGGCTGCATACTCGATCCCGTTACCCGGACACCGTCCATCCGGACGACGTCCGTCTCGATGATGAAGGTGGCATGATGACATTACCGTTCGATCTCTGCCGTTATCCAGGAGTCTTATCGTGACAGAACTAGGGTTGCGCCTCGCCGTATCCTTTACTCAGATCGCCGCGGTCACCTGTATCGTGATCGTGACGGTGCTCCTCCTCACCCTTGCCGAACGGAAGGTGCTGGGATGGATGCAAGACCGTATGGGCCCGATGGAAGTCGGCCCCTACGGCATTCTCCAGCCGTTTGCAGATGCCATTAAACTGTTCTTCAAGGAAGACATTGTCCCTGCAGGCGCCAACAAGTTTCTGTTCACCATGGCGCCGATTCTGGCCCTGATTCCCGCCCTCATCGGGTTTGCCGTGATTCCCTGGGGCCCGAACCAGTCCCTCGAGATCGGCAGCTTCTCCATAAAACCGTTCATCATCAGCGATATCAATATCGGCATTCTCTATATTTTGGCCTTTGCCTCCATCGGCGCCTACGGCATCATTCTGGGCGGGTGGTCGTCCAACAGCAAATACTCCCTGCTCGGAGGGTTGCGATCGGCGGCGCAAGTCATCAGTTACGAACTCAATGTCGGACTCTCTATCGTCGGCGTCCTGATCATGGCTGGTTCGCTGAGCCTGGTGCAAATCACAGACGCGCAGTCGGGGTGGTTCTGGAATTGGTATGTCTTCGCCTTCCCGGCCCCGCAAATTTTTGCCCTTGTCGTCTACGTGATTTCCGCGGTGGCGGAAACTAACCGCGTCCCGTTCGACCTGCCGGAAGCGGAAAGCGAACTGGTCGCCGGATTCTTCACCGAGTACAGCGGCCTCCGGTTCGCATTCTTCTATCTTGCTGAATACGCGAACATGGTGCTGGTATCCTGTGTGGCCGCCGCCATGTTCCTCGGCGGCTGGAACGCGCCATACCCTGGCACGCTCATCGGCTATCTCGGCCTGCCCGGGTTTGCCTGGGTTGAAAACACGATGTGGTTTGCGGTCAAAACGTACTCGTTCCTGTTCCTCTTTTTCTGGCTCCGCGCCACATTGCCGAGACTGCGGTACGATCAATTGATGCGATTCGGCTGGAAGGTCATGCTGCCCATCGCCCTGGCGAACATCGTGGTAACGGCGCTTGCGGTATTTTTCCACCAACAGATGAAGTAACGCGCGAGACCGCTTATGACACCTCCGGCAACAACCAGACGCACGGACCTGATGGAATGGTTCAAGACCATCACGTTCTACGAGATTCTCGTCGGCATGAAGTCGACGCTCTCGCACCTGCTCCATTACAAGCCGGTGACATTGCAATACCCCCACGAGAAACGCACATTGCCGGACAACTATCGCGGCATGCTTGCCCTGCTGCGGTACGACGATGGAACGGAAAAATGCGTCGGCTGCGACCTGTGCGAAGCCGCCTGTCCCTCACGCGTCATCCGCGTGGTCAGCGCCGAAGTGCCAGGCGAACCGACGAAGCGCTATTCCAAGGAATATTACATGGACATGACCCGCTGCCTGTTCTGCGGCATGTGCGTGGACGCCTGTCCCGTCGATGCGCTCGGCATGACGCGGGAGTTCGAATGGGCGGTCTACGACAAACGGCAGCTTCACTTGAACAAAGAACAGCTCCTCGCAATCGGCGACCGCTCATATCCGATCCGCGAGAAGCGTCTGGAGCTGCAGCATCCGAACACGGCCTTCTTCAACGTCGCATTCAAGCACATACCGCAAAAACCGGAATGATGAGCAGAATTGACTATCGACTGACCGGCCGGCGCAGCCGAGTCGCGCCGGTGATGTTACGCTCCTGTTGACAGCGAGGACCCTATCGTGGCGCAGTTGTTTTTTGGATATTTTGCCGGAGTCATCGCGTTGACCGCGGTGCTCGTCGTGGCGCTCAGAAACCCCGTCTATAGCGCGCTGGCTCTTTTGGTTTTATTCTTCCATGTGGCCGGGCTGTACGTCACGCTCCACGCCGAGTTCCTCGCCGCCGTCCAGCTCATCGTGTATGCCGGCGCCATTTTGGTGCTGTATCTGTTCGTCGTCATGCTGCTGAACCTCAAACAGGACGACCGTTACCACCACCAATGGCGGGTTGCCGCATTCGTCTGCGTCCCCTTGCTGCTGGAATTCCTGGTGCTGCTTGCCGGAAACGGCGTTGCTCCGCAACCGAGTCCGCTCACGGCCGAACAGACAGCCGCGGCGAGCGACAATACGATGGCCATCGGGACGACGCTGTTCACGACCTATCTCTTCCCCTTCGAGGTCGCCTCCCTGATTCTTCTCGTGGCGATGATCGGCGCCATCATCCTCGCCAAGCGGGACATCGGCGAAGGCGGTCAAACGTGAGCCGCCACCCGTTCGACAAATCCCCACGAGGCATACGGTTGACCATGTGCAATTGTCCGCCGCGTTTCACGAGGCTGCCATGACCATTCCCATTTCGTACTACCTCATCCTCAGCGCGATCGTCTTCTTGACAGGTGTGGTCGGGGTACTGATTCGGCGCAATATTATCGCTATTCTTCTGTCGATCGAGCTGATGCTGAATGCGACGAATATCAACTTCGTGGCATTTTCAGAATACCTGCAAGACATGGGCGGACAGGTGTTCGTATTTTTTGCCCTGACCGTGGCGGCCGCCGAGGTCGCGGTCGGGCTGGCCATCATCATCGCCCTGCATCGCGCCAAAGACAGCATCAATATCGAAGAGTTCAATTTGCTGAAATGGTAACAAACTCGCAGATGGCTTATCGCGTATGGCGAACGGCACGGACAGGAGTCCGATGCTCGTGCTCTCAGCTCTCAGCTCTCAGCTGCTAGAATTATGCTTTACACGCTCATCCCATTTCTTCCGCTGGCAGCTTTTCTGGTGCTGGGCCTCGGCGGAGCGCGCATCAAGGAACAGGCTCACCTGGTCGCCGTTCCGGCCGTCCTGCTTTCATGCCTGTTATCCATCAGCGCATTTACCGAGGTGGCCTCCGGATCCGTCATCTCCGTTCCGCTCTACACCTGGCTCACATCCGGCAATCTGGACGTGCATATCGGCCTCTATATCGACCGGCTCACCGCAGTCATGCTTCTGCTCGTCACCATCGTAAGTTCGCTGGTGCACATTTATACAATCGGCTACATGCACGGCGAGCCGGGATATGCCCGCTTCTTCAGCTATATCGCGCTGTTTACCTTTTCGATGTTGATGCTGGTGCTGGCCGACAATCTGCTTCAGCTGTTCGTCTTCTGGGAAGCCGTCGGCCTCTGCTCCTATTTGCTGATCGGACATTGGTATGAACGCGCGTCGGCCTGCTCGGCGGCAACCAAAGCCTTTCTCGTCAATCGCGTCGGCGACTTCGGCTTTCTGCTGGGCCTCCTACTGGTCTGGTACAGCTTCGGCTCGCTGAATTATCACGACATTTTCCCGGCCGCGCATGAGGCCGCCAATCAGACGATCAACCTCTTGAGCCCCCTGGGTGGGATCTGGGACGTGTCGCTGTTCACCCTCATCGGCCTTCTCCTGTTCACAGGAGCGATCGGCAAATCGGCGCAAGTCCCGTTGCATGTCTGGTTGCCCGATGCCATGGAGGGTCCTACTCCCATTTCGGCCCTCATCCATGCGGCCACGATGGTGACCGCCGGTGTGTTCATGGTCGCGCGTCTCGCGCCGTTGTATAACCTGTCCCCGGTGGCCATGCAGGTCGTCGCCCTGGTCGGCGCGGCGACAATGGTCGTGGGTGCAACGATCGCGTTAACTCAGACGGACATCAAGCGTGTGGTGGCCTACTCGACGGTCAGCCAGCTCGGCTATATGGTCATGGCCTGCGGTCTCGGCGCCTATGCGTCCGGCATGTACCACTTGCTGACCCATGGCGCGTTCAAAGCCCTGCTGTTCCTGGGCTGCGGCTCCGTCATCCTGGCGCTGCACCATGAACAGGACATCCGCCGCATGGGTGGGCTCAAGGACAAATTGCCGGTCACCTACTGGACATTCGTCATCGGATCGCTCGCCTTGGCAGGCTTCCCTCTTACGGCAGGCTTCTTCAGCAAAGATGCTGTCCTGGTGGCCGCTTGGCTGTCAGGACCGCTGGGACAAGCGCTCGCGGTGTTGGGGCTGCTCACAGCGCTCATGACGGCCTTCTACAGCTTCCGGCTGGTTTTTGTGACATTTTGGGGACCGTCGCGCGTCGATCCGCACCATGCGGATCATATTCATGAGCCTTCACGGACAATCACCGTGCCGCTTTTAATCCTGGCAGTCCTCAGCATTCTGACCGGGTACCTCGGCATTCCGTCATTCCTTGAGCCGGTCTTTTCGACGGGGGGCGAACATACAAGGGAACATGGCGCTGCAGGCCTGGGCATCATGATTGCGGCGACCGTGATGGGGCTTGCGGGCATCGCCGGAGCGTACTACGTCTACGTATTGAATCCGGATCTGCCGGATCGATTCGCCCGGCAGTGGGAGAGTCTATACAAAGGCTCGTTGAACAAGTGGTACGTCGATGAAGCGTACGATCGCGCCTTCGTCGAGCCGACCATGATGGCGGCCTCTGAATTATGGAAACGCGTCGATGTCGAGGTGATCGACGGCGCCGTCAACGGCGTCGCCCGCGGCGTCGCCTGGAGCGGATGGCTGCTCCGGCTGGTCCAAAGCGGGCAGATGCAGCATTACGCATTGGCAATGGCAGGCGGCATCGTCGTCCTTGTTACGATGCTCATCCTGTTTTAGGAGACCGTCACCGGTCGTTGGGCCATGGGAACACCGACCGCTTGGCCTCCGGCGAATGATAACTAACGAATGACACATTCCTTTCCCTGGCTCACTCTGCTCATCGTCCTTCCGCTTGCCGGAGCGGTAGCGCTGTGTTTTGCAAAGGAAACCAGCGTCCGGCTGATTGCACTCGGCATCACCGCCGCCGATCTGCTGCTGTCGCTCCCTCTCTGGTGGCTCTTCGACTCATCATCAGGCGGCATGCAATTCAACGAGACCGCCCTGTGGATCTCCACCCCGCCGATTCACTACCGGCTCGGTCTCGACGGCATCAGTTTGCCGCTCGTCCTGATGACGACGATGCTGATGCCCCTTTGTGTGCTGATTTCCTGGCGTTCGATCGACCAACGGATCAGAAGTTTCATGGCCATGCTGCTGGTCATGGAAGGCGCGATGATCGGCGTCTTTGCCGCGCTCGACTTTGTGCTGTTCTACGTGTTTTGGGAAGCGATGCTGATTCCCATGTATCTCCTGATCGGTGTGTGGGGTGGGCCAAATCGAATCTACGCCGCAGTGAAATTTTTCTTGTACACCCTGGTCGGAAGCGTCCTGCTCCTCGTCGCGATTCTTGTGTTGTACTTCCAGAGCGGCCATACGTTCGACATCGTGCAATTGAGCCAGGCCGCCGTCCCGGCGTCATTGCAGTTCTGGCTCTTTCTCGCGTTCTTCGCCGCCTTTGCCGTGAAAGTTCCGATGTTCCCATTCCATACCTGGCTGCCTGATGCGCACGTGGAAGCGCCCACCGCCGGAAGCGTGATCCTCGCCAGTGTGCTGCTCAAGATGGGGGGCTATGGATTCGTGCGGTTCAGCCTGCCGATGCTGCCCGATGCCTCGATGGCCTTCGCGCCGCTGATGATCACGCTGTCGATCGTCGCCATCATCTACGGCGCCTACATGGCGCTGGCCCAGGCCGATCTGAAAAAGCTCATCGCCTATTCGAGCGTCAGTCATATGGGATTCGTCACACTGGGCCTGTTCACGTTCAACATCCAGGGTATCGAAGGCGCCGTGATGCAGATGGTCAACCACGGCATCACCACCGGCGGCCTCTTCCTCTGCGTCGGTGTGATTTATGAACGCACCCACAGCCGCCAGATCGCCGACAATACGGGGTTGACCACACCGATGCCGCGCTATGCCACGCTCTTGGTCATTTTCGCTCTCTCCTCGCTTGGCCTGCCCGGCACCAACAGTTTCGTCGGCGAGTTCATGGTGCTCGCAGGCACGTTCATCTGGAGCAAGTTTGCGACAGCCCTGGCCTCGCTCGGGATTATTCTCGCGGCCGCCTATATGCTCTGGATGATCCAACGTGTGGCGTTCGGCCTCCCGTCTCCGCATATGCTGCCGGCGCTTCGCGACCTGGACCGCCGGGAGATGGCCACACTGATTCCGCTCATTGTGCTGGTCTTTCTGATCGGGATCTTCCCGAATCCGATACTGACCCGCATGCACGCAAGCGTGAATCAGATCCTTGCGCGCACATCAGTTCCTACTGCAGCAACAGCAATGCGCGCTGATGATCAGCTCTTGCCGGCACCAACGGGCGGGGATTCTCCGGCCATGGAGACCCCCAGGCCATGACCTTCTCACCCGGAGATCTGTTCCTCATTCTGCCCGAGCTGCTGGTGATCACCGCCGCCTGCCTTGTGCTTGTACTCGATCCGGTGCTGTCATCATCCCAAAAAGACGGACTGGCCTGGTTGAGCCTCGGCACACTGGCCATCTGCATGGGTTTGATCGCCTCGCAGATGAACCATGCGGCATCGGCCTTCGGTGGGATCGTCATAATCGACGCCTATGCCTGCTTTTGGAAGCTGCTGCTCTGCTTCGTGGCCGGCCTGACCGTCCTTCTGTCCCATACCTACTTGCGGGAAGAGCGGCTGTATTTCGGCGAATACTACGGATTCGTGCTGCTCTCGCTCTCCGGCATGATGGTCATGGTATCGGCATCCGACCTCCTGACGATCTATCTCGGCACGGAATTGATGTCGCTCTCGCTCTATGTCATGGCAGGACTCAAACGGTCTGAGCCCCGTTCACTGGAAGCCTCGGCGAAATACTTCGTGCTGGGCGCCTTCTCATCCGGCATTCTTCTGTACGGCATCTCCCTGCTCTACGGCGCCACCGGCAGCACCAGACTCCCCGCCATTGCGGCCGCCATCGCAAGCCGAAACCTGGACGATCCGCTACTCTTGGCCGCCACAGTTTTGCTCGCCGTCGGATTCGGATTCAAACTGGCCGTCGTACCGTTCCACATGTGGACTCCCGACGTCTATCAAGGCGCGCCAACCTCCGTCACGGCATTCATGGCAGTGGCGTCCAAAGCCGCCAGTTTCGGCGCATTTCTCCGGGTCTTCGTCGAAGGGCTCGGCAGTCTGAAAGCCAATTGGTCTGCCATCTTTCTGCTGTTGTGCATCGCCACTCTGGTGTTGGGCAATATCGTGGCGCTGGTACAGACCAACATCAAACGAATGCTGGCCTATTCCAGCATCGCGCATGCCGGCTATGCTTTGATCGGTGTCGTGGCGACAGGAGTCGCCGGCACCCAGACCGGAGAGACGAATGGCATCACCGCTGTCATGCTCTATCTTGCTCTATACGCCTTTATGACCTTCGGCGCATTTACCATCGTGGCGATGCTGCGCAAAGGCGGGCTCGATGGCGACGAGATTGAGGATTTCACCGGCCTTGCCGCACGCCATCCTCTCGCAGCGCTGCTGATGCTCGTCTTTATGGTGTCGCTGGCCGGAATCCCTCCCACGGCCGGGTTCATCGGAAAATTCTACGTCTTCATGGCCGCGGTGGAAGCGGGACTGACCTGGCTGGCGGTCCTGGCCCTCGTGTTCGCGGCCATCTCGGCATACTACTATCTGCGCATCGTCATGGTCATGTACATGCGAGAACCTGACCGACTGACAGCAGCCTCACCCCGTCTCATCATGTCGCCGGCCCTGTCCATTGTGCTCGCCTGCGCAGTGGCGGGCGTGGTGTTTTTCGGCCTCTACCCCGGTCCCCTTGTCAACCTCGCCGGACACGCCGTCTTAACGTTCAAATAAATTCCTCTCCTGTAAGAATGAGATGCGCGGTATCGCAGCTCATGTTACGCTGCCCCTATGCGGGCCCTAAAACAAGGATTCCGTTTCCTGAGCGATGTGTTCCACGCTTTTCTGCGGCACGGGTGCGCCAGCCTGGCCGCATCGCTTGCATTTTTCTCCCTGCTCTCGCTCTTTCCCCTCGTTTTTCTGCTGTTGTACGGCATCAGTTTCCTGGTCAGCCAGGATGTCATCGGCGAACAGTTCCTCTTGAGCTTCCTCAAAGGATTCCTGCCCTCGTTGGGCGAACGGCTGGCGCATGAACTCCACCGCGTCAGCGAACTGGAAAGCGTACGATGGGTGGTGTTCCTTTCGTTCTTCTGGTTCGGAGGACTCGTCTTCTACGAATTGGATTATGCGCTCAACGTGGCGTTCGAAAGCACCCGCCGGCGGCACCCGTTGATCTCCACCGCGATATCGGTCGCCTTACTAGGCGCCACCGGACTCTTACTCATCATTTCCTATGTCGCGACACAAACCCTCAATTTTTTGACGGCCTATGCGCCGAGTCTCTGGGGTCTGGATCTCGTCGCCCTCGCAGCTCATGATTTCCAGTTGACCTATACGCTGCCCTTCGTTCTTGCATTTGTCGCTGTCGGTTTCCTCTACCGGTATGTTCCCCGTCGCCGGCCGGAATGGCGGGAAGCGATGGCAGGCGCCATGGTATTCGGCGTTCTCTGGGTCTCCGCCAAGTTACTGTTCGTTACCTACAGCAGCTACGCCACAGTTTACGTCCGGCTCTATGGCTCTCTACTGGAGGTGATCTTCCTCCTGTTGTGGGTCTACTATTCGGCAGGACTTCTCCTCCTCGGCGCCGTGATCGCGCACAATCTCCAGCAACGTACGCAAGTACCATCCGCCGCACCGGCACAAAACGAATAACTCGGCCGTTGCCGATTCGCGGCTTGGCTCTTCGTCACTCGTACCCCGTCCTTCGACCCCTCGGCCTCGCTCGGGGTCGTGCCTGAGCGGGGTCGAAGGCTCGACTCTGCTCAGGGCCGTGAGCCTGTCGAACGGTGACGTGTGAATCGTAGACGGAAGGAGCGTTTCTATATCGCACATCTTTGCTGGCTTGAGACGACATCCGTTTCATGACCACGCGATGGTGGATGCCTCCAAATACTTACCTGAAGCCGTTTTCCCTGGTTTGCAACTTCCGGCCATTTTCTGGCGGGAGAGCGTCTTCCCCGATACAATGGCACCCGACACAAGAGGGGGCCCTTTGCATGTTTGAAGAATACGGAAAAGAACTCATGATGCTGGGGGGGACGATTGCGGGGTTCGTCGCCGCCGTGCTCAGCGTTCTGGAAAAGCTTTTGGTGTTCCGGGGCAGCCCCGCGAAGAGTGAATCCACAGCCGACACCAAGAATGAGCCCAAGAGCGAGTCCAGGAGCGACAAACGAGAGTCGTACCGTCCCGAACGCGCACCAGTTGAAGCCGCCCCGAGCGTGGATTTCTTTTCCACAAAGCCGCTGCGCGGCACCTCCTACCTGCTGCTGAACGAAGTCGGCGTCATTGCGGCGGCCGGCGTGCTGCTCAACTATGTAGGCCTCACGCTCAGCCGGCACCTGGAAAGCATTTTGTTTTTGGATATGACAGGAACAGCCCTGGTCGCGATTCTGCTCGGCCCTTGGTGGGGCGCCATCGTCGCCCTGCTCTCGAACTCCGTGGTCAATTGGCTGCTCTTCCCGGAAGCGGGAGCGGACGTGGTGATCTTCCCATGGTCCCTGGTCAATATGACCGGCGCTTTATTCTGGGGGATACTGGCTCGCCAGGCTGGATTTCACAAATACGTGCGCACCAGCAAGAGTTCAGGTTTTGCCCACATGTGGTACCTGCTCAGCTTCGGAGTCATCGGAGCCATCGTCATGAGCGTTCCCGGCACGCTCGTCCAGTCGGCACTCCATGAGAGTTCGGTACTGGCCTTGAACCCCGAAGTCGCCCGGTCGCTCAGCGTGCAGATCGGGCGATGGGAAGCCGCGGTTCAGCTGTACTTGGAATCTGCCATCGGGCTGCAATGGAGTGAGAGTGTCGGCTGGTATATCGTCAACTGGCTCCAGAACTGTGTCCGATACATCCCCGACAAGACGATGAGCGCCGCCATTGCGCTGGTCATCTTGAAATACGGCTATCCCTTGTTCGAGCGGGAACTGATTCACGGCGGCCCGGACGGCGAGCGGCCGCGCGACGAACGAATCCTCCCGCTCATCTTGGGACTCCTTTATGCTCCTTCGTATGCTTCGCTTATCAGCAGCGAGGGGTATGCCGGCACGCTCTACTGGCCCCTGTGGTCACTGCCGTGGTTGTTTATTCTCTATGGCTATTTCCGAATCCGCTACTCAGGACCGACAGACCATGCGCTCCAGCAGGCGCGGCTCCAGCGGGCGGATCGCTATGCCAAGGCATTGAAGCCGGTCGGGAAAGAGCCGTCCTACGAGTTCTGCCGTCGGCTCACTTTTGCGACGCTGATTGCCAGCCTGATCTTTGCGATTTGCCTACCCGTGGTGTTGATGGACTTCTATCGGGTGACATTCAAGTTCTTCTGCGTGGTCTACGGATTCCTGCTCGTCGTCCACCTGATCCGCGTCGCCATTGCCCAAAACATTTCCGTGGCACGGACTGAATGAGACCCTGAGGCGTCCCTCGTATCTCGTCGTCCGCGAGATACGTTCACGGAAAGCGCGTCACGTTTTCTGTAGCTGCAAATAATTCGCAATGGCCGACTGCGTCACTAGTCCGGCAATCTGCCCGTCTTGCATCACCACAAGCTGATCCCACCCGTCCTGCGCCATGCATTCCATCGCCTGAATCACCGACACATCCGGCTCCACGATCAACGACGGTGACAGCGGGCGCATGACCTGCCCGACTTGCCGCCAGGGCCACATCGCCGACGGGACGGTCTGGATCTCCGCCACTGTGATCAGCCCCGCAAGTTGTCCGCCATCTACAACCGGGAAGCTGCCATACCCGTAGGGCTGAAAGTACTGCGTCACCGCCTCATCCAGCGAACACTGCGCAGGAATCGACGCGACCGTCCGCACCATCAAGTCCCGCACCCGGACCATGGCAAGCGTCTGCCGGAACGCCGCCTGACGGCGGCTTGCGAGCGCCGCGGCAAAGAGAAACATCCCGATGAAGACCACCCAGCTGCCGTTCGATGCCATCGAGGAATCCAACTTGCCCATCAACGCCCCGACAACCACCGCAAGCCCCAGCACCCCAAGCAACAGGCCGAACCCAAGACCGACAACGGCCGCCTGTTTGGTCGCACGATAGAAATCCTTCCCCCAGGCCCAGAGTCCTGCGCGTAATACCCGCCCCCCGTCCAAGGGAAATCCCGGAATCAGATTGAAAAGCCCAAGCTGGAGGTTCACCATCCCCAGCAAGGCCCCAAGCATGACCAGGCCGTCAACATCGCGCGGTGGTTGAATCAATTCCGCGAGCGCGGTCAATCCGAAACAAGCCGCCCCCAGCACAAAACTCACGAGAGGACCAGCCACGGCAATAAGAAATTCCGCTCGCGGAGTGGGCGCTTCCTTCCGCATATGGGCCACACCCCCGAAAATGAACAGGGTGATCCGTTCGATGGGAATACGATAGCGTAACGCCACATAGGAATGGCCGAGTTCGTGCAGCAGGACGGAGAGAAACAAGAGAAGCGCGGCAACGCCGCCCATCGCCCAATAGCGCGCGGGCGAGAAGCCCGGCAACCCGTCCGGCAAATACCCGGTCGCCAGAGTCCACGTGACGAGGAGAAACACCAGAAACCAGGACGCATGCACTCGAATAGGAATCCCCAACGCGCGACCGATTTGCCAGGAGGGCCATTGCATGAATACACCGTAACAGTTCACAAATAGAGGGTCAATTTATCGCTGACTAGCCCGCATTATTCATGACGGTTCGTCGCGAAATCGCCAAGCCGCGTGGCGAGAGCGGCGCGCGAAGCCCCGAGGACCTGAGGCGTATTCGTGTAGTACGTCGAAGGCCCGAGAGGCGAGCCCGCCGACCGAAGGCTTGTCGCAGCAGCGGATCGGCGATTGCAGCAGAAGCGCTCATGAATCATGTGGGCCTGCCTGGCTTCAGGTATACTAGCTCCCATGGTCCTGCGATTCCCCACATGGATTCTCAGCCTCCTGCTTATCGGCGGCTTGCCGCTCGGCATTCCAGCCACGAGCGCAGCCCAAGTCATCAAGTCCGGTCCACCCGCCTGCCCGGGCGTTGCACTGACGTTCGACCTCTGCCCTGTCAAGAAGGGCTCAGGCTATGACAAGCCACTGATGGAGTTTTTGATCCAACACCGAATCCCCTCGACCTTTTTCATGTCCGGCAAGTGGGCGGCCAAACACGAAGAAGATGTACGCCATCTGCTCGGCATAGAGTTTTTTGAAATCGGGACCCATGGTGAGGTACATGCCCATCTACCGATGCACGATGCTGCAGAACAGCGGGCTGAAATTCTCCTCCCTGTTACGATGCTGCATGAGCGCTATGCCCACACAGCCACGTTGTTTCGCCCTCCCTATGGTGAATATAACGATGTGACCATCGATGTCGTGAAAGCGCTTGGCCTCCGGTTTATCCAATGGAACATCGAGTCCGGCGACCCGGACCCTACGCTATCGGCCGATCAGATCCTGAGCCGCATTGAGCAACGCGCCAAGCCGGGCAGCATCGTGGTGCTGCATGCCAATGGGAAGGGGAAACAGACCAGAGCGGTGATCGAACAATTGACGACGGACGTGCTTCCCCGCAAAGGACTGCGGCCCATGACCATCAGTGATCTGTTAAATTGCGCGCCGCCAGCCCCATGAACGATTCCCGCGTCCGGACCATGCAAGCTGAAGACTGCGCTGAGGTCGTTCAGCTGTTGAGCCAATCCGATCCTTGGAAGACGCTGGGCTATACAATCGCCGATTGGAATCGGATTTTTTGCCCCCTGCCGCAAGGGCGGGACAGTTATGTGGCTGAACTTGACGGGCGCGTGGCGGGTGTCGCCCTTGTGAAGCAGAAGTTTCTGCTCGGTGACTATCTTGAACTCCTGGGCGTAGCCGAATGGGCCCGCCACAAAGGAATCGGCAGCCTGCTGCTCAAACATGTTGAACAACTTGTCTTCGAACGAACGAAGAATCTCTTCGCGTGCGTCTCGGACTTCAACCAATCGGCGCGAGACTTTTACAAGAAACAGGGCTATCAGGAAATCGGCCCGATGCCGAACTTTCTGATTCCCGGCAGCGCTGAAATACTCCTGCGCAAGACGGCGGGACCGGCCAGGGATACATGAGAATGGTTGATGGCTTATGGTTGATGAGAGAGTGCCTTATTGGGCCATCAACCATGAACCATTCCCAGGGACTAGACTGATGAAAGTTCAAAAGCTCCTCCATACCCGCATGCGCGTGAGCGACCTGGATCAGACGATCCAATTCTATACCAGCGTGCTGGGTCTGGAAGTGATCGAACACAAGACCTCGCCCCGCGGATCGCAGCTTGCCTTCTTAAGGGTCCCCAACAGCGATGAACTCATCGAGTTGACCAGCTTCCCTCCCAGTGGGCCGGTAAGAGTCCAGGAAGATCTCGTCCATCTGGCCTTTCAAGTCGAAAGTCTCGACCAGACAATCGCATCGCTCAATGCGCAGGGGATCAAGATCACCGATGGTCCGACGAAGACTTCCTCCGGCAGCCGGTTTATCTTTATCGACGCCCCGGATGGCTATGAAATCGAGCTGATTGAACGCCCGACCGGTGTGAAGATCGTATAGTCCCCGGAATCCGTCATTCGTCAAACGTGGAATCTCAATCTTCACTCTCTCGCCCACATTGACGACATGACTCTCCCCGCAGTACTTTCTTTCCTTCGCATGACGGTTGACGATTGACACTTGACGAATCCGGAGGATTGCAAAAATGAAGAACGGCTTTTTCCGCGGCCATGGCCTCGGCAATGATTACGTTGTAATGGACCCCAAAGAGCTGAGTTTCAAGCTGACACCAAAGACCATCAAAGCAATTTGTGACCGAAATTGGGGGCTCGGCAGCGACGGGATTTTAGCGTTGGTACCCTCAAGGAAGGCTGATTTCGGCCTGCGCATTTTCAATCCGGACGGCAGCGAAGCGGAAAAGTCCGGAAACGGACTCAGGATCTTCGCCCGCTATCTCCACGCCACCGGCAAAACAAAGAAAACGCATTTCACGGTCGAGACGAAAGGCGGACTCGTCACCATCGATCTGCACCTCGATCGGCATAGAGATGCCGGCGCCGCCACCGTTGAAATGGGGCACGCCACGTTCAAGCCGGCTGCCCTTCCCTGCACCCTCAATGTTCCTGAGCTGATTCAGCAACCGATTGACGCAGCCGGCCGTTCACTGACCTTTACCGGCGTGAGCGTCGGGAACCCCCACTGTGTCGTCTTCAAACAGGCTGGTGAGTCCTGGTCTCGGGAAGAGTTATTGATCCTCGGTCCCGCCTTGGAAAACCACAACCTCTTTCCGAAACGAACCAACGTGCAACTCGCCGTTCCAACCGGGCCAAAGGAAATCTTTATTCTGATTTGGGAACGAGGCGCCGGAGAAACACAAGCCTCCGGGTCCTCCTCCTGCGCAGCTGCTTGCGCCGCGGTTCGGCTGGGACTCGTCAAAAGCCCCGTCACCGTGAAGATGCCGGGCGGCACGCTGAACATTGACGTGGCGGCGGATTTCAACCTCACGATGAAGGGACCAGTGGCCGAAGTCGCCAGAGGCACACTGAGTCCGTCGTTCGTACGATCGCTGAGGTAGCATGTCTCCAGCAAACAGCCGTCAGCGTTCAGCTTGAGTGGCATCCTCCGGATTGCTCGCCACCTCTTCGCGCCGTACAATGTCAGGTATCACCCTGTTGTTTCTCTTACCTGGAAGCTGAAGGCTGATCGCTGATGGCCATCTCATCGGATTTACAATCCAAGCTCGACCATCTGCCGGACAACCCCGGCGTCTACCTTTTCAAGAACGGCCAAGCCGAGATCCTTTATATCGGAAAAGCTGCAGTACTCGCCGATCGGGTTCAGTCTTACTTTCAAAAGAGCGCAGACCACAGTCCTAAAACCACCCTGCTCGTCGGTCAGGTAGCTGACCTGGAAACGATGGTGACCCGATCCGAGCTTGAGGCCCTGATCCTCGAAAGCAATCTGGTCAAACGCCACAAACCACGGTTCAACATCGTCTTGCGGGACGACAAGCAATATCCCTACGTGCGCCTGCCGATTAAGGACGATTTCCCGCGGCTCTCGATCGTACGCCGCGTGGAAAAAGACGGTGCCTTGTACTACGGACCCTATACGCCGGCCAACGCCCTGCGCGAGACCTTGAAGGTGATCAAGCACGCCTTCCCCCTCGCAACCTGCTCGATCGACATTGACGGAAGAGCCGAGCGCGCCTGCATCGAGTTTGAGATCAAGCGGTGCATGGCCCCCTGCACCGGCAACCAATCAAAAGATGACTACCACCAAATCGTCAAACAAGTCCGGCACTTTCTGGAGGGACGAGATCATGAGTTGCTGGATGACCTGCGCGCCAAGATGGAGGCCGCGGCCGGCCGAGAGGAGTTTGAGGAAGCCGCCCGCTTACGCGACCGTCTTTTCAAGATCGAACGGATGCTGGAAAAACAGCGCGTCACACAGACCTCCGCGACCGATCAGGATGTCATCGGCCTGGCGCGGCAAAGTACGGCGGTGGATCTCCAGATTCTTTTCGTGCGCGGCGGGCTGCTGATCGGGCGCAAGGACTTCTTCTGGCCTCAATCGGCGGACACACCGGATGAGGAACTGGTCCGGTCTGCGATCGAGCAGTTTTACAACAAAGACGGCCAGCCTCCGAAAGAAGTGCTGGTGCCAACCGAGTTGGAAGACACAATCCTGATCGAGCGATGGCTGTCCGACAAGCGCGGTGAGTCCGTTCGCGTCCGGGCGCCTGAACGAGGAGCTAAACATCAGCTGGTCCTCCTGGCCGAAGAAAATGCGGCCGCAGCGGTGGCGAATCATCTACGCGATGAAGAACTTGACCGGCAGGCGGTGGAAGACTTGAAGCGGATGCTGCGTCTTGGGCAAGCCCCCCGTCGCATTGAAGGGTTTGACATCTCCAATACAATGGGCAATCAATCGGTTGCATCGATGGTCGTCTGGGAAGACGGCCGGATGAAGAAAGCTGACTATCGCCGGTTCAAAATCCAGACTGTCACAGGAGCGAACGACTTCGCGAGCATGCAGGAAGTCGTGGCCAGACGGTATGGCCAGTCTGAACACCTGGCCCGGCCTGATTTGATCCTGATCGACGGCGGGCTCGGGCAACTCGCTGCCGCAATGGAAGGGCTGAAGCACGCCGGCCATCACAACCAGGCTATTGTCGGATTGGCCAAGGCTCGCGGTGAAAAGGAAGAGCGCATTTTCCTCCCGGGCCGAAAGAACCCGATCGTCCTGAGGCCCACCGCTCCGGCCACACATTTGGTCCAGCGCATCCGCGACGAAGCCCACCGGTTCGCCCTCAGCTACCATCGAAAGCTGCGCGGCAAAGCCTTACTCGCCTCACAATTGGACCAGATCGTCGGCATCGGCGAGCTCAAGCGCACTCGCCTGTTGAATCAGTTTGGGAGTCTGAAGCAGCTGGCAGAAGCCAGCGACGAAGCCCTCCAGGAAGCGGGACTGAATGACGAAACGGTCACGAACCTCCGCAAATCGCTCGGCCCTTCGCCCACATGATTCATGACGGTTCGTTGTGCAACAAGCTCCATGGAATGTTTCGGGTTTCGAGTATTGGGATCGTGTTCCCTGGCAACACGAAACATAGAATCCGAAACCCGCAACTCCATGCCCCGCAATAGCAGATCGGCGAGTGCAGCAGAAGTGCTCGTGAATAATGCAGGCTAGAACAGGTATCGGAAGCTGAAGGTACCCAAATGCACAAAGGCGTGATAGGTCCCGTTGACGACGGGATTCACATTGCCAACAACCGTGTTTGGCTCGTAAAACCATTCCTGATAGGCCAAATCCAGTCCCATTCCTTTGGGCCACAAAGCTGATTCTCTCGAACAAGGGAGAAGCCCAAGAAAGTTCCCTTGCCCCTTACACAAGAACCCCACACCGACAGACAGCGTGTGGGACGAGAGGGAAATCGTCCCAGGATTGAAGGTGGTAGCAGGCACGGGATTCTCTGTCCTGGTGTAGCCGGATCGCACGGCGATATCCCAGTCCGTAAACCACACCGGCTTCAGCCACTTATATTCAGTCCCGACTGCGATCACCGGAACAGGTTTCCAATCTCGGGGCTGTGGGATCGTGGCTCCATTGGCAAGGTGCACATCGAGATTCCTATGGGAATTCCACCCGATATACTCCACGTCAACTTCGACCTTCCATTCCCGTTCACTCGTACGAACCGGCCAGATAGCGACGGCTCCGACCACCATTTGCGGCAGTACAAGATCGGCGGAGGCATCGGCAATCTTTGCTCCGTTGACCATGAGCGATCCACTCAACGGCAAGACCGCCTGGCTGCGATACACAAGTCCCAGAGAAAGAGTCGGTTTGCTCTCATGATTCTTCAGTGGAGTATAGAGCGCACTCACCGTGACGCCTGCGCCGGTGCCGCTGCCATTGAGCTCGACCGATGCGCCGGCTGGAATGCCGAAGCCCCCAGCGCTCACTTGCCTCTGCTCCGCATGCCCCTCGCCAAGAAAACTTGCGAAGGTGTAGATGTCCGCGCTTACACCCAGCGATAAGTCCTCAGTTACTTTATAGGCGATGGTCGGCTTGATGGCGATAAGCGGCAACGCGGCAGTTGTGGTAGCTGTATTGAAGGAGCTATTCACCGGATACTCAGTTTTTAAACCAAATGGCGTATTCAACCCGACGCCGATGGTCACTGCAGAAAAGCGTGGCGCTCCGAGTGCCCCGATATTGGCAGTGATATAGGTATGCCCCGGGGGAGGAAACACAATTGCCCCTCCGAAGTCTCCATGAGTCCCGACCCCAGACTGATTGGTTGCCCTGATCGACCCGCCCATTAACGAGATTCCAAACGACGTCTGCACACCATCAAGTCGGCTGAGCGCTGCTGGATTATAGTGAATGGCTGAGGGATCGTCGGCCTGGGCCGCAAACGCGTTCCCTTGGCCTGCGGCAGCCACTCCTTGAGGCTGAAACCGGAGGGCTTGCGCCCCCGTAAGCGAGGGGATGAGGGAAAACACGATGGCTAGCGTGACGGTACCCGTGAGACATCTGCCGAACAGTTCAACCCTTGCCATGAGGACGACTCAATTCACACCTCGCTTCCATGGAATAGTAGCGTCTTCAAGAATAGTGACTTACATCCTGGATTCATATAGATCCATTAGGACCTATTCGGCAGATCCATATGTCCCCTCTCGTTTTTCACATATTGCGTATGCTAACCTCAGCGCTATACGTCTACTAGGAGGAGCCTCCATGGCACACACCCTGCAGAGACGCGCCTTCCCTAAACACATCTTTGAACAGCTTTCAAAGAATGACTGTCAAAGCTTTATTGAGGCAATCCATTACACCACAGAAGCGGAAACCACGAGCGATGTCAAGGATGCCCTCCTGCAGTTCCAGAATCTGTTCCCCTTTTCACGAGTGATCGGCGGTCTCGCCCGATTGAACGCCAAGGGCGCCTTCGACGGATTTACGAACGTCATCAACGTGAGCTACCCCGAAGAGTGGATTCGCCTCTATTGGCAGAATGGCTACTTCGAGGTAGACCCGGTCTTTCGGACAGCGCTGCAACAACCAGGCTCGCAACATTGGAAGACAACGTATCAGAAGACCGGCTCTGACTCTGAAAAACAACGCGAGTTTGTGGAAACAGCAAAAAAGTTTGGACTGGTTGATGGAATTACAACGGGATCTGCCGATCCCATGTGCGGAGTGGCAACGTTCTGCTCGTTTGCCTCAAACAACACGATAGATGCGACGCGATATATGCCTCTCGTAGAATACTTCGGCTATCACGTCCACCTGGCGCTATTGCGCACCGCCCCTGCCAGCGCGCAATCCCTGGATAAGTGTGTCAGACAACTGACCTTACGGGAGTTGACCATTCTGAATTGGGTCAAGAATGGGAAAACGAATTGGGAAATCGCGACAATTATGGGCATCACCGAACGGACGATACGATTCCATGTCGAAAGTATCTTCACAAAACTTGGGGTCACCTCACGATCCCAAGCCGTTGCCACCGCCATTGAACATGGCCTCCCGAACGTCGTGTAAGCGCCTGACGTCAACACACCCGCCCGCTCAAGCGCTCGGTCGAGGGCCGTCGAACAGCTCAGGCTCCGAGCCGGTTACATAGCCCTTGCGAAGCCCAGGACGCCCCACTCCACAGGCAAGGGCGTAACGTACGAAGAGGCCGATCAGTACAGACCGGAATTGGCCTGAACCGCTCGCTTGGTTCACATGTGCGCGGACAAGTTCCTTGCCTCCATCAGTGCCGCGCATCGAGCTCCTGGGCGACACAAAACAGCACCGGCAGAACGTGTTGAGCATCCTCCTCAAAGGCAAACACCACACTATCCGGCGCTATCTGGATAGACCCGCATAACCACTCGTGCCTACCAAGCTTTCCACTGAATCCAGTCGACCCACCGTGTTGAACGTCGCGTTTCGCCCTGCTATGACTGCACCGTCTACCGTCGTAATAGTGGAGATCCACTGCAAAAAATCCGGACGCTGTGTGGCATTCCGTTCATCAAACTTCTCCATGTCATACAATGCCGCTACAGCGCTCGCTCCAGCCGGTGGAAGCTTGACAACGGGGCCGATGGGCTCACAAGGGAAGCCCAGCATACGAAGTGCCCGCAGAAACCGATGTTCAACTTCGAGATAGTAATAGCGAATCTCATTTTCCACCGCCCATTGATAAATCCCCTTCAACACCGCCAGCATCGTTCGCGTCGATAACTTGGCATCACGAATATCAGGGTCAACGGCAAGCCTGGTAATCTCCGCTGTGTCCGGTGCTTTTCGTATCGTGTACTCACTCGGCAACAGCGCCAGAAAGTCCTTCTCCAGCATGAATGGTCCCGACGAAGGCAGGAGTCGAGCCATTCCCAGCAATGTCCCATCAGTGTGAAAAGCCCCGACCGTGCAACCCCACAGATCATAGATATCGACTTCTTCGCGGTCTACTGAAGCGGGAACCCAGTGCAGCGATTCCGCAAACACTTTGTGCCTAAATCGATAGGATTGTTTGAGTTGAGTTCCTTGCAGAGTCGCCACCAGAAATTCGCCTTCTTGAAACTCAATGTGCTTCAAGTCACGCATCGGACTCCTCCTTTTTGTAGAACGGCAACCTCACCTCAACATTCTGATGTGGCGCTCGCTCATAGATTGCCTGGTGATTCTCAAAATTCCGCCCGTCCGTCACCTGGCGGATCCGCCAGGTGACGCAGAACGTGACAATTCGGTATGAGCTTGTCTGTCGTGGCAACGTATCCAGACAACAACACAACAGGCTCTTAGGGGAGGTTTGCACATCATGTCGGACGGCAGGAAAGGATTCCGCATTCTGGACGGGTTTCGGCATTCCGCACTCGATAGGCGTGCGAATCACGCGCCGAGTCCTTCACGGCGCACGGAAGGCTCATCCGCTCACCGTGGAAACCCGAAGATGGAAGATCTGATGGATACACTCCGGACGATGGAGCAGCGCTTGTCAGCGCTGCTGGAAGACCGCACCCATATCGGACGCGACCTTCACGACTCCATCCTCCAATCGCTCTACGCAATCGGCTTGAATATCGAGGCTGAGTGGCGGAGACACCGCCACACCACTCCGGAATCTGAACAGACTCACGCCCACACCATTGGGCAGATCAATCGGCTCATTCACGACATACGCCAGATGATTCACAGGCTCGACCAGGGTGTTGTGCAGGAATTCGACCTAACGACAGAACTTCAGACATTGAAATCGGTCTACGATCAGATTGGCCACGTGCGGATCCGTTTGGATCTTCACCCCGCTGCCATTGAGGTTCTGACCAAGGAAGAAGAACGGGAGATGCTAAGCATTGCGCGGGAGGGCCTTAGCAACTGTGTCCGCCATGCCAGGGCTACCCATGCCACGATCTCGATCCGCAGGCGCGGCGACAGAATCCGTCTGCAGATCAGCGACGACGGACGAGGGTTCGCTACGGGAGATGGCCGGCCGCAGGGCTACGGCCTTGCCAACATGACCGCCCGCGCAAAAAAGATCGGCGGAACATTGCGCATTCAATCCGAGGAAGGCCGAGGCACCGATATCATTGCGGAATTCTCGTTGGAGCCCATTCTGACACCTGTATGAAACACCCCACTCGCATTGTAATTCTTGACGATCACGAACTTGTCCGGAGGGGGCTCCGTACCTTCCTGGATCGTGAACCGGACCTCCTGGTGGTGGGGGAAGCGGGGACCTTGGCTGATGCACTGCCACTCGTGGCGCGTCTTCATCCTCATCTGATGCTGCTCGACATGAAGTTACCCGATGTCTCCGGTATAGAATCCTGCCGGCGGCTTCTTGATGCCTCGCCCAATCTACGAGTCCTGGTCCTGACCGGTCATGCTGAGGCCACCACTGTCGCCGCGGCCATCAAAAGCGGCGCCCATGGCTACATTCTGAAAGACGTGAAGCTAGACGACCTCGCTCAGGCCATTCGAACAGTTGCAGCAGGCCGCGGCTACCTCGATCCTCGCATTACCCAGTATGCGTTACATTGGATTCGCACCGGGGTATCCCAGACATCCCCCCTTCAGGGACTGAGAGCGCTGTCGCCCCAGGAGCGCCTGATTATGCCCCTGCTGGCACAGGGTAAAACCAATAAGGAAATTGCCGCTCAGCTGAAGCTGAGTGACAAAACTGTCAAGAATTATCTCGTCAACATTTATACCAAGCTCAACGTGAACCGCCGCACGGAAGCCGTGGCCTGGTTCATGCGCGAATGTCCTTCCAGCGAAGCCGAGAATCCCATCAGCCCGTCTGCCTGACGGCGATCCATACCGCATCACGGTTTATTCAAAATATTTCCGGCTTCGAGTCGTGCCCCACTGGACATTGATCTTGCCGATTCCAAACCAGAACCTCGCCCCCCCCAACAGACACCGCCTCAGGCTCAACTTTATCCTGTGACCAAACCTGTTCTGATCCACAATGCCTGAGTGGTCTGTTGACGCTCTTACGACAGCCCACTAAAGCAGCCGGCAGGACAGGCTCAAGATTCATGGCGGACTGCCGAAAAAGGAGCGTTGAGTGCCCTGTCAACACACACGGCAGAAAAACTCATGGCCTTATCGTCCTCGCAGACGTCGCAGCCGACGCCGATTCTGCTGATCGAGCCTGAGAGAGGCCTTGCCCTCAAGGTGCAAGATCTGCTGTTCAATCTTTTTCACGAATCACTCGATCTTGGGGTAGCCCGTTCCTTACTGGAGGGCATGACCTACCTCTCTTCACGCCGAGTTCCCTTGATTCTTATCAGCCTGGCAGTATCCGACTACAAATGGCTCGACGCTGTCCGCGCCTTGCGCCTGACCGCGCCAGACAGCGGGCTCATCGCCTACGGAGCCATTATCGATGAGACTGTCCGGCTCGACGCCATCCGCGCCGGAGCCCACGAAGTCCTTGCCATCACCGGCACCTCGCCGGCTGTCTTCCGGCTCACAATCGAATGCGCCATGATCCGAGCCAACCTGGCGAAAATCGGTGCCAGATCGTCCCCGCCCGAAGAAACAACCGTCCTCCCGCCGAGAATGCAGGAACTGACGCATGCGTTGAACAATGCCATGACCTCCATCAATGGCTTCGCCGATATGCTTCTCGCACGACTCCCGACAAACGACCCGGCGCGGGCCTGCGCCGAACGGATCAAACTATCCGGGAAACGCGCTGCGGAGCTGGTGCAAGAACTGCAAACTCCCCACGAGTCAGCACCTGTCTTACTGACAGGCGCCACGGACATCGCACCACAGGCTGCATAGGCAGCTGCGATTCTCTCTTCAAATTGACAGTCCTACGAGCAGGAATTAGGATACGAGCGGGCATGCGCCGTCACGGGTCATGCCCCATACATACGTTCATAGCAATCCGCTCAAGTCGCGTATTCTGTTCAGGGGGGATCATGTCCGAACATCCGTCGCCGTCCACGCCCGCTTCCAAAGCCTTCCAGCCATCCGGCAATGCCATCGAACGGACCTTCGAATATGCAGTGTTCGCCAGCCGGTGGATTCAAGCCCCGCTGTATGGCGGGCTTATTGTTGCGGAACTGCTCTATGCCTACAAGTTTTTGGTCGAGCTCTGGGAGATGGTGCTCCATATCAATAAGATGGATGAAACCGTCTTCATGCTGGGCGTCTTGGGGTTGATCGATGTCACGATGGTGGCGAATCTGCTGACCATGGTCATCATCGGGGGCTATGCCACGTTCGTCAGCAAGCTGGACCTGGAACAGCATCCGGACCGGCCCGACTGGCTCACCCATGTCGATCCCGGCACGATCAAAATTAAGCTCGCGGCCTCGCTCATCGGCATCTCCAGCATTCATCTGCTGAAAGCGTTCGTGGATGTGGCAAACGAGAACCCCGAGCACATCAAGTGGAAAATCTTCATCCACATGACGTTCCTCGCGTCCGCCATTCTGCTGGCCTGGACCGACAAGATCATGCAAAAGGAGAAGAAGCACTGACGCGGCGCCTCTCGTGAAACCTATTTCGCTTCTCGCAAACGACGCTTCACAAACGACGAGCGACGCGGATCACTGCCACGCCTGAGTACGCCGCCCCGCAGCATCCCGCCAGTGAGGAGTCCAGGCAAGAGCCACGAGCTTGACGGCAATGTTGGCTTTGGTGGGTTTGATTGAAACGGTTTCGAGCTTTTCATTCAACAGATTGATCGCGAAGGCTCGCTGATGGAGAATTCTAGAGTTTCAGATAATGCCATGGGCAGAGGAGAACGGGTGAGGAAATACCTGCGGTAGCTGCGACCACCTTATGGCTACGGGATTCCAAGCTCCGCTTCCGTGGGGGCTGTTTCGTGAGGTACCCAGCGGTCCAGGACCGCTGCCAGGGAGTTGCTCGCAACTGGTTTACTAAGATAGTCGTCCATCCCTGCCTCCAAGCAACGCTCACGATCCTCCTTCATCGCATTAGCCGTCATGGCCACGATCGGGGTATGGCAAACTCCTTGTTCTCGCGCGCGAATGCCCTTGGTCGCTTCAAAACCATCCATCTCCGGCATTTGGCAATCCATGAACACCAAGTCATAATGGATCCGCCCGCTCGCCTCGATCGCCTCACGCCCATTCCCTGCAACGTCCACCCGGTAACCGAGCTTCTCGATCATCTTCACCGCAATCTTTTGATTGATCGGATTATCTTCCGCCACGAGAATGCGTTTCCGGGACCGCGCCCAAACTTCTCCCAGACTATGACGGGTAATAATAGGTGCGGTGGTCCGAGGAGCCGAAGAAACGACATCGGAGGAGTCGGCAAGAACGAGGCTGAGACACTCGTAGAGCTGCGATTGACGAATCGGTTTCGTCAGGTAGGCTGCAAATCCAGCGTCTTGAGCTGCCTTGGCGTCCCCGCGCCGGCCAACCGATGTCAGAAGCACCAGACGCGTGGCGCTGATCACCTGTTCGGACTTGATTATCCGGGCTAATTCCAGACCGTCCATACCCGGCATCAGCACATCTACAATAGCCACGTCAAATGGGATCTGCCGATCCGCCGCGTTGCGCAGGCACTGTACCGCTTGAGCCCCATTCTCTGCACTTTCATGCGTGACTCCATTCTCACTGAGATAATGTTCAAGAATGTTCCGGTTCGTGGCGTGATCGTCCACGATTAGAATTCGGCTGCCTTGGAGCGCTACCGGGAGCGGGGCTGCGCTCGATTCACTCTCCGGCTGGAGACTGAATCGAGCAGTGAACCAAAAGGTGCTACCCTGCCCAACTGTACTGTTCACACCAATCCGTCCGCCCATCAGTTCCGCAAGCTGTTTGCAGATGGCCAGTCCGAGGCCGGTGCCTCCGAACTTCCTCGTGGTAGAACCATCCGCTTGAGTGAACGGTTGAAATAGTTTCGCCCGCTGCTCCGGTGTGAGCCCAATCCCAGTATCCGTCACTTCAAATCGTAGCATCGCGCATGGTTCGCGGGACGAGATATATGCGGGCGGAAGTGCGGCTGTTCCAGCCCCCTCCTCCTTGCCGAGATCGACCTCAACCTTGACCATCAGGACGACTTCCCCGCGCTCAGTAAACTTGATGGCGTTACCGAGCAGATTGACCAGAATCTGGCGAAGCCGGCCAGGATCTCCACGGAACCCCGCAGGCACGCCGGCCTGTACAAGGCAGGCAATCTCGAGGCCTTTGCTATACGCCTGCTCGCTGACGAGGCCAATCGCATCTTCAACCGTCGAGCGCACATCAAAATTAAGGCACTCCATCTCGAGCTTGCCCGCTTCGACCTTGGAGAAATCCAGAATGTCGTTAATGATGTCCAACAAATGTTCGCCTGATCGGCGGACCGCCTCCGCATATTCGCGTTGCTCATTGGAAAGCGTCGTGTCGAGGAGCAGCCCCGTCATCCCGATGACGCCGTTCATGGGGGTCCGAATCTCATGGCTAATCGTGGCAAGAAACTCCGATTTCAGCCGCGCCGTTTCAAGCGCGGTGTCGCGCGCCTGGACGAGCTTCTCCCGGCTGTCTCGAAGCTCTTTCATGGCGTCCCCCGCCCGCAGCATATACCGCGCCCGGTGTCCGAGCAGGAGCCCGTTGATCGGCTTGAGGATAAAGTCGGTGGCGCCAGCCTCGTAGGCTTCGGTGATCGAACGATAATCCTCCAATCCTGTCAGCATCAACACCGGCGTATGTGCGCTTTCCGGCAGCTTCCGCAACTCGGCGCAGACCGCAAACCCGTTCATTTCAGGCATCAGAATATCCAGCAGCACCAGATCCGGGGGCCTCGCGATGACCGCCTCCAGGCCGCGCCGTCCATTTTCAGCTTCTTCGACCAGCCAACCGGAGAGTTCAAGCGCTTCACGAGCCAGCAGACGCATGACGATGTCGTCGTCGATGATCAAGACCTTCGGCCGATATGCGCTCATCATGCCGCCCTTCTCGCTTGATCCAGTTCCTTCTGAAAAACGGCGCAGACGGACGCGAAGCGCCGTTCAAGCTGGCTCACGATCTCATCGAGGCGATTCCACTCTTGGCCGGCGCTCATCGTCTCCAGTTCGCGACAAATGTCCGCCAGCGTCGCAGCTCCCAGCTGAGCGCTGCTGGACTTGAGTCGATGGGCGGCCTCCCGCAGCGCGGTTGCATCGCGAATACGGACGGCGCCGCGCATGCCTGCCACGATGTCCGGGGACGCTTCGACATATTCAGCCAATACACGGGCCAAGATGCTGGGTTGTCCCGGACGTTGGAGCCCTCGAATGGCGGCAAAGGCGGCGGGATCGACGATCGGCGAATCAGCGGCCCACCCATCCAAAGCGTCCATCTTGGGCAAGCACGCCTGTCGTTCGCCGGCAATAGGCTGGGATGCCGCACCGTGAGGCAGCGTGACCCTATCGGCCTGAATTGCCTTCACCCGTGGAAGCCAGCGGGAGAGGACCTGGCTCAACTGTGACAGCGTAAAGGGTTTCGTGAGGTAATCGTCCATGCCGGCGGCCAGGCACAATTCACGATCGCCCTGCATGGCATGCGCCGTAAGAGCGACGATGGGAACACGCACGGCGGTCATCGGAGCGGCGACGGCGTCCTCTTCTCTCGATCGACCCTTGACCCTTGACCCTTGACTAACTTCCCGCTCCCTGATCAATCGAGTCGCGGTCAGCCCATCCATCTCCGGCATCTGGCAATCCATGAAGACAAGCGCATACTCCGTCGCTGCCGACGCGGCGACCGCCTCTCGCCCGTTCTCCGCCGTATCGACTCGGCACTGCAACAGTTCCAGCATGCCGCAAGCAACTTTGCGATTGACGGAGTTGTCTTCGACTAGCAGAATGCGCGCCTCTGCGAAACCGAACGGTGACGGCGTGAATGTTTCAGAGTCGATGTCGCACGTCGAGAGAGGCGACGGCGCCGGCCGCTGAGCCGCGTCGCTTCGCTCGAAATACGCGGTAAACCTGAAGCTGGAGCCTTTTCCAAGCGAGCTGCGAAGCTCGATATCCCCGCCCATCAGCGTGACAAGTTGCCTGGCGATGGCCAGCCCCAGCCCAGTCCCGCCATACGTCCTCGTCGTCGAACCGTCGGCTTGGGAAAACGACTCGAAGATGGAGGCTTGGACGTCAGGAGCAATTCCAATACCGGTGTCGCGGACCAACACCGAGATCCCTTGCCACCCCTTTTTCGACCCATCGAGACAAACGGACACGTCAACCGATCCACGTTCCGTAAATTTGATCGCATTGCCGACTAGGTTCAGGAGAATCTGCCTGAGCCTCGCCGGGTCACCGATATAATGCGAGGGCATCTCTTCGTCGATGTGACAATTCAAGGCCAGCTGTTTTCTTTGGGCGACGGGTTCCAACAACTGTACCGCGTCCTGAATCGTCTTCCGAACATCGAAATGAATCGACTCCAGCCGCAATTTCCCGGCTTCGATTTTCGAAAAATCGAGAATGTCGTTGATGATTGCAAGCAGCGCCATGCCGGATTCACGGATGGATTGAGCCACGCGCTGTTCCTTGCTCCCGAGAGAACTTCGGAGCAAGAGTTCAGCCATTCCCAGCACGCCGTTCATGGGAGTCCGAATCTCATGGCTCATGTTCGCCAGAAACTGGCTTTTGGCCAGGCTGGCGGCTTCGGCAGTTTCTTTGGCCTGACGGAGCAGCCCTTCCGCCGTTTTGCGGTCGGTCACATCGATATTGATGCCGACCATGTGCGGCGAGGTCCTGTCATCATTCTTGATGATCGTTCCGCGGGCAAGAATCCATCGATAGGATCCGTCTTTATGACGAAGACGATGTTCGATCTCGATCTGCGCATCCCTCCTGCTCAGATAGCGTTCGATGGTGTCCAGCGCGCGATCATGGTCCTCAGGATGAATCCGGCCTTCCCATTCTTGGAACGTATTGTCGAGTTCGTGATCGCCATACCCCAACTGCCGCTTCCATTCGGGCGACAAATACAGATCCTTCGAATCGAGATCCCAGTCCCAAATCCCAATATTCGTGTTTTGAACCGTCGTCATCAGACGTCCCTCGCTAGTCCGCAATGCCTGCTCGGCCTTCCGCCTTTCAGCCGCCTCGATGGCCAAGGTCACCGTATTGGCGATCGAAACGGCAAAGTGTTGCTCTTCAAGCTTCCAATGCCGAAGAGGTCCGATGTGTTCGTGCCATATTGCCCCGATCATCTTGCCTTCCGAACGAATGGGCGCATCAAGCGTGGACGCGATCCCGGCCGGCGCGAAATAATTCTCGGCAAACTCCAGCGTTCTCGGGTCGCGTTGCGCGTCATCGGCGGCCACGATTCGCTCGGCCTCCAATTCCTGAAAGTATCGCGGATACGCAGTCGCGGAGAGTTCACCGCCGTGGGAGTGAGATTGCGCGGCCAGTTGATAGCGATCGGCGCATCGCATGACGGAACGGTCCGCCGTAAAAAACCAGATGCTGACCCGTTCCGCCTGAAGACACTCCGCGGCCACACGGGTCACCGTCCGGCAGGCTTCTTCAAGATCGCCGCCATAGATCTGCGGACTTTTCGCCAACGCGGATAATCCCACTTGAATGCGACGAAGAAGGCCTTCGGTTTGTTGCTGTTCTTGCTCGGCCTGTTTCTGCCGAGTAATGTCTCTGAACACAAGGACCGCTCCGATGACCGCCCCGCCAAACAGCAATGGGGTGACGACCAACGCGATGGCTACAAGCCGGCCCTCAGCCGTGAGCAGCAACCCATCGTCAGTCCTATATGGTTCGCCCGACGTCAGGGGCGGCACGGTCATGTTGCTAAACAAACACTCTTCCCGATACTCTTCCGGCCCCGGAGATATCATCCGGTACACGGAGCAGTCCACGAGGGCGGACGCGGTCTTCCCGAACAACTGCTCAGCCTGGCGGTTGACCATCTGAATCCGCCAGGCTGAATCCACCACGCAAAGTCCGTCCCCCATGGCATGCAAGACTGCCTGGAGCTTGTTAGCCTCCCGCGCCAACTGGGTCTCGCTGGTTTGCTTCAGTTGCGCATAGAGATCCTGCATCTCCTTCGAGGAAAGAGCCAGCGACCGTTCCAAGAGCGCATGGCTTTGATCGGCCTCCATGTAGCTCCGATCGATCCGATCAATCAGCTCGCTCCATGCCTCACGTGACGGCGGCGGATCCCGTTCATCAAGACCTAACCGTTTCAGTTGCCGAGCCAGCAAGGGATGCATGAGAAATCAGGCTGCCTCACTCAACGTCGTCAGCGTCATCGTTTGATTGTGAAGATCACACGTGCCTGTCGCAAAGGGGGACAGCTCCCCGTAGGAATAGAACCCGATCTGTTTGGTCCCTTTGGGAAGCACCTCCAGCGTCGCCTCGATTTCTTCTTCCGTTCGCCCCCCCAACACAAGACGACGGCCCACACAACTGATTGCGATTGCAAGCGTGCATGAGTCGACGCCGGTCGATACCTGTGTGGAGAATGCCGCTTCTGACGCCCCTTGAACGAGCCGGTCGAAATTCGCCTTCATCAACTGCGCGAGCGCCCCTTCCGGAATGTCTCCGGCAAAAGTCAGCGAGTGTTCCGTTTCATTCACCGCGAGAATCGTGCGCACGAGGCTCTTGGAATCCGTGTGATCGGCGCGCACCGCGAGCGGAAATAAGAGCCCGGTCGCTGGCAAACCGTCGGCTCGATCGCCGAGATACTCCTTATACAGCTGTAGAGCCGGACGTCCGTCGAGTTCGAAGAGCACGTTCCCTTTCGACTTGGTGACACGGCGTTCGGGGCCGAACCGATCCCATCCCCCTTTCGATCCATGCCCGATCCGAGCGTGATCGCCATAGAAACCGACCGCCGTCACAAAACCTGATTGCGGCCGACCGTCTTGCAACACCCAGGTGCGTTGGAAGCGGTCACCATCACCGGCCAGCCCACCGGTCACCACGACGGAAGGAGGAATCTGAGAGTTCACCCCCCGTACCAGCTCGCTCCCGTTTACACCGAGGCCATCCGAAAGGACGAGAATGCCTCTCAATTCTGAATCGTTCAGCTGTTGAGCAATCTCCTGCCCGGCGGCGAACGAGTCCTCGACAGACCGGGCGGGGGCGCTGGCCATCCGAAGATCCGTGTGGTCGAAGCACACAATCGCCGCGCTCACGCTCTCATCGAAGATCTGGGTTCCCAGAATTTCTCCAGCGGTCGAGCATCCGATGACCTTCGAACGGGGATAGTTGGCCAGCAACTCCCGAATCGGATTGGCTGACTCGATAAAACTGGAGGCTCCGAACAACACGATCAGCGTCCGATGAGAATCGATGCTGGGCTGGGCCGTGAGTGACCACCCTTTCTTCCGATCATAATGAAGCGTATGAATCTCCATCAGGAGTCTCCTTTCCTTCAATGACTATGCGGCCACCGAGCGCCCTGGCGACAACGCACACCGTAAACCAGAACCACGGCCCGTTCCCGATCATCCCATTTGCCCCTCACAAAGAAACGCAAGCAAGACTGGACTACCTCCTGACAGATGCGCCGGCGCCGCCCCGCATGATGGCGTCACAGCCACTCCCCACGATCCAGCGAATACCCGTGAGAAAGGGCATGCCAATCTGCCAGACATGGCATAGAACTGATTGCTAGAACGGCTGTCAGGATCAATGCGTCGTCATCCGTCGCGTGCGCCGCGTGCGAGCAAGCCAAGTCGATACTTTTTCGGCTTTAAGGTCGCAAAACTTGATAGGAACTACGGAAGAGGCGGCACAGCAGAGATATTCAGTGCGCCGTAGGGGACAGCCTGTATACGCAGCAGTTCCGTCAACTACAGGGTTAGCGTCATTGCCAAGCCGCCGTGAGCCGCCCCGCAGCATCCCGCCAGTGAGGAGTCCAGACCAGCGCCACAAGCTTGACGGCAATGTTGGCCTTGGTAGGTTTGATTGAAATAGTTTCGAGCTTTTCGTTCAAGGGATCAGTTGCCGCAGCCAGTGCGTCACTCTCCGACTTGAATTGTGCTTCAAGATCGGCCAGCTGCTGTTGAAGCGCCGCCACATTTTCTTCCGCCGCCCCGACATCCTGCGACTCCTTCATGACCCGGCCTGCACTCCGAACCGCTGTGGTGGCACGCCCGATGTTCGAGGCACTGATCGTCTTCCGCCCGAGAAACGCCCCGAGGATGGAGGCTCCGACAGAAATCGCCGCCTGCACTTGGCTGGAACGGGATTCAGCCTGCTGTTTTTCCTTTGCCAGCGCTGCTCGTCTGATGCGCTCTTGAAGCGTCGTCATCTTCGAGGCATATTTCTGGCGAAGTATCTCGGCGCCCTTATCCCGCTGTTCCCGCCCGGCCTGCTGTAACCGCACGCGAAAATCCCGCTCGGACTCGCCCGGTGTGGAGACCTCCTTCGTGCTGGGGCTCCTGAACAACTCCACCTTCTGCGTCCTGAACAACCAACTGCCAAAATCCTTACTCCAATCAGCATAGCTCTTGGCCTTGCCGGCGCTCGCCGGCAGCGCAAGAAACTGCGCTCCGTCTTCTGAATTCTGTTCCAGATCGGCCACCACCATATCCATCGCGGTCGACCGATCCCAGTCGACAGCCACAGGACCGTCCGCAATCGACGCCAAGGCTGTCATCTCCTGCGTGCTGTCGATCCCACTCTTCGCATCGGAGAAGCGAATCTGTGAGGCCCCCAATAGCATCGGCGCATAAACCAATTCACTTCCTTCCGGCTTACTTCCACGCAGCGGCACAAAATGCTGCGGCACATCCGGGGGCAACATAGGTCGTGAAGCGTGAGGCGTGAGGCGTGAAACGTTCGGAGCCGAAGACTTCGCCTCAGATGTTTCACATTTCACGTTTAACGCTTCACGTCTTATCGGATCCATCAACGTCTTGATCTGCGTTCGTGTCAGAGGCCCACGGAGGTAGGAGAGACACCAGCGTGTCTCAAACACCACCGGCTCATCTTCATGCACGTTATTCATCAGGAAAATCCGATTGCCGAGGCCGGCCAGCGTTTGCTCCATGCGGCCTCGATCGAACCTCTTCCCGGCACTCGTCGATGCCCCTTCCAATCCCTCAAGCACCCGCGCCTTGTCCCGCTCCGTCTGCAATCGCCCGATGAACCAGGTGCCGGTATTGGCCAGCCCTTTGTAGTCGAGATCGACAGGATTCTGTGTGGCGAGGACGACACCAAGTCCGAACGCGCGGGCCTGCTTGAGCAACGTCATCAGCGGTAACTTGGATGGAGGATTGGCGACCGGCGGGAAGTAGCCGAAGATCTCATCCATATAGAGAAGTGCACGCAAGCTGGTAGTGCCAGATTGCGCTCTCATCCACCCGACCATTTGACTAAGCAACAGCGTGACAAAGAACATCCGCTCGGCATCGTTGAGATGCGCGATGGAAAAAATTGCATGCCGCGGCTTGCCCGCCGGCGTGTAGAGCAACGATTGAATATCCAGGGCTTCCCCTTCCAGCCAGGCCTGGAACCCTGGCGCAGCCAGCAGATTGTTTAACTTCATTGCGAGTACAAATCGATCTTTCGAGGGGAAGAAGGACTCCACATCCATCACGCCGATCTTCGACACAGGCGGCGATTGAATGGCTTGGATCAACGTCGCAAGATCAAGATCTTCTTCTTTCCTCCAGGTCTGATCAAGAATCGTAGACATGAGAATGTGCTCGCGGCTTTGGATCGGATCGGCCTCGATCCCGAGTAAGCCGAGCAGACTCGTCACGGTCGTGCTGATGCGTTCACGCATCAGTTCTGTATCCTCACGCACATCAGCAGCCGGTGCGGCAAACGATTTGAGAATAGAAACCGGCAACCCGGCATTGCTCCCGGGCGTGTAGATCACCACATCCGCCGCATCCCGCAAACGCTGAATGCGGGCACCGTCCTGCTGCCATCCAGCGAGGCCTTTTGCCCACAGTTCAGCCTGCGCCTTGGCATAGTCGGCGGGAGCCAGCCCTTTCTTGCGCGCGTCGTCTTCGTTGATCCAGGGCTGGAAGTCTTCGCCTTTGAGAGAGGGAAACGTGAGCATCAAATTGCCGAGATCGCCCTTCGGGTCGATAATGATGGCAGGAATGTTGTCGATCGCCGCTTCTTCAAGCAAGGCCAGACACAGGCCGGTCTTGCCGCTGCCGGTCATACCGACACAGACCGCGTGCGTCACAAGATCTTTCGAATCGTACAGGAGCCAGCCCGGCTTGGCCTGTTTGGCCACCAGATCATAGGGCCGCCCCATGTAAAAGACTCCGAGCTTTTCGAAATCTTCCGCCGATCCACCCACGGAGGGCGCTGCAGCAGCCTTTACCGGCCCATTTGTCTTTGCGGTTTCTTTCTTCTTCGCAGACATCCTTCACCTCAACTTTGATTTCTTCACATTTCCATTCCAAAGGGAGCCGGCTGCCTCACTCACCACTCGTAAAAGATGATGAAGACGGCGCCGACCATCATGCTGAAGCCGACGACATAGTTCCACTTCAGCGGCTCCTTCAGATATAAGACCGAGAAGATGCAAAACACGACTAGAGTAATCACTTCCTGGATTGTTTTCAATTGGGCCGCCGTGAATTCATAGTGCCCGATCCGATTCGCCGGGACTTGCAGGCAATATTCAAAAAACGCGATCCCCCAGCTCACCAGAATCACAATCCACAGGGGCGAATCTTTGTATTTGAGATGCCCATACCAGGCAAAGGTCATGAAGATGTTCGAAATGGCTAGCAATAAGACTGTTTGCATGAGCCTCCTCTAGGCATTACGACCTCGCCATTGTCACATCCCGATGGTCTGTCGCCGTACCCGATTCCCAAGCGCCGGATTCAGTGCCCGGACGCAGTCGTCGCGCCGATGCCGGTCTCCGACCTCACTTGTTGTGCCAGAAATCCGCCGCGGTCCTTTACGGCCTGGCTGCTTCGGTCAAGGATCGAGAACAACCAGATGCCCACGATGCCGATCGTCATCGAGAACAGCGCCGGCGAAGTGTACGGGAACAAGGCACTGCCTTTTGTATAACCCAAGGTACTTTCCCACACCGAGGGCGAGACAATCGTGAGCAGCACCGATGAAATCAGCCCGAGAAAACCGCCGATAACCGCGCCGCGGGTCGTGCAGTCTTTCCACAACACGGACATAAACAATACCGGGAAGTTGGCCGATGCCGCGATCGCGAATGCCAGAGACACCATGAACGCCACGTTCTGTTTCTCGAACATGATACCCAGCAACACGGCCAGAACTCCCAGCGCCACCGTGGTGATACGCGACACCCGCAACTCAGACTCGCCGTCGGCCTTGCCGCCTTTGATGACCGTCGCATAGAGGTCGTGCGACACGGCCGACGCACCCGACAGTGTGAGACCGGCTACAACCGCCAGGATGGTGGCGAATGCCACGGCGGAGATGAACCCGAGAAACACATTGCCGCCGACCGCATTGGCCAGGTGCACCGCCGCCATGTTGCTACCGCCCTTGAGCGCACCGTTGGCATCAAGAAACTCCGGGTTGGCCAACACGAAGGTGATCGCGCCAAAACCGATGATGAAGGTCAGCAGGTAGAAATAGCCGATCCATCCGGTCGCCCACATCACAGACTTGCGCGCCTCCTTCGCGCTCGGTACCGTGAAAAAACGCATCAGGATGTGCGGCAGGCCGGCCGTGCCGAACATCAGTGCCATGCCGAACGAAATCGCCGAGATCGGGTCCTTGACGAAGTTACCGGGTCCCATGATCGACTGCCCGGCCGCCGCCGCTTCCTCTGAGGTCTTGCCCGACGCTGTGGCCAGACCAGCTTTGATCTCAACCGCGTTGGCAAACAGCGCCTCCAGGCTGAAGCCGAAATTCAGCAGCACCATGAAGGCCATGAACGTTGCGCCACCCAGCAGCATGCAGGCCTTGATAATCTGCACCCATGTGGTTGCCGTCATGCCGCCGAACAACACATAGACCATCATCAGCGCGCCGACGATCACAATCGCAATCCAGTATTCAAGACCGAACAGGAGCTTGATCAACTGGCCGGCGCCGACCATTTGCGCAATCAGGTAGAACGCCACCACCACCAGCGTGCCTGAGGCTGCAAAGATGCGGATTGGCGCCTGCTTGAATCGAAAAGCGGCGACATCGGCGAAAGTGAACTTGCCAAGATTGCGCAGGCGCTCGGCCATCAGGAACGTGAGGACAGGCCAGCCGACCAAAAATCCGATCGAATAGATGAGGCCGTCGTAGCCACTCGCCATGACCGCTGCAGAAATGCCCAGGAACGATGCCGCAGACATGTAGTCGCCGGCAATCGCCAGACCGTTCTGAAAACCCGTAATGCCTCCACCCGCTGTATAAAAAGCAGCCGCCGATTTGGTTCGGGCCGCTGCCCATTTCGTGATGAACAACGTGAGCAAGACAAACACGCCGAACATGCAGATTGCCGTCCAATTGACCGTCTGCTTCTGTGTCTGGCCGGCATCCGGACCTGCGGCGTACACCGATCCAGCAATAGCACACAGCGCCGCCACGGTCAGACCGGACCGCACCGCAGGGCGATACGTGCGATGCAGACCGATCACTCCAGTACCTCTTTGGCGATGGCGTCGGACAACGTATCAAACTCGCGGTTCGCGCGATTCACATAATACGCGGTGATCGCGATCGTGAACACGATGAGGCCAAAGCCGATTGGAATACCCAGGGTCATCACGCCGGCGCCAAGCTTCTGCGACAGAAAGCTCTTGTTGAATGCCACCAGCAGAATGAAGCCGTAGTACGCAGCCATCATCACCAGGGTCAGCCGCCGGCCGAAGCGGGTTCGCTTGGCTTTCAGCGCCTGATAGTTCGGACTGTTCGCAATTCGCGTGACTAACTCAGCATCCACGGTGCTTCCCGGGCGTCAAATATACATATCGCTCGCGTAGAGGGCATTGTTACTTGAACATGGCTGTGCTGCAAGAACAGGCGATTTCTGAGCGCCACTCCCCCGTCTTCGATTCCCCATCGACGCGATCGGCCACAACTTCTCTTCTTCTCTCAGCAGGGGTGGAAGGGATGGATCTTCGGGAGTCGGCATGGCAGGTACAGGGCGAGATGACGGCCGTGAAGGTGCCGAGTGCGATGGCATGCGATTCTTATCGCGCTTCAGAATCGCACTCGGCCAAGCATAAGAAGGCAGTTGCAATCACTATCCATCGCATCATAACGACTCTCGAACGATCCCCCCTTACACCCCTGCTTCTTTCAACACCTGCCCCGTGTATGACCGCTTTGCCTTGGCAATTTCTTTCGGCGGTCCTTCGGCGACGATCTCGCCGCCACGATCCCCGCCTTCCGGCCCCAGGTCGATGATCCAGTCGGCATTTTTGATCACGTCCAGATTGTGTTCGATGATGAGGACCGTGTTCCCGGTTTCGACGAGCCGATCCAGCACGTCCAGCAACCGCTGCACATCGGCAAAATGCAGTCCGGTCGTCGGTTCATCGAGAATGTACATCGTGCGTCCGGTCGCCCGTTTTGAAAGCTCCCGTGACAGTTTCACCCGTTGCGCCTCACCGCCGGACAACGTCGTCGCGGACTGTCCGAGCTTCACATAGTGCAACCCGACATCATGCAACGTCTGGAGCTTGGTCTTGATGAGCGGAATATGCTCGAAAAACTCCAGCGCGTCGTCGACGGTCATGTTCAGCACATCGGCAATGCTCTTGCCCTTATGGAGGATCTCCAGCGTCTCACGGTTATAGCGCTGGCCCTTGCAGACTTCACAGGTCACATAGACATCGGGGAGGAAATGCATCTCGATCTTGATGAGCCCGTCGCCCTGACAGGCCTCGCAGCGCCCACCCTTAACGTTGAAACTGTAACGGCCCGGCTTATAGCCACGGACGCGTGACTCCGGCAGGTTCGAAAAAAGATCGCGGATGTAGCCGAACAAACCTGTGTAGGTAGCAGGATTAGACCGCGGCGTACGGCCGATCGGCGATTGATCGATGTCGATCACTTTGTCGAGCGCCTCGACGCCTTTCAATTCCTTACAGCCGTCGATCTTCGGCTTCTTGTGATAGAGCAGTTGGGAGAGTGAGTGAAAGAGCACCTCCAGCACCAACGTGCTTTTACCGGACCCGGATACGCCGGTGACGCAGGTCAGTAACCCCAACGGCACTCTCGCCGTCACGTTTTTGAGATTGTGTTTCTGCGCACCGACGATGGACAGATACCCTTTGGGCTTCCGCTGCCGCTGTGGGACGAGCACGGTTTGGGCACCGCGCAGATACTGCCCGGTGATGGAGTCGGGATTACCCATCACCTGTTGCGGCGTCCCTTGCGCGATCACATGCCCTCCATGCGTCCCGGCGCCTGGCCCCATGTCGAGCAGGTGATCCGCTGCCATCATCGTTTCTGCATCGTGCTCGACGACAACCACTGTGTTGCCGAGATCACGCAGCCGCAGCAATGTCTGGAGCAATCTCCGGTTGTCCCGTTGGTGCAAACCGATCGACGGCTCGTCGAGGATGTAGAGTACTCCGACAAGGCCTGATCCAATTTGTGTGGCCAGCCGGATACGCTGTCCCTCGCCTCCTGAGAGTGTGGCCGCCGCGCGATCAAGGGTCAGGTAATCCAGTCCGACATTGACGAGAAAGCCGAGCCGCTCACGGATCTCCTTCAAAATCCGATGGGCAATGACCAGCTCCCGGTCGGTAAACTTCAACGTGATGAAAAATTCAGCCGCGGCCCTCACCGAGAGCCTCGTCACCTCTGAGATCGACTTCTTCGCCAGTTTGATGGACAAGCTTTCAGGCTTGAGCCTCGCGCCGCGACAGACATCGCAGGGCTCAAGCAAGGTGAAATCGTCTTCCTCCGGACAGCCCGGCGCCATGGCAAACCCGATGCCGTCGCAAGCCGGACAGGCGCCGTGCGGACTGTTGAACGAAAAGATCCTGGGCTCGACCTCCGGATAACTCACGCCGCATTTGATGCAGGCCAGCTTGTCGCTGTAGAGCCGGGGCTCACCCTCTTCCGTCATGACGCCTACGAGCCCGCCTGCCAGCTTCGTCGCCGTCTCAACCGAATCCGCCAACCGGCGCATGAGCGCGTCCCCGGATTTGATCACCAACCGGTCGACGATGATTTCGATGGTGTGCTTCTTCTGTTTGTCGAGCGCAATATCCTCACCCAAATCAGCCATCTTGCCGTCGACGCGGGCACGGACATAGCCGGCCTTTCGCATCTCCAGCAATTCTTTCCTGTACTCACCCTTCCGCCCACGCACGATTGGAGCGAGGATTTGAAACTTGGTCCCTTCCGGCAACGAGGCAATCGCGTCGACCATCTGCTGGACAGTCTGCGCCGTGATCTCATCTCCACATTGGAAGCAATAGGGCCGCCCGACTCGCGCAAACAACAGCCGCAGGTAATCGTAAATCTCCGTCACGGTGCCGACGGTCGAACGAGGATTGTGGCTGGTGCTTTTCTGCTCGATGGAGATGGCGGGAGACAGACCTTCGATCGAATCGACATCCGGCTTACCCATCTGCTCCAAAAACTGGCGGGCATAGGCGGACAGTGATTCGACGTACCGGCGCTGCCCTTCGGCGTAAATCGTGTCGAACGCGAGCGACGACTTGCCGGATCCGCTCAAGCCGGTGATGACGATCAGCCGGTCGCGCGGAATCTCGACATCGATATTCTTGAGATTGTGCTCCCGCGCGCCTTTGATGACGATTGAGGTGCTCATAGGAGGCGGATTATAGCATTCGCCTTCCGTCCTTGACACTGTTGAATCGTACGTCTACCATACGTACGATTCATCGGGAGGACGACATGCCGCGAGCCACATTAAAAAAGGAAAAGTGGACGCTCTCCTTCGACCCGGCGCTGAAAAGCGTGGTCGTTAAAGCCGCCAAGCGCAGAGGCGTCTACCCGGTAACCGTGCTTGAAAGTCTCGTGAGGGAAAAGTTCAATCCGTACGGGCATACGGATGTGGACGACAGCGTCGCCTACGTCAGCGCGCTGCGGAAGCAGGGCCGCAAACAGTCCGATGACGCGTTTCTGAACGAGATTGAAGCATGGCAAAAATCTCGCTCCTCCTAGATACCGATATTTTCATCGACTACATCAATACCGGCCGGTTCCACGCATTGTTCGATTCCAGCCGTTTCACTATCTACTATTCCGCCATCACGAAAAAAGAACTCCTGACCAAACCGGGTCTCCGCGACAACGAGCGCACCTCCATTTTGGCCGAATTGGCCCAATGCCGTCTGATCGCGCTCTCCGATTCAATCACCACACGATATTCCGCCCTTCGCCGCCAGCACCCGTCACTTGAGAAAGGCGATGCCCTTATTGCCGCCACCGCTCTCGTCAAACACCTTCCCCTGATGACACGAAACAAACGGCATTTTCAGATGATAACCGGCCTGACGCTATTCGGGGCGTGAGACTAGCTGGCCTAAGATCGCTTGCGGGATCAACGGCAGGTCCCGTCAAGCGCTTCGCCCCAGCGGATGAGAAATGGCTTCACGAACTCGTGTTCTTCCGCAGGCAGCACAGCCAACTGAGCCAGTGCAAGGCCACGGTCAACGCGAAATGGTATCCCTCCGAGGGGAGGCCACGACACGGCGATAGGTGGAATGGCTATCGTTGATCACAGCCAAGAGGGATTTTGGAGAGCCTCGTATTGACCGACCGGCCCAACAGGTCAAGGACGGTCACAAGTCCATCGCCGCGCCATAAGGGGTCGGAGCCTAACGAATTCACCCAGGGGGGAAGCAGCTCTTGAATTTACACACTCTCAGCGTTGATTGTCCGGCGTGAGTGCAAGATCAAGAGCTAATCCCATCCTCTCTTTCCGTCTGGTCTATCGACTTATCCGGGAATAACCGAAGAATCTCCTCACATGCAGCGAGAACATCCGCCTTGTCATCTTCAATGAGTTTGTTCATTTTTTCATCGAGCCTTTTTAGATAGTTAGGCTCATACTCTGCTCGCAAGTCTCTAAGCGGAAAATCTTCGGTGTCATCTTCAAACGCAACAATTGACTTGAACACTTCATGCTCTGGCTCATCGATTGCGAATCGTAGGTGGTTAATCTTCCGAGCGCCTTCAACCAACTGCATTCGGCCCTCAATCATTGCCGTTGCTATAGTTCGCAACTCAGCAATCTTCCTGGATTTAATGATGTCCGGCAAACTCATTGACGACCTGTGGGTTTGTCAGGTAGCGCACCTGAAAAGGTGTCACCTTTTCCTGAGAGCCCGGAGCTCCTCGACCTATAGTGTGAAAGAGTTTTTTGAGGATGCATCGACAATGCTCAGTTCAGCTCATGACTCGAAAGACACTTGTTCTCCTCTTTTCCTTCCTCGTGTGCTCGCGCCATACCGATGGGTCCTTCCATCGCGACCTAATTCAGGTACTACCCTCTTTTAAGGATAGTACCCTCTTTCGCCACTAGGCTCCTGGCTCGCGTTTGACCGAGTTACTCCCTTACTCCCGAGATAACGCCATCGCGCCGCCGGGCCCTTGCCCTGGCAGATGGCTCGGCGAGATCGGTCAGGTACCACGTCGTCTGCAAGGGTAATGTCTGCGGTTCGGCTGCGAGTTGGCGGAGCGTCATCATAATTTGAAATGCATCAAATTTTTCGCCGAAGGATACCCGTTTCCCAACAGGAAATCACCCGTTCTTAAATATGTACGAAGCATCCTCCGCTCAAGATGTCTCTGCCTTACAGGAGTCAGATGCTTTTACCTGTGAACTATCCCTCCTACTCCCAAGCAAACTAATACGGTCCTCCTAGCCTGATCCGGCTTGACACCGCCTTGAACCAGGTGCTACCACCATCGGCATGGTACAGGTCCAAGAACCGTCCGTGAGGCAGGACCCCCCTGCGCCACCCCAAGCCGTCTCGACGTGGTCGGGACCGGCCCGTGAACAAGCCGTGCAGCGGATGTTCACCTCCATCGCAAGCGTCTATGACCTGAACAATACGCTCCTCAGCTTCGGACTCCATTACCGCTGGAAACAAATCGCCGCGTCGTTTGTCACGCCGGTTGAACAGGGCACAGCCCTTGATGTCGGAGCCGGTACGGCGGATCTCGCGCTGCTTGTTGAGCCACGAATGGGTGCAACCGGACGCGTGGTGGCATCCGACCTCAACTATGCCATGCTGGCCGAAGGCCTTAAGAAAGTGGACGGCAGAGGGCTGACCGGCAAAATCACCTGCTTGCAGGCAAGCGCGGAACATTTGGGCTTTGCCGATAATACTTTCGACGCCGTCACCACCGGCTTTTGCATGCGCAATGTCGGCAACCTTCCGCAAGCGGTACGTGAGATTCGCCGCGTGATGAAGCCGGGGGGCCGTTTCATCTGTCTGGAGTTTTCACGCCCGGTGTTCGGCTGGCTGCGAGCCCTGTACGATTGGTATTCGTTCAAACTCTTGCCATGGGTCGGCACGAAAGTGGCGCGGGATAAGACGGGCGTGTACGAATACCTCCCGGCATCGATCCGCACGTTCCCGGATCAAGAACGGCTCTGCCAGATCTTGCGTGAGGCGGGCTACAGCCAGGTGTCGTATAAGAACCTGACCGGCGGGATCGTCGCGATCCATGTGGCAACCAAATAGCCGTGCGGCGTCAGGCGTGAAACGTAAGGCGACAAAAAGAATTCTGTCACCCTTCACCCCTTACGCCTTACCCCTCACGAAGCAACCACTATGAATTCCATTCTCTATATCTTCCTCCCCTGCAAGAAGGTCTATCCCATCGGGATTACGTATCTGGCGGACTTCATCCACCGGCGGAAGCCGGAAGTACGGCAGCGCATCCTCGATCTGTCGCTGTTTCCCGTACCGCAACGGAGTCAGGCCATTCGCGATGCGGCTGCCGACTTCAAGCCGGATCTCGTCTGCTTTTCCTGGCGCGACATCCAAATCTTTTCGCCTCACGAAGGCGATTCGTCGCTGGAACATGCCTTCAATTTCTATTTCGCCAGCAACCCGCTGAAGCGGATCGCCGCCTCGTTCGCGGGAGTGAAACAGCTCTACCGGTATTACAGTCACATCTATACGATCCTGTCGTATCCCTGGTTGGTCCGCAAGGAGTTCCCCAAGGCTCAAATTATGATCGGCGGCGGAGCCTTCACTGCGTTTGCCGATCAGCTGATCGAAAAACTTCCTGAAGGCACGATCGGCCTGCTGGGGGAAGGCGAAGATGCGATATTGAAGGTAATTGAAGGCCGCTCGATCGAAGACGAACGCTATATCATCAAGGAGGGGAATTCCGTCAGAAAGGGGAATCAAGGCTCACCGGCCTTGCTCGACGCCCAGACGGTCGATCTCCCCTATCTCACCTCAATTTTCCCCCAATATCGAGAATATCAGAACGAATCCATCGGGGTCCAAACCAAGCGAGGCTGCCCCTATGACTGCGCCTTCTGTCTTTATCCCTACATCGAAGGCAAGCGGGTTCGCTATCGGCCCCCGGCGATGGTCGTCAAAGACATTTCACAGCATTACCATCAATGGGGAACGCGCCGGTTCTGGTTTACCGATGCGCAATTCATCACCGGGAAAGAAGCCTATCCGCAATGTACGGAGATCCTTGAGCGGATTCTTTCCGAGAAGCTCGATATCGAGTGGTCCGGCTACATCAGAACATCATTGATTACGCCGGAATTGGCCAAGCTGATGGTGCGCTCTGGCGTCGGAGACTTAGAGGTCGCCATCACATCCGGCTCGCAAGAGGTTCTGAACAACCTCCACATGGGGTTCAAGCTGGAACGACTCTATGACGGCTGTCGTTATCTGGCTGAGGCCGGTTTCAGGGGCAAAGTCATTCTGAACTACTCACTCAACAGCCCGAAAGAGACGGAAGAAAGCCTGCTCCAGAGCGTGGACTCCTACAAGATGGTCGCCTCGATCCTGGGTGAGGAGCGGGTCTTCCCCTTGATGTTCTTCCTGGGCATCCAGCCCAATACGGATCTGGAACATCGATTACTCGAAGAAGGGTACCTGTCGGCCGGGTATAACCCCCTGATGTTGACTCCAACCAGCATCAGAAAACTGCTGTATAACCCGGCACCGCTCAACAGCATCATCGCCAAGGCTTGTCTGCGCGCCTGGGAAAAGAAACAAGGCAGTCGAGACCCCAGAAAATGGACCGGTTCTCTCTCTCAATCCGGCACAGAAACGTCTTCGTATGCGGACAAGAACCTGAGCAAAGGCATCGAAGGGAACTCGGGACGAGACGCCTTACTGGCGATTGAAGACATTCTCCGGTCACGCCGACCCTCCTCCACTCCCTCACAGACGGGGGAGCCACGCGTAACGTCAGCCAGTTAGTCAAGCCGCTCGGCGAGGATGATCTGGCAGGGAGCAGGGAATCCCTCCCATTCTTGCCATGAGGCATATCCTCTGACCATTAGGCTCTTCACCTTCTTGCATTCTAGTTCAAGCCAGTGCTATCATCCGCATTCTTTACGGTTCTGTTAGCACGTCAACTATTTGGTTTTTCACACGATTGTGGCGTTTCGCCTGTCTCATGATAGCGCCCTAAGGAGGCGCCTCCATGTATAAGACTATCTATATCCCGGTTGATAACTCCGATCATTCCAATACGGCCGTAGACATCGGCGTCCATATGGCCAAGGCATTTGGCTCCAAGATTGTCGGCAGCCATGTCTATGCCGCCAAGATGCACGACAAACGCTTCAAACAGATGGAAGCGGGCCTGCCTGAGGAATACCACGACGAGAAGGAACTCGACCGCCAACGTCAGATTCACGACTCGCTGATCACCCGCGGGCTTCAGATCATTACAGATTCCTATCTCGACTACGTCGACAAGAAATGCAATGAAGCCAATCTGCCGATCGAACGCCGATCGCTCGAGGGCCGGAATTGGAAAGTCCTGGCCGAAGACATCAATACCAACGGATACGAGCTCGTCATCATGGGAGCGCTGGGTGTCGGCGCAGTGAAGGACAGCGTCATCGGCAGCAATACGGAACGTGTGGTCCGCCGCGTGCGCAACTCCGATATGCTGATCATCAAGAACACTCAGCCGATGACGACCGGCAAGATCGTAGTAGCCGTGGACGGCAGCCCCTATTCTTTCGGCGGCCTGATGACGGGACTTCAACTCGGCAAAGCCCTAAACATGCCGGTGGAAGCGATTGCGGCGTTCGACCCCTATTTCCACTATGCGGCGTTCCACAGCATTTCCGGCGTGTTGAACGAGGAGGCCGGCAAAGTCTTCCGTTTCAAAGAACAGGAAAAGCTGCACGAGGAAATTATCGACAGCGGCTTGGCGAAGATCTACCAGTCGCACCTCGATATCTCGCGTGAAATTGCGCAGGCTGAGCAAACCGACGTCAAAACCACCTTGCTCGACGGCAAGGCTTTCGAGAAGATCATTCAATACGTGCGGAAAGACGTTCCGGCCTTGCTGATCGTGGGCCGTATCGGCGTCCATAGCGACGAAGATATGGACATCGGCAGCAACACCGAAAATCTTCTCCGGAGCGCGCCCTGCAATGTGCTCATCTCGAATCGGAAGTATGTGCCGCCGATCGATACCCAGGCAGAATACACGATTGCGTGGACCGAGGAGGCCTTGCGCCGGATGGAGAAGATCCCGGTCTTTGCGCGCGGCGTAGCGAAGACAGCCATTCATCGGTATGCCATCGAGAAAGGTCACACGATCATCAGCAACACGGTCGTGGACGCAGCGGTCGGGCATATCCTGCCCAAAGGCGCCATGGATGCCATGCGGGCACTCGGTGGGAATCTGGATGCAGCCGGCATCGACCGCGACAAAATGCAGGCTGACGAAGCCGTGACGAAGGATCTCATGGGCCCAACGTTAAGCGGGATCATGACCCAGATTGTAGAGGAGAAACCAAAAGCAGTCGATGCCTCCACTCAGGCCTACCTGGACCGCATGAGTCAAAACTACTTTGTCTGTGACGGCTGTGGATACATCGGTAAGGGCGATGCACCGGTCAAATGTCCGGTGTGCAGCGCTGATGGGACGAAATTCAAGCAAGTCGACAGGAAGGTTTTTGAAGTCGCGGCGACAGCTGAAGGCGAACTGGAAACGGACCTCGCGTACGACGATGTGCCGATGCAATGGACCAAAGATGCAAAAGAAGCGATCCGGGCGGTACCGGCCGGGTTCCAGCGTCGCCGCGCCAAGGCCAAAATTGAAAAAACAGCGCGCAAGCTGGGGATGACGACGATCACGCTCGAATACGCGGCCCCGATGATCAAAGAAGCGGCCTCAGAAGACTACACGCCAATCTTCGCCAACAAAGGCACCGGAACCTCCGCTGAAGCGACGGCCACACTTGCAGCCGTCAACGGAAACGGATCGCATGGAAACGGCACACCAGAAGCGGGCAACGGCCACGTTACGCTCGATCCCTATACCTGGAGCGTCGAGGCGCAGGCACGGCTGGAACGGGCCCCGGAAGGCTTCATGCGGGACTGCACAAAAGCGCTCATCGTCAAGCACGCGGAAAAGATCGGCGTGACGCACATCACCATCGAGGTCGCAAGCGAAGGCATCGAGCAGGCGAAAGACTACATGGCGGAAGCCATGAAGACCGGCAACCTCAAGGACATGATTGCCGACCTGACCGGAAAGGGAAGTGCCTAGTGCTTGGCGCTGAGTGCTGAGCCTCGTCGGATTTTCTTCGCAACCGTAACCCAGCACTCACCACCCAGCACTCGGAACTAAACAGCATGGGTAAATCGCTTCCGATATTTAACGGCCCCGCTCTGACAAGCGCGTTCGGCTCCATCCAACAGCAGGTCACTCAATTCTTCACGCCGACACCCCAAGGCGTGGCCCCGCACGATGGCCGAACCGTTGATGACTTCAAGCCCTATCTGGTTGCCCTGAACCTGACCAAACGTTGCAACCTCAAATGTGACCATTGCTACCTCGACGCCACAACGAAGTCCGCAGGCGGCGACGACGAACTATCCACGAAAGAATGTTTCACGCTTATCGACCAAATCGCCGAGGTCAACAAGGGGTGCCTGCTCGTCATCACCGGAGGCGAGCCATTAGTGCGCCCGGACATCCTCGATATCGCGCACTATGCCGTGAAACTCGGCTTCATGGTCGTCTTTGGAACGAACGGGATGCTCATCGATGACCGGATGGCCAAAGCGCTGGTCGAGATTGGCGTCATGGGCGTCGGCATCAGCATCGACTCGCTCGATCCGGCCAAGCACAACGCCTTCCGCGGTGTCCCTGGCGCCTGGGAAGCTGCTGTAGCCGGAATCGAGGCCAGCAAACGCAACGGCCTCCAATTCCAAGTCCATTTCAGCGCGCAGCCGATGAATTACACTGAACTTCCGACGGTCATCGACTGGGCCCATCAACTCGGCGCCCGCGTCTTGAATGTCTTTTTCATGGTCTGCACAGGGCGTGGAGAAGAATTGACCGATATTACCCCGGCTCAATACGAAGAAGTGCTCGGATACCTGGTCACGTGCCAGGACAATTACAAAGGCATGCTCGTCCGTGCCCGCTGTGCGCCGCACTTCAAACGACTGGCCTATGAAAAAGATCCGAATTCTCCGATTACCAAGGCCACCGGGTATATGGGCGGAGGCTGTCTTGCCGGCACGAACTACGCCCGCGTGACACCCAACGGCGAATTGACGCCGTGCCCCTATATGCCTCTCTCAGCCGGCAATGTCCGCCAGAACAGCTTCGCCGATCTCTGGGACAAGTCGGACGTGTTCAATTCGTTCCGGTACCCCCAGCTCAAAGGTAAGTGCGGCGATTGCGAGTACACCGATATCTGCGGAGGCTGCCGCGCCCGCCCCTATGTCGACCATGGAGACTGGCTGGACGAAGACCAGTGGTGTCTCTACACACCGAAAGGCGGCGAGAAAATCAAGGTTGCGTTCAATACGCCGGAGGAGTCCGAGGTAGCCTGGGACGACGCCTCGGCGCTTCGTCTCAGCCGCATCCCATACTTCCTTCGCGCCATGGTGAAAAAAGGGGTTGAGAAGCACGCCCGCGAGAACAACGTCCCTCTCATTACCATCGAGTTGATGGAAGAACTCCGCAAGAAGCGATTCGGAAACGACGTCCCGGTCTTTAAATTTGATCGTGACACGTAAGACGTGAGACAGAAAAAGTTCCGGCTTCCGGAGCCTTTCCTTATCCCTGACGCTTCATCCTTTCACGTTTCACGGCACTAGCGATGGACGCTCTGCAAAGCATAGTCATCGATCTCAACACGCTGATTCCAATCATCAACCATTGGTTTCATCTTCTCTCTGCAGTCATTTGGATCGGCGGGTTGGCCTTTCTCGTCATGGCAGTCACGCCCGGCCTGAAACAAGCCGTTGCGAAAGATCAGATCAAGCCCATTACCGATGCGTTCTACCAGCACTACAAGAAAGTTGCCGGCATCCTCCTGCTCATCTTGCTGTTCACCGGCGGTGTGAACATCCATTACGTCAACCAGGTCATCACCTCGCAGACCGGCGTCGGCATCCCGCACCATGCCAAATACCTGATGGTCTTGATGATCAAGCTTCTTCTCGTGCTGGGCCTTCTGACGCTGTTTCTGTACACGGTCATTTTCAAGTCAGACGACGAGGCCGATGAGGGAGAATCCTATGAAGCCATCCCTTTCCAACGCGCCGCCCTCTGGATGGGCTTTTTTATCATTCTCTGCGCAGCGGCCATGAAACATCTGCACCAGTAGTGTCTTTCCTCCTCGACCATTCCTCGCCAGCTATAGAGAGTGGTATTCGACCTTACGGGAGGGGGGAGGCACGTCAAGACAGATTTCAGTTGAGGCGACACCTGATCGAGGATCTGACTCATCCCCATTCGGCCTTAACCGATATCGTGATCTTCCGACAATCCTACCGGGTCACGCCTATCTCGATTGCCTTGAACCGGAGAGCGCACGCTTGAAGACTCCTTTGAGACCGAAGTACCCGATGGAGTCTTTTAGATTTGAATAGAGCCGCTTGACGGGATTCATGTCTGGATTCGTCACGTATTCCATCGTCAGGGCAATCCGCTCTTCTCCCTCTGCCAATGGTGTGACGGCATGCCACAGCTTATCACCGTTGAAAATGACCATGTCGCCGGGCTCAGTCACCAGTTCAAGATGGCGCGGCTGTTTCGATGGGTCGTCCTTAAAAAGTTCGCACACCAACTTGCAGTGAGTCGATCGGTCGACCAGCCTCATCAAGATCGTGTAGCGCGCCCCTTTGTAGTACGACGTATCGTAATGAAACCCGATGTGATCGCCCGGCTCGGTATAGTAATAGAGCGCGCACGAATGCGGATCATCATCCGGACAGAACGTCAATTTGGCGTCAACGAGCCCGCTCAAAAACGACTTGAAGGGGTCCGACCGGTAGAGATCTAGAAACCGGGGAGCCTTTTCCTGCACCGTATAATAGCTGACACTCCCTCCCTTTTTATGACCCGGGATATAGTTCCGATTGAGCTCCCCCTTGACTCCCTGAGCCTGAGGCACCAGCGTATCCTCGGCGAACGCTCTCGGCAGGAATTGCTTGATGACCAGAAACTCGTTCTGATCCCAATACTCACGACGAAGACGTTCAACGTCCAATCCTGCCACCGCCCGCTCGACTGCTTCTGCCACAACACTCGCTTGAACCGTCATATCTCCGAATACCCCTCTGGCGCTCGCGGTCTCACGCCAACCACCACTCGTCATCAACCCCCAAATCGATGCTTCATGATTGATCCATAGCCCTCTGCTGCATACCATTGCCCCTATGGCCCATTCAACACCGGGGCCTTGACGACTTCGACATCCGGCGGAGCTTTAAAATCAAACACCTCGTTCCCTAATCCGGCATTCGGTTTCAGTCCTGAAAACTCAAACGTTGCCACATTGCCGCTGATCTCGTACAACGAGACGGTGCGAAGAAAATACGTCTTCGGGAATACCTCCACGACAATCCGCTGAAGATTCCTCGATGGCTCATGCTCCTTGGATTTAGGAAACAATGTGATCAGGCGAACACCGCCGGTTCCCCGCTCGTTCCCTGGCGTCGGCTCGACATCGAACGATTGGTTCAAACTGGCTGCCCCCTGTAGAAGCTCCAACGGTGCTTGGGATGCCGCCATCTGTGTCAATTTTCCGACCAGCACCTGTTTGTGCTCCGGTACATAGACCCTGACATCGTCCCCGTTCACATAAATTTCTTCGTGCGCGGGATCGAGATAGTCCCACCGTAGCCGGCCCGGCTTCTTGAGATACACCTTGCCGGACGAGATCACCGGACGCTCGAATCCTTCTATCCTCGTCTTCTGGACAAAATCCGCTTGGAGATCCTTAGTTTTTTCATACCGGGCCTGAATCTGCTTCACGACGTCACGGACCTCCTGAAGCGCCTTGTCGTCGGCTGGTCCCTCGGCGCCGACAGCCGGGGAGGCAACCAACAGACCGAGCAGGACCAGAGACCAGTAGCGGTTCATGCTTCTGCAGCCCCGACCGGCCCCCGCCGGCCCAGCACTTCACGGCGTCCATCCCGCCCCGCCGCGCCGACGATCCCCTCCGTTTCCATCTGCTCAATCATACGGGCGGCTCGCGGGTAGCCGACGCGCAGCCGTCGCTGAATCAGCGAGGCCGACGCTTGCCCCGTCGTCAGCACCAGATCTTTCGCCTGTTCATACACCTCATCCTTTTCCTCTTCCTTGGCCGCTTCTTCCGATTGAAGCGATTGCAGTTCCTGATTGTATGTCGGCAGTGCCTGCTTCTTCACGAAGTCGACGACAGCACCTACATCGTCATCCGACACGAAGGACCCATGCAAACGAGCAAGCCGGCCGGTTCCGGAGGCCAGATACAGCATGTCGCCCCGGCCAAGTAGCGCCTCTGCGCCATTGGCATCCAAAATCGTCCGCGAATCGGTCTTTGAAGAAACCTGGAACGCAATGCGCGCGGGGAAATTGGCCTTGATCAATCCGGTCAGTACGTCAACAGACGGCCGCTGCGTGGCCAGCACGAGATGGATGCCAGATGCCCGCGCCATCTGCGCGAGCCGTGCAATTTTGTCCTCCACGTCCTTGGGAGCCACCATCATCAAATCAGCTAATTCATCGATCATCACCACGATATACGGCAGCGGCTCCGGCGGCGTCGGGGCAGGCTGCATGCAGCCTGGCTCACCCTCGGCAATCGCCGTCTCACCGGCAGACAGCCGTTGCTCTTCTGAAAGAAACTGCATCGGCAGTTCCTGCTGCTCGACGGATGGCACGGTCCGATCGGCGAACGCCTCGTGCAAACCTGCAATTTTTCGATTGTACGAATCAATATTCCGCACACCAGCCTCTGCCAAAAGCTTGTACCGGCGTTCCATCTCAGCCACAACCCACCCCAGCCCCTTGGCCGCCGACTTGGGATCCGTGATCACAGGCCGCAAGAGATGTGGAATACCCTCATACGACTGAAATTCCAGCATCTTCGGGTCGATGAGTAACAGCTTGACCTCGCTCGGTTTTGCGGAAAAGAGAATGCTTAACAGCATCGTATTCAGGCTGACGCTCTTGCCGGCCCCGGTTGCGCCTGCGACGAGAAGATGCGGCATGGTTTTGAGATCTGCGGTGACTGGCGCGCCGAAAATATCCTTCCCCAATGCCAGGGTCAGTCTCGAACGAGCCCGGGTGAAGGTCTCGCTCATCAAGACTTCCTTAAGAGATACCGTTTCACGGGAACGATTCGGCACCTCGATACCCACCACCGACTTGCCGGGCAACGGCGCAACAATGCGGAGACTCACGGCTTTGAGCGCCAGCGCTAAATCGTCGGCAAGACTGACGATGCGCGCCACCTTAGTGCCGGGCGCCGGTTCAAACTCATACATCGTCACCACCGGACCCGGTCGCACTTCTGTCACCCTGCCGTCGATGCCGAAACTGGCCAGAGCCTTTGATAGGACCTCCGACTGGGCCTTCAGCTCCTCATCCTCCATGCGGCTTATGGGGCCAGATGGATCGCTGAGTATGGCTTCGGCATCGGGCAAGCGGTACTCACCAGCCTCGACCGGTGCAGCCACAATTTCTGGTTCGAGATCTTCTTCCTCCACCGCAACGGACGGAGGCAGGACAGCCTGCTGAATGACGGGCGGCGCTGAAACAAAGACCGGTTCTCTCTCTTCTTCCGGCTCAGCGCCCGGATCCGTGTTCCTGCCGGCCTGAAGCCGTTTGGGCCTCTTCGCCGGCTCACTCCGCTTACTACTCTCTTCCGGCTCTTCCGCCGAGCGCTCCGGAATCGCCGCGGCCAACCGTTCCCGGAGCCCTGCCCAACGTTGAGGTATTCGACGAACCGCTTCCCCGATCGACAATGGGGTCGTAAACAAGAGGGAAACAAGAAATCCTGCGATAATCAGAATGTGCGCGCCGGTGCCGGCAAACACGGCCCGAAGCCCATCCCCTACTAGTTGACCGACGGCTCCGCCAGGCATACCACGATAAATCATTCCACTTGCCAATGTTGGAATTGCCGTCGTTTCAAGATGAAGAAATGCACTCAGAAAGAACACAGCAGCCAGGGAGCTCCCGGCCGTCCTAATGCGGATACTGGCTGGAGTCTGCGAGAAACAGCGGATTCCAAGCCGGCCCAACAGGAGGGGAAATAGATAGGCCGCCCCGCCGATCAGGTAAAATAACCCGCCAGCCAAGAGTGCGCCGAAGGAACCGATGAGATTGCGTGGCGGTCTGGACGCCGGATCCCCCGCTGCGACGGTTTGTGCCTCACCCGGTACGAACGAGAGGAGACTCAGCAGCATCAGCAGACTGATCGCGATCAAGACCACGCCGATCACTTCGCGCTGAAGATGAGAAGGCGGAGAAGGGGCCTGGCGGGCTTCACGCCGCTTGACCGAGGCAGTAACACCCATGTCGCGGATGCTACCACAGGGAAAAAGTCATTTCAAACAAGGAAGGGTCTAAGCACGATGAAGAACCCGCCGATCTGGCGGCATCTGTCGTTACTGTCATGGGGTACATCACGGCTCGCTCATTCTTTATGAAAATGAGCAGGACAGTCAGACACTCCAGCCAGTTTGCATCGATAGCCGGATCAGAATCGGTAATTGAGTTCGAACAGGTGAATGTCGACGCCGAGCGATTTCGAACCATACATAGTGGCATCGGAGAAATGTTGGAAGCGGTACCCTGTATAAAAGTCGCTAATCAGATTCATTCCAAAGCCTATGGTGCCGACAATTTGCGCCGGCCCTCCGAAGTCCTGCGCGCCGAACTTATATCTGCTGAACAATCCGGCGCCGGCGCCAATATCCATGGAGACGGCCTCGTTTGGAGTGCTGAGGGTGAGGCACGGGACGACCGTGACCATGAAGGCCGTGTCGCCCAGCGACACAAGTTGCCCGGCCGAACTGTGCAACCGCATATCGAGCCTCATACCGGTTAGCGATTCCCGCCATCCCAATGGAAGACCCAAAACTGCGGCAACATCATACTGCTGGAAGTCTTCTATTTGATCTTTGCCGAATGGAGATTTCCCGCTCACGCCGATTCTCGGACCTACTCGAATGAGTGTGATCGCATTCCGTTGCTCCTCATACGAAACGACCCTCTCAGTCCCATCTGTCTCAGCCACATTCGATCGAGACCCGACCATTGCAATCATCACAGGCTCTGCCCAGCTCAAAGAAGAGCCCATCCCGGTCAACAGGATACTCAGGGTCAGAATCTGGAGAAAAAAGAAACGCATAATCGGCCTCAACCGAGACGAAGTCCATGTCTATTGACGGAAACAGGAACGACCACGCCCCATAGCGGGAGAAATCAGGAGGCTCAACCGTCATGTGGACTGTTGGTAGGGAATGCTCGCTCTACTTAACTAAAGCAATATACGAGCCAAGCTTCGACCAGTGAGACCAAAACGAACCTCTTAACAATATCCGTCACTTATGGCCGCCAACACAGATCTGTTTGGAAACCTTGCCACGAGACCATCCAAGTCTGTTCAGGAATGAACTGCAAACGGGAGGGATAGAACTCCAGATCGCTCCGTCGCGGCTCGAAGAGCCACGGCGATTGAAGCAGATGCCTTCATCAATAATGGGAAGTCGAATGCAGGCTATGAGGATACGGGAGGCGAGGTATGGCGGATGATCTTGCCTTCAACGAGGTATACCACCAATTCGGCGATGTTCGTGGCATGATCGGCCACCCGCTCGATGTACTTGGCAATGAAACTCAAGCGGATCGCGCGTGAAATCGTATGTGGGTCCTCGATCATAAAGGACAATAGTTCACGAAATATCTGCTCCATCAGTTCATCCACGAGATCATCGTGCGCGAGTACCTTTCGGGCCAATGCCGAGTCGTCTTTGACGAAGGCGTCGATACTCTCCTTCACCATAATCCGAGCTAGGTTCCCCATCCGCGGGATGTCGATATAGGGCTTGAGTTGCGGCTCTTCGTTCAACTCGATCGTCCGCTCGCAGACATTTTCGGCCAGGTCGCTGATACGCTCGAGTTCGGTGGAAATCTTCATCCCCGTCGTCACCAGCCGCAAATCTCTAGCCGCAGGCTGATGCAGAGCCAGCAATCGAATGCAATCTTCGTCGATCTCCACATCCAGCGCGTTCACCTCGTGATCCCGTTCGATAACACGGTAGGCCAAGGCCGAATCGCGCTTCACCAGCGCAGCCAAGGCCTTATCGATCTGGTCTTCAGCCAGGCTGGCCATGTGCACAAGTTTGGTCTTCAGCTCGGCGAGTTCTTCGTCTAAGTGGCGGTGTGACATCGCGTCTATCCGAATCGTCCGGTGATATAGTCTTCCGTCTGTTTTTTTGCGGGCGTGGTGAACATCTGTTTCGTAAGACCGAATTCCACCAGTTCACCGAGATACATGAAGGCCGTCCAATCGGAAACCCGCGCCGCTTGCTGCATATTATGTGTCACAATAATGACCGTCAGGTCTTGCTTCAAGGAAAAAAGCAATTCTTCAATCTTTGCGGTGGCCACAGGATCCAACGCCGAGCAGGGCTCATCCATCAGCAAGACATCCGGCTTGACTGCAAGTGCGCGGGCGATGCACAGCCGCTGTTGCTGGCCTCCTGACAGACCGAACGCACTGGCATGAAGACGATCCTTCACTTCATCCCACAATCCGGCGCCTTTGAGCCCTTGCTCAACAATTTGATCCAGCTGAGTGCGCTGCCGCATACCGTGAAGGCGCGGCCCATAGGCCACATTCTCATAGATCGATTTTGGAAACGGGTTCGACTTTTGGAATACCATCCCGACGCGCTTTCTCAGATCGGTCACATCCACATCGGGACCTAGAATATTGACCCCGTCGATCAGGACCGTTCCCTCCAAACGAGCGCCTTCGATCAGATCGTTCAGTCGGTTGAGACAACGCAGCAAGGTAGATTTCCCACAACCGGACGGCCCGATGAACGACGTGACCTGATTTTTTATGATCTGCGCATTAATATTGAAGAGCGACTGGTGCGCGCCATAATAGAAATTGATCTGATTCAAGCTGAGCTTGGCCTCTTGAATACCCGCATTCTTGTCAGGCGGCTGCGCATGCCGGTTCGGCACATCAGGCGCTTGTGAATGGAGCGTCGGCGCTGAGGATGGCTCGTGTGCCGACAGAGGAGACGGATACATGGGATCTCCTATAAAACTGAACCGGCGTACTTCTTGCGCAGGTGATTACGAAGAACGATCGCGGTTAAATTCAAAAGAATCACGACCGTAATGAGGACCAATGTCGTGATATAGACCATCGGCTTGGCAGCTTCTACATTGGGGGACTGAAAGCCGACATCGTAAATATGGAACCCCAGATGCATAAACTTTCGATCGAAGTGAAAAAACGGCCAGGAACCGTCTAGGGGAAGCGCAGGCGCCAGCTTCACGACCCCCGTAAGCATGAGCGGCGCCACCTCGCCCGCAGCGCGGGCCATTGCCAAAATTAATCCGGTCAGAATGCCGGGCAGCGCAGAGGGTATCACGACTTTGAGCATCGTTTCCAACTTGGTTGCGCCAAGCGCCAACGATCCTTCCCGAAACTCTCGCGGCACAGCCGCCAGTCCCTCCTCAGTCGAGACAATGACGACCGGAACCGTGAGCAGGGCCAGCGTCAACGAGGCCCAGAGAATTCCGCCGGTCCCGAAGGTCGGCGTCGGAAGCCGCTCCGGGAAAAACAACGTATCGAGGGTTCCGCCGATCGCATAAATAAAAAACCCCAGCCCAAAGACACCAAACACAATGGAAGGTACGCCGGCGAGATTATTGACGGCGATTCTCACCAGGCGGACCATGACCCCTTGTCGGGCATATTCACGAAGGTACAGCGCGGCAAGTACCCCGAATGGAACCACGGCGAGGCTCATGATGATGACCATCATCACAGTCCCGAAAATGGCCGGGAAAATGCCGCCCTCGGTATTGGCTTCTCGCGGTTCAGTGCTAAGGGCAGCCCATACGTTCACAAGATAGATCCAGCTTTTCTGCCATGCACCCATTTCGTTTGGGCGCAAGGCGCGAACAATCTGCCCGACCGCGATCCGTTTTTCCCGCCCATTCGCATCCACCATGACGACGGAGTATTCATCGAACCGTGCGCGCAAGGTTTCCAATTCTGCTGTTTTTTCACGATACCGGGTTTCAGTATCGGCAACCTGGGCCTTCATTTCAGACGAAACGGACGAGGCAGGGTGTTCCATTTCGTCTGCGCGGATCTTCAGCCTCAACCGCTCGATATCCGCATTGATAGCACCGATCTCGAACTGCTCGATCTGCTTAATCTGCCTATGGAGGTTGTCAGCGCTGCTGATTAATGGACCCAACGCCGTCCAGCCTGCTTCATTCCCTTCTGCCAGGAGCTTCTCCCCGCTATAGACCGCTTGAATCCTGGCATACATGTTGCCCCATTCACGACGCTCCAGCAGGACGACATCAGCCGGATAATCCTGCGACACAATTTGATCGTCGTTGACCCATTTGAAATCAAGCCCGGACAAATCGCGATTGCCGATCTTGACTCGAACACGGCTTTTCCCTTCAGGCCGATCCGGCGTAATCGAACGCGGGATGACTTCACGCCCCGCCAATTGCCCCATGACATGCTGCCCGTCTTTAAGGGTGAGGTCGACGATGTCCGAAATCCAAAAGTACCCCAATCCGTTGATCATGATTAGCAGCAACAACCCAAATACCATGAGCAGCGACAGCGACACCCCGGCGGCGCAGCCCCAAATGAAGACATTCCCGGTCGCGAGCATCTGTTTGAATTGAGTACGCATCAATACTGGCTATATTTGGTACGCAACCGTTGCCGGATCATTTCGGCAACGGTATTGATCAGAAACGTAAATGCGAATAACACCAAGGCCGCCAAAAACAGGGTGCGGTACAGGGTGCCGCCATGGGGCGCCTCCGGGATTTCTACCGCGATATTGGCTGAGAGCGTGCGAAAACCGTTGAACACGCTCCATTCCATGATCGGGGTGTTCCCTGTCGCCATGAGAACGATCATGGTTTCGCCGATCGCCCTGCCGAACCCGATCATCAGTGCGGAAAAGATTCCAGGGCTGGCCGAGACAAGCACCAGCTTAACCAAGGTCTGCCAGCGAGTGGCCCCAAGGGCAAGAGACCCGGCAATCAAATGTCGAGGAACATTGGTCAACGCTTCCTCGGAAATACTATAAATGATCGGCACGATCGCAAAACCCATCGCGAATCCGACCACGAGGGCATTGCGCTGATCGTATCGGAGCCCCCAATGGGTCGCAAACCACGTCTTGTAGCTGCCGCCGAAGAGAAGTGACTCCATCGGCTGATTCAAGGCCAGGCAAGCCCAGACGACCCCGATGATGACAGGAATCAGGATGAACGCCTCCATCCCGGGACGCAGACGGCGCGTGACTGTTGCCGGAAGATACTGCCAAAGAACCGATGTGACGATGACACCGGCTGGTACTGCTACCATCATAGCCACCATCGCAGGGAAAATCCGTTCGAGCATCGGAGCAATCCACAAACCGGCCAAAAAACCAAGAATGACTGTGGGAAGCGCCGCCATAATCTCGATGGTCGGCTTGATCTTGGCGCGAAGATGCGGGGCCATGAACATCGCAGTATAGATGGCGCCTAAGAGGGCCAGCGGCACTGCAACCAGCATGGCGTAGGAGGTTCCCTTGAGCGTGCCGAAGATCAGCGGCATGAGACCGAACTTCGCCTCGAAATCGTCGGCGCCGCTAGAGGATTGCCAGACATGTTCCGGTCTGTCATAGCCCTCGTACCACACAGGGGCAAGCAATGTGGCAACCGTCGTCTCCGGATGGGGATTGCTCATTGCATAGGTCCGCAGTTCTCCCTGATCGGAAAGGATAACCGCGCCATCGGCCTTAGGAGAAAACGCGAGGGCACGAATCGCCTGGCCGTTGCCCGACAATTTCAGCACCGTCTGCGAGGATGTCGCGTAGTGGACAAAAAGATTGCCTTGCGCGTCGCCGGTGATGAATCCCTTGTTGCGAAGCGAGGGGGAAATTCCAGTCACAGAAGCAGGATGTGTGTCCAATCGATGAATCAGACGAAAGCGTGTGACTGGGCTTTCTTGAGCCTCACGCACCGGCATCCACACGGACACCTCACCTGCGCCGGTGCCGATCACCAGCGAACGGTCTCCGATCAGGTAGGTCAGCGCCGTGACTGCGGTGCCGGCTGGAGCTACCGAGATAGTTTCGGAGAGGCTGGGCTGCACGCCCTCTCGTAGCTCGTAGCGATACAGCTTCCCGCCAGCCGTGCCGACCGACAGTGTTTCGCCCCGACTGTCAAAGATGAACGAAGTCACAGACTCATTCCCATGACTCGTCAGCGCAACGGGCGAAGAGCCCGATGTCCCGGCTGTATACCAGAGACGCCCTTGATCCGTGAGGACAGCAGTCAGTGGCCCTTGATCCGTCGGCTGATAGGCCAGGCGAAGAATGCGCTCGGCGGCAGGGGTCACCTGCACCGGGGATCCAAGCGCGATCGTCGGCGTGATCCGGCGCTCTCCTTGATCGAAACCGGACGTAAATTCGATCGTCACTGGAATGAGGCGGCCATCCTTCGTCGCGAAGGCGAAACGATGGCCGTTTCCCGCTGCGCGAGCGATGGACACGATGTACGAATCGGCAAGACCTGCCGGAAGTTCCACGGCGATAGGCGCGCCAGATTGCGCGTTAACAAAGCGAATCTGGCGCTCGGCCCCTCCACCGAGCAGATAGATGATCTCCTGATATTCATCCAACCCGACAAGGCTGGATTGCGGAAACCCCTCTGGCGGAGGTTCGCCGGCAAAATGCCCGCTCTGCGTCCCATGAGGAGAAAGGAACAGGGGAACCACTTCTTTGATCAAAAACACGAACATGCCGATGATGCTCAGGATGACTGCGGTCCCGCCCAGCGTCACGATGATTTGAGCGAGTCGATCGAAAGCTCGACGCCGTATGGCGCTCGTCGAGCGTTTCAACGGCAACTGGGGGGGCGTATTGTCATACGCCTCCCCAGAGGGAGAGAGACCCAGAACGTGATCAGAGTCGCTATTCAAGCTTCGGCAGTTCTTTCTCGATCGTGCTGGTGTTCAACGGGAAAAATCCATCCTTGACCACGACCTGCTGTCCTTCTTTGCTGTAGATGAACTTGATGAACTCTTTGACGATCGGATCAAGCGGCTTGTTGGGCGCCTTGTTCACATACAGATAGAGATGCCGCCAGAGCGGGTAGGACCCATTGTCTGCATTTTGTTGGCTCGCCTCCTTAAACGGCGCACCCTCTTTTTCGGCGAGAGGAACCGGCCGCACGTTCGATGTGAGATACCCAATGCCGCTGTAGCCGATGCCGGCTTGATCTTCACTCACGCTTTGGACCACAGAGGCGGATCCAGGCTGTTCCTTGACTTCATCCTTGAAATCGCCGTTCTTGAGGGCATGTTCCTTAAAAAATCCGTAGGTGCCGGAGGCTGAGTTCCGGCCATAGATGCTGATGGGATTGCTGCCCAGATCACCGTCCACACCGGCTTGGTTCCACAGCTGAATGTTCTCTTTGTAGCCCCAGCGCCGGCTCTTCGAAAAAATCGCATCGACTTGTCCCATCGTGAGTCCCTGAACAGGGTTGTCCTTATTGACATAGACGGCAAGCGCGTCGATGGCGACCGGGATTGCGGTGGGTTTATATCTGAATTTTCTTTCGAAGGCATCGATCTCGGTGTTCTTCATCGTGCGAGACATCGGTCCGAGTTGCGCTGTCCCCTCGATCAAGGCCGGAGGCGCGGTGCTTGACCCCTTTCCTTCGATCTGGATTTTGACGTTCGGGTACTGCTTGCGAAACCCTTCGGCCCAAAGCGTCATCAGATTGTTGAGCGTATCCGATCCAATGCTATTGAGATTGCCGGATACTCCACTGACCTTGATGTAGCCTTTCAAGCCTGGATCGAGCGTAATCGGAGCATCGGCATAGGCCGATGGGAGTCCCGAAGCAAGAGCCCCAAGGAGGGCGACGCAGCACGAACTGAACCTGGCAGCTGATATTTTCATTGACACTCCTTTCCCAATTTCCCTATCGTAAGAATGAATGCATCCTATTACCAGAGCGTTACGCCAATGTTACATCGGTGTTACGCCTGGCTAATTCTAGGACTTTCCCGTGCCTTCTGGTGAAGAAGACAGGTTTCATCCCTTCCGTTGAAGCGATCAACGTTAAAAATTCCACTGCAACTGCGTACGGACAATATCCCCCTCTCGAATCGCATAGGGCGCGGTCTGCGTATCGGTGCGTCGACTCCTGGCGTAGGCAATCGTAAGCTCCAGGGCTTTGCCGAATTGCCACTCAGCCCCGACTTCCCATTCCCGGACCACATTGAATGGCGCATTGGTCCGATGCTTCTTTCCGCCACTGTATTCTTGATACCGGACATAGGGGATCACGCTGGTCAACCAGGGCTGATTCACATCCCACTTATACATCCCCTGGACGTAGCCGCCTTGGACGTTCCCCTCTTCCACGCGTGTTTGGGTCGCGTTCAACTGAGGACCATTGCCCCAGTTCCACTCCGCTTGAAAACCGATCGGTTGAGGGAACAGCACAAAATGCACGCCGACCCGCTCGTCGAGAATGTTCCCGTTATTTTCCCGAGCAATAGCTGGACCACCTGTAGTCAGCGGCGCCGTCGCGCCGACATTGAACGATCCACGGTAGGCATCGACGCCAAACTGGATAATCTGCCCGTAGGGCAGTTCCATGGGATAGGTCGCATGCAAGACGATATGTTTGTTGTCATTGCGTTCCGAGACATTGAGTGTCTGGCCGTTATAGACGCCGACGCCTAAAAGGCCGTAGTCTCCAGACCCCTTGAGACCCGAATCGATCAGCCTTCTGAATAATTTCCTGGTCTCATTCGGCGTGTAATAGATGAAGAATCCAAGGTCGCGCTCGCCATTCGCCGAGCTGTTGATCCCGTCGCTTCGGTCGAAGGTAAGCCGCTGTTGACTGGACTGGAGATTTTCGAACCCAAAAGGAACTTTCGATTGCCCGACTCGAACACGCAAGTCCTTTTCCTCAAAGAACAGGAAGGGCACGGGCATAAAAACATCGGCATACGCATCCCGAAGTTGGACAAAGTTATTACTCTGATCTCCAGTCGTGCCAGGCACAGCGCCTGCAAACTCCGGCTGAATATACACTGACAACCAATCCGTCACATCACCTGAAATGACGAGACGGACGCGGCGGAATGCGAAGCCTGTATTATCCCGAATGGTGTTATCGTACTCACTCCGTATCGATTTGTCTCCGGGAAGATAGCTATAGCGCGCTTGTACATAACCCCGTATGCTGATCTTATTGAACCAGTTTTTGATCGCCGACCGTTGTTGAACTATCGCTTCTTCTTTTTCATGCTCGGCTTTGAGCTTGAGCCATTCTTCCTTCGTGATCTGTCCCTTCTCATATAGGAGATCCTCCACGCTGGCTTGGGCCACGTTGGTCTGGGCCATCAACACAAGGCCGATCACACATGCTGTCATTGCTAACCGCCATCGCTCCATTCAACCACCTCCTCATAAAGATCTACACCGTTCCTGCCCTAACAACCGTGGCTAGGATAGTTATGAAAAATTAAGGTGGTGCTATCGGCGGGTTACGGAAATGTTAAATGTCGTTGTGCTAGCCTGCATGCTGTGGGCTTCGAGAAATTCGGCTACTGAGATGATGAGCGAACCGTTACATTCCAACGAGCCTGGTCATGCCGAGCCTCCTCTGTGGTCAATGGGGCTGGCGGTAGCCGTCATATTGGGCGCTCCCCTTGTGTTGTACTCGCTCGCCCCGACCGGTCCGCTTCGCGAAGGTGACACGGCATTTTCTGACGGCCAACAACGCGTGTACCTCACAACTCCCACTAAAGAGCCGCGTCTACAGCCGGGAGACACCTGCCTGCTCGACCCGAATGGTCCCCTGATCGTAGTTCACGTTCCGGATAGCCAACCGAACGGTTCGATCACCGCGCTGGTGCAGGGGAATCCGGCGACAGAATGGCCTTTCTGCCCACTGCATGCAGAGGTCTTAATGAAGGCGCACCAACTATTCCAGAAACCTGCGCTCTTGACGGAGATTCGGACGATGCTGGTCGGATTCTTGAGTCGATAACGGAGGACGGCTAGGCTTTCAACCGTGAGGTAAACTTCTGCCGGAACTTTGCAACCTTGGGACCGACGACGAACTGACAGTAGCCCTGGAGGGGATTTCGAACAAAATACTCTTGATGATACGCTTCAGCTTCGTACCATTGCGCAGCCGGCACAACCTCAGTCACGATGGGAGCAGGATACAGCTGTTCCTGTTCCAACCTTTTGATCAGCGCTTCGGCTGTGTCGCGCTGTGCAAGTGTGTGATAAAAGATCGCCGAGCGGTATTGCGTCCCGATATCGTTGCCTTGACGATCACGCGTGGTGGGATCGTGGATCAGGAAGAAGATTTCAAGCAGCTCACCGTACGAGATGACTTGCGGATCGAAGGTGATTCGAACTGCTTCCGCATGACCGGTACGGCCGCTACAGACCGCTTCATACGAGGGATTGTCGACAGCACCGCCCATATACCCTGATTCGACGGATTCAACCCCCCGAACCTGGTCGTAGACTGCCTCAAGACACCAAAAGCAACCGCCTGCAACAGTGCCGACCTCCCGTTCGAGTTGAGCCGATGGCATCACCATTCTCCTCGCACCATTTACGTCCTAACTCTAGGCGACGGATTACTCGTCCTCTTCTTCCTCGATATCCTCAATCCCCTCATAACTCATCTCTGGAAATGCGGCCGCTGCCTTTTCGCAGGCTGTTTCGACCATTTCCTCAGCATCTTCTGCCGAATCCGCGTCTACCAAAAACTTCACCGTAATTGCATACCGTTGTTCCACCGCTAACTCCTTTCTCTGCCTGCTTCCCCGGAATCGCTCAGACGAATATTCCGAGCGTCTTTGTAAAGTCTCATCGTGAATGAGGGCATCCACGCAGATGGCTCTGTCATGGAGGGCCGTACTTTCTGACAGATGCAACCGCTGTGTCAACTATGACAAACAGAAAGTGGATCAAGGAAGAAATCCGAGCGGTATGAATCTCCGTCGAGAGCACGGACTCAGAGGAAAGGCGGCGCGGCGGTTACGGGAACGGACGAACGATTATTCCTCACATTCTAGATCTTTGAGGATGGCCTCGATCTTTGAGACCTCTTTTGGAGAAATCCGTGTAAAGGCAAGCCCGAAGGTATTGCCTTCAACCCAGCGGACCGTGGCTTCATCGATCCGTAGCGGCCAATCGAATCCGGGCACATGGAGGCGACATTCGAATGTCGCCCCTTGCACAACCTTCATGTCGCTTTCAATCTTGCACCCGCCGGAAGAAATGTCGAGCGTCCGGCCTTGCCCCTCTTTATTCTGGCCGGAAAAACTACTGCGGAATTGGGTTGTGAAACGTGGCTGAATACGCCGCTCATGCGACGATGACTTGGCAGGAACCTGCTCGACAGCCTCCGACTTGAAGAGGGAGCTGAGTTTTTTTAGAGCGTGCGCCGTCATCGCTCCCTCCGTTCTCCGAATGAGCTATCGAAACGGATCGGCAGACCTCTCTCCAATCGTGGCCCCCGAGAGAAGTCTACCGAAAGAATTGCAACAACCATCACGTGTGACGCTGCTCACTTCTTGATATTGAGCAACATATGCCCGCGACGGTTCTGTTGGTAGCACGATTCATCGTGATCTGAACAGAATGGCCGCTCCTTGCCGAAGGACACGATCGCAACCTGTTTCTCGCTCACACCCGACTCAATAAGGTAACTACGGGCGGCCTTTGCCCGTTTGTCGCCCAGCACCAAATTATAGTCGCTGGTCCCTCGCTCATCACAATGTCCTTCGACCCGCATGACTGCCCCCGGATGTTCCTTGAGGTAGGCGGCATCATGATTGAGCGCCTCCATTGCAGCATCTGCCACAGCCCATTGGTCGTATCCGAAGAACACATCCTGAAGGCCTGCCTCCATCGCCGCTTTTTCCGCTGCTTTCTCTTCTTTAGTGAGTTCGACCCGCCGTTGCGCGTTTCGATTCATCGACGTGGAAAATCCCCCTTGCCCCAGACGCTCTTCCGATGGATTCTTGGAGAAACCACTCAACTCGCCGCTGGAACCTCCACGAGAGATTTTTGGGATATCCCCGTCACCGTCGGACTGGAGCCACTTCGTCCCGCACCCTTGACTCGACAGGACAATCATCCCCATGATGACCATGGCTCCGGACTTTGCAATCATTCTATTCATGACTTCTCTCCTCTGAATGAAGTGATCAACTAGCCGTTCAATTTGTTCACGAGCCTGCGACCTCTATGATCGGCACTTCGCGCGCCCCCAGAGGACACAACAAATATAGCACCGATGCTGAAATCCGCCTGATTCAGTAGATTCTTTATGCACGAATGGGGCAACCCAGTAGTTTCAACGACTTACGAGATTGCCACAACAGAGAGAAAGTGTGTGTGATGAGGTCGTGCTCATAGTATCTTTTTCACGGGTCAACCGATGGTACGGGCTGGCTGGATCAGGAAAAATACGAAGAACTCTACAGCAGGGGCCTTCCTGAAGAAGAATCAAGACAACAACGCGTGCGAGAACATGAGCGCACAGCTGCCAAAGAAAAAACCGCAAGGCACCGCCCCGAAAACGTCGTCATCGACAACGTTCAATGGCTAGGGATTCGCTTCCGGTCAGACCAACGGATCGGTTGCAAGACAGTTCCCAATGCCGCAATCGCGCAAATGAACAGCAGCATCGCCAGAACAACCATTAAAAAAAATCCTGCTTTCATGTCGTGCATTACAGGGATCATACCGCCTCCCTCCTCTTGCTCGACTCACCTACTCCGCCAACTGAGCCTGGGAACTATCTCGGCAGATGCCTCTGCCTACTAAACGCCTTTGCTTGAGTGTACACCTCGAATGTACCTCGTGCCGAAGAAAAGGTCTATGCCGCTTTGGAGGTGGAACCCCATTACAATAAGGGCAGGAAAATCTTTCGGAACCTAAGGCTATGTCTCCCACAACTCATTGATATTATTGATATCAATGAGCGCAATCTAGTCTGGTGCGCCCGGCAGGAATTGAACCTGCGACCTACGGGTTCGAAGCCCGGCGCTCTATCCAACTGAGCTACGGGCGCACGTGTGCCACATGAATCATGTTATGCGAAGGCTTGTCAAGAATACGATCCGACACCACAGGCAGCACTCACCGGCTACAGCCGGGCAAGAATTTCGTCTGCAATCTGCACGATCGGCCGCCCATCGGTTGCAATGACATGATCGGCCGCAGCCTCATACTTCGGGGTTCGCTCACGCAAAACATCCTGCACTTCGTCGATGAACGACTTGGTGCCCGTCAGTGAAGGACGTTGCGTATCTCGTCCGATGCGTTTCATGATTGTTTCCACCGAGGCCGTCAGCCAGAAAATGGTGCCTGCAGTTTTCAGCCTGTCGACATTTTCCGGTCGAAGGATTGCACCTCCCCCTGTATCGATAACCAGTCCATCCTCATGCGCCATATCGCGGCAAACCTGAGATTCAAGATCACGAAAATAGTCCCACCCATGCTGCGCGACAATCTCAGGAATGCTCTGACCGGCCCGTTTCACAACCTCCGCATCAGTCGATACCATGGTTCGGCCAAGGCGCGAGGCCACCATCTTCCCTACGGTGCTCTTCCCGGTCCCACGATACCCGATGAGCACGACGTTCATTGGAAGCGAGACTCCAGCACGGCACGCATCACATCAACCGGAGCGGGCCTGTTCGTCCACAGTTCAAACTGGGTCACCGCCTGGTTGAGAAACATTTCGAGGCCAGGAATCGTCTTGCACCCGGCGCCCTTGGCTTCGATGAGCAATCGCGTTGCCCTTGGATTGTAGACAATGTCCATAACAGCAAGGTCTGGATGAAACAGCGAGGCCGGCACGCAGGTCGCGTCGACCTTGGGAGACATGCCGACAGGGGTGCAGTGAATCAGGATCTGCGCGTCAGGTACCGTCCGGCCAAGAGTGCTGTCGTCGAGAAACGCATCCTCAATGGCCACATTCGACTTGGACCGGAGATCGCTTGCCAATGCCGTACGTTCTTTGTCATCGACTCCGAGCAGGGTCAACTTGTCTGCTCCGGAATCCGCCGCCAGGGCGAATGCGATAGCCCGCGCGGCACCTCCTGATCCCAGCATGACGATGCGCCGGCCCGCGAGCTTGACCCCGCCCTCACGCAACGCCCGCAAGGCGCCCGTGGCGTCGGTATTGTAGCCGATCAGCCGACCGTTCTCAGCCACGATAGTATTGATCGCGCCAATGTGCTGCGCCGTCGGTTCCAGATCGTCCAGAAACGGGACCGCAGAGACCTTGTGCGGGATGGTCACACTGGCACCGCGAAAGTTCCCCAACGCGCGGAGGCCCTGGATCGCTTCTCCAATCATCCCCACTTTCCACGCCAGATATACACAGTCAATGCCAAGCGCCTGAAAGGCCGCATTGTGGATGGCTGGAGAGAGCGAATGCTCGACAGGATTTCCGATCACCCCACAAAACTGAGTGTGAGCGCCAATATCCATCTGCTTCATGTCACACACCCTACGGGGAAGCTTTGAACTACCCCTTATAGACGGTCATCCCTCCATCGATCGTGAACGTTCCGCCGGTCACCCATATCGCTTCATCGGATGCCAGGTACAACACCATACCAGCGACCTCCTCGGGAGTCCCCGCACGACGAATTGCATACTGTGCAAGAATCGACTGCAGCATCTCCGGGTTTGCCATAAGCGGTGCCGCCATTGGTGTATCGATCAGAGCGGGATTCACGACGTTGCAACGAATCCCGTCTTTGGCGTAATCGATGGCAACTGCTCGAGTAAGCGCATCGAGCCCACCTTTTGAGGCGGAATAGGCGGATAACCCTGGAATACCGACCACACTGGCGACAGATGAGATGTTCACAATGGAACCGCATCCTTGTTTCAGCATCTGAGGAACAATGGCCCTCGTCATTCGGAACACGCCGGTGAGATTGATGTCGAAGACCTTGTCCCATGTTGCATCATCGATTTCATGCAATCGCTTGCCGAAGTCGCCGATCCCGGCATTATTGACCAATACGTCAATCCGGCCGAAGCTGTCGATGGTTTTCCGGACAACGTCCTGGGCATGCACCTCATCCGTCACGGAACCGGCAACAGCCAGGGCTCTCCCATTGCTCTGCCGAACGATCTTCACCACCCGGTCCAATTCCTGTTGGCGGCGTCCAGTGACAACCACCGACGCGCCTTCCAGGGCAAAACGCTTGGCCACCGCCTCTCCAATCCCCGCATTCCCCCCCGTAATGACGGCAACTTTCCCTTCAAGCCGCTTCATTCCAGCTAGCCCCTTTCTTCACTCTCCAGCTCTGTACCGAAAGTCTCGTCGCCTATTTCCCGCTCCTGGCCTGCAGTCAGCAAACCCGGTTCCACTTTTCTTGCCACCGTGAGAAAGCCCGAATGGGCAACCATGCGGTGATCGGGCCGCACACTTCGACCTTGAACCGACCAGGTCCTCAGCAACGTCTCAAATGTTTCCACCATGGCAAAGACTGCCGTACGCTCAAGTGCCTCGACCGTTTGCATAACTTGAGGAACTGTGGGAACGAAACTCACATAGATCCCGCCGGACCGAAGCGCACTGGCGGCATGAGGAATCACCTGCCATGGCTCCGGAAGATCGAGGACCACGCGATCGAACGGGATGCCATCATCAAGCAGCTCAATGCCCTCATAGGCATTCTTGCGCAATGACACCAGGTTCGAAACAGGCCCCATATAGCGCTCGATGTTGAGCAGCGCAGTGTGCGCAAAGTCGTCCCGCACGTCATAGGTCACCACCAGGCCTCTGAGCCCGACGGCGCGCAATAGTGCCATGGTCAAAGCTCCTGACCCGGTTCCGGCCTCAAATACCCGGGCCCCCGGATAGATATCCGCCCACATTGGAATAAGCGCAAGATCCTTTGGGTAAAGCACTTGCGCGCCACGTGGCATCTTGAGCACATAGTCCCCAAACGTCGGCCGGATCGCCAACATCTTCTTCCCGCGGGACAACGTCACCATAGTCGCATCAAGGCGTCCTATAAGCGCATCGTGCGCGATAGTCTGCCCACTGAATTGATATATTTCCCCGGCCTTCAGTGTCAGCGCATAGTGACGCCCCTTCTGATCGACGAGATGAATCCGTTCACCATTCGCAAGCTGCAACATGGCGGCATTCTAGGGGGTTCATTCTATGGTTTGCAACCGAGCACCCGTCCTTCGGCCCGATGTTTCATGACAGTTCGTCGAGGAATTATATAGAGAGACAAAGCCTGAAAACCGATCATCCATCGCACGCAATCGGATCAAGACATCAAGCATTGGTCGTCTTGATCCCGCCCGGTCCCGCACCATAAGCCATACGCCCTGGACTTTAAAACCGGATGACATCTCAGTTCGTAGATGCACTGGTAATCATGCCGGTTAATACGCCCCGTCACTCGGATGGTGTGGCGATTCAGCCCTAGGACTGTAGGCAATTCTGCATAGTTGCCGCACAACTGAGACAGAACGATCTCATCTTCTTCATTAAGTCTTTTTAATAGTCTTGCAATTTCGAGGTGATCGCGCCGACCCGTTCTCATCTTCAATCCAGCACTCCTTTTGCTTGATAGAGTACTAGACAAAGGAAGGGCCAAAATGAATCCTCTTGCTTCCATCACGCTCTAACAGAAGTAGACGGATAGGCAACCACAAGATGAAAGGTGATGCCATGCATGATGAAGGGCTTCGGACGACGGATGAAGTTGAAAGCAAGGAGACTGTCGACACCGACGTGGATGCCGATGACCAGCAGGCAAGCGGCTTGCTTGGGGTGATCGGCCGTAACGACACACAGAGAGCCGCGCAAGAGGAACAATCTGCACCAGCCATGCGTACGAGTCATGGTGCAAGTCCGTTCTTATTGGAGTCCCTGTACTTCCGCTCGTTCGGTCAGAGGGAGCTGCTCACACGCGAAGAAGAAGTGGCTGTTGCAAAGCATGTCGATCAGGGTACACGTCGAATTCGAGTTGCCTTGCGCCATGTGCTAAACATACTCGCCCGCTCGAAACACACGCCGGCTTTGTCGGAGGCCGTCAAGAAACTCCAACTCGTTAAGCGACTGAGCGGACTCTCAGCCAAGGCGCTGGATGATACGGAGCAGACGCTCCTTGCCATACTGAAACCGCCGGTTCGTACGATGAAACCTGCCGCCACGGCAGGAAAACGGCTGAAGGACCTGCTCGATGAAATTCGGTCTGCGCGAGTCGTCCTCGAACGAGGCAAAGACGAACTGGTGCGGCGAAACCTGCGATTGGTAGTTGATGTTGCGAAACACTATACCGGCCGAGGGCTCGCCTTGCTCGACCTCGTCCAAGAAGGCAACATCGGCCTGATGAAAGCCGCCGAACGCTACCAGTACCGAAAAGGATTCAAGTTCAGCACCTATGCCACGTGGTGGATTAGACAAGGCATTACGCGGGCTATTGCGGATCAATCGCGAACCATCCGCATTCCAGTCCACCAGACCGAAGCCTCCCATCGCATTGTTCGGGTGACGCGCCGCCTTGGACAGCAGTTCGGACGTCCTGCTCGCATAGAAGAGATCGCACACGTACTTCGCATGAGACCCGATCGGCTCCATGACACTGTTCAGGCGTTTCAAGAACCGGTGGCGCTGGAAACGCCGATTGGCGATGGCGAGACCCAGTTCGGGGACATGATTCCAGATCAACTCGCGGTTCCCCCCGATGCCCACGTACACCGAACTGAGATGACGACGCAGCTGGATCGAATCCTCGGAATTCTCACGCCGAGGGAACAGACAGTAATCCGCCTCCGCTTCGGGATTGGTTACGAAGAGGCCCGCACCTTGGAACAAGTCGGCCAGAACTTGTCGGTCACGCGCGAGCGCATCCGCCAAATCGAGGCCAAGGCGCTCAAAAAGCTCAAGACACCTGAAATCCGGGAACTCTTCGCTGCCATCAAGTAAGCACTCCGGTTATTCGCAAATCCGCAGGCCGGGCGAATGCCCGGCCTGCGAGATCCCGCTTTCCCCCCGATAACAAGTTATGCGACAATGATTCGTCTATGGATGTGCGCGACATCGCCACAAGAGACTTTCTCCATACCACACATCGCTTATTCCGATGCCTAGATATCTATGCAGACCGCCCTTTACTCCAAAAATAGATCAGTGACTGAGTCCTGTGCCTTGGAGCGTCCGGCCCGCGCAACAGATCCTGCGTTTCCAACTGCCATTGCTGGATCACTCCTTGTCTTCCCCACACCTCTCCCCTATTCCGTCGCATGGGACCTACAGTCACGCCTTCACCATGAGCGCCTCTCTGATGTGAGACCGGATACAGTCGTCATCCTTGAACACCAACCTGTCTATACACTTGGACGCAGCACCGATGAATGCGATTGGGGCGGGGATGAAGCCCTCTTATGCGCCAATGGAACGGCACTGTATCGGGTGAATCGCGGAGGATCAGCCACCTACCATGGCCCCGGACAAATCGTCGTGTATCCGATCCTCAAGTTGGCTCAGCACGCTCCAGGCCCGAGACGACTCGTCCAGCTGCTTGAAGACGTGATCATTCGCCTGCTGAAACACTGGGATATCGACGGCCATCGAATCGAGAAGAGGCCGGGAATCTGGGTGCTGACGCCTCAACCGGCAAAGATCGCGTCTATCGGAATCCGCATCGAACGAGGCATTACCCTGCACGGATTTGCGCTCAACGTCGATATGGACCTGACTCCCTTTCAACGAATCCGTCCATGCGGATTTGCCGATAGCCTGGTTAGCTCCATGAACGCGCTCTGCGGCAAGACCATCCCTCTCGATGAGGTCAAATCTGATCTTGCCCGGATATTCAGTGAGGTGTTTTCGATTGAGTGGACCACTGTAGCGACACATCCCGACAACCACCTTACTGCAGCCGATGAGTTCGCACGGATCAACTGATTCAACTTGTAACGGATCGAGGGCTTATGCAGGAGCTTGACACCCACACCTTTCGTTTGGCAGTTGCGCAATTCGATCGAGCGGCTGAGGCGATGCAGTTGGACCCAAACCTCCGTGAACGGTTGAAGCTGCCCCAGCGTTCGCTCATCGTCAGCCTGCCGGTGCGCATGGATGATGGACGGGTGGAAGTGTTTACCGGCTATCGGGTGCAACACGACTCCTCGCGCGGCCCCTGTAAAGGAGGCATTCGGTATCATCAGGACGTGAGCCTCGGAGAGGTCTCGGCCCTTGCCATGTGGATGACGTGGAAATGCGCCTTGGCGGGCTTGCCCTATGGCGGAGCAAAAGGCGGCATTCAGGTTTCTCCGAAGAAGTTATCCCACGCTGAATTACAGCGACTCACTCGGCGCTATGCCGCTGAAATTTACCCCCTCATCGGCCCCGACAAAGACGTGCCCGCCCCCGACGTGGGAACCGACGCGCAGGTCATGTCATGGATCATGGATACCTATAGCCAACAGGTCGGCTATGCAGTTCCAGGCGTGGTGACCGGCAAACCGCTCTCGCTTGGCGGCAGCCTCGGGCGCGAAGAAGCCACCGGACGAGGGGTCGTCTATGTCACACTGGAAGCGCTCCGCCACCTCAAGCTATCGATCGAGAATTCGACGGTAGCCATCCAAGGCTTCGGGAATGTCGGCTCCCACACCGCGCTCATCATGCAACAAGAAGGCGCGCGAGTCGTCGCCATCAGCGATGTGACCGGGGGCATCTACAATACCAGGGGGCTGGACATTCCTGAACTGATCAGGCGTTACCGGAACTCAGGACAATCGCTCGCTGACACGAAGATGGGGGAGTTCATTACGAACAAAGAATTACTGCAGCTGGACTGCACGGTACTCGTTCCCGCAGCCCTCTCGGAGCAGATTACTGAAACAAATGCCGCCCGTCTTCGCTGTCGCATTCTATCGGAAGGGGCAAATGGCCCAACGACCCTGGAAGCCGACCGCATACTCGAAGAGAAAGGCATTTTTATCATTCCCGATATTCTGGCAAATTCAGGCGGGGTGATCGTGTCGTATTTCGAATGGGTGCAAGATCTTCAACGATTCTTTTGGAGCGCGAGCGATATTCAGCAGCGGTTGCACAATATCATCACATCGGCCTTTCATCGTACTCTTCAGTTCTCAAACGAACGACACACATCGATGCGCATGGCAGCGCTCATGAGCGGAATCGACCAAGTCGCCCAAGCGCATCTCCAACGCGGACTCTATCCGTAACGGAGCGGTAGACAGTGGCACGAGACGAAGTATCAACAGCGTGGAAACACCATTGTGGTGTGGGCTGGCCCCAATTCTCAAGCCCACACCAAGGCCAGTTGATGACCCTCGATACTGTCATCAGCGGGTGTGTGGTGTTCTTTTTGGACAGTCCAGAAGGACTCGACCACCAGCGGATGGCCCTTGTGCGAGACTGTTTGGACGAACTGACCGAGCTGACCGCAGAACTGGATGCAGACTCCCAAACATACTTTCTCCGCCTGCGACAGCTCGGAGAAATGCTGCTGACCACAACACCACAGCCATAATCGCAATTCAGGAGTAAAGGAGCAGAGAATGGGGAAGTATCGTGCGGCACTCATATCGGTCTTGGCTATTGTAGCTCCCCTCGCCAGCCTCATCCCTTCGGCTCACGCCGAACCGTATGAGCTGAGTAAGCACGATGTGACAGAGTCTGCATCGATTTCGAGCGCCACCATCTCGCTCTTCGGCATTAAACTCGGTGACTCAGAGACCGCCGCCATCGAGACCCTGGTCAATGGAACAATACCGGGTGTCACGGCCGAGCAGGAAGCGGCCTTCATCTTCCTGCTCGATCAACGAAAACCGACCGGCCCCATGGCCGGTGTGCGCATCCAGGATGGGAAAGTCGATCTGATCTTTATCAACAACCGATTCGCGCACAAGACCAGAGGCATCTTCCGCAATGTCCTGAACAGCGAAAGCCCGGATGACATCCGTAAATTGCTGGGCAAGGAAGACTACGGTGATGAAAACGTGCTGGGCGCCGTCATGGCCTATGATAAGCAGGGCTTTCAGGTGAACTATCTGGGGAAAGACATCAACATCGAATTCGTCCCTCCGCGTTAACTCACCGTACCCCTCGCACTCGGCGACCCCACCCCCTCGGATGGAGTCGCTCGAACGTGCGGAGCTCCGCTGTTCAGTGCATAGTGCTACCCGATGCTGACACGCCAGACTTTTCTCCGGTTGCCGCCTTCGAACGCCCTTTTGCGCTGATTCGATCACGAATCTTGTCATAGATGCCATTCGATAGAACCTTGCGGGCTTTCAATTCATCAACGGACGAGTACGGCCGGCCCTCCACAATCTTCTTCGCGTGCGCGGCCCCTACGCCTGGGAGTGACTTCAGGTCCGTGAGCGTGGCCGAATTGATGTCGATCAACTTCGTGTCACCGCTGCTTGCCTCCCCAGCCTTTACGGTTTCTGATTGGGGCAGCGGCTTCGGCGGCGTGCCAGCTGTGGCGGTTGAAGTCAGCGCGAGCAGGGCGATTGAAAGGGCCAGGAATCGGACAGAGTAGTTCATGGCATTCCTCCTTGATTGCAAGAACCGTTGGATAGTTGTGTGGATCTCAACCGTGCGCCTCGGTTGCTGGTGATCCGTTTCTTGCCGGCACTAGGCTTACTGCGAGATTCGTTCCACTATCGAAGACAAGGGAAAACCAAATCATTGACCGATTTGGCTAGTCCGAGCTGTATCTCGCAGGAGAGGGCTCGTATCGGGAGGGATACAGCCAAGGCTGATTGAATGGATCAGGTGGAGGAAAATAGAACCGGTTACTGCACCCTCTCACTCGCGCATACCCCGCAGTCGACCAGGCACCTCGCGATGACCGACGGGCAGTTGGTTGAGAATTTAACGCCTGACTCCATCTATTGCCCCCCTCTATTTGACCTTGGGAGATGACGTCCTCGACCACGCAGTTTATCCACCAACCTCCACGTGTTGACGATACCCTCATTTGGGTGAGTACTCCTTCCGGCCGGAGGGTCGCGCATCCTGGAAAGCCTCCAACTCGGCAAGCGCATCGAGATCTTTAGAGCGGCCGGCATTGCATCTTTGAGAATGGACACAACCTGTGTCTCGGTGAATTTCGACTGGCGCATGGGAATCTCCGTCCAGGGTGGCTATTCTGCCAGAAAGCCCTCCTTCTGATCTGTCTACTTTTCAGGGGAGCTTACGCCGTTGGGCCTGGCTGCCCGGTATTAGACAGTCTGCATAGGGGACCATGCTGGTCTGGTTACGTCCCGATGGTCAATCCAGTGGGTCCCAGACGCAGAGATGGGCGGTACAATGAAGGAGGCGAAGGGACCGGCGGACTTCAGACCACCGCCGTAACACCCAACGGTCTATCGGATGACAGAAAACGGCCGGAGATGGGCTACTGAGTGGTTTCCGAGAGTTTCAGGCCGTAAGCGATGAGGCTTTTGGCGGTGTTCCAGCGGCGCTTGGAGTTGAGAATGACGAGCAACAGATCGCTCCCGTTGTGAGAGACTTTGGCGATCAAACATCGTCCGGCTTTTGACGTGAATCCTGTTTTTACCCCCTCGACGCCGGGAATACGCCCCAACAGACGATTGGTATTGTGCAGAAGATAGGCCCGACGGCCGCTCACGGGCGTAATCATCTCCCGTTCTTCACGGACAAGTTCACGGAACACCGGATTCTGCATCGCAGCTTCACTGAGCCGAGCCAGATCCTCAGCTGTTGAATAGTGCTCCGCTCCATCGAATCCGCATCCATTGCTGAAATGGGTGTCATTCAGCCCAAGCTCGAACGCCTTGGCATTCATCAGCGCAACAAACTGTGGTTCGTCGCCGCCGACATGTTCGACGGCCGCCAGACACGCATCATTTGCAGACACAATCAGCATCGCCTTGAGCAGATCTCCCAAACGAAACACCTCACCGATTTTCAAGCGTAAATGCGTCTTGGGCGCGCGCGCGGCATTCTTGCTGATCGTAGCCTGTTCATCCAAATGCCCTCGCTCGAGAATGACTAGCGCCGACATGATTTTCGTCAAGCTCGCCGGCGACATCCGTTTCTCAGACTCATACTCGTAGAGAACACGGCCAGAGCGAAGCTCTTTCAGCAGCACGCTATGGGCTGGGACGATTCTCCAGGGCAGCGCCCTATCCGACACACCAGGCTCCTGAACCATCTCTCCATTATGCCGGTTGTGATGTACGGCTTTCGCAAACACGGTGGATGGAGATCCAGCCACCAAGCATGCACACAGCAGTATCCCGACTCCGCATGACCCAAAGAAGTGACACGCAGACCATGGCATTCTGTAATACTGGCTTGGATTACTCCGCATAACGATGAACGCCGCCCTTTACAGTGAGAACGTCTCCCGCACCTTATCACCTTTCAGTCCACTATCAATCACTTTGTGAAAAAACCGGAGCAGGTCGGCCAGATCAATCCAGAATCCGCAGTTGAGGCAACGGGCATAGATTCGCCTGTTGATGAGGGTATAGTGCCGTTCGACCATCATAAACCCCTTGCACTTGAGACACTGCATACATGCCCTGTTCTCTCTGCTTATCGAAGGCGGTTCATCACCAGCGCCACACATCCGGCGAGCAATCCTCCGCCGATGAGCGTGGTGCCGAAATAGACGAAGACATTGGTATCCCCCGCCGGCTGAGTCCCCTCCCACAAGTCGCGCACGCCGCCCTGGACCATGAGGACCGACAAGGTCATCAGCGCCCCCATAAGAAACCACCATGCAAAGGATCGAAGCGCCATTGTTAGTCTCGCATTGTGTGCGGGAACTTGCTTGTGGCCACTCTAGCGAAGGGCCTCAGGGCTGTCAAGAATTGCAGCCATTGCTCTGAAACTGCTGAGCCACCACCGCAGCGTGCAGTGCTCCAAGCTGCAATCCTACTCTTTCGCCTCCGGTTTCAGAGCCGTTTTCACCCCGCGATGAAGAAAGATGGAGACACTGCCGCTTCCGTTGTCGGCAATGACCAGGCCCGGCTCTTCCGTCCCCGTAGTCGTTACACGAAAAGAAGAGATGGCGAAAGGGCCGGCCTTCGTCCGGTAATTTCGAGGCGGGTAGTGGAACGTCCCATCCCCTTTCCCAAACAAGATCGACAAATCACTCGATTGGAGATTGACGATGGCCACATCCATCCAGCGGTCCCCGTTGAAATCCCGTGCCAGCCCGAAATTCGGACCCGCATTGGCGCCGGAATCCCTGCCGGGGCGAAATGTGGCATTGCCGTTGCCGAGCAGTGTCGTGAAGCTGTCTCGTTCCCCATTGATCACTAACAGATCACTGTTCTGATCGTTGTCGAAATCTGCCAAACTGACTCCCAGTGGTCGCTTTCCCGCCGAGTAGTCCTTGGGGCCTCGAAACGAACCATCGCCATTACCCAGCCAAATCGACACCGCATTCGACATAGGCCCTCCGTTCGTCACAACCAAATCCAGCCTCCCATCCCGATCGAGATCGGACAGGGCCACAGAAGTTGGAGTGTCACCGTACTCATATTGGGCACCATGCCGAAACTCCCCCGTCCCCGTACCCAGGAAAATCTTGACCTTGTCGTTACGAAGCGCCACGACCAAGTCAGAATGACGGTCGCCATTCACATCGCCGATCGCCAATGCGACCGGGGTCCGATACACCGGATAGTGGGGCCCTTCGGCAAATTTCCCATTCCCATGTCCGAGCAAGATCGCGATTTCGTCCCCGCCAGGACAGGCCAACGCCACATCGGCATGCCCGTCATGATTGAAGTCATCCATCGCAAGCGCGCGCGGCTCCTGACAGACATGCACCTGCACTTGATCCTGAAACGTTCCGTCGCCGTTACCTAATAGGATTGAAAGCGTGTTGCTTGCGATATTCGTGGTAACCAGATCAGTGAGGGAATCGTGATTGAGATCACCGGTTGTAATGGTAGTGGGATTCTTACCGACCTTATAGCTGGCAAAGTAATAAAAGAGGTCCGGAGGATTATACGGTTCGGTTTTGGAGCAGGCGATGACACCGCCCAATACCAAACAGACCGACAGGACCCCGAGCACATGTTTTCTGGAATGGGATTCTCTGAATCTTGACACACCCACGCTGTCTTCCTGTATCGACAAAGACGTACCGATAGGCCTATTGCCTCGCTGCCCAGAATGCCCAGTATACAGAGGCGTTCTTTTCTCTGGCAATGTTGCAGAACATATACAGGAACCTTTGAATTTCACTCTCTGCTTGCGCTAGAATGCATCCTCTTTTTTGAGGAGGGCTCCAATGAGTAAGATTGTGAACGTTGATATCACGATGTACGGAATCGCTGAAGTGCTGCACTGGTGCCATACTCGCAATAAGGGGCGCGTCGGAGGTGTGGACACGGCCGGCTTCGAGAAGATGAAGGCCTACTTGGCCGAAAAACCCCAATCGGGTGATTACTTTACGCTGGACCAATTCTGGAAGAAAAAAGTGACGCTCCCGTTGACCGAGGAAGAAGTGGAAACGATCGACCGTTGCCTCTACGACATCCCGAACTTCGACAACGATCCCTTGCCGCAAATTCGCCACAAGTTCTGGCCTCAGGAGAAAGCAGCGCACTGACGATCGTACTCATCTGCGCTTCGCAATGAGTACCGCGTGAGTTGCGAGGCTGAATCGGCCCGTTGTGTATGAAGAGGGGTGAGCTATGTCTTGTCACTCACAACGCAGCACTCATAATTGAAAATGGAACGGCGGTTCGGCTTGAAGAGAGGGACGAGCGGAGAAGAAGCGCATCACAATAATGCGGGTCAGAGAGAGCCTTCGCCCTTCAGATACTTGCGAAATCGATCCATTAACTCAGCTCCCAATGTGCCGCCCTCAGGCTTCTTCGTCGCAGGGTTGGCAAAGTGGCTGCGAATTTCCTGAAGACGTTTTTCCGCTTGATCGTTTCCTTGCAGCCGCTTGGTTTTCTCGAGCGCAGTCCCGAACGCATCGAACGTTAACTCCTGATACCCGAACGAACGAATGCGCTTGACTGCTTTCATCATCGCTTGATTTCTAAATTTCGTAAGATTTTCCTCGTCGATTTGGGATAGCCCGAGCTTCCGCGCCCTCCGCTCCGCAGCCTTTCGAATCCCGCTTCGCACAAATTCAGGGGCCGTTTGCAGCCGCTTCCAGGCTTCGTCAGTCCAGGCAACACGCTCGTGGGGCGTCTCCCACAACTCACGAAGGACGGCTTCATCGATGCGGACAAGACGCTTCTGCCTGGCCAGGTCCTCGGCATCCCGTTTCATCATGTCGGTGACGAAGTCCAGCGCGATAGACGGCGACTGTTTGATTTTCTCCTGAAGCTGCGCCAATGCGCCTTCCGTCCATTCCATCGGAGATCCGGCGGCTTCTTGAAGATCACCGAGCGCCTCCACCTTCTCGTAGAGCTCGACATTCACTTCGAGATGGCCCCGCTCTTTCGCGACCTCCTCAGCAATTTGTTTAATCATGGCCCGCATGAACTCAGGAACGTTTGCGAGGCGCTCCTTGGCAGCCGCAGTCCACGGCAGGTGTCCCTGCGCCATATCCTCGGCAGCCGCCGCCAGCTCGGATTCTCCACCCATGCCGCCCATCATCTGCCCCTTGAATCGATCCAGAATCTCCTCCGTAATCTCTTCATAGCCCAGCTCCCGCGCCTTTTTCTCAGCTACACGGCGGACCATGCCACGCAGGAATATGGGCGCACGTTCCATACGCTTGAGTGCGCCGGCAGTCCAGCGAAGTTCTGTTGCGGCGGATTCCGGTGAATCTGAAGTCGGCATGACGATCCTTTTCAAAGGGCTATTGATTCAACAGCTCTTTCAATTCCTTGCCGGCCTTGAAGAACGGCACTCGCTTGGCCGGCACAGCCACCGTCGCCCCTGTCTTCGGATTACGGCCTTCCTTCATGCGGCGCGCCCGCAGACGGAAACTGCCGAATCCGCGAATCTCCGTCTTGTCGCCGTTTTTCAATGAATCTCTCACACAGTCAAAAATCGTGTTGACGACCACCTCGGCTTGCCGTTTCGTCAACGTCGTGACTTGCTCGGAAACCCGCTCAATGATCTGCGCCTTCGTCATGCCTTGCTCCCTTCGCTCAGTTGATCCAAGTTCATTTCCTGGGAACCTGCCGGCACACACTTCCGCCGCTAAAAGGCCATCAGATACTTCATGCTCACACCCGGATGAAAGTCCAGCTTGGGAAACAGCCCTGTGAACTGCGACTCCAGCAAGTCGCGAACCGAAAAACGCCGGCGCGGCTCGACGACTTTCGGTTCGCCTTCGATACCGACGGTATCCGCAGCCAATTGAATGGCGTCGTCCAGGTTGCCAAGCTCATCGACAAGCTTCGCCTCCTTCGCCTGACGTCCCGTGAAAATTCGTCCATCCGCCAACGTCTGAGCCTCGGCCAGCTCCATCGCCCGTCCCTCCGCCACCGCCTCGATGAACTGCTTGTGCACATCGTCCATGACGGCTTGCATCAAGCCCCGCTCTTCCTCGCTCATCTTGCGGAGCGGAGACCCGACATCTTTGAATTTCCCGCTCTTGATGACCACGCCCTCGATGCCGATCTTTTGAAGCAAACCCTCGACATTGGCCGTCTCCATGATGACGCCGATACTACCGGTCAGCGTCCCGGGATTGGCGACGATCCGATCCGTTGCCGCGGCAATATAATAGCCTCCGGAAGCCGCGACGTTCCCCATGGAGGCAATCACTGTTTTACTGGTTTTGCTCCGAACCTGTCTGACTGCATCGTAAATTTCTTGCGATGGCACGACCCCGCCGCCGGGACTGTCGATGCGCAGCACGATCGCCTTGACGGAAGGATTCTCGCTGAACCGCTTCAACTCTCCAACCGTCACCTGCGAATCCATGATCACCCCTTCAATACGGATCACGGCGATCCGGTCCCCGGACGACAAATCGAGATCCGGAAACAAGACATTCAGTAGAACCATCACCCCAAGTCCGGCCGCCAGCACCCAGAACAGAGTGCGTACCGGCCGGCGCTTGGGAGCGCGCTCTTCCCTGATCAATTCATCCGCCATGATACGTCACCCGCTTCAAGATCAGCGTCAATGGGTTCGGGCTTAATCGTCCGACTGCGATCGCTTCCGGTTCTGCTTGGCCGCGCGACCAAAGCTTTGGTCCGGAACCCCCTGCGAGGAATGATATTCATCTACCTGTTTGCGATCAGAATCCAGCTGATGGTCGCGAAGGCTGAGCGCGATCTTGCGTTCTTCCCGATCAACCTTAATGATCTTGGCGGTCACGCCGTCTTGAAGCTTGAACTTCTCTTCAAGTTTGGCTTGCGGCTCAACGCCGGTCTCACTAATGTGGATCAACCCTTCGACTCCGCCCTCCAGCTCAATGAAAATTCCAAAATCAGCGATCTTGCTGATTTTGCCGGCGACCGAGTCACCAACATGGTATTGCGCAGGGATCGCATCTTCCCACGGATCACGGATCAGCTGTTTATACCCCAGCGACAACCGTTCTTTCTCCTTGTCGATGCGCAACACAATGGCTTCAACCTTCTGCGCCTTTTTGAAGAGTTCAGAAGGATGCTTGATATGTTTCGTCCATGACATGTCTGAAATATGGATCAGCCCGTCGATGCCTTCTTCGAGTCCGATGAAAGCCCCGAAATCGGTCAGGCTCTTCACCTTCCCTTCGATGCGTGTCCCGATGGGGTATTTGCTTTCAATCATGTCCCAAGGATTAGGGGCAGTCTGCTTCATCCCGAGCGAGATTTTCCGGCTCGCCGGATCGACGTTCAACACCGCCGCTTCCACCTGATCGCCCACCGCCACCACTCTCGACGGATGCCGCACCTCATGGGTCCAGGACATTTCCGAAACGTGGACCAGACCTTCAACGCCCGGCTCAAGTTCGACAAATGCTCCATAATCCGTGAGACTGACAACGCGTCCGCGCACCCTCGTGCCGATCGGATACTTGCCCGCAACGTTGGTCCAGGGGTCCGCGCTTTTCTGCTTGAGTCCCAACGAGATGCGGCCTGTTTCCCGATCGTACTTCAATACCGTCACTTCAACCTTATCGCCGACGGTAAACAATTCGGAGGGATGCCCCACGCGCCCCCAGGACATATCCGTGATATGCAGCAACCCGTCGATGCTGCCAAGGTCAATGAAAGACCCATAGTCTGTAATGTTCTTGACCGTGCCCTGAATGAGCTGCCCCTCCTTGAGGTTGGCCAGCGTGGTCTGCCGCTTCTTGTCTCTGGTTTCCTCCAGGAGAACCCGGCGGGACACAACGACATTGCCGCGGCGGTGATTGATCTTGATGATCTTCAGAGGGAAGGTCTTGCCGACAAGCCCGTCGAGATCGCGCACAGGATGGAGATCGATTTGCGAGCCCGGCAGAAACGCTTTGACCCCGATATCCACCATCATCCCGCCCTTGATGCGCGAGATGATCTTACCCTCGATGCTCTTTTCGTCCTTGTAGAGTTTTTCCAGCTCTTCCCAAATCTTCATCTTGTCCGCTTTTTCTTTGGACAAAACAAGATTGCCGTCCGAATCTTCACATTCTTCGATGTAGACTTGGAGTCGATCGCCGACCTTGAGATTTTGAAGTTCTTCGGCCGAGAACTGATCGCCCAGAATCACCCCTTCCGATTTGTACCCGATATCGACGACCACCTTGTCCTTGGTGAGCGCCACCACACGGCCCTCGGTAATCGTTCCCTCTTCGAGGTTCCGGAATGTTTCTTCGTACAACGCGGCTAACGTCTCGCGGTCTAACTGCACTTCACTGTCTTTGGACACTGTACTCATTGTGAACGTCCTACCCTTCCGACTCGCGTCGGGTGCTGATGGTGAATGCCACCGGGCTCACTCAGCGTTGCGAGCACCGGCGATCGGTCCCTGCGGTGTTGCCTGCGGCTGGTCCTCTTTCCCTGCGGGAGGAGGCACGTCACCCAGCACTGCAATCTGTTCAATCACCGTCCGGCTGACCAGCTGATAAAACTGTTTGGTCTCAGCTTTCTCTTTCCGCTCTCCTGCTTCAAATGTAATCGGAGCTCCGAATCGCACGGTAATGTGGCGCCATCGAGGCCACCGAGCTCCGGTCGGCAGCACATCGAATGTCCCTTTCAGATAGGCCGGAACCACCGGGCATCCTGTCTGTGAAACAATCACCCCGATGCCGGCCTTGGGCGGCTTGAGATGCCCATCCCGGCTTCGCCCGCCTTCCGGGAAAATGACCACCACTTTGCCGTCTCGAATCAAACTGATGGCCTTTCCGAACGCCTCTCGATCCAGCCGGCCCATCCGTACGGGAATCCACCCCAGCGACTGCAGAATTCCATTCAGCACCGGAATGGGAAACAGATCGTTGCGCCCAAGATACCAGGCCCTCCGGTTCATCCCGCAACCGAGCATCGGAATGTCCAGGTAGCTGGCATGATTCGCAGCAACCAGCACCCCTCCCGTGGCGGGAATCTGCCCTATGACCCGATATCGAAACCATAGTATGCCGATCGCCCTTGCCAGAATCCAGAGAATACCGTACGCGATGTTTGTCACAACGCAGCCGAGACCGCTGCCATCATCTGTTCCACCACCTGATCGACACTGAGCGCAGACGTGTCGATGGGCCTTGCATCGGCGGCGGGAATCAGCGGCGCAATTGAACGGTTCCGATCCCGCATATCTCGACCCGAGAGATCCTGATAGGTCTCTTCAATCGCTCTCCCATGGCCTGCAGCAACCAGCTCACGATGGCGGCGCTCCGCTCGTACGGTCGCATCCGCCTCCAAGAAAAATTTCAGCGGAGCGGAGGGGAACACCTTCGTGCCGACATCGCGTCCTTCTGCGACGACCGAACCCCGCTGCCCGATTTGGCGTTGGATCGGCAGCAACCACTCTCGCACCGCCGGAATAGCGGATACGATGGACGCCGTCCCCGTCACCTCCGGCGTGCGAAGCTCGCCGGTGACCTCATGCCCATCAACTAGGACCTGCATTGCGCCGTTGTGAAACTGCATATGTACCGAGGTGCTGTCGAGCAGTGCCGTCACCTGTTCATGGTCCGTCGGCTGCACCTTCGATTGAAGCACCTTCCATGCAATGGCACGATACAGCGCGCCGGTATCGAGATACAGATACCCGAGCCGGGCTGCCAGCAACTTGGCCACCGTGCTTTTCCCCACTCCAGCCGGCCCGTCAATCGCGATGATCACGCAACGCCCTCCGCATCATGGTGCCTTCAAGACAGAAGGCGTTACCGCCCTCTCGCCTCATGCGTCAACAATTCGGAAAGCACGGCCTCGAACTTCGGGAAAGAGGTTTCCACGCAGCCACAGTCGGCAATCGTCATGCTGGTGGCAGCAGTCAACCCTCCAATGGCCAACGACATCGCGACCCGATGATCTCCATGGCTTTTCGCCCTACCGGCGGCGCTCAGGCGGCCGTTCTCTCCGGCTCGACCAAGCCCACGAATGACCATACCGTCAGGCTTCTCAGTAATCTGCGCCCCCATATCCCTCAGTTCGGCGCTCATCGTCGCAATGCGGTCGCTTTCCTTGACCCGCAACTCTTCCGCCCCGGAAATAACGGTGTCACCCTCCGCGACCGCTGCGGCCACACAGAGGATAGGGAACTCATCGATCGTTTGCGGAATAAGTTCGGGGCCGATTTCGATGCCTTTGAGTGAAGCGGACTTGACCCGCAGATCAGCCACCGGTTCTCCCGCTTCCTCCCGTTGACCGAGGATCTGGATATCGGCGCCCATCCGGTTCATGACATCGATCAACCCGGTCCTGGTCGGATTGATACCGACGTTCCGGATCATGATATCCGAACCGGCCACGATCGTGGCGCCGACGATAAAAAATGCGGCGGCTGAAAAGTCTCCGGGAACGACGACCCGGCGCCCGGCCCATCCAACAGCAGGCCGCCCCTGCATGATCAACTCACCGCTGTCGCGCGCGAGGGAAATCCCAAAAAACTGAAACATGCGTTCGGTATGGTCGCGCGAGAGCCGCGGCTCCCGCACCCTGGTCGTCCCTTCCGCAAACAACGCAGCAAGCAAGAGTGACGATTTGATCTGCGCGCTGGCAACCGGCGAACGATACTCGATACCATGAAGCCGCTTACCCGTCAGAGCCAACGGAGCCAGTTCTCCACCCTTGCGTCCTGCGATGACCGCCCCCATCTCGCGCAAGGGTTTCACCACCCGCCCCATAGGACGTCGGCGAATCGACTCGTCGCCGGTCAGCACAGTGAAGAAATCCTGGCCGGCCAGCAGCCCCGACAGCAGCCTGATGCCCGTGCCTGAGTTGCCGCAGTCGATCGGTCCATTCGGCTCACTCAGCCCCCACAAACCCTTGCCGTGGACGGTCAAGAGTTCGGGGGTCTCATCGATCCGGATACCGAGCGACTGAAGAGCCCGCATCGTATTCAGACAATCTTCACCCCGACAATAGGCCGACACCGTACTCATTCCTTCCGCCAGGGCCGTCAGGATGATGGCACGATGGGTAACGGATTTGTCTCCAGGAACCACGATCGTTCCCTGGAGTGGCCGGCCTGGATTGATGGTGAACGTCGTCATGATCACGTCACGCTTTGACCGGAGCTGGCACGCTCAATTTCTCACGCTCGCCCTTTGCCCGTTCGAGCGCCTTTTCTATTCCGGCCGCATCGCCGGTCTTGATCAGCCGCTTGAGATCTTCCAACGCCCTTTGATACTCGTCGATATAGGACACCAGATTGTCTCGATTCCACAAGAAAATATCACGCCACATCTCCGGTGAACTGGCGGCGATTCTGGTCGTATCCCGCAACCCGCCGCCGGAGTGGCCGGCAAGATCCAGGGCGGACAGCCTGTGATCGCGAAGATCCGCCAACGCGTTCATCAGCGCAAAGGCGGCGATATGAGGCAGGTGGCTGACGGCGCCGAGAATCTGATCGTGCAAATGGGGGTCCATGGTCAAGACGATCGACCCGGTTTCTTCCCATAATTGTTTGATTCGTTCCAGCGCCTGCGGATCGGTCCGCTTCGTCGGCGTCACAATACACCGCGCGCCTTTGAATAGCTGATCGGATCCGGCAGCCACTCCGGTCTTTTCCTTTCCCGCGATAGGGTGCGCCCCGACAAAATGCACACCCGCCGGCATGGCCGCTTCCGACTGCTCAACCAGCGTTCCTTTTACACTTCCGACATCGCTCACAATCGCTCCGGGCGCCAGACAGTGCGCCCATTCTTTGAGATGGCGGTCGTAGGTGTCGACAGGAGTCGCCAGAACCACAAGATCCGCCCCCTGCACACCTTCTTTAGGATCGGCCACATACCGATCGATCGCTCCCAATTCAACGGCGGTCTTGAGATTTTCCACACGCCGGCCAATACCCACGATGTGGTCCGCCAAGGCCTTGCGCCGGAGAATCATCCCCAGCGATCCGCCGATCAACCCCACACCGATGATTGCGACCTGCTTGAAATGAACCGTCATAGGTATCCGGCTAAATTTCCCGCCCCACGGCTTTCGCAATAAGCCCGAGATCACGCATCAGCGCCTTGAACTTCGAGGGCTTGATCGATTCTTCTCCGTCGCAGAGCGCGCACTCGGGGTTTGAATGGACCTCGATGAGCAGGCCGTCAGCGCCGGCCGCAACCGCCGCTTTGGACATGGGCGCGACGAGATCCCACTTCCCCGTAGCATGGCTGGGGTCCACGATGACGGGGAGGTGCGACAGTTCTTTTAACGTCGGGATGGCCGCAAGATCGAGCGTGTTGCGATACTGGGTTTCAAAGGTGCGGATGCCCCGCTCACAGAGCATGACATTACGATTCCCCCGCGACATGATGTACTCCGCAGACAGAAGAAACTCCTTGATGGTCGCCGACAGTCCTCGCTTCAACAGCACCGGCTTGTCGTATGCCCCGACTTCCTTCAGCAGCTCGAAGTTCTGCATATTCCTCGCGCCGATTTGAATGATGTCCGCCTTTTCAAGAAAGAGTTCGATATCTCGCGTGTCCAGGATTTCGCTGACCACCGGCAGCCCGGTTTGCTTTTTCGCTTCGACCAGGTAATCCAGCCCTTCTCGTCCCAAGCCCTGAAAGGAATAGGGCGATGTCCTGGGCTTGTACGCGCCCCCGCGAAGAATTGCGGCGCCGGAGGCTTTCACCTCATGCGCGATCCCGACAGTGAGCTCAAGCCGTTCGACCGCGCAGGGCCCCGCCATGATGGCCAACTTCTGGCCGCCGATCTTCACCCCACCGACATCAATGATAGTCCCTTCCTTCTTGAACTCGCGGCTCACCAGTTTCCATGGAGCCAGGATCGGCAACACGCTCTCCACGCCGGGAAGCGCCGTCAGCGGCTGATTATGAAGAATCCGGTCATCTCCAATGACACCGATAATGGTGCGCTCTTGGCCGGTCGAAATCTGCGACTTCAGGCCGAGATCACGCAGCCGGTCGATAATATGATCGACCTCGCTCTCGGACGCCTCTGGTTTCAATACGATAATCATGGTTCCCTCGCTGTGCTGTTCCTACAACAGGACTTTACCGAGCGCATGGAGGAAGGCGGCATTTTCTTCAGCTTGCCCGATGGTGACTCGGAGCATAGTCCCCTGAATATGCCGCACGATGATCCCTTCACGGAGCAACGATTCGAACACCTGCCGCCCGTCCCGCTTAACATCGAAGTAGATAAAATTTGCTTCGCTTGGAATCGGGTGAAAACCAAGCCCTTTCAGTCCCTGTCCGACTTGCTCCATCCCCGCAGCATTGACGGTCCGGCTCTTGGCCACATGCTCATCGTCCCCCAGCGCGGCCAGCGCCGCCCGCTGAGCCAGGCTATTTGCGTTGAAGGGGGGCCGCACCCGATTGAGCACATCGTTGATCTCAGGAGTAGTGATGCCATACCCAATCCGCAATCCCGCCAACCCATAGATTTTGGAAAACGTCCTGAGCACAATTGCCTGCCGCCCCTCTTTCACATACGCGATCGTGTCGGGAAATTGAGGATGACGGACATATTCGAAGTAGGCTTCGTCGAACACGATGATCACATCCTTGGGCACCTCAGCCATAAGCCGGCTGATCGCCTCGGCCGGCACCATGGTCCCCGTCGGGTTGTTGGGATTGCAGATGATGAGCAGCCTGGTCCGTGGGGTGATGGCTCGAACCATAGCGTCCAGGTCGTGCGTCCAATTGACGAGAGGAACCATGACCGCCTTCCCGTGCGCAGCGGTCACCTCCATCTTGTAGATAACGAACGTATGATCAGCCATGACGGCTTCGTCGCCGGGAGCCAGGAATGCCCTGGCCAGTAGTCCGAGAATCTCATCAGACCCATTGCCTAACACAATCTCATCGATCGAGACCTTCCACCGCTCAGCAATGGCCTGCCTGATCCGATAGCCGCCCCCGTCCGGATAACGATGGAGGGTATTGAATTCTCCGGCAAGCGCCGCCACGGCCTTGGGCGAAGGCCCCAGCGGATTTTCATTGGAGGCCAGCTTGATCACCCGGGTGAGTCCGAGTTCCCGCTGCAACTCGTCGATCGGTTTCCCGGGGACATAGGGACTGAGCGAGAGGATATCTGGATGGATGTGGAGCGCCATGGGTCTAACTAACTGTAGATAGGATAAGAACCCAAAATTTTCATAAAGAGACAGCGGCCCTTCACTTCTTCAACCGCCCTGCTGACCCGCTCCTCCGTGATGTGCCCCTCGACATCGACGAAGAAAATGTATTCCCAGGCTTTCCGCTGTGAGGGCCTGGATTCAATCTTGGTCATGCTGATGCCATGCGACGCGAAGGGGCGCAGCAAATCGTAGAGAGCGCCGACCTTATCCTTGATAGACAACATCAGCGACGTCTTGTCTTTCCCTGTCCGCTCCGACGGTTTCTGAGACAGCACCAGAAATCTGGTCACATTGTTCAAGTTATCTTCGATGCGAGGCTTGATGACTTTCAGCCCGTACAATTGGCCCGCCAGCTCAGAAGCAATCGCAGCCGACGACGGCTCATCAATGCAGAGTTCGGCCGCCCGCGCCGTGCTGGCCACTTCCATTGCCGGCACATGCGGCAGGTGGGTTTCCAGCCAATTCCGGCATTGCGCGATCGCATGCGGGTGGGAATACACTTTCTTCACCTCTTCGATCAGACCGGACTTCGACAGCAGGTGATGTGAGACCTCCTGGAGAACCTCGCCGTAGATCAGCAAATTGGAATCAATGAACATGTCGAGCGTATGGTTCACCACGCCTTCGGTCGTGTTTTCGATCGGCACCACGCCGAAATTAGCCCGCCCCCGTTCAACCTCGCTGAACACTTCCTTGATGCTATGGACCGGCACATACTGAGCCGATGAGCCGAACTTCTGCATGCAGGCCATGTGGGTAAAGGTCGCGCGGGGTCCTAAGTAGGCCACTTTCTGAGGCGCTTCCAGGGACAGGGAGGCGGACATGATCTCTCGATAGACCGATCGAATGGCTTCGCTGGGAAAAGGACCGGTGTTGAGCCTGGTCAGCCGTTCGATAATGGCCGTTTCCCGTCCTTGGGTATGAAGATTGGCCGCCGCATCCTTTTCCTTCTTGATTTTTCCGATCTCGATCACGCTCTTGGACCGCTCGTTCAGCAGACGGATGATTTCATCGTCGATCCGATCGATTTCTTGACGATATTCGAGCATGTCTCTGGGCATATAGAGTACGCCTCGGACTTGAAGCCTAAAGAACCCGATAGGCAAAAGCCCCAACTGGGCAAGTGGTGAAGTCTACAGGAACTCTCAAATATTTTGCAAGGATCGCCCGGCGGTTTCGGGGAAGACGAAACGGAACGGTCGAAACACCGACAGCTTCATCTGACGCTACAATCGTGGCCAGACTAGATCAGCATGGTGGGTGGTTTCTTGAAATGGTCAAACGTCAGCTTCGTCACCTGCCGACCCCGACCAGTCCGATCCAAGAAACCGGCCTGGATCAGATACGGCTCATAGACGTCTTCGAGCGTACCTTTGTCTTCCTGCACCGCCGCAGCCAACGCTTCCACGCCGACAGGACCGCCATTGAACTTATCGATGATTGTGAGAAGGATCTTGCGATCCATCTCGTCAAAACCGGCCTCATCGATTCCTATCCAGGCCAGACCTTCCTGGGCGACCTGCTTGGTGATATGCCCATCGGCCTTGATTTGCGCATAGTCCCTAAGCCGCTTAATCAACCGATTGACGATCCGTGGCGTTCCGCGCGCCCGGCGTGAAATCTCCGCCGCCCCTTCTTGGTCGATCCCGACTCCCAAGACCTCTGCAGACCGGGTCACGATAGCCTCCAGCTGGGATGGCGAATAGAACTCCAATCGATACACCAGGCCGAACCGGTCCCGGAGGGGTGACGTCAGAGCGCCAGCCCTTGTCGTTGCGCCCACAAGCGTAAACCGCGGCAGGTCAAACTTGACCGTTCTGATCGTTGGCCCCTGGCCGATCACCAAATCAAGTTGATAATCCTCCATCGCTGGATAGAGGGCCTCCTCCACGGAAGCCGGCAGACGATGGATCTCATCAATGAAGAGCACGTCATGTTCCTGAAGATTGGTAAGGATCGCGGCCAGATCACCGGCATGAGCCAGAACCAGCCCAGAAGTGGAACGAAAGGACGCTCCCATCTCCCTGGCAATAATATGGGCGATGGTGGTCTTCCCAAGTCCCGGCGGACCATAGAAGATCGCGTGATCGAGGGGTTCCTTCCGCCGCTTGGCCGCTTCGATGCATACTCGAAGCGACTCCTTCATTTTCTCCTGCCCGATATAGTCATCGAGCGTTTGAGGGCGCAGGACGTTCTCCAAGCCTCGCTCGTCATCCATCGCTCGATTCGTTATGAGTCGTTCCGTCATCGCGCCGCACGCAGGATTAGATTATTTGTTGTCAGGTATTTGCTGATACTTGGGAGGAGGCGGCAAGGCTCCCTGCCCTGGTGTAGCCGTATTACCGCAATCGGGCGGACAGGTTTTGTACCCTTGAGCCGGGTCGGGCAGGTTCTGCTCCATTTTCCCCAACTGACATTGTGATAATCGCCCGCCATCCTTATTGCCGCACCGCGCAGGGAGCGAAGACCCGCCGATCTCATTGTAACCTTCGGGACAGGAGCCGCACACACCCAGCATGTTCGCCCCAAGCGGCACACATTGCACCAGAGTCGGATCGCCCTCTTTGCAAATTTCCGGCGATTGCGTGACCCCGGTAGTGGCATATCCCTCGGGACAAGACCCACAGGTCATTCTGATGCTCTTGGGTTCAGCTGTTCCTTCGGCAAATCCCGGGACCGGGAAGACTCCAACAATCAGAGACACTCCCATGCAGGTCATGGCCGCAAACCTCCCGATCACGCCCGCTTTGTCTATGCGCATGTTTACCCCCTTGCAAGCTCCTTGAGCCCTTCGCGAATCAGATTCTTCAGGACAACGGGACCTGAGGTTCCCTTCGTGACTCGCCGCAATGCTTCTCTGGCATCTTGCGGTCGATACCCCAAATTCACCAATGCGGACAGCGCATCTTCAAAAGGACCGTCGAGTCCGGGCCCTTCAGATGCAGAGACCTGAACAGTGGCCGGTTGAATCTTGCCTACCTTGTCCTTGAGTTCTAGCGCGATACGGCTTGCGGACTTTTTCCCGATACCTGGCACTGTCGAGAGCTTGTCGATGTCTTCGGCTTGAACCGCACGAACCAGTTCCGTGACCGGCAAGCTGGACAGAGCACTGAGCGCAAGCTTAGGACCAATGCCGGACACGGTCGTCAGCAACAGAAAGAGCTCTTTTTCACTGTGTGACAGAAACCCGAACAGTTGGATGGCATCTTCCCGAAGATGCGTATGGATATTCAGCGCGGTGACTTCGTCAAGATTCGGAAGAGCGTAATAGGTGCTCAGAGGGATATGCACTTCGTACCCGACCCCCTGCACATCAAGCGTGAGGTGGGTCGGCGCTTTGAATGCCAACCGCCCCGTGAGAAAGGCGATCATCGCGTCTCGTCACTCTGGTGGGAATGCGGCACCCGATCGGCGGCCCTGTCACCCTGCTGCGACAGCAACCTTCTCCATCACTTCGTCCGGGATATCAAAATTGGCATGGACTTTCTGAACATCGTCGTGCTCATCCATAATTTCCATCAGTTTGAGCATCTGTTCAGCGGGCTTCTCTTCCAGGCGCACGGTATTCTGGGGAATATACGTGATTTCAGCAAGCACTGTTTCGATCTTCGCGTCGACGAGCGCTTTTTTTACGGCTTCAAAATCATGAGGGCTGGTGATGACATCAAAGCTTTTGGTACCGACTTTGACATCTTCTGCGCCGGCATCGAGCGCCAGGGAGAGGAGCGTGTCCTCGTCGACCTTGCCCTTCTCAATCGCGATCAGCCCTTTCTTGTGAAACTGCCAGGCTACCGCGCCGGCTTCCGCCATATTCGCGTGATTCTTGGTGAGCAGGCTGCGTATTTCGGCGACGGTCCGATTCCGGTTGTCGCTCGTGATTTCGAGCAGCAGCGCCGTCCCTCCGGGCCCATACCCTTCCAGAGAAAATTCTTCGTACGTGACACCCGGGAGTTCCCCGGTCCCCCGCTGAATAGCTTTCTTCAGGGTATCGCCTGGCATATTCGCTTCTTTGGCCTTGGCAATGGCCAGCCGAAGACGTGGATTCCCATCCGGATCGCCGCCTGAACGGGCCGCGATCGTGACCTCGCGAATGATTCTCGTGAAGATCTTTCCGCGCTTGGCGTCCTGGGCCCCTTTGTGCCGCTTGATGGTCGCCCAATGGCTATGCCCGCCCATGTGTCCCTCCTCAGTGCCGGCCTGTCTGTTCAGCCGGCTAAGGATAACGACGAATCAGATTCACCTATGGGTGTAGACCTAGCACAGGCCTCAGAAAGGTGTCAATTACGCAAGATCCTGACAGCGCCCGCTTATTCAAAATACACAAGAAGCTGTTGCGCAGATACATCCAATGGAGCAGCGAATGACCCACTGACCAGAACAAAGAGAACGAACGCGTACCACCACCGTTTCATACAAGAACTGCCCATGGGTAACACAGACAATAGAAAGGCCCATCCAGACGGCCGGATGGGCCTTTGAATAATCTGCTATGAACTCGTTCCTTACATGAACTTCAGAAACTTGTCTTTGGCTTCATCCATCACCTGAGCGGTGATCGTCGAGACCCCTCGCTCCTTGGCCAGACGTTCAACCTCTTTCCGGGCCATGGGACGGATGAAATCCGGAATGTTTTCCAGACGCTGTTCAGCTTCGCGCGACCAGGCCATGCCGTTCGCCGTGTCGTTTTTCGAGTCATCCATTACTTGCAGGGTAATGGTCTTGAAGCCCTGTTTGCGGGCATAGGTTTCTACGCTGCCCTGCACCATCGGCTTCACAAACGCAGGCAGGCGGTCGAGTTTTTCCTGAGCGTCCGGCGTCCAGGTGAAATCGGACGGGGACGACCCGCCGTCGGCCTGTTTGCCTGAGCTCGTGAGGCCCATCTCGGCCACCATAGCGGAGAACGGACAGCCGCTCGCTTTTTCAGTCGCCTTGGCGGGCGATGTAGAGGAAGCAGCCACAGCCGGCGTCGATGCCGCCGGTTGAGCCGCAGCAGACGCAGCCTGACCGTTCCCGGCGAGTGCGCGCAATCCCTCCATCGAGGCGTCAGGCGCGGACTTCGGGCTCAGCTTCAACCCTAAGGCATTCATCATACTGGTCTCGCCCGTATTGGTGACCATCGAAAACTTCGCATTGCAGGACGGACAGCCGAAGAAGACACCGAGGGAGCCCTCAGCGGGTTTTTCGACCTTCTCGAGGCTCATATAGGTTTCGCAGTTGAGACAGACAAATTTCATAAAGACTCCTCTGTCGGTAGCTTCGCAGCGGTTGGGACGAGGAGGTACGCTATCATACGGATTTTCAAGGAGTCAAACCGTTCGGAAGGAGGGGGAGTAAGGTGGTAAGGCACTCGTTGGTCTGAACGTCACGACCGGCCCAGGTCGTCGTAGATGTATTGCGCCTGGCAGGCAAGAGCTGGCGTCGAGACAGACGCACCGAGCAGCGACAGGCAGGTCACAACTGACCGGATTTTACTGACCGTCATCGGCTTCATCAGACCCTGGGGCATGTCAGCCCGGTTCAGTTTAAGCCATCTATGTGCCGTGGCTCGGTGTCCATGAAACCGGGAGTAACTCAACTCACGTGTCAATGTTTGGGCCCCTCTTTCTTCAACGACAGTTGATACTTTTCCATTTTTGCAACATCTTTGCTGTTCGACACGAGCGTGAGTCCTTTGAGATTTGCCCCCCTTAATACTTCCGCAGCTTCGCTGCCGCACAACACAAGTGGATGCTTCTCATCAAAGCTGCCAAACTCAAGATCGGTCCTGACAAATCCTCGCCCTGGAATCACGGTGTTCGAGGCAAGAAACACTGGCCTCGCCCCAACGACCGATTCATAGTGACCACACTCCTGGCACTGTTTGAGAAATCGGGTGCCTCGGCGTGCCGCATCGAACGGGACGCTGACTTTCGGACGGATGGAAAAGAGCCCGGCCTGTAACGGGGCAAACTCTAACCCTGTGAGGGCGTTGTCCTCGACACAGGCTCTAAACCGCTTCGTGACGACATAAACACCGCTAATGCTGCTGGACACATCATATTTTGGCGCGCGCCTGATCAGCACGCGGCTCAGATCTTCCTTCCACTTGTCGAGTAAATCAGAGCAAGCTGGGCAGCGCTTCACATCTTGACGGTCTCTAAAAAAATCGAGATCATTATCTTCTGCGGACAATTTATACATATCGCTCGTACTCATTTTAGATCTGTGGGAGCGAGGCAATAGGGACATTCTGATTTTCTTGACGTGTGATTCAAGCGTCTGCTCACAACAATTCAGAATGTCCCCATTCCCGCCATTCAAATTACTCCCGATCCCTTAGTCTTCTCTCAATTCTCTGTATCCATGATTAATTTTGCTACTCCAACGCGTTCAGTAAGGACCGTTTTCTTGTCCTCCATATCCGTCGCAGTCACCGTTGCGATATCGGTTCCCGGATCGTAATTCAGCTGACCCCGTAGATAATGATCATAGGGAACGTCCTCAGGCGGAACTGTCCACTGAGTAAGAATGTTGGCCACGGCACCTTCTGCAGGTCGATAGAGCAAGAAGAACTCGTAGGAATGGCGAGCCGATCGGGGTGGTGACATCCCAGAATGAAAAGTAAGACTAAAATGAAATAACTGCGGTTCCACTCTCCAGCGACTCTTGCCATACAGCTCAACAATGCCACCATTTTTGCGAGGGGCGGCATACAAGAGGCCGCCCTCTAGTCGCCATCCCCCTTTGGTCAACAACCCTGCGAAACTCGTTTCACGCAAGTCCTCCAGCCGGATGCCTCGGTCGGAAAACGAGGCATTGCCGACTTTCCCTTCATACCTTTGATAGGGAGTCCCACCAGAGCGGAGTTGTTCACCATTAACTAGCGCGAAACTCTTACCTTCCAACATTAGGCTTTCCCATTGCCGATCCAGGATCGTGTCGGACGTGTCTGCCCCGGAGGCGACATTGTTCGCCAACATTGGTAGGGCTCCCAATAGAAGGAGTGATATTCCAACTCGAATCAAACTCATAGGCATCGTGATGTCCACGAAAGTGGGGCTAGCTCAGTTTTCAGCCCGCTCTGATTCCCACTCAGCACATGTCAAACTTTACCTGGAATACCTCGGCATGCTTGGATCGCACCACCCATGCTACCACTCAACTTTTTACCTCCCAAGCGCAAAGTCAAACCATGCCCTCAGTTCACTGGTATTGACGGACTGACCCGCCGGCCCTCCCCGCGCAACCCACAACCTTTATCGCGGCGATCGTCGGAGGTCCGTCTGAAATGGCGTTCTTGTTCTGGGATGAAACGACTAGCTTGGCGGAAGGTGAACCCGGCGATGAGTGCGCGGCACTATCGCAGGCGCACACATGGCTGCGAGCCTCGGCTTAGCTGGCCAGCTTGTGGAAGGAAATTCCGGTCATGTCGAGGTCTTTTCCGGCGCTGAACAGCCGTTCGACCATTTCACTGATCTTGAGGGCTGTCTTGCCGGGGACGCTCCTCGTCCCGCAACGGCTGCAGAGCATCGCATTGACGTTATCCACGTCAGCGTAAAAACCACCGCGTTCGAAATGCAGGGTTGTCCTGCCACGGCGCATAGCTGCTCCGCATTCAGGACAAGCCCTGCCGTCTACGTCCTTGGGGGTTTTCGAATTTGGCTTTTTATCCATCTGACGATTCTGCTTATCCAGCACGCAGGCACTAAATCGAATACTGGAATGTCGGCTTGGACCCGATGGCCTCGGCCAGCACGCCCCGACGCTTCAGTTCGTCCATGACCCGCTTGACCGCCAGATCGACATCCATCGGGCCGCTCAACACCACGTCGGTGTTCGGAGGAGGCTCCTCGTCGGTCTTGCTCATATGGACAGCGATGACCGGCGCCGGATGGACGAGCGTCCGAATCGGCTGCACGGCGTCCCGATAGGCCAGTCCGAACGGATTCGTGGTGGAGACGACGATCAGCCCCGTATCGATCAGCACCCGCGCGACTTCACCATACCGTCGGGCCATCTCCGCCGTCTGTCCCCGCTCTTCCTCGCTCAAATCGGCATCGAGGCCGCGGCGCAGGTTTTCGCCGTCCAAGAGATAGGCATGACGCCCATCCGCCACGAGACGTCCTTCCAGCTTTCTCGCCAGGAATGATTTGCCGGTATGCCGCCCTCCGGTAAACAGCACCACCGCCGCCCGATGGCCATACTGTTTGGCGCGATCTTCGATGCCGACCTCGCCTTTTACCCAGGCAAAGTCCCGGCGCCGCGCTTCTTCCCGCAAAAATTCCTGCTCGTCATGCACCAGTTCCGTGATAATGCCGCCCCCGGCGATATCGTACTCATCGACGAGGACAAACCGGCCGGTGGCTTCAAACGACGAGGAGAGGTCGAACGCCAGCGGCATTTTCGTGCGCACGGTCAACTCTGCCACTTGATTCTTGCCGACCGTATTACTGCCCTGCTGTTGGGCCAAATCCATCGTGTCGATGATGCGATGGATGGCCGCGACTTCGCAGTCCACCTCTTTGGTCGCCACGCGAAGCAGGTACTTACGCCCCTTTTCAAGAGCCCTCTTCCCCAGCCAAAACACATTCGCGCGAAACGCCGTCGACACCGACGGCAGTTGCTCCTGGTGCGACGCGATTTCGCCGCGCTCCACGAAAATCTGCTCGTCCAACGTGATGCCGATCGACTGACCCGCCTCGCCCATCATGGGCTGCGGCTCGATATTGAAGGCTTCGACGGACTTGACGTTGGCCCGCTTGTTCGACGGCGAAAAGACGAGATGGTCCCCGACCTTCACGCGGCCCGCCGTAATACGGCCGGTGATGATGCGGCGCGCGTCGAACTTGTACACGTCCTGCACCGGCAGCCTGAGCGGCTGCTCCGACCGGGCCGCTTCTTTCTTAAACAGGCTCAACGTATCCAGCACCGTCGGGCCGCTGTACCAGGACATGGCCTCGCTGCGATTGGCGATATTGTCCCCGAGCTTGGCGCTGACAGGAATAAAGTGCGTCGGGGCGGCCTTGAACTGCCCCAGGAACTCCCGATACTCCTTCTCGATCCCGTCGAACACATCCTGCCGATAGCCGATTAAATCCATCTTATTGACGACAACGGCGAACTGCCGGACGCCCAGCAAGGACAGCAGGTAGCCGTGTTTCTTCGACTGTTCTTTCACACCTTCCAACGCATCGATCAGCAAAATCGCCGCCTCAGCGCGCGCGGCGCCGGAGATCATATTTTTGAGAAATTCTTTGTGGCCCGGCGCATCGATGATGATGTATTGGCGTCCTTTCCAGATGAAGAACGTGCGAGCCGTATCGATCGTGATCCCCTGCTCCTGCTCTTCCAGAAACGCATCGAACAGAAACGCATACTCAAATTCTTTTCCCTGCTGCCGGCAAATCGCCTGCACCTTTTCGAGCTTGCCGTCCGGCAACGAGCCGGTATCGGCATAGAGCCGCCCCAGCAACGTAGACTTGCCGTGATCCACATGGCCCACGATCACGATGTTCAGACTCTCAGAAGGTTTGCTGACCACCATATTCATTGCTTCACTCCTCAGAATGCTCAAACGGGCTGACCAGCAAAACCGCAGGTATGACTTGCGCGACTCGCCCCTCGCGCTTATCCCGCCGGTCTCGCAGTTTCACATGTACCCGTCTTTCCGCAACATCTCCATGCCGCGGCCTTCATCTTGGGCGCGGCCCGACCGCTCCGCCACCGTCGTGTGGCGAAGTTCTTCGATAATGTCGTCCACAGATTTCGCCGTCGACTTGATCGGCGTCGTACAAGGGGCACAGCCCAGACTGCGATAGCGGGTGCCGTCGCCCTTGTCGAGATAGAGATCGATGAAGGGAATGTTCTCGAGCTTGATGTATTCCCAAATATTGATTTCAGTCCAGTCCAGCAGCGGATGGATACGGATGTGCGTGCCCGGAGGGAACGTCGTCTTATACTGATCCCAGAGTTCCGGCGGCTGATCACGAAAATCCCAGTCACCATGCTTGTCACGGGGAGAGAAATAGCGTTCTTTCGCCCTCGTCCCTTCTTCGTCCGCCCGCACCCCCAGAATGACGCCCGTGTACCCTTTATGTTCCAACAATTGTTTCAGCCCATTTGTCTTCAGCGCGGTACAGCACACGACACGGCCCAGGGTGTGATTCATGCCGGCGGCCAGCGCCTCTTTGTTTTGACCGACGACCAAATCCAGCCCCCATTCACGAGCCAGCCTGTCGCGGTACTCGATCATGGCCGGAATCTTGTAGCTCGTATCGACGTGGAGCAAGGGGAATGGCACGTGGCCGAAGAACGCCTTTCGGGCCAGCCATAACAGCACGGTGGAATCTTTGCCCATCGACCAGAGCATGCCGAGATTGTCGAAATGCTTGTAGGCCTCCCTCAAGATATAGACACTTTGATCTTCGAGTTGCCGGAGATGTTTCATGATTGCACTCTTTGGTTTTCAGTGTTCAGTTCACAGATTCGACTCATCACTCATTGCTTATACCTTGGCCGCAGCTACCGGTTCCTGCACCAGATCGTCCAGCTTACGCGCCGCCGCACCCTCTTCGATCGCCGACCGCGCCATGAGATAGCCGTTGGCAAGCGACTCGCTTTTCCCCGCTGCATAGAGCACCATCGCAGCATTCATGAGCACCCAATCTCTTGGCCCGCCCTGCGTCTTATTCTGAAGAATTCTCCGGAGCAGGTCCGCTTCCTTATCCCGCTGTGCCGGAGGAAACCCCGCCATCTCTCGCGTCGAGCCTGACGGCACGCCAAAATCCTTAGGCGCCACGCCCAACGGCGCGATACGCTCATTCCGTAATTCGAGCACTCGCGTGACCGCCGAAAGAGACAATTCGGGATCACCCTCGACGCCACGAATCACCAGCCCGCGGGGACAACCGAGCATGCGCAAGGCTTCGACCGTTTTCTCAAAGTGCGGCGGATGCGACAATCCGACCACCTGAGAGGCAGCTCGAGCCGGATTCAGCAGCCTGGCAATCGGATGAAACACATTTCTGACTCCAAGCTCCTGACGCATTTCCAGAAATCGATAGACCGGGGGGTGGTAGAGGCCGATGTCCAAATAGGCAAAGCCCTTCCTATTCAGTTCCTCGGTCGCCATCCTGGGCTCAAAGTCGATGGGAATGCCCAGCGCCTTGAGTACCCCGGCGCTGCCGGGCCGTCCGGGCACTCCGTCATATCCATGCATCAGCACCGTGGCGCCGGCCGACGCCGCAATGATCGACGCGGCGATCAACGCATGGAACGTATCCTGTTTGCCGGCATAACTGGGAATATCGACCAAGGCGGCATCCCGCGACACAGCAAGCGGCGGCACATATTGCCGGGCGGCAGCGGCCATGGCGGCCAATTCCGTAACCGACTCCGACTTGAACCGCATGGCGATCAAGAACGCCCCCACCTGCGCCGGGGTCGCGGCCCCTTCGATCAACGCCTTGATGGCCTGCTTGGACTCTTCCCACGTCAAATCCTTGGATACTTTGGGGCCCTTCGCAATTTTGGCAATGATGTCTTGAATGGGCATTGTTACGCCTTGTGCAAGCCGCACTCCGTCTTGGTGAAGTTTTTCCAGCGGCCGGCTCGTGGATCGTCGCCGTCTGCAACCGGTGCAGTGCAATGGGTACAACCGATACTGGGATAATTCCGATCGTGCAGCGGATTATAGGGAACTTCATAGACCTTGATGTAGGTCCAGACATCAGTCCACGTCCAGCGCGCCAGGGGATTCACTTTCACAAGACCAAACTTGCCGTCCCACTCAATCAATCCGGCGCCGGCCCTGGAGGGGGCTTGGTCGCGCCGGATGCCGGTGATCCAGGCATCGTACCCTTGCAACACACGGGTCAACGGCTCGACCTTCCGTAATTGGCAGCAGCGGTCGGGCTCTTTCGTCCACAAGGCATCGCCGTATTGGGCCGCCTGACGTTCCGGCGTGAGCAGTGCGGTGACTTGTATCACCTGTGTCGGCTTCAAGTGATAGCGCTCGATGATGCGGTCTCTTGTCGCATACGTCTCCGCAAACAAAAAGTCCGTATCCAGGTAGAACAGCGGTACGGACGGGTCCAGGCGATGAATCATATCGACCAAGACGACATCTTCCGCACCGAAGCTGCATGCAAGGACAAGCCTGCCCGCATAGCGCGGGAGCACAGCCGCCAACACATCCTGGGGCTGCTGTGATTCGAGCGAATCACTCCATCCCTTGAGATCGGCCTGGCGGTCGGCCATCGATCCGGCTCCGTCGTGTGACACCATCATCACCCTGACTTCCTCTTATTCACCGACCTTCTCGACCAGTACTCGATAATGACTCGCTTCCGATTCCAGCGCCTCTTGCAGCAACACTTTGTGGCCATCGTTCTTGAGGCTCATCGGCACGTTCTTGATCGGCTCGCCCGCATCCAGCCAGACTTCCAGTTGCTCGCCGGCATCCATCATTTCCAATTTCAACTTCGTCTTCACGTAATTGAGCGGGCAGGCCACCCCGCGCAGATCGTATACCGGCGCGCCGGCCTGAGCCGGAACAGCCGTGGTCACCTCGGCTGGCGCCGGCGGGGCCGGCGCTTGTACTTCCTGCACCGGGGCCAATTTCAGATCCTTACCCATCTGTTCGGTCGCCGCTCGACAGGCATCGACAAATCCCTTTGCAAAGGCCATCTTCTCGCGCGCCGATTGCTCCGTCGTCTCCTTCGGGCCGAGATCCCCGACGGTCTGATTCAGATTCCGGTAGATCGGAGACACCGTGCCCTTTTGGGCAATCCGGCTGTCGAATTCAATGAAGGTTTCGGAATCGGTCGATGGCTCAAGCCCCTCCGTCACCAGCAACGCCTTGGCTGCCGCCAGCACCGCGCGGTACGACTTGTTCACGGAGACGGAATACTGGTGGTTGTCCACCAGAAGCTTCGCCTGGTAGAGCTCCTGATCGGCTTCGAGAATGCCGTTTTCGATCATTTCAAGAGCACCGCCGGCGCATTCGCCAGGCCCAAGATCTTCGAGAATAAACTCTTCTTCTCCCTCCCAGTCGTAATAGTAGGTCGGGTCATCCTCATAAGCCGGAACGATCGTGTAGGGGATCAATTCGTCTTTCAATTTGTTTTTCCCCACACGGACGATGAAGCCCGGAAGGCCTTCGTTCGCCAGACGGTCGCGGCGATAGACATCGATCAAATGAGTGAGCGCCGCCGGCACCGCTTTGGCCGGCAGTTTGACCGTCATCTGGCCGATACGGGGCGTGCCGTTGACGGAACCGCCCAGATGCAATTCATAGTGCGGGGCGACATGGTTCCCCAGGCGTTTGCCGACCCCATGCAGGCCGATCGTAGAAATGTGGTGCTGCGCGCAGGCATTGTGGCAGCCGCTGATTTTCACATCGACGCCCGCCAGGTCCTCCGGCACCCGGCCTGCCGGAAACACCTCGGCCAGCGCACGCGCCAGTCCCTTGGAGGATGTAATGCCCAATCCGCACGTATCGGTGCCGGGACAGGCAATAATATCCTCGACCAATTCAGCTCCCGGATCGGCCAAGCCGTGCAGGGACAGATCGTCGTAGAGAGCCTCGACCTGACTCTCGGGAATCCACCGGATCACGAGATTCTGATTGATCGTGGTCCGGAGATTGCCATTGGAATAACGCTCCGCAAGATCCGCCACAACAAGCAGCTGCTCCGACGTAATGTCGCCCATGAACAATTTAATAGCTGCGGTGGCGTATCCAGCTTGCTTTTGCGGCACCACGTTCGTCCGTTTCCACATCTGAAACGGTGTTTCACTCCCGATGTGACCGGCATGTCCATTTCCATTCGTGGCAGCAGGGCTGGATCCGTTTTTAGCCGGCATGATCAGCGCCGTCGGTTCATCCTGATGTTGAAGAAGCCGAATCCCCTCATCCTTGGGAAGACTGTGACCCATCGAGGCATAGGCCGCTTCCCATCGGCGTTTGAATTCCTCGAACCCCAATTTATCGATGACGAACTTCAGACGGGCCTTGTTCCGGTTCTTCCGATTACCGAGCGTATCGAACACTTTGATGACCGCTTCAATACTCGGAATCAGCTCATCCATCGGCGTAAATTCGCGCAACAGTTGCGCGACGCGCGGCGCAGAGCCGAGCCCGCCGCCGGCCACCATACGGAAACCGATGGCTCCGTCCGCGCGTTTGACTGCCAACAGCCCGACGTCATGGATAGGAGTCAGGGCGCAATCGTGCGCGCATCCCGAAAATGCGATCTTAAACTTCCGAGGCAGACTCTGGTTGAGCGGATTGCGCAGAAGATGGTAGGCGATCGTCTTTGCATAGGGAGTAACATCGAAGACTTCGCCCCGGCAGACACCGGCTAAGTGGCACGCCGTAACATTGCGCACCGTATTGGCGCAGGCTTCCCTCGTCGTCAGCCCGACTTCGGCCAACCCTCGCATGATCGCCGGCACGTCCTTCAGCTCGACGAAATGGAGCTGGATGTCCTGACGGGTCGTGACATGGCCGACCCCTGTGGCGTAACGGTCAGCTAACTCCGCAACCTGGCGGAGCTGATTGGCGGATATCCCTCCGAACGGAATTTTGATCCGCACCATCTGCACACCAGGCTGCCGCTGCCCATAAATTCCGTGCTGCAGACGGAACGGCCGGAAAAGATCCGAGGAACCATCGCCGGCAATCAACCGCATGGCCTCGGCTTCAAAAGTTTCGATTTCTTCAGCAATGGAAGGCGGAATAGGAACCGTCTTGATGTCTACTGTCTTCAGGCGTTGGGGAGTCATTGGCGCATCTCCTCTCACTCACGTTCCCGCAAAACACTCTTTAGCGGATGCGGATCGTCATCCTAATTTCTAAATGTGGTACATCGGGTTACGGTGCTGTTCGATCGCACGCTGGCGACTGGCTAACTCATTGATCGTAATTCGATGGAGCACATCATGTTCGGCTTCGGCCACTTGCTTCCAGACATCCCCGAGCAATAATTCCTGTTTAGGAAGATGCCGGTCGAAGGCCGAGTCTCGATGGACGGCTTGATGAAGCACCGGCCCATCTAACACTTCGAGAATATCTGCGACCGAAAGAGCTGACGGCTCTTTGAGCAGGAGATAGCCGCCTTGCGCGCCCCGGAGACTATCAATAAGCCCTGCCTTCTTCAAGGAATGGAGGACCTGTTCGAGAAATTTGATTGGAATCGCCTGCCGTTTTGCTATGGCTCGAGCCTGAACTGGAACATCTTTTCCATTCATGGCCAGGTCAATAACCGCCATGATTCCATATGTTGTGCGTCGAGACACTTTCATTCTTTACTATTCCTGTATGAATTGAACCAATATCTACATCTTTGCCGACCTGGCTGTCAAGTGGCAGCTCACCTAGAGATCCGTAGCGTTTCTACAGCACGACACAATTCGCTGTTCCTCACTTCGTTACCCGTATCTGGTTCTTCGACTCTACTGAGGGCCGTGAGCCTGCCAAAGAGTGAGCGTAACCCCCGCAACGTGCCCTATATTTATTTGCGGGATACCAGACAGACGCGCACCGGCAGCGGAACCAGCGTCGCAATATTTTTGATCGCATGATAACCGGAAAGGCTTGCAGGGAGCACTCCGGAAGCCTGTCTCCATAAAATTCAATTGACATCGTTGGCACCCTGGGCAATAATCCGCCCCTCTTGTTCGCGTGGTGCCTTCATGGCGGGTTCTTCATCTATCTTTTCTATTCTGCTACTGACTTCGGATGCCGAGGTACAGGCTCAGTTCAGGCAGGCTTTCAAGGACGCGTCTGTTACCATCGCACGAGATGCGGCGGCCTTTCAAAAAGAGGCGGCAAAACATCAGTTCGATGCCGTGGTGATGGAGTCCCGGGTCGCCCACGAAGGGGCAATGCCTCTTCCCAATCATGTCGATCCGTCTCGCAGCCTGGTCATCACCGGCTCACGCACGGTATTGAAAAGAACGGTGAAAACCCTCCAGCTCTTGAATCAGCATAACGGGTCCATCCCCCAGCAGGGGAAGATCCTGGACGCCTCCCTGGAGAGCTACCTCGATATGAAGATGGGCGATTTCGTGAAAGGCATGAGGAACGGATCGGCGAAAAACCTGCACCCGATTCTGATTTCAGCCGTCGAACGCCCCTTGATCACGTCCGCGCTTCAAGAGACGCAGGGGAATCAAATTCAAGCAGCCGAGCTGCTGGGCCTGAACCGGAACACATTACGAAAAAAGATCGCGGCATTGCATATTCCTTTGAAACGCACGAGGGCCAAAACACGCCGGAGGGCGTAGCGCCTCTTTATCGATGAGGTATCGTCAATCCGGACTTATTGTTTCAACACCCACCAAGGAGGGAACTCGATGACAAAGGAAGAACTCATTGCAAAAATGGCCGCCTCGGCCGGGATCACGAAAGTCGCTGCCGGCACCGCCCTTGAGGCGTTCACCGGCGCAGTCACGTCCTCGCTCAAGAAAGGCCGGCGCGTGTCGCTCGTCAACTTCGGCACCTTTACCATCTCTAAGCGCAAGGCACGGATGGGGAGAAATCCACGAACCGGTGAAGCACTCCGTATCCCTGCCGCCAAGGTTCCCAAGTTTTCAGCCGGTAAGGAGCTGAAGTCGGCCGTACGGTAGACTCGGCCGACGATCGATTTCACAAAGAGAAGGCGGCCCCTCCCGACATGGGACGGATGCCGTCTTCTCTTTGCTTTTCTTGACACTTCGGGCAACCGTATATTAGCATGCGCGGCTGTACGATAGGCGCGTAGCTCAGGGGGAGAGCGCTACCTTGACACGGTAGAGGTCGACGGTTCAAGACCGTCCGCGCCTACCACTCGGCCGAGGCATCCGCGTACCTCTCGGAGGCGGGGTGCCTTTGTCATTTTTTGTGCGTACATCGGCTCGCATCCACGATGAACATTACGATTAAAGACGGGCTCAGCAAAGATGTCCAGACCGGCCAAACGGTGGGAGACGTCCTGTCCGCCTTAGGGATTTCCCTGGGCAAGGATATATTGGCGGCACGCGTGAATGGAACCGTTGTGGATCTTTCGCACCCCTTGTCGGAAGATGCCACGATTGAACCGCTCCGGTTCGACAGCCCGGAAGGCCGTGAAGTCTACCGCCACAGCAGCACTCACCTCATGGCCCAAGCCGTCAAAGAGCTGTTCCCCACGGCTCAGTTGACGATCGGGCCGGCGCTGGAAGACAGCTTCTATTACGATTTCGCCTATGATCGGCCGTTTACACCGGAGGACCTTGCCAGCATCGAAGAGCGCGCCCGTGACATCGCCAAGCGCACGCTGCCGATCGCCCGACGAGAGTTTTCCAAGCGAGACGCGATTGAGTTCTTCAGGGCGCGCGGCGAGCAGTACAAGGTCGAGTTGATCGAGGGATTCCCCGACGGGGAGCCGATTTCAGCGTATACGCAAGGGGACTTCGTGGATTTGTGCCGTGGCCCGCACCTGCCTTCGACCGGCCATATCGGCGCCTTTAAACTCCTGACCACCGCGGGAGCCTACTGGCGCGGCGACGAACGCAATCCTATGCTCCAGAGAATCTACGGCACCTCGTTTCCGACGAAAACGGAACTCGACGCGCATCTGGCCAGGCTGGAAGAAATCAAGCGGCGCGACCACCGCAAGGTAGGCAAGGACCTGGACTTGATTTCCGTCCAGGATGAGATCGGCCCCGGTCTGGTGCTCTGGCACCCGAAAGGCGCGGCGATCAGGCTCCAAATAGAAAATTTCTGGCGCGAGCAGCATATCAAAGGCGGATACGAGCTGGTCTATTCTCCCCACGTCGCTCGCCTTGACCTGTGGAAAACCAGCGGACATCTCGATTACTACCGCGAGAACATGTTCGCCTCGATGAAGTTGGAGGGCAGCGAGTATCAGCTCAAGCCGATGAACTGCCCCTACCACATCATGATCTACAAGTCCCATCTCCGCAGCTATCGGGATCTGCCCATCCGCTACGGCGAATTGGGGACCGTCTACCGCTACGAGCGGACCGGCGTTCTGCACGGATTATTGCGCGTGCGCGGCTTTACCCAGGACGACGCCCATCTGTTCTGCCGGCCCGACCAGATTGAGACCGAAGTCAGCCGGGTGCTGGACTTCACGTTTTTCATTTTGCAGACATTCGGATTCACGGATTTTGAAGTCTTTCTCTCGACGAGGCCCAAAGAATCGGTGGGGGCCGATGAACATTGGACACTGGCCACCAGCGCGCTGGAGGCAGCGATCAAGAGCCGGAACATCGCCTACCGCATGGACCCCGGCGGCGGCGCCTTCTACGGCCCGAAGATCGACATCAAAATCAAGGATGCGCTGGGCCGCTCGTGGCAATGTTCCACCATCCAAGTCGATTTCAACAACCCCGAACGATTCGAATTGAGTTATATCGGGGAAGACGGCAAGGCCCACCAGCCCATCATGATCCACCGGGCCTTGATGGGTTCGATCGAACGGTTCTTCGGAATTCTGATCGAGCATTACGGTGGAGCGTTCCCCGCCTGGCTGGCACCGGTACAGGCCACGGTGATGAATATCACCGATAACCAGCGTGATTATGCAGCCGCCGTCACGGCGCAATTGAGAAACGCCGGCTTCCGGGCCGAAGCCGACATCCGCAACGAGAAGATCGGGTTCAAGATACGCGAAGCGGAGAAGGCAAAAGTTCCATTTATGTTGGTAGCGGGCGATCGCGAGGTCCAAGGCGGCACCGTCTCGGTCAGAGGCCGAAGCGGGGCAAACCTCGGAAGCATGACGGTCGTCCAGGTCTTAGATCTATTGCGCGCCGAGACCGCGCGCGTGCGGCAGGACATTTAACACTTATACGAGGAGGTGGCTTATCGTTCCCAAACTGCGCGTGAATCGTGAAATCCGGGTCCGGGAAGTGCGGGTCATCGGCCCAGAGGGAGAGCAACTCGGTATTCTCCCCACACCGGATGCCCTTCGCCAGGCACAAGAAGGCGGCTACGATCTGGTCGAAGTAGCCCCCACCTCGGTGCCGCCGGTCTGCCGGATCATGGACTATGGCAAATACAAATACGAGCTCAGCAAGAAGGACCATCAGAACCGGCGCCATCAGAAGTCCACGCAGGTGAAGGAAGTCAAGCTGCGGCCGCGCACAGACAAGCACGACTTGGAGATCAAGATTCGGCAGATGAAGACGTTTCTGGAAGAGGGCAACAAGACCAAAGTCACCCTCACCTATCGAGGCCGCGAAATGGCCAACCAGGAAATGGGCCGGTCAGTGATGAATTCGGTGATCGCAGAGCTCACGCAGTGCGGCACGATCGAATATGCCCCCCGCATGGAGGGACGGAGTTTGATTATGATCGTGGCGCCGAAAAATTGACGAATGTGATGCAGCAATCGGCTAACCAAAGGAATGTATGATATGAAAGTCAAAACGCATAAAGGCGCCAGCAAACGATTCTCCAAAACGGGAAGTGGAAAGATCGTCCGGCGCAAAGCGGGCAAGCGCCATCTGTTATCGCACAAGAGACACGACCATAAGCGCCGTCTGGGCGGCACCGCGATCGTCGATGCCACGTCCACCGCGGTATTGAAGCAGCTGCTCCCACGCTGATCGTTCAGCACAGGGAGTTCTTTTAGAACGAAAAGGAGTATGGAATCATGCCTCGCGCAAAAGGCGGACCGAAAACAAGACATCGGAGAAACAAACGACTGAAGCTGGCCAAAGGGCAGTACGGCGGGAAAAGCCGGCTGTTCCGTTCGGCCACGGAGAGCGTCGATAAGGGGCTGGTCTATGCCTACGTCGGACGCAAGGACAGAAAAGGCGATTTCCGCCGTCTGTGGACCGCGCGCATCAGCGCCGCGGTGCGGAACCACGGGCTGACCTACAGCCGGTTCATCAACGCCCTCAAGAAAGCAAATGTGTTGCTGGACCGCAAAGTCCTGTCAGACATGGCGATCAAGGACGCCGTCGGCTTTGAAAAGCTCTGCGGCCTCGCCAAGCAGCACATGACCCCGGCTACGGCATAAGCCGTTCCGTTACTTCGTCACGATACAGAAAAGGGAGCGACGAGTCGTCGCTCCCTTTTCTTTTCGGATCAGCATCTGTACGGACTTTCGCAGCTCTGTCACCTCTGTAGACCAGATGGACCATCCCCTCACCCCAGCTAATCTTCGCGCCGCATTTCTGCCTCACAGGGCATCACTGCAAGTATCGAAAGTAGATGTGCAGTAGCCGTCCGGTCATTGCACGGCAAGCGGCGTTGGCCTTGACTTCCAAGCTTTCCTAGAATACGCATTCTGCGATGTCCCCATGTCTTTCTCGCTTAGTTCTTTTCGTGGTTTCCCTGTGCAATGCGCTGTGACGAACAACTCTGGTATATGCGTCAAACAACCGCTTTCGACCCAAAGCCGAAGTACATGACCGATCGCTACACGAGGGGGAGTCTTATGCCGATCCGTATAAAAACCCGTGATAGATGGTCGTGCAGTTTCAACTCATTGAAGCGACAACGAGCATAGCGTATTCTTAACGAACCGCAGTGGTGTGTTAATCGGACAGAAATGGTCGGATCCAGCTCTTATGCGGAGCCCCATGACTACCATCCATCGCTTCGTCATAACCAACAACGGCGAGCTACAGAATTTCTTGACGATCAAGGAAACGAAAGCGGGCGATCTGATCCACTCTGCGCGAGGGAAGCAGCATTCCGTTCTAGTTGGTTCGGAAGCTTCAACGACTACTCGCATCGAGGAGAACTCAGTCAGGTCATCAAGTATCACTATCCATCCGAATCTGAACTCTGACATCGGATCCATTACCATCAACTACAAAGACAATGTCCAAGGAAACCAAGAGCGCAAGATAGCCGGCGTGCTCGATGTAAAATTCGGGCAGAGACTTTTCCCGATCATCACGAGTATAGGCCGTAATATCGGCCGGCCTGGGCTGACGATTGACCGCAGCAAATATCAAGACGAAAACCTTATTGAACTGTGGCCAGGCAATGGAATCGACTTGACCTGCGACTCTCTAGCGTACTCTGTTCTTGTCGCAAATCCCAACATACGGTTCGCCTTCCCTGAAGACTTTCCAAGACACGTGGTTTCCCTATTCTTTCAGCACTTTCAGGTGCTGTTCCTTTATTGGTTATTCAACCAGCCAACAAAGTTCAGAGGCACGACACTCACTTTCTCAACTTCTTCCCAAAAGTACATTAATGGCTTTGAGTTTCATGAAGCGTTGAACTTCACAAACGACATTACGTTGGCCCACTCGCAGGCTTATTCCTCATTGCCGGACTTTCCCGGGGCCAACCCACCACTCAACACGGACGCGCCGACAAGCGCCGAGCCGGTCAGCTGAAGCGTTAATGCGACAGGGCTGAGGACCGGTTTACGGCGGTGCGATCTCGGTGCCGAACGTCCGCACGTGGCCGATGGCAGTCTTCGACCCAAACCAGTCGATCACCGAATTGGAAAACAGCCATTTGCACCACCATCGATGATGGGATATTGTTCACGATCTTTGAAGGTGTGTTACGTAGATAGAAAATAGCAGATCCGGCTCTTATTATGGACCCGCCTACCATTGCTAGAGGCGCAGCATGAGCTTCATAAAACTCCAAGAGCACACGGCAGAGTTCTTCCATCGTCATTGGCCATCCGCAGAGGAGATACCAGCCCCGGTCTGGAGTGATCGTTGGGACTTCATTGGAACTATCCCGAACTACGATAAAGCGGGCTGCTATGCCTTATTCTGCGGAGAAGAATTGATCTACGTTGGTGTATCTGAAGACACCATCGCAAAAAGAACTAACGACTACACGCGTATGGCCGCAGGAGCCCGCGCTGTTGATGTAACTAGACGGCCCTACGTGCCTACGCCCCATTGGGCGGAGAGAGGGATGAACGGAATACGGACCATCGGCCTACCGGCAGAATATTTCTATCTTGCTCCGGCGTTGGAGTCATATCTAATCGGTAGTCTTGGAGCCATTCTGCGTGAAAACACAAACAAGAAACGCCTCTAACAATTCGCTGCAGGTCGACGGCCCTGTCGGGCCTCGGCCTGAGATCAAACGTTAATACGACAAAGCTGAGGACCGCTTTATGGCGGTGCGAGCTCGGCGCCGAACTTCCGCACTTGGCCGATGGCAGTCCTCGACCCGAAGCAGACATGGGGTCCAAGCCAATAGATTTGTAGGGCGACAACAGATCCTTAAGGTCCACATACAGCGTCCCGTGAGCTTCTGCCTTCTCACCGTGAGACACTCGACCGTCATCCGCTTATCTAGAGTGGATCATTTGAATCTTTTCGTGAGGTCAATACCTATGATCGTAATATCCTCGACGTGAGAGTGCTTGTTCGCGATGGATTCCCAGTGGTTCTGCAGGGCTTGGACTAATCCGTCAAAGTCCGCAAGGTCGCTGGATGGCAGTTGCCACTGCTTGGCGGACGAAAGGTTCACGAGGGCAAATATCCCACGGCTAGAGCGATTGTCGCGGAGGTAGTCGCCGGACAGCTGGTTTTCCAGTCGCTCGAAAAGGTTGGGCCCTGTCCACCTATCTGCAAGCTTGAGCTCGGCAGGTACCGGCGCGTCGAAGCCAGCACCGTGGAAGCGAAGATCGGGACGTTTGTCGTCGGCTAACTCCTCTTCCTGGGTGATTGTATAGCGACCCAGCGCCTTCTCGCGGAGTTGGTGCGCGAGGAAGTTCCGCATCTCGGGCTCTTTCTCCACGCGACGAAGGACCCTCGCTATGCTATCGTCTCCGTTCTCGAGATCATCTTTGAGGTCGAGGAGGCGCAGTATTGCTAAGTCGGCGAGCTCACGGTGGTTCGACGGCGTACGATCGAGGTGCTCATGAAACTCACGTACTTGCGAAGGAAACCATGCGGTAAGGTCTGAGTCCTGCTCCGCTTTGGTCTTGGCATAGGAAGCCAACCACGGACGTGACTGCGCCTTTGGATGTTGCTTGGCGATCTCGTCCAACGCAACAAAAGCTTCCTTGCCAGGAATTTGCGTGAGTTGATTGAATAGAGCGCTGCGTGCATCCTGAGCCCTATCGCGCAAGCCTGGCGAATACGCGACGCCTCCGACGCGATTGATATCTTCATCCTCCCGGATGTACATCTGCATCAGAAGGAACAATTCCTTGAGATGCTTGGGGGTCACACAGGCTTGTCGAATCCCGGTTGTCTCAGAGCGCCTACTTACCGATAACCGCGTGACGAATGTCATCGCAAACTCCGTTTGTTCCTCGGCACTCGAGAGGGACGATAGATGTCCAGCAACCGCAGGAATACCGCTTTCTGGCATCACGCCTACCCAAACCGCATACCAGATAGCGGCAAGCTCTATACTTTCAGTGGATTTCGCTTTCTGCTCTGCGAGTAGCGCTAGATCATAGTCTGTGACCGATGTGCTGCCCCGGACAATCGTGAGCAGTTTGTCGAGGTTGTACACGTTGGTAACTTCGTGCTCCTGCAGCAACTTATGTAGATCTGGAGCCAGCTGTTCCCATGCCCATTGCCCAGACCAAGTAATGTCGCTAAGCAGGTAGTTGGATTCGGTGTCGGGTTTTCCTGAAATGACCTCCTGTTTCATTTCGCTTAGGAGAAATTCACCAACTATGCCGGGATACGCTTCAAATAGCTTGGGGAACCATGGCGGAAATCCATTCAGCTCGTGGGCGGCGTAGCGGCATGCAAGAAGAACCTCATCCTTGGATAGTTCTGACGGCCAATGTGGGGTCTCGGCCGCTTCAATGTCGAGACCTGTGAGCCCAAAGATGACCATTATTGGCGTAGAATTTGAGAGCGCGCCCTCCGAGCGGAGTGCTGGTCGGTATTTGCGCCAGTAGTTTATGACGCCTTCCCGGTAGGCCTGCGCAACCTCTGCACCAAATTCAGGGATTAGGTCTCGCCAGCGGCCAACCGTCCACCGGTTTGAATTTTTAGCTCCCTCACGAAGACGCTCGTGCAGATACCACTGTGCCCGTGAGATATCCGTTGGCTCTTTCAGTTGCGGAGCACGAACAAGCTCGATGTGCGAGAGTATGAAAGCCTTAGATTTGTCGCGCTTACCCTGTTCCTGTTTCTCACGCGCTGTGGCACGCTTCTCCCGCTGTCTGTTTTCGAGTTCGTACTTGTTGACAGGCGGATTGAGCAGGAGATCGAGTCGCCCTTCAAGCTCGACGTTGCCCTTGACCAACTCATGGAGCCGATCTAGCCATATCTGAGGACGATTGCCTTTAGCGTAGATGTCGAAGGCAAGTGTGAGGGCAACAAGCCTGTCATCTTGATCTGCCGACGTCGAAATAGACTCGGCCACATAGTCGAAATCATCAACACCGAACTTACAATAAGCGCCCAAACCATAAGCCTGCCAGAAGTTGGTAAGGCGTGTGCCGTTGTTAACGAAGCGAGCGGTCTGACGAAGTTTCCGAACGCCATACCAGAACGCGGCTCGATTCAGTTCAGGCCATTGCGGCACTAACGTGCCGAATTCTACCTTTGTATCACGTAGGTCATTGCCCCAGTCGCGAATGGCATAGAGCTTACAAAGGATATCTAGCGTGGTACTGTCGAGGGCTTCTGGCTTTCGCTCTCGTATGAGCCTTTCAGCTATATCTGATGCCGCCTTAATCAGCCAAGAATGTTTCTTCGAGACCTCGCAGAAGCCATGATCGATGAATGGCGGTTCGTCGAGCAGTTGATTCAAGCCTTGAAGGAGATTTGGCACTATGTTGAGGGGGGCGGTTTCGACGAAGCTGGCGACCGCATCTGTGAGCGAATCAACGTGGTAGCGTTCCTTTTCTTCCACCCTGCCTAGCGCGGACAAAAGCCATGTTGCGGTCTCAATTGATGGGGCTGAAGCCACGACGATTTCACTGAGCCAATCCCGTTCTAGGATAGATGTCTCATTTGTAAAGGATTGTTGCAGGTCATCAATGTCTTTGTTTGTGGCGACTGCGGATAGAGCACGAATAGCGGCAATACGTGTATAGTGAGGTGTAGAGGGTGCAAGAGCCAACTTCTTTACTTCGTCTTTGAGCGAGGCGATCCGTCCGAGCCACACCATCCTGACAAGGAAACTCACTATTTCATCATCGGACGCATACTGTTTGAGAAGAGCGCGAATATCGTCAGCTAGGTCAAGGCTGGCGAACCGCTGCACGGCCGAATAGTCGAGCGCACTCCGACCAGATATCCCAGCTGCCAGCTTTTTACAAACATCGGAAAGGATCACCTTGCGCGTTACAAGTGGCAGTGCAATCGGGTCTCCACCCTCAAAGAGAACCTCAGGCGTATCACGTAGAATTCGTTCGCGGATGCGTTCATCAAAAATGGCAAGCCAGGGGAGCACTGGCCGCATCGTCGGCACGATAACTTCGATACCGTACTGGATACGGAAAAGTAGTGCTTCGACTGCTCGCCTCGAAGCTGACCGTTCAAGTAGCCCTGCCAGCCACTCAGCAGCCAGAAATTCGCGAACCGATCGGTGGTGAAAGCGAACCGTGCCATAGATCGCTTCATCGAATATCGGGCGAGAGAGGAGCGTGAGTTGATCGCGATCATTCCAATCCGGCAGCACCGCCTGAATCGCGATACCCTTGTTGTTGTGAGATCCATCTGGTACCTGGATGGTAGACTCTCGGCCAAAGACCGATGCTGCAGCCAAAAGGCGGGCACCCTCGCGGGCCCGCGCCGCAGAGAGTGGGTGTGCCTCGCGATGGTTCTGATCGCGTTCTTCAAGACGACGATGGACACTGTTTCGCATCAGCTCCAAGCGCGTTCCGATACGTCGCTCCTTGGTCCAAAACTCGACGAGTTCCTCCAGGTCTTGGGGTCTGGTCGTAAAAGATCCCGCATCGGCTCGCTCAATCTCGTCGAGGAAGGCCTTTGTGTCTGTGACACCTCGGGCCCGAGCAAATGCGTCGATCTGTGATGTGGACAGGTCATCGAGCGCGACAATTCGAAATCCAGATCGGGCTTCTTTCTGTTCTGAGACCTCGGTGCCGAATGACTGACTATTGGAGTCACCGAGCAGATGAGGTTCCTTCGGGGGTTCTGCCTCCTTCACTCGCATCGTTTCGGGAGCAACCGGAAAGTATGTTTCACAGAGCGCGAGGTCGGTCTTCGCGCGCCAGGCGCTCGTGCGGCCAGTAAGTACGATGTGCGCCCGCGCATTGCCAGCCTGGATGCGTCGTCCGAACTTTCGGACCGCGCGCTCAAAATCTCCGGGATTTCGAAGACGCGCTTCGTCGACTGAATCCAGCAGGATCCACGCCTCGTCCGTTGAGGAAAGCCACTGCTCAAATTCATCAAAGGTGCTGACCTCGAAGGCGTCCTCGAAGGCGTCGGGAATGTGCTCAAGTCGTAGGAAGAACGCCCTCGCGCCTGCAGCCCTGAGGTGTTTTGCAGTTTGCCGTATCTCCTCGGTCTTTCCAGTCCCGGCTTCAGACAAGATGACTGTTCGGAACCCCTTGAGCAAATCTTCCCAGCTGAGACGCGGGCCAGTGACGATTGTCTGGGTTAAGTCAAAGGAGTCGCTCTCCCGAGCATGCTTGGCAAGTTCGTGAAATGTGCGGCCCAGTTGGACGAAGTCATTTGGCTTTTGACTATTGGACATGCGAGCGATTCTAGCAGAGTTGAGGGAAAAGCAAGAAGGTCGGACCGGTTGTGAACCGCTATCCCCAAGCTCCACTCATCGTACAGCACGAGAGCGCTAGTACTTAGGCGCTGGAAGAGCGATGCATTCCGACTGTGGTTCAGAGCAATGCGCAATACATAGTACCGTTCCCTAATCGGGCTGGAAGTCCGCTCTTGGCCGGATGCCGACGGTCGCAAGATGGCCATTTACCGTCCGTTTTGAGCAAAGCGAATTGCCAATCTCACCGAGCTCAAATTTCAAGAGTTTAAGGATAGGCAATCTTTAAAGTTTTGTGGAGAGTCAGACGTTCTGGGCAATAACCGGTCGGTCATTGCACAGACAGGACTATTAGATTCTGGCAATACGAGAGATCACCCAGAGCTACGAGGGTCTGCTCAGGTTCAAACGGCAGCCATTGGATAGAAAAGTACAGATCGAGAGACTCGCTTACGCTCGATCGGTCAACTGAGACAGGTTCACGTCGAATGAGACGACGGGGACGGCGATTTGCCAACGTTCGAGCACCTCTGGATGGACCTCGCCGATCACGCCGACGGGTTTGCCTGCTACGATAATGTGTCCCGCCCGGCCTTCTAAGAACGAAGGATGTTGCACCGGTTCCAGGCTGTACTCCTGCCCGAGATGGTAAAACAGCACATCGAGGCAGGAGTGGATTTCGGAGAAATGCGCGGTCGCATGGGCGAGGACGGCGCCGAGTACTGTATCTGTGCGCGAACCCAACTCATGGGCAGGGTCCGGAATCGCCACGTCACCAGCCTCGAAGAGACGATGGGGATAGAAGGCTCTATTTGAGGCGGCTTCAACGCGAAGCAGCGACGGCAACATCCATTGCCGTAGAGCGGAGAACGTTACCGCCATCGCGTTGTCGACTTCGACCATCTTGCCCCAGCCCGTTCCATCGAGCCGCATAGCGGTGGAATAACTCTCCGGCGAACCGAGGATGTTGGAGATGATCTCCTGAAACCCCAGCCCGACCATCAACTCACGCGCCCGATCGGAGGTCTGTTCGATGCGCGACAGCCCCCCCACCGTAAACTGCGCGGGCATTTCAGGCGCGAACGATCCATAGCCGCAGCTCATTGCCACATCCTCGACCACATCCATCTCGTGCATGAGATCCTGCCGATAGGGCGGCAATTTCGCCTTCACCGCGCTCTTGCCGGCTGACACGTCGTAGCCATAGGTTTTGAGGGCCTGGGTCACGGTCTTCCCGCCGAGTGCCTGACCCAGCGCGCGCTCGATCGTCTCGATGCGGATCGACCGCGGCTTCCCGAGATCCTGCGGCGTCACGACCTGCCGGCCCAGCGGCGTCTTGTGCGGATACTGTACGGCGACCGGCTCGATCATGGCTCCGCGATCGGCGAGGTTGACGGCAAAGATATTCAGCGTCAGCACCACCATCGCCAGATCAGTCCCCGTCACTTCCACGAACAGTTCGTCATCCCCCACCCGCACTTCCCCGATCTCCCGGCTGTTGATGATCGGCGGAAAGGACAGGGGTTGGCGCTTCGCGTCGCGCAGAATCGGCAGGCGGCTGTGCCCGGCCAGGATACGCCCGTGCTCCAACCCCTTCGGATGGACCATCAGGATTTCGGACAGCGTCATCACCGTTTCCATACCCAACGGCGTGAACCGCGCTTCATCCGGTTTCACCAGTTCATAGGTGACAGGAAACGCGATCTTCTGCAGCTGATAGATCCCGATCGAGACCGTTTTGCGCTTATGGCCGAAAATGTCAGCCAGCTTCTCCTGTGTTTGAATGAGCTGGGCCAATCCTTCCTTAGTGACCCGGTAACCCTTGGCGGTGCAGGCGGCAACGTAGGGGCGGACCCGTTCCATACCGGCGCCGACGATCACTCGCTGTGTCGGCTTCGATTGCTTGCTCAAGAACGGATAGGCGCGCAGCTTGCCCTGCTGCTTGATGCGGATTTGCCGCGCAATGCCTTCGCAACACCAGAGGTCGGGCCGATTGCTGTCTTGCAACTCGACGCGCAGCTCTCCGGTTTCCGCGTTATGGCCTTTCAACTCGCCCTTCACCAGCATGAGCCACTCTTCGATCTGGTCGATCGAAACGGCGCCTGCCCGCCGGCTGTCGAGCAGGGATTCAAGATCGTCTTTGAAGATGGAGATCGTAGGCATGGTGTTCGCTAAAAAATCCCTCGGGTCGTGCGAATCAATTCAAGACTGTCGGTAAACAGCTCGCGGATGTCGTGAATGCCGAGCGCGACCATCGCCATGCGGTCGAGCCCGAGTCCCCAGGCGATCACGGGCACCGTCACACCCAGCGGCAGTGTGACTTCCCGACGGAAGAGCCCGGCGCCGCCGAGTTCCATCCATCCCAGGCGCGGATGGCGCACATGCATTTCAACCGACGGCTCCGTGAACGGAAAATAGGCCGGCAAAAACTTGACCTCTTTGGCTTGCGCAACTTCACGGGCGAACAGGTTCAGCAGTCCGAGCAAGGTCCTGAAATTGATGTCCTCGCCCAACACGATCCCCTCAACCTGGAAAAAATCCGTGGCGTGCGTCGCATCGACCTGATCGTAGCGGAAACATCGCGCGATCGAAAAATATTTTCCCGGCGCCTCCGGTGCTGCAGCAAGGGTTCGCGCGGACACCGCGGTTCCCTGACTCCGCAACACCAACCGTTTCGCCCGCTCACCGTCGAAGGCATAGCGCCACCCGGTGGAGCCGGTCGCGCCGCCGTTCTCATGCGCCTTGGTCACGCGCGACACAAACGGTTCGGCGATCTGTGCGGCATGCGTCGGGTCTTTGACAAAATAGACATCGTGAATGTCGCGCGCCGGATGGAACTGCGGCATGAAGAGCGCGTCCATATTCCAAAACTCGGTTTCAACGAGCGAGCCCCGCATTTCCTGGAATCCCATGCTCACCAGTTTGGTCTTCACCGTATCCAGAAACTCGCGGTAGGGATGCTTCTTGCCGATGCCGACTCGCGGCGCTCGTAAGCTGATCGTGTACTTCCGGAAACGTTTCCGGCGCCAGCTGCCGTCCTTGAGCAACTCCGGACTCAACTGCGAGACCTCGTCGACCGTTGCCTGGGAAGTGACGTGATCGACGGCCGCCGTGCCTTCCGAAGACAGCACGTACCACCGGGCCACGCGGTCCTCAACCCGGAAGGGCTCCTTTGCGCTGCCGCGCCTCACCGCATGCTCCTGAATAAGCTGGCGGGACGGCTCCGGAAACTGTTCCATCTCGCGAGGAGCGTCGTGCAGCTGTTGGAGAATCGCGCGCATGGCCTCAGTTGAAGGACTGGGCCGTCCGGTGGATTCGAGACAGCCACCCTGCACGATCAAGAGCGCGCCTTCTTTCTTCAGCCGGCCGACCGCTTTGCTCACATCGGCGGGGTCGAGGCCTTCTTTGGCATGGAGATCCGGAATGGTCAGCCGCTTCCCTGTGCTGGATGCATCCCGCGCCGCAGAGAGGATCCGCTCGATCGGTGAAGACTGTTCGAAGTAGGTTTCCCCGAGCGGCGTCAGCGAGGCGATCGGCGTAATCGTTTCAGACTGCACGACGAGCAACTGCTTCGCCAGAAGCCATTCGATTGCCATGCTGAGCTGGGAGGGTTCCAGCCCAGTCGCAGCGGCCAATTGCTCCGTGGTCAGTACCGTCCCTGATGGACCTGCCCCAAAGGCGGTCAGCACTTTGATTTCGAGGGGGTGCAGATTGTCGAACGAGGATGTCGTATCCACCCGAATCCTATCGATGCACAGGAGCCTGCTGCCCCGCTGTGCGTAGCGCGGTGATGCGAGCGGCGTAGTCCGAACCGGAGAAGATCGCAGAGCCGGCGACAAGGACATCGGCGCCCGCCTCCAGCACTTGGGCCGCATTCTCGGCCTTCACCCCGCCATCGACTTCCAACAACGCGTGGCTGCCGATCCGGTCGAGCATCTGACGAACCGCCTTCACTTTACCCAGACAGGAAGCGATGAACTTCTGCCCGCCGAATCCCGGGTTGACCGACATGATGAGCACCAGATCGACGTCGGCAAGAATCTCTTGAAGCGAATGGACCGGCGTGGCCGGATTGAGCGTCACCCCGGCTTTCACACCAAGTTCCTTGATCGATTGGATCGTGCGATGCAGATGTGGACAGGCCTCCACATGCACGGTCAAATAATTCGCCCCGGCCCTGGCGAATTCCGGAATAAACGCATCGGCATTGGTGATCATCAGATGCACATCGAGCGGAAGTTTCGTCACCTTCCTCAATGATTCGACGATCGGCGGCCCGATCGTGAGATTCGGGACGAAATGCCCGTCCATCACGTCGATATGCAGCAGGTCTGCGCCGGCCCGCTCGACCGCGGCCACTTCATCGGCCAGCCGCGCGAAGTCCGCGGAGAGAATAGAGGGGGCGATCTGGATCGGCTTAGGCATTAGGAAATCTTCCTCAGTCGAGCGGCATAGAAGCTATCCATCCCAAGTCGATTGCCCATGGTCGAAAGCGCACCCTGAGCCGTCACGAATGGGAGAGCAGCGGAAGGAAGCCACGGCACGACGGATTCGCGCATCCAGCCGGGATGAGCGCGGCAAAACTGCTGAATCACGTCTTCGGTTTCTTCCTGCTCGGTCGAGCACGTACTATAGACTAGCACCCCGCCGGGCCGCAAGACAGCCGCCACTGCTTCGAGGATCTCCTTCTGAAGTTGATGGTGCCGGGCGAACATCGCCTGATGCTTGTTCCACTTGGCTTCGGGATGGCGGCGCAGCACACCAAGCCCGCTGCACGGCGCATCGAGCAGAACCCGATCGACCGATCCATCCGGCGTCGCAGTGGGCCGGTCCGCACGGCCGCCGCCCTTGCTGATAATACCCGACATCTCCTGTGACCTTCGCGCATCTCCCATGGTCGGCGCCACGATATTGACTCCCAAGCGGCGACAATTGTCTTGCAGGCGATCGAGGCGAGCCCGTTGACGATCCAACGCAACAATATGTCCGTGATTCTTCATCAACTCCGCAAGATGCGTCGCTTTGCCTCCCGGCGCGGCACAGGCGTCCAGAATCTGTTCGCCCGGCTGCGGATCGAGGAGCGGCGGGATCAGCTGGGCCGCCTCATCCTCGACATAGAACTCGCCCTCCTGAAAGCCGGGCAGCGCTGTCACGGGACCGCTCTTTTCACAAATGACACCGGCAGGACTGATGGCTGTTGGACGCGCCGTGAACCCCAGCCGGCTGAGCCGATCCAGGAACACGTCTCTCGTCACACGCAGCCGGTTCACTCGTAGCGTGAGAGAAGGAATGTCACTGGTGGACCGGCAGAGGGATTCGGCCTGCGCCACCCCCAACTGTTCGACCCATCGCCGACAAAGCCAGAGTGGAAGCGCATACCGAATGGACAAGGCCAGATCAGGATCGGCCTCGATATCCGGCAGTGCCGGCTCAGGCCCGCGCGTGAGATTGCGCAGAACCGCATTGATCAACCCGCTCCAGTCCCGTCCCAGCTTCGGCATATAAGATTTGGCGAGTTGCACGGATTCGTTCACTGCCGCCGAGGCAGGAATACGATCCATGCACAGCAACTGATAGGCCCCGAGGCGCAACAACATTTGCACCACAGACGGGAGCCGTGGGAGAGGTTTCTGGAGAACCGGCGCCAACCGCCAATCGATGAACTCCAGTCGTCTCAACACACCATAGGCCAGCTCCATCGCCAGGCCACGATCGCGAGAGTCCAACCTGAAATCCGTAGCGCGCTGCTCCATCTGATCATCAAGCATCGTGTCCTGTGATTGGCAGGCAAGTAACACGGCCAAAGCCGCCGCCCGCGAGGAAGATGGAGCATCAGGAGAAGACCGGTCGGATGGCATAGCAACAGGCCCTTCAGAACATGTAGAGGAATCGGGATCAGTCAGAGCTAGAGTCAGCTCGCGGCGGCGCCTAATGTTTCACCGGAAAAGACTCGGTGTCCGGAAAGAAATTGCCCGACGGGCATGCGCTTGGAATTGGCTGTCTGGATTTCGAGGAGTTCCAGCAGGCCGTTGCCGGTCGCCACCCGGAGCGACTGCTTTGCGACTCCGACGATCGTCCCAGGGGCATCGCCTGTCGGCTCGTTCACGGCAACTGCGTTCCAAATATTCCAACGCGCCTGGCCATGGAACGTATAGGCGCCTGGCCAAGGAGACAAGCCCCGGACACGATTGGCCAACGCCTGCGCGCTCATTGTCCAATCGAGTAGCCCATCCTCTTTCTTGAGCAACGGCGCCATCGTGGCCAGCGCATGGTCTTGTTGCTGCGCAGTGAGGGTACCGGCCTTGAGTTGTGCGATGGTCTCGACCAACAACCGGCCGCCAAGTTCCGCCAAACGAGGCGCCAATGATCCCGTCGTATCTTCAGGCAGAATCGGAAGCCGCGCCTGCAGCAACATCGGACCGGTATCCATTCCCTCATCCATGAGCATCGTGGTGATGCCGGTTTCCGTTTCCCCGTTGATCACCGCCCATTGAACGGGGGCTGCGCCTCGATATTTCGGCAGTAGTGACCCATGCACATTCACACAGCCCCTTGGTGGAAGGTTCAAGATCGGCGCGTGCAGGATTCGACCGAACGCCGTCACGGCAATCAGATCCGGCTTCCAGGCGGCCAGCGCCTCAAGAAAGTCGGGCGTCCTGATCTTGAGCGGCTGGAGAAACGGGATATTCTCGCGTTGAGCGATGAGCTTGATCGGAGGAGGCGCTAGTTCCTGGCCACGGCCTTTCGGGCGGTCCGGCTGAGTGACGATTCCAACAACCTGGTCCTCCGACTTGAGTAACGCCTCAAGGGAAGGCACGGCAAATTCCGGTGTGCCCATGAATACAATGCGCATGAGATGGCTTTACCATCGTGTTTCCGCGAATGCAACGGCGGAAACCGTTGGCTTGACTTGCCGTTCCACGCTTTGTTAGTCTCCGACCGCGGGGTGGAGCAGCCTGGTAGCTCGTTGGGCTCATAACCCAAAGGTCAGAGGTTCAAATCCTCTCCCCGCAACCAATCCTCTTCTTTTTCTCTTTCAACAACTTACCAGCGGTTTGCTTCTACAGCGTGATAGGTCGTCGCTTTAGATATCATCTCGATCAGTTTCAACAGCTTCTGGCAAAGCGTCCATAGTTCTCGCCCGTCCGGCCTGTTGCCAGCCGGCATAGTTGGGATTGTCCGCATGTAGCATTTTGGCTAGGAGCAAAATGCGGGTGGGATAGATTACTGACCTCAGTCCGCACTCCTATTGTTGCAGGAGATTGCTGTAACGAGGTTCCAACTCAACAAGCTTTGTGAACGCTATACGAGACTCGTCCTTCTGACCGATTTGCTTATAAGTGTGCCCCAACAGGTAATAGGCTTCCGCTGCTTGGGGATCAATTCTCGTAGCAGCTTTAAAGTAGTCAATGCCCTTCGGTATATCACCGGCGTCGCGAATCAATGCGCCAAACGCACAGTACAATTTGTAATTGACATGCCTGCTTGCTATGGGTTCAAGAATTTGCACGGCGAGAGCTCGCTGTCCTAGTTGGCCGATAGTCCCCGCTAAGTTGATGGCGAAGGAAATATCGCCTGGTTCCTCTTTCAAGTATTGCTGTGCATTTCGGGATACCAACTGAAACCTGCGTTCAGCAAGATCGAGCATCATGGTTTGTTTTCTCAGCATCGAATCATTGCGTCCACTTGCGACGAGCGTCGCCAGAGTCTTCTTGTAGTCCGGAACAATCTCATCCACCCAACTCACCCCGAATGCTCCTTCGTACATGACGAAACTAATACCTTGACCGGGAAGAATGCGCTGAAAGACTTTGGCGTCGACAAAAATGAATCGTGGAGATGCCTCAGCATCCTGCACCATTATTTGAAAGTGTCCTGCCGGCCCCCAAGGACCTAATTGAACAGGCTCCTCTGCCGCCGTCAGCACTTCGGCAAAGTGCTTCTGCGGTGGTGCGGTCGCGAGTATTCCATTGAGATAGAGGCCGACACCACAAACGATATATGCCAAGGCGGCTAAGTCGCCCACGTGCAAGAACGGCCTGACCATCATCCATATTTGCCGGTTGGGCGACACCCGCTCCGCAATCCGTATTACGAGTACGAGCAGGCACAGTCCCACCACCGTGGCTGTGATTGCACCCATAAGAGGCCATGGGCTCAGTATGGGATAGGTCAACTGTATCGAGCTTACCCATAGACAGAGCGCGATCAACCACCGCGAAATAATGCCCCAGCGAAAGAGATTGGGAATCAGTTTTCCGAACCAACTAAGCATCTTCATGGGTCATTCACTAGTACGAATGTGTTATAGGCGCGAGATAGCTCACTCTTGCTTTGTGTACAGATGGACGGAGGTTGCTCATTCGTGTAGAGAGTACAGTATTCAAGCCATTGGTTTGGGTTGTCGTACCCGCCCATTTGAACCGTGATTTCAAATTCTCGCCGAGCTTCTCCAACTCGGTTTTGTCCTTTATACAGTCTCGCCAACTCCCGATGCGGGTCAGGCCTTCCACGATCCAAGAGGACACTTCTCTGGAGCAAGGCTTCTTCTTGACCATCATCCCCTAGTCGTCTGGCCGCCCAAGCTTTCCACTCCAATTCTTCGGGACCCCGTGCTTCTAGCGTAACAACGTGCTGAAGCACCTGCTTTGAAAGATTATGCTCTCCCATATTCTCCAACGCCCACGCGAGGTGTACATGAGCGGTCAGATTGCCCGGTTCAGTCTCAATTGCGGTTTGCATTACACGTGTGATGGCGTACCACTCTTGTTTGCGGGCAAGACGGTGATAGAGAGCCGAGAAATGAAACGGGTCAGCGGGAGAAGCCTTTGTAGCCTCCTTCAGGAAAAGGTATTGATGTAGATCATCTTGCCTCCTCGCATAAAGCCGTGCTGTTGCATAATAGGCACTGGCGTGGTTCGGATCGGCCCGTACTGCTTCCTGATACGCACCCAACGCTTTGTGCGGCCATCCCGTCTTCTCAAAGATCACTCCCATGCCATAAAAGGCTTCCCCCAGATGATCCCCCTTGGCGATCGCACGTCGAGCCATCGACATGACGCGATTGGCCATACCGGCATCGTGAATCATGAGGATGCGGTGATATAACGTGATCAGACCATATTGTCGTTCGCTTCGTGGTTGGCTCTGAAGTTGACCGGCGATTTCCAGGGCATGGATGAATGATGGCAGGTTGCGCGCTGCCGTTCCTGTCCTCAGCGCCATATCCAGATAACGAAATGGATCTCCCTGCGAGGGGTCCCGGGTGGCAATGAATGCGGCGAGAAGGAGTGCATCGGTGTTATCCCAGTACAATGCCAGAATACGCCGAGTATAGTTGGCAGCAGTTGCATACTCTTTCTTGTCATACGCCACACGCGCCAACGCGAGGAAGGCTTCAATGCTATTGGGATTCTGTGTAAGTTCCCGTTGAGCCCATTGGACTGCTCCCTCACTGTCTCGCCGAAGAAAGGTCAGGAGATCCGGCGACACGTCCTGTAGAGTCTGCAAGTAGTCCGCGTAGTCTTTGCGATAGTGTTTGGCCGCGCTTGAATACGCGCCAATTTCATACAGCGCTAATGCCTTCAGACTTTTCGTTTCCGGCCCATAAAAGATTTCGCTCAACTGTGTGACTCGCTGGACCACATAGTAGCCGACCAGACTTCCGGCGATGAGCAGGCAAAGTGAAAGAATGAATCCACGCGTGCGGATCAGAGAAACGATCTTGTCTACAAAAGGAAGGGTGACAGGAGGAGGTATACCGTATGGCAAAGGAGAGATCATTAAGGAACCATAGCAAAGTATCTTGGATTTGCAATGACACGATAACTATGGGGATTTCTATTGTCGGTTGTAGCGGCGGATCTGGAAATATTCAGGCAGGAGGAGGTCTACGTAGAAGCAGTCATGTGATGATCCGCTAGCGTATGCTGGCCGGCGAATGCCGCAACAGCATGTAATTCGGCCTTATAGACGTGAGATCCTGGTCACCGTGGGGCGCACAAGGCCAAGGTGCGTGTCCTTATGTAACAATGAAAGAGGAAGGAGACGGATACCACCGTAAGATCGTTATCAGAGACGCTTTCGGGAAAGAGTGATCGGATAGCCTCGATAGTCGGACATTCTTTTCACGCTCGTTGCTTCCTCAGACACTAGAAACCCTTTCGTGTCGGGGGAGTGGGAGAGCGGAGGGTATTGTTAACGCTTTGACCCCTGGAGAGAGTGGAGGCCGCGGTTAGGAGCACTGATCCCGTGATGGCGAGAAAAGAATAATTGCCATAGTCCCGCCACAGTGCCGGTGATGCTCGTAATCGGTTGCTCGGTTGTCATACGGGGAATCGTGGACTCCACGACCGGTTCCTGATCTTGATCCAGAGAAGCAAGCCGGTCCTGGAGACGCCTTTGTTCCACAACTGATATCTCGCTCGCTTCCAGGCCGATCCTTCCCTGGTCGATCCATCGGACGGTATAGAGCGCACAATCGACAGGGTATTCGCCATCCAGCACCAGGACCCGAACAACGACACAGGCCCCTTGTGTGATAGAGCTTTCCGTGGCAACGCGTAAACCCTGCAGTGATATGTCCACCGTCCGCCCTTCAACAAACAACCCGTCAGTGAATACCTGAACAGGATATTGGACCTTCCATCGCTTTGCTCGAGTAATAGCCATCCGGCCCTCCCTAGTTACGCAAGTCTTGTGGCAAGTGTAGAGTGCTGATATGTGATTGCCCATTCCCCATTCGGGTTAACACGTTCGCGCTAGAGGTGGCTGTACACCGTTGAAAGATAGGCTGAAGTGAGAAAACAGGCTGAAGATCGGGCAGTTAAGAACCGAGTGTTTGCAGCCTCATAACCCAAATGTCAGAGGTTCAAATCCTCCCCCCGCGACAGTTGAATGTTTGATGGTAGTTACGTTGAGTCTTTTTCTCCATGGGCGGAGGTTAAAGATGAAGTGGTTACAGAATGTCGCGCGGTGAGTCAAGTTCGCTCCCGAGTCACACGGCTATTCTGTGAGTCGAGATAGGATAGAACAGCAAAAGGCGGCCAGTTTCCTGGCCGCCTTCGTTGGCACATGGTCTGCGATTGGCAAAGTGTACAACCAGGCAACCCTCAAAAATTTGAAAAATCTGTTGGAGGCGGTGGCTCAGTCGTCGGAGGCGAAACAGGTGGTGGCTCAGTCGTCGGAAGCGGGCCAGACAGTGGATCTGTGGTCGGAGGCGGCAGCGGGTCGTCAGCACAACCATCCAACGTAATGTTCTGGTGTGACGCCGCGTTGCACCGTCCCTGCATCCCATGTGTGCCGGCAGCCTCCTGTGCATTTCTCAGTCCGAAGCCCCTGGCACTATCATTATCATTCGCCACGCTCACTCCTGAGAGGATGAGAGCAGTGGCAAGAACAGCACTCGTGATAATGAGCGTCTGTTTCAACATAGATACCTCCTTGAACCCGATTGTGGCCCATGGCTACGGTCCATAACACGGGGCACTGCCCACCTGGTAACGCATTCGTCATGCCAGTCGAAAGACTATAAAAATAAAGAAAGAATTAATCAGAAGTGCATTGCCCTAAACACCAAATTGTCGGCAAGTGACAAATATCGTACGCAGCCACCATGAAGCTTGCTGGAGTTGATTTTGGGAAAGACTGGATCTTTTACTTAGCAGGCTGTTGACAAACCCTCTTCTCCTCCCG